>OAWU01000003.1_pt1 | contig 180042 bp, 206 predicted proteins | sample 1477041 | NCBI WGS metagenome assembly OAWU01 (sample SAMEA2580266, study PRJEB22360) | human gut metagenome | biome: human gut; feature: human-associated habitat; material: faeces | place: Denmark | collected 2008/2010
TCAGATTGAAGACAAAGTCCTCAGAAGTTATACTTCTGGGGACTTTTCTTACTTCGAAGGAGTATAATAAAAGAAAAGGTATTTGATGAGGTACTCCTATGTTTCACAAAGATAATCCTGAATATAATCGTCGTCAAATAGGTTTCTATACACTTGATGAACTTGTGCCTAAAGACCATTTTCTAAGAAAAGTTGAAGAAACGATTGATTTTTCTTTTATTTATGATGTTGTTGAGGATAGTTATTCTTCAGATAATGGTCGCCCTAGTCTAGACCCTGTTTTGTTAGTTAAGATTCCTTTGATTCAATGTTTTTATGGCATTCGTTCTATGCGCCAAACCATCAAGGACATTGAAGTAAATACAGCTTACCGTTGGTTTCTTGGCTTATCTCTGGACGATAAGGTACCTCATTTTACAACTTACGGTAAGAACTATAGCCGACGCTTTCAAAATAAAGAATTGTTAGCACACATTTTTAGTCATGTGCTTCATCACGTTTTGGAGGCGGGGCTCATTGATCCCTCAGAAATCTTCATCGATGGGACACATATCAAGGCAGCTGCTAATAATCATAAGTACAAAAATGTTGTTGTTGATCAAAAAGCTAAATTCATGAGTGAACAACTGGATGTTGAGATTAATTTAGACAGGAAGAAGCATGCAAAAAAGTTCTTAAAGCCCGCCAAAAAAGGCGAGGCTAAATCTAAGAAACAATCAACGACTGATCCAGATAGTGGTTGGTTTCACAAGGGAGAACACAAGGAAGTCTTCGCTTATAATGCTCAGGTAGCTTGTGATAAACATGGTTGGGCCTTGGCTTATACAGTTGAAGCAGGTAACATCCATGATAGTCAGGCCTTTCCTGCTCTTTTCGCCAAGTTAGAACCCTTCTCCCCTGAATTCATTATTGCGGATTCAGGCTACAAAACACCTAGTATTGCCAAGTTTCTTTTAGAAAAAGAGATTACGCCAGTATTCCCTTACACTAGACCAAGAGGTAAGAGAGGCTTTCTACGTCCTAAAGACTTTGTCTATGACGAGCATTTTGACTGCTATCTTTGTCCAGAGAACCAGGTATTAACTTACCGTACAACGACACGTGAAGGTTATAGAGAATATAAAAGTAATCCCGAAATTTGTAAGACCTGTCCCTTGTTAGCGATTTGTACTGAAAGTCGCCAGCACCAAAAAGTTGTTGTGCGTCATATTTGGAAAGATGCCTTAGAAATCTGTGAAGATATCCGTCATCAAAGTGGGATGAAGGAACGGTACCAACACCGGAAAGAAACGATAGAACGTTTATTCGGAACAGCTAAAGAATATCATAACTTGCGTTATACCAGAGAAAAAGGAAAGTCCAAAATGGAAGATAAGGTTGGGCTTACTTTAGCATGTCTAAATATCAAAAAATTGGTAAAAATGATAGCAGGAAAGACTTGTTATTTTACCCAAATAACTCAATACTATTGAATTATAGGAGAATTAAGTGTGAATATAAAAAAAGACAAACATCAAAAACGATGTTTGTCTTCATTCTGAGCTTGATTTCTCAAGCTTTTTAATGTCTATAAAAAAGATATGTAATTGGACGAGCGGCCAATAAAAAATGGGGATTAGGAAAAAGTTATATAAAAGTACATTATTTATTTTCATAAAGTGTATGTAGATTTCAATAAGATTGACGATGTCTCATTTCCGAATCACATATCTTGACTATATAATAACTCTTTTCAATTTAATTGTCTATACGATTTCATAGAATGTCGTTTTTTCATCCTGAACTGTATTTTTTTAGACTTATTTTTAAAAATTTACAAAAATAACTCACTAAAAGACATCTATTTAGTATTTTTAGCAAAATGGATACATATATAGCAACTAACTATCAAAAATAATTGCGAGCAATATTAGGACTAAAAGACAGCTTTCATAGTCATCATTAATAGTCCTTAACTTCTGACCATTTCTTCAGTAAAGCTTTCATTTTTAGGCGAGAAACTGGGCAGGAATCACCATTTTCAAAATAAATCATCAACTGAGTCTTATCAATACGAGCAATATTATCCAAATTAACTAAAAAGGAACGGTGACACGAAAAGAGCTTTTTATTCGCAGAAGTGATATCTCCAAGATTAGCATAAAACTCTAAGCGTTCTGTTTTAGTAATTAACATCACCTTATGAGGTGTCACAGCAGTTGCAAAATAATAAATATCTCGCATAGGAACCTGAATCCGAGACTGGGCCGTTTCAAATACAAAAATGTCACCATCATCCAACTCTCCAACTTTTTGATTCACAAAAGTTAGCGTTTGTTTCAATTGCTGCTTGAACTCCGCATTAGAAACAGTCTTATCAATAAAATCTAATGCGGAAACCTTGTATTTAAAACTAATCGGGGCAAATTCCGAGTGAGTCGTTACAAATATAATAACCGCATTGGCATCTTGTTGACGAATTTCTGAAGCGACCTCAAGCCCCTTCTTTCGCTCACCATCAATATCAATATCTAAAAGAAAGACCTGATGATTACCTTTCTCGTTAATACTGGCTAATAATTTATGTGGTTTCGAAAAAACTTCTAGTTTCCGTACTGAGAACGTGCCCTCTGAAACCAATTCTCTGATGATATCACTAATGCGTGTTTGTTGCATTAAATCATCTTCTAAAATATATATATTCATATTAGGGTCTCATTTCTAGTATTTGCATCATTTTATGATTTTGACTACGGACAGACAGGGATGTGTTGGGGTAACGCTCCAAAATATCTTGAACAGCATTTACACCTATACCACCACTGTTAAGATTTTGAGAAGTCATCATTGAAAGAGGAGCTTGTTCATCTGATATCGCACTTTCAACAATAAAGCTCTGGCAATCTTCCTCATCAAAATAGGCTAAGCTAATAAAGCCATCATTAACTTTACGAGCACCATCAATAGCATTGTCCATGAGGTGACCCAAAATAACGGCTAAATCTAAGTCTGTTAGATAGCTGTGAACGACTGGGTCAGGAATTTCTGCATGAATATTAAGCCTATACATCTGGGCTTCATGATATTTTGATGAAAGCAAGCTGTGAATACTTGGATTCTGAATATTTTCTAAATCTGTGACCTGAGTTGAGAAGCTATATTGATCTCTATTCACATACAGGTCAACTAGATCTTTTTTGTAGGAGCGAATATCTCCAGTTCTTTCAATATCTCGCAGGTTATTTAGAAGGTAATTATAGTTTGAACGAACAAACATCAAATCCCTATATAAACCTTCTACCCTAGCATTTTCTCGTTTCAAATCATCAAGATAGTTAGCTTGCTTCATGGTCAAATCTTGCTCAATCTTTTCCTTAGCAAACTGGTTAACAGCTCCCAAAACGAAAAGAAGAAGGTAAAGATAACCCATTACCAGCGGTAGCCGCAAGTTACTTTCAAGGTGTAACTCTGGGAAATAAGAATCAAATGTTGATACCAAAAAGATAACCAAATAATAAATCAAAAGAAGCATGTTAACCAATCCCAGACGATTTTTCTTCTCTTGTTGGGTAGCTACCTTCAAGATATCTGTGAAATCAAGACGCAAAATGAAGTCTACAATTCTGACTGTCAACACGACAAAGGAAAGTGGTACCATAGACCACCAAATATTATTATTCAAAGTTGACGCCGCTACACCAATTATCGGTGGAAAAAAGAAAGTAGCCAAGAAGCGCCTTGCTAAATCGACTAGTACCACTGGATAGAAACCTAAAAAGAATCGCTCTACAGAAGTAACCGTCTTATTTAGTTGATAACTAAACGTCAAAGTCACAATGGAGACTAAAGGAGGCACTACACCTAGATAGCGTCCAATAAGTTGTCCCCAAATACATAAGGCAACATCGAATAACAAATAGAGCACACGATTTTTGAGATTAGTGTTTTGACCACCAATACGTAGATAGATATCCCAAATAATGACAAACATCAAAATTTGGAACACGATGTTACCTAGCATAGCTACTTCCGTCCTTTCTATCTTTATAGTCCTACCGTAACAATTTGATAGGTTTTAAATAATTCTTTTTTGTTAGTTAAACCAATACCATTTGACCAGCAAAACTGCGCTAAATCACGACTAATCGCTAACCTACCATCAAGTTCTGGGGTAGCTTCCTGGTTGGTATTTTCAATAACAAAGCAGAGATTACCGTCCTCATTCTGTTGGATAAGGAAACCAATATCTGTCTCTGGCTCCTCCACACAAAGCTTTTCAGCCAGGTTAATACAGCGTTCCAAGACAGTAATAAGCACCGCAATATTTAAATGTTTAGGATAATCAACAACGTTGACATCTAACCGAACCATAATTCCCTTTTGCTCCAAAGGAATAATTTGGTTAACAATCCAACTCCTTAATTCTGGATAAGGAATTTCAAACAGAGGAGCTAATTTATCATTTAAATCCAAGTCATCCAATCTAAGATGATTCAAATGTTCATGATATACTGCTAAAACTTCTGATAGCTGATTCTTCGCAAGGGGTGTCTCAAGAGCTATCAAAAGATTCTCAAAATCTTGTTGAGTAGGTTTTACTTTTGTAAAAAGAGCCTCAATGTGTTGATTATACACTTTTAAGTTGTAAACATAAGTATCAACAGCTTCTTGGCTACGCTCCCTAACAAATTTATGTGAATAGCGGTTTAGCGTTGTCACCATTAAGAGATAGACCGCCATAGCAAAGAAAATAGGTTTTCCAACATTACCACCAGTTGACATCAGAAAAGTACTGCAAAAAATATACACTGCAAAGGTCAAATCAACTGCTATCAATAAACGTTCTCGACCACGTGAATAAATTAATTCCTTGACCTTATCAATATCTGAACTTGAAAGATAATTGATATAAAGGAAGAAGGGATAAATCATCACATAAGATAGTAATTCCAGTAAGAAGTTTTCTTGGATTTCACCCAAAGTCATATTTACAAACAGATTATTGAAAACATAGAAGGGTGTAAAGGTTGCAAATAAATCTGTAAAAATGACTGAGAAGGCTCCAAAAAAAAGACTTGCCCATAATGTCAGGCGGTGTTTGCGACGTTCCTTAAGAGCCAACCCTAGAAAAATAATCACTTGATAATAGAAGCCATCACCTTTACCAAGTGATACTATTATCCCTAAAAGACTTAAGAGAAGTACTTTCCAATAAGCTAGTGAGCTCCCTGTTAATTTTTTATAAATAAACCAGGTAATATGAAAACTAATGATCTGAATAAGACTATTTTCAAGAGTTACCATAGTCCAAAGCTGTAAGTTCATGATAATATTTCCTATTTATGATCAAGAGGCATTTTCGTCATCTTCTTCAATGAGTTCTTGTCCTGCCTTTTTCAGAATGTCCTGATAGGTTTGTTCAATCAAATTAAAATCTCCACTATCAATACTAGTCTGCATACTAATTAAGACATTCTCATAATCATGTTTGAAAGAACGCACACTTTTATATGCAGCCTCTATTTTTTGATTGTAGGCTTCCAAACTTCTTAAATGCTCCTCTTGTTCTCGAAGAATTTCGCTATCACGGACATCTTTACTATAGGAAACAAAACGAACTAAAATATACATATGTATAAGGAGCCCTACCCAAATATAAATCTGAGGATAGCCTGGAAGATAGGTTTGACTCAAAAGTAACGAGAATATCTCTTGCTTAAAAAGAATAAGAAGATAACTGATAATTAAAATCATATCTACTTGCAGAAGCATACTCTTGTACTTATCTTGCAACCCTTCAAAGGGTTTTTCAAAAAAGCGGTCTAAACCAAACATTTTTTGCAATCCTAGAAAGAATGGAAGAACCACACTATCCACAGCTAAAATTCCCAGGTTATTTGAAACTAAGTCGATTGGCTTATTAAAGAAAACGCGAAAAAGGTAAAAACTGAAGAAGCTAGTAACTAAAGTCCAGAATACAGGAGCAAAGAAAGCACAAAAACACTTTTCTTCTCTTGACGCTTGAGGCTTTTCAAGAAAAATAAAAACTAGGAGATAAATGGCATCTGGAATATCAATTTGCCATAATATTTTTGCTAGCCACTTAACAACAGCTACCACTACTACATAAGGAATATAACGATAATTAAAAACATCTAGATAAGCTAGTCTAGCTGAAATCACTAGATGCGAAACGACAACAACCAAAGCAATAAGGCCATCAATCGCGAGTTGCATGTGCTATTTCCCCTTTCTATTTCCCCGTATCTTATCCTTAAAAATTCACTCTGTCCTATCAGTTATCTCTGAAAGACAGAACTTGTGTGAAATGATAATCACAACTCCGAGTTTCAAGATTTACTTTTGGATAGCGATTAAGTATCTCTGCTACTTTAGACAGACCAAGACCGCGACCTTCGCCTTTACTAGAAACTCCTTCATCAAATATTCTGGACACAGGAATACGTTCCTCCCTCGTCGTATTGTCAATAACTAAGGTAAGGTAGTCCTGATTTTTAAAGAAAGATATTGTTAACGTTGGATCTTCAGATTTCACTGTAGCTTCTATAGCATTATTCAAGAACACAGAAGAAATCACTACCAAATCTAGAGCCTCAATTTGCGTAGATGATATGACATCTGGTAACTCTAAATTGACCTTTATTCCTAGGTTCTCAGCTTCAAGCACTTTTGCAGAGAAAAGACTCTTGAGAGAGGTAATTTCCAAATTGATTAAACGTGACAATTCATAATTTGACAACGTTAAACTATTCCCAGATTTTTCTAGAAGCTCCGCATATTCCTGCTTCAAAGCAGGTAAATCTCGGCGTTGAATACTATCTTCCATATTCTTAAGCCCTTCCAAATAATCCTTCTTAACCTGAGAAATATCATTATAGAGTTTTTCTAAACGGTGGCTATATTCTTCTAAACTTTCTTCGTGCCTAATCATCTCTTCAGCCAATTGGTCCTTTACTCTCCTCTTAGAATAAATATTGAGCTGAGCAAATAGTAAAATAAAGAGAATTGAATAAACAACTGTAATGCTACCTGCTAAATAAATAAAGAGTCCCATATAAGGAAAGACATTACTCGCATAGAAAATAACTAGAGATAAGATAATATATGCTAAAGTCACCCCAACCAACAGACGTTGCCTAACTTGGTAAGTGTGGTTATTCCCCATGATATCAAGAGCACTGAAGTCAATAAAGAAGACCTTGACAATCAAATGGAAGATTGGATACACCAAAAGATAAGATAGAGCAATAAGTACTGGGGTATCTTTTACTTGTAAATAATTAATTTGAAAAATCCATGGGAAGAAGTAAAGTTGAAGTAATTTAGAAGTTACCTCAACAAAGACCCACGGCAAAAAGGTGAAAAGAAATGAATTCTTTTCACGACTTGATGTTTTATTTAAGAATAGATGACAAAATAAGAGTGCTAAAAGTGAACCTGTGATGCCTCCTACAAATAGAGAGAGCAAGAGACTACCAATGATAAAATAGACTTTACTCTTCCACGTTTTGAGCAGTCCCGACATGTCATGGCTAACAATTAAAATAGCCAATAGACGTAGAACTGTAAATAGGACAATCATCTCTATGCTCCCCCCTTTCCTTTCAAAAATCAACCTACTTTATTGTAACATAAATATATAATTTAGCGTTACTCCTATTAGAAAAAACTAAAAATATAAAACGCATTTCCCAAGTTAAGAGCTTTCAAAAGTTTCTCTACCTCTTAGAACCTTTCCCCTACTATACAGCCCAAGCACACATTAAAAAGAGCTTAGAAAAACTAAAGCTCTTTAACCGACTTTTTGACTTTTTTATGGATACATACCAATAACATAGTAAAAATACCAATTAAATCTTCTCATAACGTCCGCTCCCTTCTTATTTTCTTATTTATCTATTATAAAACTAATTTACGTTTTTGAAAATGATAAATAGATTATTATATATATCATTGTTACATTAAAGTGTCAGCTCTTCCAGAAAGCTCTAATGCCAACTAGATATATAATCTAGTAAGTGGCTCCTCAACGGCTCGGTTTATCTACATTATAAAACCCAACAGATGTTGGGTTCGTTTTTATAGCGTCTCAAGAACTTGATTAATATGTTTAATTGATTTTTCACGACCAAGCAAGAAAATAGTATCTGGCAATTCTGGACCGTGCATTTCTCCTGAAACAGCAATACGGATTGGCATGAAGAGGTTTTTCCCTTTAATTCCTGTTTCTTTTTGAACAGCCTTAATTTGTGGGAAAATATTCTCAGTGATAAATTCATCATCTGACATTGCTTCAAGTTTCGCTTTAAAGGCCTTAAGCACTGTTGGCACTGTTTCACCAGCCATAAATTCTTTTTCAGCTTCTGTTAATTCTGGGAAATCTTCAAAGAAAAGATCCGTAAGAGGAACAATTTCTTCTGCAGCTGTCATTTGTGGCTTGTAGAGTTCCACTAATTTTTCAGCCTTGTCTGTCAAACGGCCAGCTTTTTCCAAGAAAGGCTTACAAAGAGCAAAGACCTTGTCGAAATCTGCATTCTTAATGTAGTCATTACTCATCCAATCTAATTTCTTTTGATCGAAGGCTGCTGGAGATTTACTGAGGCGATTTTCATCAAAGAGTTTAATCAGCTCTTCACGAGAGAAGATTTCGTCTTCTCCACCAGGATTCCAACCAAGAAGAGCAATGAAGTTAAAGACTGCTTCTGGAAGGTAACCTTTTTTACGATAATCCTCTATAAATTGAAGGGTGTTCGTATCACGTTTAGACAACTTCTTACCTGTTTCAGAATTGATGATAAGGGTCATGTGTCCAAACTCAGGAGCTTCCCAACCAAGGGCTTCATAAACCATGAGTTGTTTTGGTGTATTAGCAATGTGATCATCTCCACGGATAACGTGTGAAATTTGCATATCGTGGTCATCAATAACTACCGCAAAGTTGTAAGTTGGGTAACCATCTTTCTTCTGAATAACCCAATCACCACCGATATTACCACCTTCAAATTCGATATCTCCTTTAACGATATCATGCCATTTGTAAATTCCTGACTCATTAACAGCTAAACGAACTGTTGGAACGATACCTGCCGCTTCACGTTCGGCGATGTAGGCAGCTTTTTCTTCTTCAGTCATGCCAAGAAATTCATTGATATAACGAGGTGTTTCACCAGCAGCTTCTTGACGTTCACGCTCTGCTGCCAATTCTTCTTCAGTCACATATGACTTGTAAGCCTTACCTTCTGCCAAGAGCTGATCAATATATTTTTGATAAAGTGGCAAACGCTCTGATTGACGGTAATTTTCATGTGTCTCTGGACTTTCATCCCAGTCAATTCCCAACCAACGCAAGTTATCAAGTTGAGAACGTTCACCATCTTCAACGTGACGTTTACGGTCAGTATCTTCAATACGGATAATGAAAGTACCGCCATGATGACGAGCATAGAGGTAATTAAACAATGCTGTACGGGCATTACCAATGTGTAAAAGTCCTGTTGGACTTGGTGCGTAACGAACACGAATATCTTTAGCCAAGATAAGTCTCCTTTTTATGTTTCATTCTTCAGTCTTTGGATACTTCATTAGATTAGAATCTATCTCAAGAGGCGACTCTAAGATTTCAAGTATCAGCAGGCAACTCAACCTTTTTTTACCTTCACAATAAAGGTTTATAAGCGAGTACCAATCTTTCTTATTATATCACAATCTAGAGATGGTTCGAGAAATTTTATCAAAAAAACGACCACCTATAGGAAGTCGTTTTGAATAGATTACTTAATATGTTTTTCAAAATCCTTCTGAGCCTTGTCGTTAGATTTCGTTTTTTCTTTCAGCCAATCTTTGTAAGCCGAATCATATTGCTTCTTAGTAACAATATTATCTTGAGATTGGAGATACTTGAAGTAGTAAGTCGAACCTTTATCACCTGCTTGAGCATAAGCTCCAGAGAATGGTTTGATACGTGAAATCACGGCTGCAGCCCCATTATAAGTAGTTGTTGGGATATAAAGCGAACTATCTGTCAACCATGCTTGAGCTTTGGCATATTTTTCATAACGAGCTGTTAAATTGGTTGTTTCTTTAGAAGCATCGTCAACGAGCTGATCGTATTCTTTAAGACCTACTTTTTCAGCTGCTGGGCTATTAGGATTATCATATCCCATAAAGGACTTCGTATTCTCGCTATTAGTGGTCTTCAAGACATCAAGGTAAGTAGATGGATCTAGATAGTCTGGTTCCCAGGCAACACCAACTGATAAATCCCAATCTTCAGCTGCTGCATTTGCCGCAGAATAAGTGATATTGTAGAAATCATCAGATGACATTTGGTGGAGATCAAGTACAACATTATCTTTTCCTAGAGCAGATTCAACAGATTCTTTAAGTGATTGTACTTGATTCACATAAATCTTATTTGTCTGATTAACAGGAACATCCAAATGAATAGGGAACTGTACTCCTTCTGCTTGAAGAGCTGCTTTAGCTTTAGCAAACTCAGCTTTAGCCTTTTCTGGGTTGTAAAGTCCGTCTTGACTATCGGCAAGATTCACGCCTGCCCACTCATCACCAAAGGCTGGAAGTTGTTCCATCACCATAGCTCCAAAGTTTTTGCCATCTGCCTGTACAAAATCAGGTTTGACAAAGATGTTACGCACAGCCGTTTTTCCTGCCTCTTTACCATTCAATTGAGCTGCATAATTCGTACGATTAATGGCAAAACTCAACGATTGACGGAAATCTTTGTTAAGAAGAGCTGCTTTCGTTGATGACTTTTGTTGATCATTTTCTTTAGAAGTATGACCATAAGTTTGACGATCAATGTTAATACCAACACCTTCTACAGCGGCACCAGGTTGTGTGTAGTAGATGTCATCTTTATACTGTTTGGCAACTTTAGAATAATTCGAACTTGTTGGGAATAGACGTGCTAGGTTGTAGACACCATCCGTAAAATTACGTTCCAAAGATTCTTGGTCTGTCCCATCATCGTAAGTTAACTTAACATTGTCAAAGTGGACATTGTCCTTATCCCAATAATTTTCGTTCTTAACAAACTCAATTGAGGATTTAGTTGTCAGTGATTTAAGAAGGAATGGTCCATTATAAAGAATAGAAGTTGGATCTGTTGATTTACCAAAGTCTTTCCCTTTAGATTTCAAAAAATCTGCGTTAACAGGCCAAGTCACTGAATAAGTCAACTTGGAATTCCAATAAGGCTCTGGTTCACTAAGAGTATATTGCAAGGTATGATCATCAATAGCCTTAATCCCTACATCTGCAAAGTTTTTATTATCTCCTGAAACATAGTCATTCAAGCCTTTAACAGAGTTTTGCAACAAGTAAATAGCCTCAGATTTTGTATCAGCAGCATGTTTAAGCCCAGTCACAAAGTCCTTGGCTGTCACATCAGCGTATTCTTCACCATCTGAAGTGTACCATTTAACACCCTTACGAATCTTATAGGTATAGGTCAAACCATCTTGGGAAACCGACCAACTTTCAGCTACAGATGGTTTAAGGTTACCATATTGGTCATTCTCAAACAAACCATCAACACCATTACTAACAGCTGTAGTCATATTTTTCTTATTTGTAGAAACATAATCTAGGGTTGCAGGATCACCACCATAAACATAATTATAAGTCTTCCCAGATGTCTTACTTGATGACGAACAAGCTGCTAAAACACCCACAGATAGCAGACCTACGGCCGCCAGCAAAAATACCTTACTCTTTTTCATGCATCGTCTCCTTAAATTTGCAATGTCATAAGTTTAAACATTCAATAATGATGTGTATACGCTTAAATTATACCATAAGTTCGGAAAATTAAAACTACTTTCTGAATATTTTTTATTTTCTGTTCATACATCTCACTTCAGGCAATCATAACCACCCGTCTAACGGGTGGTTTGATCAAGGGCTATAAGCCCATAATACCAGCCAGCGCCTAAAGACGCTGGCTTTCACTTTGTTCAAGCCTTATTGCTTTTGACTCGTCACAAGCCTCTCAAAGAGGCATTCGCATTACTTACCGTTATCCCTAAAGGGATTTTCATATTCTTTCACGCTTAATTTATCCAAAGCGATATCATGCTTCTCTTGTTCCTGAATATATTTCTTAATTGTGGCTTCATTAAGTCCTACCGTACTTACATAATAACCTTCTGCCCAAAAATGTCTGTTCCCAAATTTATATTTTAAATTGGCGTGTTTATCAAACATCATTAATGCACTTTTACCTTTTAAATATCCCATAAAACTAGCTACACTCATTCGTGGTGGAATACTTACTAACATATGGACATGATCTGGCATTAAGTGGCCTTCTATTATTTCAACGCCTTTATATTGGCATAGTCTATGAAAAATCTCTCCCAGACTACTCCTATATTGATTATAGATTATTTTTCGTCTATACTTAGGTGTAAATACAATGTGGTACTTACACATCCATTTTGTATGTGATAAACTGTGAGCTTTTTGCGCCATAGTCTTAACTCCTTCCGCTTTACAATTGGCTTGAACACCTATATTGTAACTCGTTGGGAGTTTTTTTGTTATGACGGTATAACCTTCGATGCGCACCCGCATAGCGGGTGGTTTATTTGTTTCGCACCTTCGGAGCGAAACGGACTTAAAGTCACATAACAAAAAAACCTATCCGAAGATAGGTTCCTTACTACTCTTACAATGAGTTTGGATCAACTTTGATACCAGCACCTTGTGTAGTAGTGATTGAAAGGTTTGTAATGTAAGCACCTTTCGCTGTAGCTGGTTTAGCTTTTTGGATAGCATCGTTAAATGCTTTAAAGTTTTCAACCAATTTTTCAGCTTCAAATGAAACTTTACCGATGATAGCTTGTACGTTACCTGCTTTGTCAGCACGGTAAGTGATTTTACCACCTTTAGACTCTTCAACTGCTTTAGCAACGTCCATAGTTACTGTACCAGTTTTAGGGTTTGGCATCAAGTTACGTGGTCCAAGGACACGTCCAAGACGACCAACGATAGCCATCATATCTGGTGTTGCAACAACAACGTCAAAGTCAAGCCATCCACCGTTAATTTTAGCAACGAGTTCATCTTCACCAACGAAGTCAGCACCTGCTGCTTTAGCTTCTTCAGCTTTAGCACCACGAGCAAATACAAGAACACGTTGAGTTTTACCAGTACCGTTTGGCAATACCATTGCGCCACGGATTTGTTGGTCAGCTTTCTTAACGTCGATGTTAAGGTTGTATGATACTTCAACAGTAGCATCGAATTTTGCGAAGTTAGTTTCTTGTGCAAGAGCTACAGCTTCTTCTACGCTGTAAGCTTTTGTGCTGTCGATTTTCTCAAGAGCAGCACGCATTTGTTTGCTTTTTTTAGCCATTTAATTATTTCTCCTTGTGTAATGTGGTCATAACGACTTTCATCTTCCACGTCACTCAGCGAAGTGAGACGACGTCTGTGGTTTTCTTGTTAACTGAATTAGTCAGTAACAGTGAATCCCATTGAACGTGCAGTACCTTCGATCATACGCATAGCTGATTCGATGTTTGCAGCGTTCAAGTCAGGCATTTTAGTTTCAGCAATTTCTTGTACTTGTGCACGAGTTACTGAAGCAACTTTAACTGAGTTTGGAGTACCTGAACCTTTTTCAACACCTGCTGCTTTTTTCAAAAGAACAGCAGCTGGTGGTGTTTTAGTGATGAAATCAAATGATTTATCTTCATACACAGAGATAACAACTGGGATGATCATACCAGCTTGGTCAGCTGTACGAGCGTTAAACTCTTTAGTGAATCCCATGATGTTGATTCCGGCTTGACCAAGGGCTGGTCCAACTGGTGGAGCTGGAGTCGCTTTACCAGCAGGAATCTGAAGTTTTACGATGTTTTCGACTTTTTTAGCCATTTTGTAATTTCCTCCTATTGTGGTTTTGGCGGTAAGTAAGTTTTGTTACCTCCCACAAGTATGTTTTTACATACCTTATCTATTATACAGAAATTCCTTTTAGATGCAAGAAATTCTTATTAAGTTTAGGAAAAAATTTACATAAAGCCCTTTTCGAGGTAAAATAGAATTATGATTCTATATAAATTCTTTGCCATAGCATTTTTGATTTTAACGCCTATCTTTGCTTTTATTATCCATCGCTTCTTCAGTTTAAAATACCTTGGGCTTAATTTTGCTGATTTAACCTTTCCGCTATACTTTATTGAAGTAGTTGCCGTATCAGCACGTTTCTTTACCCATAGTTTTTTGCCATACATCACGATCTTGCTATCCTTGGCAGCTATCATTATCACAATTCAGATGTTAAGAAAGACACAATCCTTTAAGTTTAAACGGTTCTTTAAATTATTCTGGCGCATCAGTTTCTTCATCACCAGTCTCTTCTATTTAGGGACTGTCATTCTTATTTTTATCGTCACTTAGACAATGAGACAGACTCAGTACATTATTTCAGTGTGCTGAGTTTTTTTGCGTTGAATCATAAAAAGCAGGCATTCGTGCCTGCTTAACTATTCAGTATTAAGGATTTACTTGGGTCATTCGTCCAGTATCAACATCATAAACTGCACCGGAAATAACGACATCTTCAGGAATAAGCGGTGACTGACGTAAAATAGCCATATCTTCACGAACACTCTCTTCAACATCAGTGAATGGAAGAAAGTCTTTATCAGACACGTCAACACCTAGCTCTTTATTGAGGTAAGCTGTAAATTCATCATTCTTAAAGGTCTGAGCACCACAATCTGTATGGTGGAGAACCACTATTTCACGCGTTCCCATCTGTTGTTCAGAAATGACTAAGGAACGAATCATGTCTTCTGTCACACGCCCACCTGCATTACGTAGAATATGGGCGTCACCAAGAGCTAATCCCAAGGCTTGAGCAACGTGAAGGCGAGAATCCATACAGGTCACAATAGCAACCTTTGTCTTTGGTTTCAAGGGAAGATGGCCTGTCCCATGCAAATCAACATAGGCATTATTGGCATTGAGAAAGTTTTTAAAATAAGACATAGTAACTCACTTTCTAGTGGACAAATTAGGATAAACATTAAATTATCTAGGTTATATCTTACCACCTTTTAAAAACCTTGTCAGTTAAATGAATTGCTGAAAAAGAAAAACAAGAGTATCACAAAGGTTAGGATACTCTCGTCATTACTATTATGATCGTTTTGGTAAGTAGCGATTAAGAAGGCCTGCAAAGGTCTGAAGATTGAGACTCTGAACATAAATCTCGCCTGTCCCTCTAAAGGTATTAACAACCCCTTCTCCTGTTCCGATAGACTGCCAGAAACCATTTTCCAAATGAATATTGTAATCCAGAGACTGACTCCAAGCAACAACATGGGCATTGTCAATAGTCACTTCTTGATTGTTCAGCTCAATTTTTTTGATGGAACCGTAAGCATTGGCCAAAAGGGTCCCTTGACCTTGTGTCGTCATCACAAAGAAGCCACCTTGGCCACCAAAAAGAGCCTTACCAACAGACTGGTATTCCATTGTATAGTAGGCCGTGCCATCAAGTGCTAGAAAGGCACCATCATTAAGTCGGTACTGCTTTTCACCCAGATACAAAGGAATCACCTGACCTGGGGAATCAGGTGCCAAAGCCAAATAACCATTATTGGACTGAGCAACAACCTGAGTAATAAAGCTACTTTCACCCGAAACCATTGAACGCCCAACCGCTTTCACAAGGCGACCCAACCCTGAGCCACTAGCATTTAATCTAGTACTCAGGGTTACATTAGGTGTGTGGTATACCATACTGCCACGTTGGATAAAAACCGTTTCACCTTGATTAAGAGTTAACTCTACCAGTGGGAATTGCATATTGCTGTCTGTGAAAAATTGCATCATAAATACCTCCCTATTCTTAAGAAAAGTATAGCATTGAACAGATATTTTTGCAAGCGCTTACAATATATCGCTTTGGGCAAGATTTTTTTAAGAGAAGACTTTTTTGAGCACTTCTCCTACCGTTGTGACCCCAACAACCTGAATACCTTCTGGAATTGCCATGCCATGAAGGGAATTTTTAGGGGCATAAATCCTAGTAAAGCCTAGTTTAGCGGCTTCATTGATGCGCTGCTCAATCCGAGTCACACGGCGAATCTCTCCAGTCAAGCCAATTTCTCCTATAAAGGCTTCCTGGGGATTGGTTGGAAGCTCCTTGTAACTGGAAGCAATAGCAACGGCAACAGCAAGGTCAATAGCCGGCTCGTCTAATTTGACACCACCAGCTGATTTGAGATAGGCATCTTGATTTTGAAGAAGAAGTCCGCAGCGTTTCTCTAAAACAGCCATGATAAGGCTAACACGGTTAAAATCCAGTCCTGTTGTTGTCCGCTTGGCATTACCAAAGACGGTTGGTGTCACCAAGGCTTGAACTTCAGCTAGGATAGGTCTGCTACCTTCCATTGTGACAACAATGGCAGAACCTGTGGCACCGTCTAGGCGTTCTTCTAAGAAAACTTGGCTAGGGTTTAGAACCTCTACCAAACCACCAGACTGCATCTCAAAAATCCCAATCTCATTGGTTGAACCAAAACGGTTTTTGACTGCTCGTAAAATCCGGAAGGTATGGTGACGTTCCCCCTCAAAATAGAGAACCGTGTCCACCATGTGTTCCAACATACGTGGTCCAGCCAGCTGTCCCTCCTTGGTCACATGCCCAACAATAAATGTGGCAATGTTATTGGTTTTGGCAATTTGCATGAGTTCAGCAGTAACTTCACGAACCTGAGAAACCGAACCTTGAACGCCAGAAATCTCTGGACTCATGATGGTCTGAATAGAGTCGATAATGAGGAAATCAGGTTTTATAGCCTCCACTTGACTGCGAACGGCTTGCATATTGGTCTCAGCATAAAGATAAAATTCGTTATCAATATCACCTAAACGTTCACTCCGCAATTTGATTTGCTCGGCAGATTCTTCCCCAGATACATAGAGGACAGTTCCCTTGTTAGCCAGCTGTGTTGACACTTGTAAGAGAAGGGTCGATTTTCCTATCCCTGGGTCCCCTCCAATAAGAACCAGGCTACCTGGAACCACACCGCCACCTAAGACACGGTTAAACTCATCCATGTCGGTCTTTATGCGAGCATAATTAATCGAAGAGACTTCTTTTAATTTAGTTGGTTTAGACTTTTCACCCGTCAAACTGACACGGGCATTTTTAACTTCCTGCACCTCAACTTCTTCCTCAAAAGAGGACCAAGAAGAACAGTTGGGACAGCGCCCTAGATATTTGGGTGAATTGTAGCCACATTCTCGACAAACAAAAGTTGATTTTTTCTTAGCTATAATAATCCTCCTTCTACTGCGACTCCTATAGAGTGCCACTTATGCAATGTTTTTTGAAATTTCTTTTGGTTGGCAACTCCGACAGCAGACAAATCGACGGAAACCTGATAATTCTCCTTGAGAGCCGTTAAAACGGAAGCCTTGACACAGCCATTACCATCTACCCCTATAAACTCCATGCTTTTGGCACCATTTTCCTCTAAAAAATCTTTTAAATCTGGATTAGTAAAGCAAGAAGCCCGACGCTTCTCAAAGATACGAGAAGATACAAGCAGCAAGCCGGTCGCAAATTTCTTCTTTCTATCTTTTCTCTCCCAGAAAAAACGATTGAGAATATAGATAACCCGGTCGCTGGGATAGCTAGCAATTTTGTCATTTACAGCTGCAATCAGTTCTTCATGATATGCTTTTCCTACAGCAACATAATCTGACTGCATATCGATTACTAACAAATAATCTGCCACTTTGCTCCCTCTACTGTCCAGTTGACCCAAATCCGCCAGTCCGCACACCATCTGCCTCATCTCCATCAACAATCAAGAAAGGCATAAAGGCACCTTGAACAATGCGTTCGCCAACTTCAAGAGTCACGGGTTGATCAGTAATATTTTTCATCTGAGCGAAGATATGACCCTCATTTCCAGGATTACCATAGTAGTCTCCATCAATAACACCTACAGAATTGATTAAAACCAGACCCTTTTTACGAGGGTTCGATGAACGGTCAAAGAGATAGAGGACCTCACCAGGTTGCATGTAAGCCTTAACACCTGTTGGAACGAGAACAATTTCTCCAGGAGCAATTACAGTGTTCTCTGCTACCTTTAAATCATAGCCTGCAGCATGAGCTGTCTCACGTTTTGGAAGCAAGTCCTGATTGTTAGAGGTTGATACGAGTTCAAATCCACGAATTTTTGTCATTATTTTTTCCTTTCGATACATCTATTGACTTTGTCTTGTAAAATTAGCAACACTAGCTTTAACAAAAAGAGTAGCTTTTTTGATATCCATCCTATTATAGTCTATTCGAAATCAGATGACAAAGGTAGCAGTCTAATGGCATTCTCATTAAACTAAGATTGACTTTTAGGTAGGAAAACGCTAACATAGTATAAGATATAATACTTTTAAGGAGAATTGTCATGAAATTCATCGGACTTGTTGGTACGAATTCAAAGCGTTCAACTAATAGACAATTATTGCAATATATTCAGAAACATTTTGCAGATAAGGCAGACATCGAACTCGTAGAAATTAAAGACTTCCCTGTCTTTAACAAGCCAGCCAATAAACAACTTCCAGAAAATGTCCTAGAGGTTGTTAAGAAAATTGAAGAAGCCGATGGGGTCATCATTGGAACACCTGAATATGACCATTCTATTCCTGCTGTTCTTATGAACGCTCTAGCTTGGGTGTCATACGGTGTGTTCCCTCTTTTGAATAAACCCGTTATGATTACAGGGGCATCTTACGGAACTCTTGGTGCTTCTCGCGCACAGCTACAACTCCGTCAAATCTTGAACGCTCCAGAAATCAAAGCTAATGTGCTTCCAGACGAATTCTTGCTATCACATTCTCTCCAAGCTTTTGATGGCAATGGTGATTTGGTTGACCTTGATGTTATTCAAAAATTAGACGCCATTTTTGATGACTTCCGTCTGTTTGTTAAAATCACTGGTAAACTCTCACACGCTACAGAATTGCTACATAAAGAAGCTGAAAACTTTGACTGGGAAAGCTTATAATACAGGAGAATAGAAACTATGAAATTTGTTGGACTTGTTGGAGCAAATTATGATCAATCATACAACCGAAAATTGCTCGAATTTATCAGAAGACATTTTAAAATTAAATTTGAACTTGAAGTCTTGGAAATTGACGAAGTGCCTATGTTTAACCAAGACGAAAAATGGGACGAAAGCTTCCAACTTCGCTTGCTTAACAACAAGATTACACGCGCTGATGGGGTCATCATTGCAACTCCCGAACACAACCACACCATTTCTGCAGCGCTTAAATCTGTTTTAGAGTGGCTCTCATTCGAAGTGCACCCATTTGAAAACAAACCTGTCATGATTGTTGGGGCATCTTACTACGACCAAGGAACTTCACGCGCCCAAGTACATTTGCGTAAAATCCTTGAAGCACCTGGTGTCAACGCCTATACACTTCCAGGTAATGAATTCTTGCTTGGTAAGGCCAAAGAAGCTTTCGACCTTGATGGTAACATCACAAATGAAGGTACTGTTAACTTCCTTGAACAATGCTTAGACAATTTTGTCCAATATGTAGGAGTGGTTTCTAAATTGAAAAAACCAAAACCAATTGAACCAGAAGACTTAGATTGTAACAACCCAATCGCTACAACTGTTACCGAGGTTGATCCTGACGATCCAGAATGGGTAGAAAAAGTAGCTGAAATCACTGGTGCAGTGTCTGGTGATACATATGTTAAACTAGATCACGGTATTTTGACAGTTAACCAAATTGACATGTTCCTCAAGGCTATGCCATTTGAATTAACTTATGCCGATGATAATAACCAATTCCTCTACTACAATAATGCCCATCAAGATCCTGATACCATGTTTGCCAAACGTGTACCACCTCAATCAGGTAGCCGTATGTCAACAGTTCACGGTTCACTTCCACCAGCTCGTATGAAAAATGTGGAATGGGTTATCGGTACCCTTCGTAACGGCAACCAAGAATATGTACGTACGATTGTCCCAGGCTCACCTGAAGGGGTTATCAACACACACAATTATCAGGCTATGTACTATGATGATGGTTCTTATGCAGGAATCAATGAAATCGTCTTTAACTTTAAACCATGGCTTGACTGGTATCTCGAAACAACTGGTCAACGCCTTGTCGGAGGAAGTGGTCCTTTTGCACCGGCTGCAGCTAGTCATGGCAGTAGCGACGCAACATCTGGAGCATCAGATGCCGGCGGTCACGGCGGCGATGCAGCTTCAGACGCAGATGCAACATCTGGAGCATCCTCACATTAAGACTTGGAAAAGTTGGGACAACTGTCCTGGCTTTTTTCATGGTCATCTTAGATTAACCTTCATCCAAGCATGTGTATCTACTCATGCTCCATGTCACACTACTTAGAGGTAAACTTATGTCTCAATTCCAAGAAAAAGTTTTTGCTGCTTGCGCTAAAAAAGAAGCGCTCTTCAACGAAAGCCTTGGTCGCTATGCCTTGCGTTTGATGCTTGCAGGCGCTTATCTTACCATGTCAACTGCGGTAGGGATTATTGGTGCTGATATTATTGCTACAGGTATCCCAGCCCTTTCTCGCTTTGTATTTGCCTTTATCTTTGCTATCGGATTGGTCTTCGTTCTCATTTTCGACGGAGAGTTAGCCACTTCAAACATGATGTTCCTTACTAGTGGTGCCTATTATGGCAAAATCAAATGGAGTAAGGTTTGTACCATCCTTCTCTATTGTACTTTCTTTAATTTTGTCGGAGCTCTTATCTTAGCTTGGTTTTTCAATCAATCCTTCTCTTTCCACCATTTGACAGACAAGAGCTTCCTAGTCACTGCTGTTTCCACTAAACTTGGAAAAACAGATTGGATGAACTTTACTGAAGGTATTACTGCTAATATGTTCGTCAACCTTGCTATCTTAGGCTATATGCTCCTCAAAGAAGAGTCTGCCAAGATTTTCATTGCCCTATCAGCCATCTTTATGTTTGTCTTCTTGGTGAATGAACACTTGATTGCTAACTTTGCTTCCTTTATGTTGCTAGGCTTCAATGGTGTCCGTGATGCTGTGGACAATTTCACATTGGCAAATATTCTACGTCAGTGGGTAGTCGTTTTCTTCGGTAACTGGATTGGCGGCGGTATTTTCATTGGTTTGGCATACTCTTGGCTCAATAAAACTAAGACACCTCACATTGATTAGGAGGCCACATGCGTCAAAAAAGACTTATCAAAGAGACTATCCTGGCTATGCTGCTTTATTTTATTTGCTTAGCTATAGCTGTCGCCATTGATTTAATATTTTTTAAAGTCAAAAACATGTATCACACACCTGCTATGGTGGCTATCTTTGCGGGATGGGTTTATTTAGGGCTTATCCGAAAGACCAAGCAATTTGGAGCTATTACCTGTCTAGGCATATTTATGTCCGTCTTCTTCTTTGCTTCTGGTCACTTTGTCCTTACCTTCCTTCCCAACCTTTTAGCTGGTCTAATCGCTGATTTTATTGCCAAGCAAGGTAATTATGAGAATGATAAATTTAATCTACTTTCCTACATGATATTCTCTCTGGGAAACTTGGCTCCCATTGTTACCATGTGGTTAGCTCCTAAAGCCTATATTGCACAACTCCTTGCCAAGGGGAAAACACAGGATTATGTAGACCAAGTTATGGTCCCATTTACAACTAGCCATGTCTTAATTCTAATAGGTGGAACTCTCATGGCTGCTCTCATTGGAGGTTACATTGCTAAAAACTGGCTTAAAAAATAATAACCACCTACGTTCCTAACAGAGAGTACAAGACAAACACGCTTTTCTTATGTTATAATGAGAAAGAATATAGTCTTTTTCTGCTTTGTTAGAAAGGACCTAAAGGGAGACCTAATGATGAAAAAACAAAAAATCGCTGTCTTGGGCCCAGGTTCTTGGGGAACTGCCCTTGCTCAGGTACTCAATGACAACGGACACGAGGTTCGTATTTGGGGAAATATCCCTGAACAAATTGATGAAATTAACGAGAAACATACCAACACCCGTTATTTCAAAGATGTGGTTTTGGATGAAAACATTAAAGCCTACAAAGAACTTTCCCAAGCTTTAGATGGAGTTAATGCTATTCTCTTCGTTGTTCCAACCAAGGTTACTCGTTTGGTAGCCAAACAAGTTGCCGAACTTTTGGACCATGAAGTTGTTATCATGCATGCTTCAAAAGGATTGGAGCCAGGAACACACGAACGCCTCTCAACTATCCTTGAGGAAGAGATTCCTGCAGAACTTCGCAGTGACATTGTTGTCGTATCCGGTCCAAGCCATGCTGAAGAAACTATCGTTCGCGATATCACCTTGATTACAGCGGCCTCAAAAGATCTTGAGACTGCACGCTATGTTCAAGGTATGTTCAGTAATAACTACTTCCGCCTTTACACCAATTCAGATGTTATTGGTGTTGAAACAGCTGGGGCACTTAAAAACATTATTGCCGTCGGTGCCGGCGCCCTTCATGGTATGGGCTATGGAGATAATGCTAAGGCAGCCGTTATTACTCGCGGTCTCGCAGAAATCACTCGTTTGGGTGTAAAACTTGGTGCTGACCCTTTGACTTACAGCGGTCTTTCTGGGGTTGGTGATCTTATTGTTACAGGGACTTCTATTCATTCACGTAACTGGCGTGCTGGTGATGCACTCGGTCGTGGTGAAAAGCTGGAAGACATTGAACGTAACATGGGTATGGTAATCGAGGGGATTTCAACTACTAAGGTTGCCTACGAAATCGCTCAAGAACTCAATGTCTATATGCCTATTACAACAGCAATCTACAAATCCATCTATGAGGGTGCTGACATCAAGGAATCTATTCTCAATATGATGTCCAATGAATTGCGCTCTGAAAATGAATGGGATAAAAAATAAATAATCTAAGGAGTTCTCATGAAGAATCAAAAAGTCAAAAAAGCTGTCATCCCTGCTGCAGGACTTGGTACACGCTTTTTGCCAGCTACAAAGGCCTTGGCCAAAGAAATGTTACCAATCGTTGATAAACCAACTATCCAATTTATCGTTGAAGAAGCTCTCAAATCAGGCATCGAAGATATCTTGGTCGTGACTGGTAAGTCAAAACGATCTATCGAAGACCATTTTGACTCAAACTTTGAGTTGGAATACAACTTAGAACAAAAAGGTAAGACAGACCTGCTAAAATTGGTTAATGATACTACTGCTATCAACCTCCATTTTATCCGTCAAAGTCACCCACGTGGTCTCGGAGATGCTGTACTTCAAGCCAAAGCTTTTGTCGGTAACGAACCATTTGTTGTTATGCTTGGTGACGATCTAATGGATATTACCGATGACAATGCTGTTCCATTAACCAAACAACTTATTGATGATTATGAGGAAACACACGCTTCTACTATTGCGGTTATGCCTGTACCACACGAAGATGTTTCAGCTTACGGTGTTATCGCCCCTCATGGTGAAGGTCACAATGGCCGTTATAGCGTGGAAACTTTCGTTGAAAAGCCAAACCCAGAAGATGCTCCAAGTGACCTTGCTATCATCGGACGTTACCTTCTGACACCTGAGATTTTTGGAATTTTGGAAACACAAGAACCAGGTGCAGGTAATGAGATCCAATTGACTGATGCTATTGATAAACTCAATAAAACGCAACGTGTCTTTGCTCGCGAATTTACAGGTAAACGTTACGATGTAGGAGATAAATTTGGTTTCATGAAAACCTCTATTGACTACGCCCTCCAACACCCTCAAGTTAAGGAAGACCTTAAAAAATATCTTATTGACTTGGGACATAAACTCGAAGGCAAACCTGAGCAAAAAGACTAATATAAAATCCATCGAAAAATTTTCGATGGATTTTTCATATTATCTAAAGATAGGTAAAACCTACAATAGTCACTAAAAGAATAATATAAGTTAAAAATGCTGTCAGGCGCCAACCTCTACTAAAAAGTCGACTTTCAACCTTATTAGCCAAAAAAATAGCTGCTAGAGCACCTCCAACCAAGCCTCCTAGGTGACCAGTAATCCCAACACTAGGTGTGAAGAGATTGAAAATCAGATTGACGACAATTAAAGATAGATAACTACGTCCCAACTGATTAAGTAAGGGACTATGACTATAATAACCAAGTATTACCACAGCTGCAAAAAGGCCAAACAAGGAGGTAGAGGCACCAGCCGCAATAACATTAGGCGTAAAAATCAAGGTGAAGGCATTACCCATAACACCAGCTAACAGATAGAGCCCTAGGAAACGCAGAGTCCCAAAAATTTGCTCAGCCATTTTGCCAATAAAATAAAGGGTAAGCATATTAAATAAGAAATGCTCCAGACCGATATGTACAAAAATTGGTGTCACTAAACGCCAAAGGTCTAAGGGACTATATTGAACAAAAACACCATACATAGCCCCCATTTTAAAAAGACTAAGAGGTGCTGTCGCTTGAAAATCATTTAAAAGATATTGACACCCAAAAGTCAATGTCGTTAGCCCTAATAAAAGATAGGTAGCAGGGTATCTCTTCCATTCATTTACTTGCATGTGATAACCTCCCTAACGGCGACGTCATGGCTATCTGGGGTAAAATCCTTTTCCTGACAGGGATAAACCATGCTAACTGTCATCCCTTCAAAGTCAGACAAATAGCGGTCATAATAACCTGCTCCGTAACCAATGCGATAGCCTTCAGCATTGAAAACTACCCCTGGCACATGAATCAAATCAATCTCTGATTTTTCCACAGCCAAATCAGACGCAGGTTCCATCAAGCCAAAAGAGGTTGCAACAAGATTATCTGGATCGTAATCGACAAAAATCATTCGACCTTGTTTATAGGTTTTGGGAACCACAAGACGCTTCCCATCCTTTAAAGCCTGATTAATTAAAAGACTGGTGTCATATTCATGCGGGAAAGCCAAATAGGTAGCAATCACCTGAGCCTCTTTATAAGCAGGTAAGGCAATCAATTGCTCTAAAAGATATTGGTCTAACATAGCCTTAGTCTCAGGTTCCTGTGAAGTCAACTGAGCCAAAACAGTTTTTCTAAGTTCATTTTTCATAGGTTTATCATATCAAAAAAGCTACCAAAAGTCAGACCTGGTAGTTTTTCAGCTTTGTAAAATGTCACTAGGCTTCTGCCTTGTATTTAAGGAACTTACCGATTTCAGCTACCCCAAAAGCAAGGGCGTCCTCATTTGGACTCATCTTAGGATGGTGAAGGGCATATGGCGTATCAATCCCCAACCAGAACATGACACCTGGAACCTTACTAAGCAAATAACCGAAATCTTCTCCAGTCATAGCTGGTAAACAATCAATCAAGTTAACAGCTGGACTGGCTTCAAAGAAGGTCATCAATTCTTTGGCCAAGGCTGGGTTGTTTTCCACAGGGAGATAACCACCCTGTTTCAATACAACATCCACTTCCATACCAAAGCTAGCTGCCACACCCTCTGCGATTTGGCTGACACGCTTTTGAATAAGACGACCCATTTCTAGCGTAAGCGTACGAATAGTTCCATAGACCTCTGCTGTTTCAGCGATGACATTGTTGGTCGTTCCTGCATGGAAAGAACCAAAGGTAACTACCCCACCCTGGATAGGGTCAACATTACGACTGACAATAGTTTGAACTTGGGTAATAAAGTAAGAAGCTGCTACAAGGGCATCATTAGCCTCATGTGGAAAGGCAGCGTGTCCTCCTTTGCCTTTGAAAGTAACAAGTACCTCACAAGTTCCTGCAAAAAGGGTATTCGTATTAGTCGCAATGTCGCCTACTTTGAAATCTGGACGGACATGAAGGCCATAAAACTCATCTGGTAGCCAATCACCGAAGGCCCCGTCTTCATACATAAGCATACCACCAGCTTCATTTTCCTCAGCTGGCTGGAATAAGAAGAGCATATTATTTTTAGGTTGAACCTCAACCATTTGGTCAAGAAGTCCAAGCGCTGTCGTCATATGAATATCGTGACCACAGGCATGCATACGACCCTCATGAGTAGATTTGAAGGGAAGACCTGTTTCCTCTTCAACCGGAAGAGCGTCAATGTCTGTACGCCAACCAATGGTTTTTTCAGGAGCATATCCATGGAGATAAACCAGAATACCTGTACGCCAAGTACGTTGCTCCACAAAGTCCTTACCCTCAGTCATTTCAGCAATACGCTCTAAGAGATAAGCCTGGGTTTTAAACTCTTCCAAACCAATTTCTGGAATTTGATGAAGGTCTCGTCTGATTTTGATTAAATCAAGTGTCATTTTTATTTTCCTTTTTTGTCTTATTTAATAGAGAATCTAGAAATAGAGGCCTTACGGCCTCTACTATCAATATGTTATAAGTTACGCAAGGCGTCTTCAAGTGCTGTTTTTTGTTGTGTTTTTTCATCAATTTCCTTGATGATGCGAGCTGGAACACCAGCTACAACGACATTTTCAGGAACATCTTGAGTAACGATAGCTCCAGCGGCAACGACTGAACCATTACCAACTTGAACCCCTTCGATAACAACAGCATTAGCACCGACAAGAACGTTATCACCGATACGAACTGGATCTGCTGAAGCCGGTTCAATCACACCAGCAAGGACTGCACCCGCACCGATGTGACTGTTTTTACCAACAGTAGCACGACCACCAAGGATAGCCCCCATATCAATCATAGTACCAGCACCGATTTCAGCACCGATGTTGATAACAGCCCCCATCATAACGACAGCATTATCTTCGATAGTTACTTGGTCACGGATAATAGCACCTGGTTCGATACGTGCATTAAGGTGACGTTTATCAAGCAATGGAACAGCTGAGTTACGGCCATCTTGTTCCACAACGTAGTCCTTGTTTTCAGTCAAGTTGGCAAGAAGTGGTTCGATATCTTTCCAGTCTCCGAAAAGAACATTACCAAGCTTAGTGACAGAAGCTGGAACAGCAGTTGCCAATTCCCCTTCAAAGGTTACTTTAACATTCGTTTTCTTTTCTGCATTACCGATAAAAGCGATAATTTCTTGAGCAGACATTTTTTGTGCAGTCATGAGATTCTCCATTCACATAAAGTTAGGGATTATTATACCAAAAATTCTGATAATTGTCTTTGCTTTTGCCAAATAGAGTGTATTTTTATGTAAAACCTATCTTTAAAGCTTCTATATCCGTAATCACTCGGTTTGGCTTAATTGGGGAGTTCTCCAGTTCTCGGCGTGAGTAAGGAAAGGTATTGAGCAAAATACCATCGATCCCAACTCCTTCAGCCACAGCAATATCAGTCGTCAAATCATTTCCAACTATGACAGTCTCAGATGGCTTCAACCTATGATCAATCAAAACTTGCTTTAAAAACTCTGGTTGAGGCTTACATATACCCGCATCCGAAGACAAGTAAATGGCATCAAAATAAGCTCTTAACTCCATTAGGTCAATCTCAGCGTTAGTAAAGGCTGCTTGAGCATTGGACAAGAGATAGAGACGACAGCCCTGCTCTTTTAGAAAGGCTAAAACTTCCTTAGTATGAGGATAAGCCATCAAGTATTTGCGAGATAAGACCCGAAAGACCATAGCTATCAGCTGTCCCCAGCCTTCTGGCTGATGAAGTCTACTAGACTGAAGACTAGCATCTACATAAAGCTGGTTAAAAATGTGAGCTAGGTCAATTTCTGGATAAGCAACTCCTTTTAGAGCTACTAGGTCCTTGCGAGCCTGACCCACGCGCTTGGCATAAGCTTTTTTAAGAGCTTTCCCCTTATAATACGCCCCATAAGCTTGGTACAGTTGGGCTAGTTTATCCCATAACATAGGGTCTTTCTCATCGGTTAATATATCAACCAAGGTTCCATAAAAATCAAAAATATAGTTCTTATAAACGTTATTATTCATCGCCTTTTTACTCGTTACTAAACTTTTCTTCTTAATAATCCTCATCATACACCATTTAAGAAAACCAAACAAGCTTACCAAGATATTCTCCATCAAAAAAATCCCAACGGCGTTAGGATTACTTATCATTTTTGATACGACCAATCAGCAATTCTCCTGCAACCGTTAGCTGCCTTACTGAGGTCAAATCTAAAGTTTTTTTATCAACATGGAAGAAAAGAGGGGTCATCTCAGCAAATGCTTGAACATGCTCTGCTGGCATAGACCAAGTCTTAGAAATCGCCACACGCTCCAAAAGCTCACAGGAGTCCTGAAAATGCTCCAGAACATCCTGGTTGGAATAAACCTGCGCCTCTGGTAGTAATTGGCGAAACTCTTTAAGATGATCCTCATGAGGAATAACCTTGAAAATCAAGCCCTGATCAGTCAAAAGTCGTCCAAATTCTTGATAATTAGCTGGCGAAAAAATATCTAAGATCACATCGATACTGTGCTCACGCAAGGGCAGTTTAGCCAAATCACCAACGAACCAGGCCACGTTTTTCTGAGGATTTTGACGGGCCGCAAGAAGGATGGAGTCCTTAGATAAATCAAAGGCCATGAAATCCTTGTCAAACTCTAAAGCCAACTGACGGCTATAATAGCCCTCACCACAGGCAACATCTAGAACATGCGAATGTCTAGGAAGGTCACGCAAGCGCTCTGAAATCACCTCAAGGATAGAATCATAATAGCCCGCTGCCAGAATATGACTTCTATTTTCAAAAGAAGCCATATCATAGTGCTTATCTCCCTTATTCTGTCTCAAAAAATTAACAAAACCCTGCTTTGCGATATTAAAGGTATGCCTAGTCTGACAAACCAGACTAGACTGGTCCAAACGCATTGGCGCCTGACAGATGGGACACGCAAAAAGACTCTCTTGATCTTTAAAAACACTAAATTTGGCCATAAATCCTCCTCGACACCAAAAAAGAGCACACACCTGAAATCGCTTAGGGCTGCTGGATTCCTCCCCTGACCCGCTTCACGCACAGATGTTGCTCCGAATGATATTATACCATAAATCGAAGTGATTGCAAGTAGCGAACCCCCGATACTGTCAATGAAACTTATCCTCCAAACCTCCCTACAAATAACTTCGGTCACTACCAACTTCTAACACCACAACTAAGGCCATAGTGACATCTATGTCACTACTTTTTTATTTCTCCACTATTTATAATAAAACCATAGCTTGAGGAAAAGACCAAAAGCTAGTGACAATGCTAACTCAATGGAAAGAAGAAAATTATTTTAGAATATCTCTTACTTCATGGTGAAGAGGCTAAGAGATTAAAGAACTCACCAAAAATAAAAAAGGAGAATGACAAAGATGACTAAAGAAATGACTGTTGCAGACCTAGCTACAGTCACAGGAGGCGGATGGAAGACCAACATCGCTATTGGAGGACTCTGCCTAGCTTCAGGACCTATCGGAACTCTTGTATGTGTTGGCGCTTATAATGGCTACAAGGATTCTGCACGATAAGATGAAAGGAGACAACAACAATGATTAATAAACTCAAAACACATCAAAACATGACTCTTAAAGAGCTTGAAAGTGTATCAGGTGGGGCGGTTCCTTGGGCTGCTATCTCCGTCGGGATTGCTGCTGCAAAGCTGACTTACGACCTAAGCTATGCCGTTGGTAAAACTTATTACAACCTCACACACTAACAATAAGAGCTTACACCATGATGACATCTCAAAGATTTTGAGGATGATAACCTATGAAAGATACAAGAAATCAAACAAACGATACTACTAATAAGCAATCATCTAAACGCAATAATTATCTGCTCGTAAAAGGGGCCTTGATTTGTATTATCTCTACCCTACTTCTGATACTTCTAATCAACCTTATCTTTTATGTACGATTGGGTACACCAATTATTGATACTAATTTGAAATCTGCTTGTAGTACTCTCATCTTCTTCCTCCCCATTTTTCTTTTGACAAGAGAGAAAGAAAAACCTAAAGCTAAGACAGAGTAACTCATACAGTCTTCAAGAAAACAAAAACTCTCATTTCCCATTGAAAAATGCAAGCCCAAAAGGGCTTGCATTTTGCGTTTACATCTCTTGTATTGCTTCTAATTTTGCCAGACGTTTAGCTTCTTTCTTTCGTTCACGACTTTGACGGAAAAAGTTTTGCATGATTTCAGCACATTCTTTCTCCATAACACCAGTCTCAAGATCAACACGATGATTGAGACGCTCATCTCTTAGAATATCGTAAAGGCTCCCCGCTCCACCAAATTTTTGATTACTCGCTCCATAGATAACTTTAGGAATACGAGCCAGACCAATGGCACCACTGCACATTACGCAAGGTTCAATAGTGACGAAAAGAGTGCAATCAAGCAAACGCCAATTACCAATGGTCCTATTTGCCTCCTGAATAGCCATGACCTCAGCATGCATGATTGCTTGGTTAAGTTCCTCACGCGCATTGTGTCCACGACCAACAATTTCTCCATCCTTAACGATAACACAGCCAATTGGGATTTCTGCCTTATCTAAAGATTTTTGAGCCTCCTTAAGAGCCTCAGACATGAAAAAGTCTTTCTCCTCTTGAGTAAAGTCAATCATAAATGTTACTCCTGTTCCAAGATTTTTCATATATCACCACAGAGTCAAAATGTCAGTGTGATGGTCTTCCATGATTTTAAAAAAGGAGGCTTCTAGACAACCGACCCTTTTTAAGGTTTTGGCGTACCCCCCTCGCTTAACTCTTTTTATTATAACATAAGAAAAGCTTGAGCAAGGGTAGCCTTACCAAAGTAGACAAAAAAAGCTAAGACGAATCCGCTTAGCTTCAAACACATTAGTTTGGTGAATCTTAGGAGTCACACCAATGTGTTTCTCCAAGTCTAACGAAAAGTCAATGACCGCTTAACATCCTAGTTAATATGTCAGTCGGAATGTCAACCAATTGTCTGTGAAATCATTATATCAACCTATAGACACATAACAAAAACGCAACTGTATCAAACAATTGCAAGGACAGTGTTCTAGTTAAGGTGTTCCACACTTTCCTTCCAAACAAATAATGTCTACTACAAAAGTAAAAGGTAACTTTCATAGCTTTTTCCTTACCCACCTATAGTTTATCATGAAACCTCTATCATTTAATTTAAAAATTGGTAATAAAACAATGATACAAATGAGGAGTAACTGTTAATTGTACACTTCGTTTTGAATAATTTTATAAATGCTGGAACCCTTGTTATTATTGCACTTGTTAACGATTTTAATTATTTTTTCCACTCTAACAAGGCCATTAGCCACCCATAATTCTAAGTCTTATCTAATTTTACTGTTAATTAAGTCTTACAAGTGTTTAATATTTAATCCAATAATACTCTAACTTGGGCAAGAAAGAATATTTATTTTTTTAGAAGCGACCAAGTAAACTGACAAACTAGAAGGGAAGTTCTTCTTCCAAAACAAGGTCAGCCAAGTCATTTTCAGGCTGATTTTCTCTAACAGCACGTTGGGCACGGCTCTCAAGAAGTTGGAAAGAGGAGCAAAGCACTTCCGTAACATAATGAGTTTGACCATCCTTATCATACTTACGGGTACGTAGCTCACCATCAAGAGAAATTAAACTACCCCTGCTAGCATAAGATGCTAGGGTCTCAGCTAAACGGCCCCAAACTACCACTGTGATAAAGTCAGCCTCACGCTCTCCATTTTGCGCCTTATAGCGCCGATTAACCGCAACTGTGACACGTGTAAAAGACCTATCACTAGCAGTCTTAACCATCTCAGGTGTCGCTGTCAAACGTCCAATCAAAATAACTTTGTTATACATTTTTTTACCTCCACCTATCTATTCGTAAGAGGAAGTAAAAAAATAACTGATTAGAAAAAAAGAAGCATAAATCATTGCTCCTTTTACTATTTACCCTTTCCAGTGTTTGGCTGGATCAAAAGCCTCACCAACTACTGCTGAATCATCAAGTTCAATAATACCACGTTTTTGTGGGGCATTTGGAAGGGCCAACTCACGTGGGGCACACATCATACCATAACTATCTTCACCACGAAGTTTACCAGGGAAGATAAGGGTACCGCTAGGCATCATAGCACCTGGAAGAGCTACGATTGTTTTAAGACCGAGAGCTGCGTTTGGTGCCCCTGCAACGATTTGGACCTTCTTATCGCCGATATTCACTTGGCAGATGTTAAGGTGGTCACTATCTGGATGTGGAACCATTTCGTCAATTTGTCCAACCACAAAGACGGGACCCTGTGTATTTTCCAAGCGTTCTTCAAAACCTTCTTTAGCCAATTCCTCGTTCAAGACAGCTACATCTTGGTCTGACAAGAAAACTTGACCATTTCCATTGATATCAATGAGGCTTGATGCTTCAAAAATGTTCCAAGCAAGGGTCTTGCCTGTTTCATCAGCTGTGACACGCGCCACTTTACCTTTACGTTCTACGCTACGTTTAATGTCCTTAGTATCTTCCAAGATAACCAACAAAACGTCGCCAACTTGTTCTTTATTGTATGCAAAAATCATGGGTTCTCCTTATACTGTTGCCAAAAAGGCATTGATTTCTTCTTTGGTTTTACGAGCTTTATTGACCAGACGCCCCAATTCCTGACCTTTCTGAGTCACGACAAAACTTGGAATACCAAAAATATTCCAAGTTTGCGCCAAAGCCATATAATCATCACGGTTAACACGCACAAAGGTCATATCTGGATGGGCAGCCTCAATATCAGACATAACGGGATAGATAAACTGGCAGTCTGGACACCAATCAGCAGTGAAAAAGAAGACCACTTTTTGGTCACTGTCAACATAACCTGCAAGTTCTTCGAGATTCTTCGGAATAATCATGCCTGCTCCTCCTCATAAGTCAAGACATCATCAGCATAGGCAAAACGATAAGTCCGCCCATCTTCTAATACGATACCTCCCGTAAGCCCTGGATTTTCCTTATCAGTAGGATTCGTATAGAGAACGGCAATAGTCCCTAAATGTGATAGTTCTTGTCTAATATTTTGAATTAATACGGTATTCTTTGCTTCTACATGTGAGCGTCTCTGCTTTTCTGCCATTGCCAAGAGACTTAAAGCTCCTAGCCCGCCAGCAAACAAAGCTAATGTTTTACGTTTCATATGAAACATTTTACCATATTTTTAGAGGAATGGGGAGAGGCTACCTATCTCTTGAAAATCGTGCTAAAATAGTAGCATGTACTACTCAAGGAGGATTTTATGACTACTCTATTTGACAAAATTAAGGAAGTCACCGAGCTTGGTGCTACTTCAGGATTTGAGGCTCCTGTACGCAACTACCTTCGCAAAACTATCACGCCACTCGTAGATGAGGTGCAAACAGATGGCCTCGGCGGTATTTTCGGTATTAAGTACAGTCAGGCAGAAAATGCCCCTAAGGTGCTTGTGGCTGCCCACATGGACGAAGTCGGCTTTATGATTAAGGAAATCAAGGCAGACGGGACTTTCCGTGTCGTCGAACTTGGTGGCTGGAACCCACTGGTTGTCAGCTCTCAACGCTTTACCCTACACACACGTGACGGTCATGTCTATCCTGTCATCTCAGGTTCAGTACCACCTCATTTCTTACGTGCTAGCGGTGGCGCTGCAAGTCTTCCTAGTGTCTCTGATATCGTCTTTGATGCTGGTTTTGCCAACCAAGAAGAAGCTAATGCCTACGGTGTTTTCCCGGGTGATGTCATCATTCCTCAATCAGAAACTATTCTCACAGCCAATCAAAAAAACGTGATTTCTAAAGCCTGGGATAACCGTTATGGTGTCCTCATGATTCGTGAACTCTTGGAAAATGTCAAAAACCAAGAACTCAACAATACTCTAATCGCTGGGGCTAACGTTCAAGAAGAAGTCGGTTTACGTGGTGCTCATGTTTCAACCACAAAATTTAATCCTGAGCTCTTCTTTGCGGTAGACTGCTCTCCTGCAGGTGATATCTATGGTAATCAAGGTAAGGTAGGCGACGGTACCCTTATTCGTTTCTTCGACCCAGGACATATCATGCTGCCAAATATGAAGGATTTCCTTTTGACTACTGCTGAAGAAGCTGGTATCAAATACCAATACTACTGTGCTGCAGGTGGTACTGATGCTGGTGCCGCTCACTTGCAGAATGCTGGTATTCCATCAACAACCATCGGCGTTTGTGCCCGTTACATCCACTCACACCAAACCCTTTATGCTTTGGATGACTTCCTAGAAGCACAAGCCTTTTTACAAGCCATTGTTAAGAAGTTGGATCGTTCAACAGTGGATTTGATTAAGAACTACTAAGACAAGGAGTAACCCATGATTATTGGTTTTATCGGCGTTGGAAAGATGGCAACAGCCATTATCAACGGCCTAAACACAAGCTCGCATCGTATTATTATTTCAGGGTCTTCCTTGGCTCGTTCACGCCAAATTGCAGAGGAATTAGAGGTTGAAGCAGCTGCTTCCCATCAGGAATTGTTGGATAAGACTGATTTGGTCATCCTAGGTATCAAACCCCAAATGTTTGATAAGGTACTAGCTGACCTCAACTTCCGTCAACCTATCATGAGCATGGCTGCTGGAGTAACCTTAGAACGCCTCGCTTCACTCACTAGTCCAGACCTACCTCTTATTCGTATCATGCCTAACCTTAATGCTCAGATTCTTAAGAGCACTACTGGTCTTTGCACCAACGATAAGGTATCCGAGGACCTTTTGGCAGTTGCCAAGGAAATCACAGACAGTTTTGGAACCACTGTCGAATTGGCTGAAAAGGACTTTGATACCTTTACTGCCCTAGCTGGTTCAAGCCCGGCCTACATTGCCCTTTTTATCGAGGCACTAGCCAAGGCTGGCGTCAAAAATGGCCTGAGTAAGCAGGTTGCTCTGACCATTGCCACACAGACAGTTCTAGCTACTGCTGAAAATCTCAGTCTTGGTAGCGACAGCCCACATGATCTTATTGACAAGGTTTGTAGCCCTGGTGGGACCACTATCGCTGGTCTTATGGACCTTGAGCGGACTGGCCTCACCCATAGTGTGGTTTCAAGTATTGATACAACCATTGCTAAAGCTAAAAAACTATAAGAAAAAAGCTCGGAAAATTCCGAGCTTTATTTGATATATGGCGCTAAAAATTGTAATAGTAACATCATTGAAACCGCAATACTATTGTTAATCATATGAGCCATGATACTATATTCTAGCTTCTTAGATACACGATAAACAGTTGCAAGGACAAGGCCCATCCCTCCATATATAATCCAGACACCCATACTATTAGGCGTATGAACAAGGCCAAAGAGTAAAGCACTTAGAATCAAACCAACAATAGAATCTGGATTAAAGACCCGTCCCATGAGAAGCCCTCTAAAAACCAACTCTTCCACAATCGGTGCCATAATCACTGTAATTGTTATAAGAACAAAGGGATTCATATGGGAATTTTCTATGGCTGCCTGGTTAGTGCTGTTACTAACACCTTCCCACATCATGACCATTGCACCAAGCCCAGTGACAATGTAAATACCTAGGTAGGTCAGGCCAATCATTCCCCATGCCTTCATGGAAGACAGCGCCCTAAAGCCCTCAAGAAGACCCATACGTTTGCCCAAGAAAAGAGCTCCTGCACTAATGAGTAGCATAACCAAAATTAGGAGACTAACTGCTCTCACATCTTTAACACGAACAAATATGGTTGGAGTCTGTTCAATACACAAAATTAGGAAAGCCAGTAAGAAATAAAGAAAGCGTTTTAAAATGGACTCTTTGTTCATAAGAAGCTACCTCTTTTTATTGTTATTTTGTACCTTTATTATAATACAATTCAACTACTTTGACAAGAAACCGTGAAAATAAGAGATTCAATCTTGAAAAGATGAAGGACTCTTATCCTATTTTAGATAGAATAAGACGAATAAAGGCAAATCCCAAAACTAAGCCATAGAGCAAGACAGATAAGACTGTAACATAGAGCAACTGAATATTGACAAAGGCATATAGGGCGATTAAAACAAAGATAAGCAAAAACTCCAGAACCAGTGTTGCAACTGCGGTCGCCTGCAAAATCTGTTTATTTCTCTCATCGTAGGCAGCAATGTACATCTGGTGAAGACGTTTCGAATGCCTAAGCGCTGCAAAATAATAAATCGACAGGGCGTAACTCCCAATGGTAACCCCCACTACTAATCCTAGTGCAAAATCACTAAGACTGTTAGAGCGAACAATAAATAATCCCAAAATACCCAAAGAAAAGAAAGAACATGCTACTCGGGCTATGTATCTTTTATACTCTGATTCTGTTTTTTTCTTTCCTAACGTTTTTAATAACATATCTTAACATTCCTTTCATTATCTTTTAAAAGAGCAATATAAAATTTTTCAATGATAACTTTAAACATTCACCTTAAACAAAAAGGCTGAGTAGGACAGCTATACTGTTGTTTAAAATATGAACACCCATACTGTACTCGATATGCTTAGTCTTATAGTAAGTTATGGCAAGACCAGCTGACATAATACCATAGACGACAATTGTTTGAGGCGTAAATGCTGAGTGACCTGCCATAAAGAGAAGACTGGAAATAACAAGACCCGTCTTAAAGTATTTTCCAAAGAGTACCTTGGCTAAGAGTCCCCTAAAAATGATTTCTTCCATAATCGGAATAATAAAACCGGCGACTACTAGGTAAAGATAGAATGGTACGTGAATAAATATCTTATTTAAAGCATCTTGATTTTCCATAGTCGCATTGTGCGTTAACTGACCAACAAAATACCCTAGAATATCACCTAGGAAAAAGATGACGAGATTAAGAGAAGAAATCGCAACGAGACGTCTCCAATTAATCTCTTTCAGCGATAAGAGTTTAAATCTATAAGCAATCACGATAAAAATAGCCAAACTCCCTAATGCCCAAACACCGTAACCTATTTGCTCCACAAGTGAAAACTTACCATCCTGAGTAAGTAGCGGGAAAGCACCTAATAGTGTTAAATCTAAGATTAGTAGAGTGAGCGCTAAAAAAATAACACCAATTTTCTTCATTACTTGTTTAAACATATTTTTACTCCTTAATCTTCCTCAAAAAGAAAGACTTCTTCAATAGTCTTTCCAAAATACCTAGCAATTTTAAAAGCTAGTTCCAAGGACGCATTATAGCGACCTTTTTCGAGTGAAATGATGGTCTGCCTCGTGACTCCCATCTCATCTGCTAACTCTGCCTGACTAATCTTATTAGCCTTGCGAAGTTCCTGAATCTTTGTTTCCATATGATACCTCAACCTTATAGTTTATTCTCAAATCGTTAAACTCCCATCTCTTTATAAAGTTAACTTCACATATATAGTATAGTTCACTTAACATATTTTGTAAAGTCTACTTTATATTTTTTGTAAAGTTTTCTTTACTTATCGAATGACATATCCGGATATAGGCGAATAATTCTTTCCGAGTACTCAAAAAAGCTGGCCAATCACTCAGCCAACTTTTCTGGTCTTATCAATTTTTTGATAACTTATTTAGATTTAAGGCGCTCAACATCACGAGCAATCACCAATTCTTCATCTGTTGGGATGACAAAAACTTTAACAGGTGACTCTGCTGTTGTAATATCGCCAACATGTCCAAAGACATTCTTTTCAGGATCCACTTCAATACCAAACCAAGTCAAACCATCTAAAATTGAAGAACGAACTTCTGCAGAATTTTCACCGATACCTGCCGTAAAGACAATGGCATCTGCTCCGTTCAATACGCCAAAGTATTGAGCAATGTATTTACGCAAACGATCTACATAGAGATTGTAGGCTAAAATACATTTTTCATCGCCTTCATTTTTACCAGCAATGATATCACGCATATCGCTTGATTTTTCAGAGATACCAAGGAGTCCTGATTCTTTATTAAAGACATGACGAATACGCTCAGCATCTGCCATTTCAGGCTCACGGTCAATGATGAATGGAATAATCGCAGGGTCAAGATCCCCAGTACGTGTTCCCATCATAACCCCACCAAGTGGTGTCAATCCCATTGACGTGTCTACTGATTTACCACCGTCCACGGCAGTAATTGAAACACCATTTCCGACATGGGCTGTGATAATCTTAGTTTCTTCAATAGGTTTTCCTAGTAGCTTAGCTGCTTCTTGAGAAACATATTGGTGGCTTGTTCCATGTGCTCCGTATTTACGAACTTGATAGTCTGTATAATAACGATTAGGCACTGGATAACGGTAAGCCACTTCTGGCATAGATGTATGGAAGGCTGTGTCAAAAACAGCAACACTGGTAATATCTGGGAGGAGCTCCTTAAAGGCACGAATCCCTGAGGCTGCACCAGGATTATGAAGTGGAGCCAAAGCAGACAATTCTTCGATTTTCGCTAATGCTTCATCATCTACCAAACTTGATTCTTTGAAATACTCACCACCAGCAACCACTCGATGACCTACACCTGTGATTTCATCATAATTCTTGATGATATTAAAACGAATCAAATCATCAAGTACGATTTTTACAGCCTGAACATGATCGGTAATATCTAAAATCTGCGTTTCAGAATCATTATCAAACTTAACTGTTGAAATAGAGTCTTTTAATCCGATACGCTCAATCAACCCTTTGGCAAGTACAACTTCAGATGGCATTTCATACAATTGCCATTTCAAACTTGAACTTCCTGCATTGATTGCGATTGTTTTTGTCATAAGTCACCTCTTTGTAAAACGCTTTCAGTAATATAGTCTTATTTTATCATGTTTTTTTATAAAATGGAATTGTCTGATTTCCATTTTTGGAAATTCTCAGTAAAATCTTTGAGAATCTCTGGATTTTGTAGATCACTAAGCGGATAAACAAAGGTCTCTGGAGCATTTTCTGTTTGCTTTTTAAGCACAAAGATAGACTTCATATTGTGTTTATTGCCAAAAGCTGCTTCAGGAAGAGTGATTACAGCAATAATATCAGCATATCCTGATAGCCACTTCTTAAGCAAATCACTTTGTGGACTCGTTAAAAGATTAGTTGGTGCCAAAAGAATAGCAATACCGTCTTTCTTCAAGTACTTAAGCGATTGCTCCATAAGAAGATGATGGGCATAAGTGTGTTCACCAGTTGCTGCCACCTTGAAACGACTCGCAATTTCATCATTAGGGTAGTAACCTACTGGAAGGTCACTGATAATAACATCGCTTTCTTTGAGGATATGGGGACGAACTGCGTCTTCTTGAATGTAAACCGCTTTTGAGTTCACTACATCCGCAATACTAGCTGACAAATCAATAAGTAAATCGTCAACTTCCATCCCCATATAATTAAGGTTTTTGTGACTATTATTTAAAAGAGTCTCTGCCAAGTTACCTGTACCTGAACCAATCTCCAAGACATCTAATTGATCGTCCTTGGTCAAACCCTCAAGTAGGTAAAGAATGATAAATCCAATAGCATCTGGTGTAAATTGGTGATTGGCTTGTAAGGCTTCCAACTGCCCTAGTTTGATAAACAAAAACTGAAATGCTCGACGCCACTCCTCTTTACTTAGATTAAGGGCACGTAATTTCTCGTTATTTTTGATGATAAGTTCGTTATCAACGTCAGCCCCCAAATAATAGGAATTTTGCTCGATAAGGGCATCGTAAGCATGGGTCCCAAGATCATTTTCAATGGTTTGGACATTTTCTAACAACAGCGCAAAAGCTGTCTCAATTGCTTCAAAATTCATGATTTCCTCCGTCCCTCTATCATATCAAAAAGGGGGGAGAATTGCTATTTCTGGTCCTCTTTCTTCACATAGTGATAGGTCTTGGTGTGTCCTTCATTCTCAACTCTAACAATCATCTTCTTGTTTTTTACCTCATAAGTCGTACTTCCCTGAGCAAAACTAAAAGAACCCGACTCCTTGTCAGCCAAATCCACAGTCATTTCTGCCATAAGTCGACTCTGACTAGCTATTGTTTGTGCTTGATTTTGTCTAGAGCTAGCAACTACCCTATCCAGATAAACCTGAAGAAGAAGTGTAAAAATGCCAGCCATAAAAAGGGCATAGAGGAGGACACCTCCCCTAACTTGTTTTTTCAAAAGCATAAACGAAACTCCTTTGCAGACCATTTTTAAGAATAACTTCAATGGTGACTATCTGATTTTTTTGACTGATTGTACTAGATTTTAAACCGAAAAGCATGGGTTGATAGCCTCGACCATCGGCGTTAGTTTTTCGAAAATCAGAAGCATTTGAGATACCAAAGGCCAAGTCTTGATTATCCTGCTTGACATAGAGCTTGTTGCCTTCTACTTTAACCAACTGACAACCTTCTAACTCTGCCTCCATTTGTTGGACAAACAGAAGCCAATCTTGATTTTCTTGTTGTCTTACCTGTTTGACATTGCTCACCAGAACGGTGGTTAAGCCTTGATATACTTGGACAGAACCAGCTATAACCAGTAAAGCTACCAGACATTCCAAAAGGGTAAAGGCGCGAACCTTACTATTTAGAGACATGAGTAATTTCCTTTCCTGATTCATAAACTGTGATGCCTTGCTTGCTACGTTTTACTGTTACCGTGATGCCATTTAAGGTCAACTGATCCTGTTTGGTCTGGACGGCCATAGTTGCCACACTCAAGACCTCTTGTTGATGAAGATTCTTAGCCATTAACCTACGATTAGTGTTAATTTGCTCTAAGATGAGGCCACTGACAAGCACTAAAACGGCCATGGCTACCAAACTTTCGATGAGAATATAGCCTCTAAGAGACCGTCTTTTTATATTTTCCACTGCCCATGTTAAGCTGATAAGTCACCACCTCCTTGTTACTTGAGAAACGAATCTTACTAAGACTAGAATTGCCTCCTTTAGCATCAAATACTAGGGTCTGCCCCTTATCCAGATGAATGTTTTCAGGAATAGAGAGACTGGTTCTTCCATTACTAATCTTATCCTTAGTCAGCTGCAATTCAATGTTAGTCCCTTCCGCTGCTGCCAAGCGCTGACTATCCCGGTACAGATACTCAAAGCGTAGATAAAAAAGATTAGTCTCGACTTGCTGAAAAATCCCCGTCACTGACCCTGACAAACTCAGAGTAAGAAAAGCAACGACTGCTAATGTCACCAAGCTTTCCAACAAGGTGAAGGCCCTAATTGGCAACTGAGCGGCTTTCACCACCATGTTTCGCATAATAATCATTGTATGAATCTGCCTGTTTTTGTGTAATTTGACCTGATGACACAAGAGCTGCTAAACTAGCTGTCTTGTTATTTTTCATTTCATAGAGTTCTGCTTGAGAATCCACAACTTTGACGACAGCTGCATTTCCAGTTTCTTTTACAGAATCCTTTTGCTTACTCAAGTTAGGAACAAAGAGCAAAAGAAGAATACTGATAATGAGCAACACGACCAGCATTTCAATCAAGGATACTAAAATTCTTGATTTTGGCATAAAAAAACTTGGCAGCATGAGCTACCAAGCGACAAAACTTATAACATTCTCGAAAGTAAAAGCACTGTTCCCAAGGAGCTGAAAGCAGCAACCTTTGATAACTTTATTGTTGAGACCCCAGAGGAAAAGCAACTTTTAGTCTTTGCTAAAGAACATATATAGTGTACCTCTATTTAAGTTGAATGTCTAATGTTATATTGATGATACACAAAAAGGCTAGGATAACCCCTAGTCTTTTTTTATCGGATGTTTTCTAAATTGTTTTCAATCCATTTGAGACGGTTTTGACGGCCAGCCGGAATAGGTTCTTGTCCCTTTGAATAGTCTTTAAATCGCATTTGAAGCATGTATCCACCGCCACCAAGAGAGCTAGATTCTAACGCAATTTCTAAGTAAGCACTAGAAATCCAGTTTCCGCTTGCCGTGTACATTCTGCCAGCTCCACCAATAATGTCATCATGGCTATTTTCAAGCCATTTTAGCAATTGTTGTTTTTTGAACTGATCATAGTAGACGTGGAACGGCATATTCATTTTTAGTGAATTGTCGATGTAATAATCAGTTTGAGCCTTACCAATCATGGCGAGCTCAAAATCATCAAAGAGACAGTCGAGCATGGCATTAACCCTTGCTGCACCCATCTTTTCGATAGAAGTATCACCGTTTTTGAATTTCTGCCAATTTGCGTCCGTGAATTTGATGTCTGGCAGCCTGTAAAAATCATTTTCAAAGCGGAAATATCTTCCGGTATATTCTAAAATTAGGTCTTTGATGTCGTTGTTGATAATCATGTCTTTGTTCCTCTGTTTTTAATCCTTGCTTGCCATAATTTTCGCAAGCTCTCTAACTTTTTTAGCTTCTTCGACGTGGTATTCTACATCTTCTGGATCTAATTTGATGATTCGGCTATCTTCGTATTTAGTGCCAAATCGTGGAATAATTTTATAAACATCACCACTTGAAATTCTTACGATGTCTGTTTCTAGTTTTTCTGCTTTGTCTGAGAAAACTTCATTACGAATAGCTTGTGCTCTCTCACGTTGTTCTTTCAATCCTTGTTTGTATTCTTTGTAAGTAGTCATTTTGTTTTCTCCTTTTTATTTGGGTTATCCTATGAAGTCGATTAATTCTTCAAAAGGAACTTCGTCGAAATCTTCGTAATCTGTAAAGTCTTTCATGTACTCTTGTAAGTCGTTGAGGACTTTTTCTTCAGTGACTTCTTCGTCACCATCATAGTATTTTTTATATTCAGCAACAAGTACGTTGATTTGTTTTTGTGTTAATGCCATTTTTGTTTTACCTTGAGAACTTCTTTCGTTCTCCCTTTCTTTATCTTACATGTATAGTATATACCATACATGATAGTTTGTCAACACTTTTTATAAAGAAATTTAGATTTTTTTGCAAAATAAAAAACCCGACCAAAAAGTCGGGGGGGGCGGTTCGAGAAATTCATTGAAACGATGCCAAGTATTCCATCGATTATAGTAGCACTTATCATAATTTAAAGCAAACGAAAGAGCTATGAGATAACCTCGTAGCCCTTTGCCTATGATGGACTTATATTATAACACAAATAAATAAAAAACGCACCAGACCCCGTAGAGTTACTGGCACTTTCCTAGATATATTATACCAAATAAAAAAAGCCCCAGCACAACGCTGAGGCTTCGACCACTACTGCCATGGTATCCCTACTGCAGTCTGAGGGGAGGTGAATGTTTCACATCCTTTTCTATTTTTTAGTTTTCGTGGTCTAGTTATTTTTTAATTATACACCAGTTTGGCCTTGTGTAGCTTGTGCACGCTCTTCAATAGCCTTAACTACTGATGCACTAGCTTCTTCAATAGCCTTAGACACTTCTGCAGCGTCTCTTGATTGGCTGTCGATAAAGCGTTGGAAATCATTGTCTTCAAGCATTAAATGCTTAGCGCCATTTGATTTCAATTCGTCAACAGTGCTAATGTCACCGATACCAAAAACGTGGCCGTTAACGATTCCGACATAACCTTGATTTCCAGTTTTACTGCGTACTACAAAATTCATATTTTCTTCCTCTTCTTCTCTCTTGTTTAGTTCACTTCCGATAATAACAACATTCTTATCCAATCCACCAGCCAAGCCTGTGCTTGTGAATTGCCACCAGCGTGTATGATCCATATCTGGATATACACCCCAGTAAGGCTCTGAGCGAACCTCGTAATCTGGGTAAGCTGCAATCCATAAGCTATTAGGATATTTGGCAGTGATTTGCTCTACATACACATTAGCCAATGTGTAAGGCTTGTAACTGTAGTAGATAGGCTCAAAACCACTTGCTTTACAAACGTCCATAAATGCCAGTACCGCATTAGTGTTAGCTTGCTTGTCTCTGCTTGCGCCATCCTCATAATCACATACAAGGTATCTTGGGCGTGATGGTAGGTTGCTAACAAAGTAGTTAGCTTCAGCTTGGGCTGTTGCTACATCGCCACCAAAGCGAGCAAAGTGGTAGTAACCAATGCAATTACTTGTGTTGGTTTGTTGTGTCATGATTGGACTTAACCAACCAACACCCTCTGACACCTTAATAATTGTGTTGTTAGTGCCAGCCGCTTGACAGATACCAGTAAGGTCTGCTGCTTGATAGGCTGATACATCGATGAAGTAATCACCCTTGTTAAGTCCGCCTGGCTCGATTTCAGAATCATCAAACGGCAATTCAAACCATCCAACCATTTGCTGGGCTGGTGCGTTCCAATCGATATAGCTGAAATTACCAGCGCTATCGAGGTTACGAGTTACCTTGCGAGTCCACCCACCATTCTCCAAACAGTCAACATTTCCATCAATATTCTGTTCGATTGTGGTGACTGTTCCATCTGGGTTTTCTGCTGCAATAAAACCGATATGCCCGAATTGATGATATGGCAAGCAACTAGTCACCCACACGCTCCCTACTGGCGGATTGTTAGAGCCGTTAAAGCGTGTGACTTTAAGTCCTAGACTTTCAGCTCTATCTAATCCGTCAATAGCGTTTAAGTAGCCAAAATCGAAGTTAAACAGCCCGGCATATTGTAGGACATAATCGACCAGACTGACACATTGACCGCCGTACGGATTCGTAGGAACTGTAACACGTTGATTCACAAGGCTGTCAATAGCGTTTAATAACTGTGTTTTTGTTGTCATGTTTCTCCTTTCTATTTCAATGAAATCTTGTTGTTATCTGTAGATTAGACTAGTCCTCACGAGGTGCGTGATAGTTCAATGCTTGTTCACTGTCTGCCACACCTTTAGTTGTTGGGTCTGTAACGATTCCCAAAATCACCAAGATTACAACGAAAGTATTTACACCCTCTTGAATATTGCTTGGAATGTGAAGCCCGAATTGTTGCAACATGAGAAACACTGCTGAGATAAGAGCTACAAGAGTAGCTTTGTTTTGTAGACGTAGTTTAAAATTAATCATTTTCCGTTTTCTCCTTTTCTTCCTCATTTTCTGAGGTTAAAATAAATTTTTCTTTATCAATATTTTTTTTGATGTACTTGTCAAAATATGGAATTTCCACCCCTAACGCTGACAAGCTGGCTAAGATACTAGAGCCATAAGCTGCAATCATCGCAAGTATAAAGGTATCTAGCACCCCTCCGAGGTTCATGAAAGCAGCAAACGGATAGAAGATTGCCACGAATACAATCATGGCTGTATGGCTGACAAGGCCCTTTCTAAATTTAGAGCTTGAAAATTCATGATAAGCCCATGCTCTGGATACTCCCACGGCGATATCACAAGCGATAATTACCATTAACAGAAAAACCCAGAGATGGTCGTCAATGCCATGTTCGTAGAAGTCACGAACTACATTGAAGATTCCAAAGATTCCATCTGGTTGTCTCATTGCTCACCTCCAATCTAGAACAAGAAATTCTTGATAATTTCGTCCGCAATAGCCTTGTGCCCTAAATCGCCCGGGTGGCTCGCCACACCAGCATTGGTAATAGTGTAGTTCGAACCGTCCGGCAATCTCAACACTTTGCCCATCTCAGACTTGTATTTGGCATCCTTAGAATACTGGTAGATGTCTACGAATGTGACACCGAGAGGGGCACAGATACGCTTGATTCTTTCCACGAAGTCTGGTGAGGCGTAGTAGATACCGACCCAGTAGATGAGAGCCTTTGGCGATGCCGCCCTAATCCAGTTCACAAGGTTAGGGATATCTGTTTCAAGATTCTTGCGCTTCTCGTCAGTATTCAAGTTATCACCAAATTGCAAGATGACAATATCGGTATCTGGGCCTAGCGATTGCTTCATCTTGCTATCAAATGTCCCACGTCGATTGTTTGGGTCAGATTCCCAATCTGCGCCATTCCCACGCTCTACTACTGCGCTAGAGTTCTTAGATAAGATGTAGTTCTTAACCAGTGTAAAGTAATCCTTATCTGGTGCACTTGCAGCCATACCCATACCCTTCAACCAAGGATGGCTCAAGATTGAGTTACCAAACACGGCCACATGGCTAGGAATGTTTGAAACTGTCGACAGATTACCGTTGTTATCGACCAACAAACGGAATTTAGTGCCATTCGGACTTGTGATCATAGGTGTTTTCTTGAACAATTCAAGTTCAGTAACAATAGGTTCAATCTTATCCGTTTTCTGCTTGAGGGTTTCAACCTTTTCAACGGCGGTTTCGTTTGCGACTCGATAACTGAACGGGATAGCTTGCCCAGTTTCATACATGATTTTTCCAGAATATCCAGCGTTATTAGTAACGTGTTGAGCGTCCTGAATCAAGTTGTGTTCACCTTTTGAGGCGTACACACGGTTATCATGAGATTCAAAGAATAGCTGTTCACCGAAGAAAATTTCTTTATCTTCACCACGAATATTCAGTGTGTTATATCCAGCTGCAAGCTGTTTCTGGAAAACACGAGGGGAAACAATCAAATCATTCTGGTCGATGTTACCAATGGCAAAATTGTATGCTCCCGCATCCTTAACATAGACGTTGATTGTGTCAATAAAGCCACGGCTCTTGTCCCATTTCTTGATAGGGCTCATATATCCGAGGTTATTAATCGTTGATACTTGAGTCGTATCAATGCCAGTGATGTCTGATCCAAACTGTACTTTTGATGTATCCGGCATGACGAATGGCACTTTTGAAGCAATGGCACTAGAGCCAAAATCAAGGTTTTCAAGATAGTGAGCTTGAGCATTACCTCCTTGAATTACCTTTGTAGGTTCGTCTGATGTCAAGCGACTGATAAGGATATAGCCGTTTGCTTCAGGGGTAAAATCTTGATTGACTAGTACGTCCGTAGTAGAGAATGTTTTAAGCTTCTTGCCAGAAATATCAAAGTAATGAGTGAACACCCCACGGATATTTTTCAGACCGTAAGTCACGCCAGCTTGCATGTATAGTTTTGGATAGATTCCCCAAGTGCCAGCGTCGTATGTCCCGTTTCCACTACCAGACCAGGCTTTCCCAACTTTGAAGGTACGTTCATCAATCAATTGTTTAACGACATTAACAAAACTGAGCTCTTCAGGCTTAACATCTAGTGTTAATTTAGGGATTTTAAGAGAGATATAGCCGTCTGGCAAGTTAGAGAAGTCAACGTTAGCTTTTTTCAGATCCTCAAGAGAAGCGTTAAACACCCTAGCGGTCTCGTCTGGTTTAGAAGATACGTACAACATGCAATCTTCTGGTGGAACATATTCTGTAGTGACTAAATCGTCCGTTTCAGAGAACTTCTTGACAAGTCGTCCACCGTCGCTAGAAATCGCAAACGAGAAGATTCCACGGATATTTGATAGATAGTATTTAAACCCTTTTTTAATCGGAATTGGCATAAATCGGAGCCACCCATTAGATGACCATGTCCCAATGGCTGTATTGTTCCAGAGATAGACTGAGCCTTCAATCTTATCTCGTAGAAGTTGCTCGATTGATTCTGTGAAGTCGATGTTATCAGCTGTAACTTCATCAACATTAAGACCTCTAGATTGATAGACGCCGCCCTCTTTCCAGTGTCGGTCCCCTTCGTTAAAGTAATACCATTTCCCCGTATTACTTGCTACGACGATTCCGTTGGCGCCGTTTGGATAAGTACGCTGGATTTCTTCGAGCGAACTAAGGACGGCCTTGGGGGCGTTGGAAGAAATAGCATTAAGCTTTGATTCAACCCATTTAGTACTAGCTTTACCATCAAGATTCTTAGACATATTATCTAATCTGTCAGGCAGCGTGTTAAAAGTTTCTCTGGATTTCACTACTTCCATGTCTGTGTTTCCGCTCTTGGCAGCGTCTGTGTATGTGGTTTCAATACCAGTAGCGATGGCTTCACGGACGTCTGATCCTTTGGTTTTTTTACGGATAGCGTCAACGATGACGCTGATTTTGTTTGTCTTTTCAAAAGGGGTCACATCATCATATAGATTCAAGCGCCCCTCTGCTTCAGCTTGTGGCATTAAGCACCTCCTAATTCATTTCTTAAGCGAGCAATCTCAGCCTCAAGCTCACTGATACGTTGAGCACGCTCTTGCTGGCTCATATTGAACGCTGAGAGTTTAGCATCGTAATCAGCCTTGGCTACATTGTAGTCAGCGAGGGCTTGATTATATGCAGTCCGTTCAGCTTCTGTCGCATTAGCGCCTGGAGCCGTCGGAGCTTTTGGCTCAACAGGTTTAGACTGACTAGCAGACCTGAGAGCGGCCAACTGAGCATTTAACTGCTCTAGTTTTTTCTGTTTAGTAGCTATTGACTGGTCTAGCTTGAGTTTTTCAATCGAGCTATCAGCTTCTTGCGTCTGCAATTGATAAGCAGATAATGACTGAGATTGTGAGCCGATAGTTAAATCAACAGACTGTGGATTCAATATATCAATTTTCTTTTCCAAAATTTGCAAAGTTTCAATCCCAGAAAGTGGCGCATTGATAATCTTGTGCTTGTTCCCAATTCTGAACTTGCTATATCGACTATCAATCAAATAGCGCTCAACTGCTGAGATTGTCCATTTAGCCAGTGCAATCTTCTGGTTTCGCAAATACTGCTTACCACGAGCCAAGAGAATGCTAGGATTGTCAATTTCTGTCCAGATTACTGATTTCCGAATAAAACCAAATTCTTTTATCAGCTCTTCGTCAGCTAGATACATCTTCCCGTCATTCACGCTTCGGATATCAAGCTGCGCCCGTGTCACGTCCGGACTCTGGTCTTCCTCTTGCCCTTGATTTTGGCTCTGTAAGTCCGCACCGATTGGGACAATGATGGTTGCTAAACCGTCAAAATCAACTTCACGACTCGCAGATTTGATGTTTTGGCCTAATTTGATTGGGCTTTCCTTGGTAACTCCAATGTCTTTAGTCCAGTCAACATACAATCTCGTATTAAACTCTCTTAGCGTGAGATACCCACCGATATTGTTGATAATACGCTCTCTGACCGTGTCCCAACTCGAATCATATCCGATATAACGGAATGGTCGGTCCGACCTACTTTGAACCGTGATATTCCGAGGAGTTATCCGTTTAAATTCCTCGATTTGAACATTAGCGGAATTGAATATTATTTTGAAATAGTCCTCAGCGCCTTTATTAGGCAGTTTTTGGAACCATTGAGCAGAATCGTGAAGATAAGACAAAAAGTCCTCGCAGACAACTTTTTGAACAAACCCATTCGTTGACATCTCATTAGTCATCGTCAAAACTCTACCGACAAACTCAATCTCATTGTCCCTCAAGTTAACGACTTCGATGATTGATTTAAACTGAACCATTTTTTGGTACATCGTATGGTCTAACGGGATTGAGAACTCTAGTTCATGAATACTGTTGACAGCTTGCTTGATTTCACCGTGAACAATTTTGTTCCCTCTTGGACTGTATGGGTCGTGGATGACTCTACGGCTTGCAGTAGTTCGATTGAGCTTGTCCCATCGTCTATCGAGGAAACTAGGCCACCAATAAATGGCATACCCTGCCTTTTTAGCAAGTTCAACAGGGCGCTCTGGAACAGTTATCTTTTTGCCGTCGAGATACTCTTTTGAGCCGCTTGAAGTAACCACATAGAAGTGAGATTGATATGTACCACTGTCACTGTTGTGGTCAACTGTATTAATGGTACAGTACCAATCGTCACCCCACTTCAAAGCATCGTACCAAACAAGGTCATCTTGTCCAGACTGCTCCGACCAGGTCGGAACTTGCAATCCAGATATGCCATTGCTAGACCTTAAACCCTTGACACGGATAGCATAGCCTGTGCTACTGACATTGAAGATTTCAATACTATCGCAAGATACCGTCATGCCATCACCTCATTTGAATAGTGCATTGCTACTGTGCCGTTTCCTTGAGCTTCGAAATAGTTGATACCGATGTCCAAGGTTAGCGCAAAGTCTTTGTTTTCGCCCTTTTTCAAGTAGTAAATAGTCCCATTAGCATCTTTTAAGGTGATATCCTCGCTACAGATAATTACTGGACTGATTGATGTATCTCCAGCGTTGACGAAGTAAACGGGTGTTTTCTTTTTCTCGTAGCCTAAATACCATTTAGTCCACGTTGAATTATCATTCTCAAAATCAAACGTGTCCCAAACATCATCAAAATATTCGTCTTCGTGAAATGCGAATGGATAGCATTTAAACACGATGGTGGCGACCAGATTTTTTTTAATCGGGTCGTCTGCTACTTTGATGTGTTTAACCTTTCCCATCCAGTAATATCGACGGTCATGGGTATCTCTGAGCTTGCGTTGCGTTTTAGTAACCATGCTTGACTTAAGCTGCCTTTCAGCAATCTTACGATTTTCATAAGTAGTAAATGGTAATTTGAACTCATACGTAATTTCTCTAGACTCAAAGACACGCTCACCCAACGCCGATGAAAAGTCAAGCTCCCCTTGCATATAAGGGATAGACTCGACGATTTCTTTCTCGTCTGGTGTCGGTGCTTCACGTTTCTGTAGGTACCACCCAGCTTCACGACTATTGAAATCGCCGAATGATATATATTCCTTGATTTTAGTAATCATAATCTGTGACGTCCTTTCAGTGTTTTGATTGTATCAATGGCACTATTGAAGTTATTGACCGTGCCACCGACCAAGGCACCAGTATCAAGCACCATGTTTTGACCTTGTGCAATTTGCTCCTTAACATCTACGAGAGCGTCAATCACATCATTAAGCAAGCCAGCTGAATGAGCAGCATAGGCTTCTTGACGTGCTGAAATCGTAGCGTCTGGGGTTTTATCACGCAAGACTTCCATTTTAAGCTGACTAGCCATGTTTGAAGTGGCACCGGTTAACATTGCATTAGCTCGAACATTGAACCCGTTAACTTGGTCACGGATGTAATCCAGGCTATTGGCAACCTCTGGGGCTGAGTTGTCAATCCCTTCAGCAATACCAAGCCCAATGTACCAACCGACTTCATCACGGAATAGGTGCGATGGTGAGTGGATTTTGGCTTTAGCTTGCGCAGCTCTTTCTGCTTGGGCTACCAAGGCATTGGCTGCTGCTGTAACTGCTCCAAGAGCAGAATTAAGACCTGCAGCAAGACCTTGCCCCATATAAGCACCAGCTGAGAAGAAGGCACCATAGCCAGCCCTAGCTGCGGCTGCCGCTTGGTTAACCGCTGCTTGAGTAACTGCAACTAATTGTTGTCCACTAGACTGCATGGCTGAAACCATTTGAGCGCCGCCTGTTCTAACTGCAGCAACGACTTGGTTCATACCATTTCTGACTGCTGAGACAATCTGGTTCATAAATGATTGTGCGCTGGCGACCATTTGCATACCACTCGCTCTAAGCGCTGCAGTCATTTGCATAGCCCCAACAGTGACCGCTTGAACTGCTGACATCATTCCCATAGATACAGCCATGCCAAGCTGAGTCATTGTTGCTGATAACATCATAGCCGAAGCTGCGACACTAGCAAATACAGATGCCAGCGCCATAACTTGACCGCTAACGACTGCAAGACCAGCTCCAGCTGCTTGCGCTGCTACTGTAACCATTGTTAACTGTGTAGCTAACATAGTAGTCATCATTCCCATGGTTGAGAATCCGACTTGTGCAGTCATTAATTGAGCGCCAAACATGGTTACTGCTGACCCGGCCATCATAAGCTGGCTTGTCATTTGCATAATTCCTTGTGAAAACATCATAAATTGAGTGTTTAGCATGGTTAGTGATGTACTAATCATCGTAAATTGAGTACTCATCATAGCCAAGCTAGTCCCTAGCATAGTTGAGCTAGTAGCCATCATCGTGAAGCTAGTTGTTACCATTGTTAGCTGTGTAGCTAACATAGTCAGACTAGCCGTTAACGCTGTCATGGCCGTACCGATTGAGGTCAAGCTAGTAGTCAAGCCCATCGCTACTGTGCTAAACATGGTCAAGCCAGTAGCCGCCTGCATAAGTGAAGGGACAATCATCATGATTTGCGTTTGGAAGTTTGTAATTGGCCCTACAATCGCAGTCAATCCACTTACTGATTGCATGGCTTGACTTGAGAATGTGCTAAATGAATTCCCAGCCGTGCTTAACAGCGTTTGTAAGTTACTAAATGCTGCTTGAATACTTGAAACAGTACTTGCGAACTTACTCAATCCAGCTACCGCACCACTGGCAGAACTAGATACCTTAGCCATACCATTGCCAAGGTTAGCCATACCAGTCCCAGCCGTAGCAAGTCCTGCTGAGTTGTCACCGATAGAACCTACGCCTTTAGCGACTGCTGCAAGAGATGCAGCCATATCTCCAAGGTTGGTGTTAGTGATTTTCACAACACCGTTAGCCAATTGATTGAAACCAGAGCCAGCTTTTTGAGCAGCCGTACCGATAGAATTGAATACATCAGCCAATCCATCGAGAACTGACCTAATGGCACCACCAGCGGAATTAATTACATCTGAAATACCTTCAAACGCTGATTTGAGACCGTCTCCGATGCCTTTGGCCGCAGTGCTGATTGATGTACCAACCGACTGCACGACATCAGCAATTCCTTGCAATGCTGCGCCAATAGCAGAACCAGTAGCACTAATAATACTTGCTACACTACTCAATGCAGTAGCAATACCTTGACCGATACCCATCGCAGCGGTAGCAATAGCACTTCCAGCCGCTGATACTACTCCAGCAATACCTTGCAAGGTCGCAGAAATCACGCCACCGATTGCTGAAATGATTGGCACAATCTGACCGATGATTTGAACAATAGCTGAAATGATTTGGCTGATAATAGGGGCTAACGTTTGGACAACGGTAACGATGGCAGAAATCACTTGACTGATAACTGGTGCCATCGTTTGAATGACTGTCACAATACCTTGAATCAAGGCCATGATGACTGGTGCTGTCGCTTGAATGGCTTGTACAACCACTTGTAAAACCATTGCAATCTGTGGCCCGAATTGGCCGATTACTTGGGCTACTTGAACAATGCAATTAGCGATAACTGGTGCGATTGCCACAATAGCGTTAGCAATGATTTGAGCTACTGCCGTTATGGTGTTACCGATGATTTGAACAATCGGAGTGATTGCTGTAGCGACTGAACTGATTGCAGTACCTAGAGCAGTAGCCAAATTGCTGAAAGCATTAATGATGTCTGGCAACACACCTAGAATAGATGTTAACGCCGCACCGAAAGCCGTGACGAATGGCGCTGCATTTCCTAGAGCAGTACCAGCCGCTTCAACTAATGGTGCTAACTGAGCTAGACCAGGCGCAGCTTGTCCTACTGCTGTGATTACAGTAGCAAAAGCAGTACCAAATGCTTCAACAATAGTTCCGGCTGCCTTACCGATGGATTCAACAACAGTTCCGAACGCTGAGCCTATAGAACCGATAATTTGCGAAACACCGCTAGCATGGCTTGCTAATAGTGAGAACGAAGCCACAATCAATGCAATCCCTGCACCGATACCGACGGCTGCGATAGCTACGGCAGCACCGAACGATAGCAAAGTAGCTGGATTCAACCCTCTCAAACCTTGAAGCGCAATGTTAATAGCTGTTCCAATGCCTTTGAAAGCCGTAGCTATACCAGTTCCGATGCCCTTGGCCGCGGTGGCAATGGATGACCCAGCTGATTTAATGACGTTTCCAATGCTGCTGAATACTTGAGAGATTGCACTCTTTCCACTTTTAGCACTGTTAGCAGCACCAGTAATTCCCTCTGTAGCCTTGCTCTTGAAGGCATTGAATGGGTTGAATGACTTAATCCAGTCAAGCCCTCGCATTGCTGCACTAAACACTGACAGTCCAGCTTTTGCACTCGCAAAACCAGCTACCATCGCCACTATTCCAGCAGCTAGGCCGTTAAACACGCCTTGAGGGATAGATGATAATAGCCTTGAGAACGCAGAGATTACTTGCGAAATCCATTTAACGAGTGTCCCTAGTGCAGTACCGAGTCCAGAGATGACTGCTTGCATTTCTGAGCTTTTGAACACATTAGCGAACGATGCGCCTACTTGCTTGAGCAAGTCCCAAGTTGTGCTTAATGCTGACCCAAAGGCTTGAAATGCTCCTGTATCAGAAAATGAGCTGATAAAGCTCTTGACTGATGTAGTGGCAATCCTTAGACCGTTTGAAATACCGTTAGCGATGTCACCAATAACGCTGCCTAGCCCTTGTAATAGCTGATTGCCGTTAATTGAGCTAAACATAGCGCTTAACTGGCTACCAATATAACTAAATGTGCTCGATAGTGACTTAACTGCACCAGTACCGCTGAATCCCTTCCATAGCGATTCTAAGCCTTTGCCAATTCCATCTGAAATCTTGTTGAAATCAATCTTCTCAAGCGCATCGGTTAGTCCAACGACTGCCTTAATACCGATCTGATTGAGTTTTTCAAACTGTGGCATTAGCTTATTAGCAAGAGACTCTTTCATCCCATCGATTGCTTGGTCGACGGTCTTGAATTCTGTAGCCATCTTGCTGAAAGTATCGTTAGTACCGACTTTAGCAATGGCGTTGAAGAAGTCTTCAGTCTTAATCTTGCCGTCTTGGACAGCTTGCACCATTTCATTGGTACTCATGCCCATTTCTTTAGCAACCGCTGCGATACCTGCTGGCGTTTGCTCTAGCATAAGCTTGAAGTCTTGCCATTGAACTTTAGGTTTGGCAGCCATTTGGGTTGCTTGTTGGCTCAAGGTCTTCATGGCTTGTTGTGGATTTTCTGCTGCCGCCGCAAGACCACCGAAACCTTTAACCAGTTCCGTTGTATTCTTAGTTCCGACTGCTGCTAACTGAGAATAAGTAGAAGCCATGTCGGACGCTGAATAGATGGTCTTGGATGCAAAGTCTTGCAACTCGCCTTTGACTTGCTGAATCTGGTCTGTAGGCATGTTAATCTGTTGCATGTTTCCTTCAAAGGTTTTCCATGCTTTTGCGGAACTGTTGAGCTCGCCAACCATCGACTTCATGCCACTACCAATAGCACTGATTCCGCCCATGATAGCACCACCGATTAAGTTAGCACCGAGAACAGACTTAAACACTGACCCAACCTTACCGGCTGAACCTTTCAAGCCCTCTAACGCCCCTTTGATGCGTTTAGCCCCACTTTCAGCGTCCTTACCGTCAAATAGTGCCTTGATGGTGACTGTACCATCTGCCATAGATTATCCCTCCTTTCTAAAATTCTTCTTCGTATTCTTCATCTTCCTCGATAATCTCGTTAGGGAGAGCATAATCTTTCTGAAGCCTGCGCATTTCCTCTTTGTATTCCGCAGAGTCGCCCTTCTGTGGCTTCCATTTACGGATTTTGATAACTTCCATCAGCTTCGTGCCTTCTGGCAGTCCAGACAGTAGAGCGTTAAACTTGCGCCAATGAAGCTTGCCTTGCATGTCAAATAGGTCCATATTGTAAGCTTGCACGAATGATGAATAGATGTAGTCACCATCGTAACGAATGTCGTAAGGCGCTCTCTGCTTCGTATCATCGCTTGCAGTAGTCTTCATAGGATTACCAGCCAAGTCATACTCGACATGATTATCCTCGACGTCTGACAAGCTTATGTGCTCCTCAAATACCGATTTAAAGACCTTTGACATTTCCTCAATCGAGAAGCCTTCAAACGCTTTGTTAAATGACTTAGCTTTTTCCTCTCTGGTCTCACCTTCGAGACTCTGGCTGATTAGCATCCGAATGGCGAGATGAGGTTTGACGTACTTAGGTATGTCTTCGTCTCTCAGCATTTCGAACATCTTGAGGACATTATCAAAAGATAGATTTAGAAGATACTCTTTATCATCGATAACTAACTTATCGTCCAGTTTTCGTGATATATCTAGCATAGTTGCTACTCAGCTAGATATTTTTCAAGGGCTTCTTTAGAGCTTTGATTTTCAAATTCTTCAGTAATGCCCTTGATAGCTTCGATAAGATAGACCATGGCATTAATAGTAGATTCGCCAGCAAATTGATATACCTTATCAAATGCTTCTTTATCGTTGAAAGTCTTATTAAAACCGTCTTTAACAAGGCCTTTAAGCGTTTCAAGCGCTTTGTCATCGTCGGAATCTTTGAATTGTTGTGCTTTGGCTTCCAAGTCTTCACCGACTGCTTTCATGCGCTGGATATTGCTATCAGATACAGGAAATTCAAGCTTGAACTCACCGAAATCGACAGGGATGACATTGCTACGTTTTTTAATTACTACCATGTTGTTATTTCTCCTTACACTAAAAAAGAGGGGAAGGGCTAAACCCCACCCCATCAAGTTGTCTTATCTGCTATTTATGTTCTAAAGTTTTCAATTATCCACCAACTGTTGGTGAAGTTACCGCTGAGCTAGGGCCAGCCGCCGCTGGTGTCCCAGTAGCTCCAGAAGCTGATTCAGTTGCACGTCCAGAAGGTGCTGAAGTGATGTCATGTTTCTCTGGTGTACGTGACCAGTTAACTTGGAACTTGATTGATTCCAATTCAGACGCTTCACCGTCACCAATTTCGATTTCAGACAAACGTCCAAGGCCTTCCTTGTAATACTTGCCAGTCGGTACTACTTCCTTATACCAGACAATCAAGTCGTCTGCCACTGCGTCTTCCTTATCAGCTACAAAGTTTTGAGCTTTGTCTGAGTAATCACGGTGTCCTTCAAAAGAACGACCACGAGAGATTGAAGAAATAATCTTCTCTTTCGTACCGTCGCCGTCGAAGTAGGCGATATCATCGTCTTCTGCGTCGTTTTCTGGCGCTGATTCTTTGATACCTTTGGCAATCCACATATATTTATCTTCAGTTGGTGGAGTGTCTGGATGTTCTGGGTCGTAAGCTGCAATATAGTGCTTACGAATCGCATTTTTAAATTTAGCCATTAATTAAGGCTCCTTTCTACTTCTAATCTTGCTTGCAAATCTAGCAAGTAAATGTAATAGTCTTGGTCATTGACATCATTCAAACTTGGTGTTTCAACTTTCAATGACAAGAATGTGTAAGAATTGTTTAAACTTGGTAATTCAAGACCGATTTTGGAAAGTTCAGTGTTGATTTTCCAAAGAGTAGCATTGACTTTCTGTTGGTCTTTGGACTTAATGGCGAGTTCATAAGGCAACGACAGAATCTGTGTGCCAGCCATGTCTTCGTCTTCAACCTTGCCACCGGGCAATGCGTATATTACCAAGTCTTCACCTTCGTTAAGGTAATCTAGTCGAGGTGTCAGTGGCAAGCCTAGACCTGCTAGGAAGACTTGCAACACCTCTGAAAAATCGTTGTTATTCACTATCTAACTCCCATCGCTCTAATTGCTACTTGTCCCCACTGCTTGCTGTGCTTGGCAGCGGCCTTCTTATCCCAGCGTCCACCAGTACCGGGCTTAGGTTTCTGTGCTAGCAGTCTGTCCTTATTCGCAAAGAAGAACTTCCGTTGCTTCTCTGAAAAGAATAGTTTAAGTCTGCGATTGTAAAACCTAATTCTTGCGTAAGGTGTTGACCATACCAACGTATCAACATTAGAGTGTCCGCTACCTCGCAAGTGCCCTGACTGAACTGGTGTGTACTTGTTCATATCCATAAGCATTTGATTACTCATGGCAATCTGACCACGTCTGACCGCTTCGGGACTGCATTTCTTTTCAAGCCCTTGTAAATCTACCTTGATAGTTACATCAGCACCCATCAAATCACCTCGACTTCATAGCATAGAATTGTATGCTTAAACGGATGATACTGAGGGATAATTTTACGAATGATGTAGTCTCGGTGAGTGTCATTAACTCGACCATTTAACCAACTATCATCCAACTCAATGGGTGTGTATTTCGGATAAATCAAAAGAACCGAGAAATTATTCTCAGTTCGATTTTGACCACTGCCAGTGTGAGATACGGCCCTATCAAATCTAACGGTTTTTAGGGTTGTGGGCTCATCGTACGTTACTTTTCCCCAGACATCCGTTTCTCCCGTTGGCTTTTGAATCGTGACAGTATCAACTAGCAAACGCTTATCTATCATAGCCCACCGCCTTAAATCCAAAACCAGCCAGCATGAGCCAGTTTAGAGCGTCAAGAGATAGATTGAACCGCTTGCCATCGTGAGACGATTTAGAGCCGTTCTGATAGCTTACATGAGTACGTCCGACAGTCATACTTGCTAACGATGTCTTATCCTCTGCGGTCATAACACCGCTTGAATCGAGATAAGCGATTTGATAAGCTACTGCCTTTTTAATTGCTTGTCTTCGTGGTTCAAAATCGGTTGCAAAATCAGTGAAGTCGTAGAAGTTTTTGATATACAGGTCGATAGCCATCGCTGCACGAGCTTCTAGCTTGTCAAAGTTCTCTATATCATCGAAACCAAGTTTTAAAAATTCTTCTTTGGTTAAATATGTCATTTAACCGCCTCCTTTCGCTATTTTAGGAGGTCTAAAAGCTCCGCTTTAGTCAATGTTGTGTAACCAGTAAGACCACGTTGCTGCGCAAGAATACGCAAGTCAGCGACGGTCATATCTTCGAGCGTGTTCACAACTTCTTCAACAGTTTCAGAGACGGGAACAGCTTCAGTGTCGTTCAAATGACGACGCATTAACATACCCATTAGGCACCTCCAAACTTAACCACCTTAGAGTCATCGTAAAGATAGACACCGTAGTATTCATCACCAGAGTAGACTGTAGTCTTCTTCAAGATGTCACGGTCGTTTTCAATCATGACATCACGTTTGAGAGCAATGACGAATGCTCCGTATTTAGCTGAATCGTCTGGGTCAGTTTCAAGAGCTGAAACTTTAACGAGGAAGCCTTTTCCTTCATCAACTTTTTTAGTACGGACAACTTGCACACCAGAAACTTCGCCAAAAGTTCCAGATACGACAATGTTGGCGCCAATTTCTGAGCCTTTAAGCCAGTTTTGACCAGCGTCAGCACGCAATTTAATGGCATCCTTAGGATTGACAAGGGCAACATAGCGAGCGTCTTCTTCGTCTGCGAAGATTTCCAAGGCTTTGTCAATGTTAGCTACTGATACAGGAGCTTCAGTGATGTTTTGTGTCGCAGTTTTAGCGATATCCACAAGGTCGTTATCAACTTTGTTAGCGATAGCCAATGCAATCTGGTTAGTTGCTTCACCGTAGACGTTGCCATGTCCGACCAAAGCAGCCTTGTCAGTGATTTCAATAGCCTTACCAGCCTGTTTAATTTTCATCTTGGTTTCTTTAGTTCCAAGTTGGTCGATAGGAATCGCAGTGCCTTCAGTAATATCTGTGGCATCGCCAGAATATGTCCATTGTGGAACAGTCAATTCATCACCCGGACGACCTACAAGAGTAGTGTCAATCACTGCGAGAGGTGTGAATTTGATAAGTTTAGGCAATTTAGCTGAAACCATGTCAGCCATTACCTGTGGATTGATGACTTGTGCAGTCGTAGTAATACCTGTAGTCATTGATTAAATCATCCTTTCAATTGTTGATATAACTCTGGGTCTTTATCAAAAAGCTCTTGACGCTCATTGATACCCATGCGCTTAAAATCTTCTTTGGTGATACCGTTCTGACTAGCAGTTGGATTACCACCAGCAAAGATTTTAGGTTGTGCTGCTTGTTCTTCTTGCTTGAATAGATAAGGGCTTGTCTCTTTCAATCCTTTAATAACCTTATCTAATTTAGGTTTACCAGATTCATCAAGTTCGATTTCGTCAAAATTGATGAATTTTGCAAGGTCGTCTGAATTGTGAGCATCCACATCCTTCAAAGCGAGACGAATAGCATTTGATTTTGTAACTTGGGCAAGATTAGCTTCATTCTCAGTCTTGTAAGTGTCAAATTTAGCTTGTAAGTCCGTCAATTGTTGTTTGAGTTCCTCACTCGCCCCCTCTTTGGCTTGCAAGTCGTTGAGTGCTTGGCTTTGTTGCTCGAGTTGTTGTTTAAGGCTGTCGTTTTCAGCTTGTAATTCAGATTTTGCTTGCGCTTTGGCGTTCTCAATCCCAGAACCGTACGCATTCATTAAGGAATCAATAACTGCCTTATCTGTAATACCAGCTTCAACCAACATGTCACGTTTCAAACTCATGTTTAAAACTCCTTTGTTTTACGTCCAAGGGACTGAATTACCCAGTTTTACGACAATTTGGCAGGTCAAACAGAAAAACCGCATCGATTTGATACGGTTTAAGCGTGTTTTTTCGCTAAAATATCACGTTGTCTAATGGCTTCACGAGTTTTGGATAACGGATCATCATAATATCTTTCACGTTCTCTATCTCGATACAAAAATGGATGTTTATCAACATACGATTTTAAGGCTCTATTCTGCTCTGTAAGCCTTGTTTTGTATTTGCTGGTTAATTCATCATTGTCCATGATTTCGGCAACGTGTAGGCGCTCTTTAGTGCTTCTGATAGCTCTTTCCATTGCTCTTTGTTTGCTCTGAACATTAGCGTTCTTGATAGCTTGCTCCTCAGTTAGACCTTTCAAGTCATCATCAATGTCCGGCATGTAGTTGACACCGGGGATAAAAGGGGTCATAGTGTGCCCACAGTTAATACCTTGGCAGCCTCCGGGCTTACCGTAGCCATAATCATCGAGAGCAAAGATTTTAACACCTTCCTCAGACCTAGCTTGACCTGTGGTCACTATCTGATTCTGTAGCGGTGTGCACATTTCCCTTGCTGCTGCCTTAATGGAATAATAGAATGTATCAATTCCCAGCTCTTGCGCTGGTCTCATTCGCATTTCGTTGAATGTACGTCTAGCAGTTGTTTTAATAACTGTCCTAGCGTAAGCATCAGCTCTCTGCCTTCGTCCAGCTCTGTCAGTATAGCCATAGAACCCTCGTTCCTGAAACTTCATTATCGTTTCATCAAGAGCTTTTTGAGGTGTAGCCATGCCAGTGATTACTTTGGCTACTGTAGTCTCTATGATGTCCTTGTAAGTAGCTTGCACGCTCTTTGGCAAGGTCGTATTAATAAGGTTATGGACGTCATTAACTGCTTGATTAGAGTAGCTGATAAGGTCTTTCATAACTTGATAATTATAAGTGTTCGATTTTAACTGAGCATGAGTGTCCTTATAAACTTGATACCCTTCATTTTCAATGATGTATCTGATTTGCTTTTCAGCAATCCCAGAATATTCAGCAATGAGTTTAATGTTTTGGTCGTTCAACATACCAACATCAGCCATTTTCTCCAGCTGCCAAAGATAAGGCTGTTGGTCAAGGTAGTAAGTTCCTCGGTCATGCAATCGTTCTACAACATTATCGAATAGGTCGTTGCATAGTTGACGATAGATGCCTGAAACATTATCAGCCATCAACATTAATTGCTGGTCGTTCAGTTTGATTTTCTTTTTTCTTGGCATATCAATCCTCTTGGCTCTTCAGCGAACACTTTTGCAGGGTTCTTTGCGATTCTGAACCATCCCAAGAATTTCTTTAAGAGTTTCATTGCCCGTAAACCTCTCTTTCATCATCCGTCCTAAAACTATCAGCACTTACCATAGTTTCATCGTTGATAGCTTGGTAAATCTCTTGAGCTTGTTCTTCGGTTACGTTAAGCGTCTTCTCGATAGCCATTGTCTTTGGAGCAAACCCAGCAGCTACCATCTTAGACCAGTAATCAAACTCAGCGTTTCGGTCAGTGAATACACCATCGTCCAAGTCCACGCTGATTTCATCCATTGTTGGAATCTCACCAGTGTAGAGACTGTAGACTTTAGCAAGTTCCAGAATTGAGATTACAAGCTCTTTCAATGATTGTTCTACTAGAGTAGCGATAGAATTCCGCATTTGATATGTGTCTGATTGCTCTGACACTACCTCAGTAGCGGTCTTCATGCTCTTTCCATCGAAGCTAAACATGCCAGCTGACACGCCTAGTTGCATCTCAAAGATACTTAGACCTTTGTTAATAGCCTTGATGTAGTCGTCCGAGCGTATGTTAGTAGTAAGGTCAGTAATGCCAATACCCTTATCCATGTCACCGCTATCAAATTGCTCGTAGACATTGCGTCCGGTCTCAAATTCACGTTTAACAACGACCTTCTCACCACTTGCGTCGAATTGTGTATTAATCATTTGAGTAGGAACTGCTACACGACGCTGCCCCATCTTGACCTCCCACATAAATTCATCGTATGTGGTGTTGATAAAATCCATCGTAGTCTTAGCGTTGTCGAAGATAGACAAGCCCAAAGGACTGTTTATGTCCTTGTTGTTCATTCCAGGGGGTTTTAGGTACGTAAATAGCGGTCTTGTAAGCCCGTTTAACGTGACGGTTTCCTCTAAGTCCTCATAGAGCGTCGATAGAGGTACACGTTGACCGATACGAGTCTTGGAATCAGATTCGTATAGTTCATTTGAAATTGTATAGCCATCTTTGCCCCACTCATGAAACTCAATCAAACTATAATACAAGACTTTCTGGCCTTGCGTTTTAAGCGTTTTAGTCACGATTGCAGCACTTGATACATCTTGCGTGTTCGATTGAAGCGGCAAGAATACTGGTGCTTGTACGAATGACACTCTAATGCGGTCATCGTCAACGTATGGACGCATAGCAAGCCCACCAAGAGCCAAACAAGACTCTAAGTAGCGTTCAAAGTTCTTGCTAAATCTGTCAGTCTTCAGCGTCTCATTGATGAATGTATCAGCCACTTCATTATCAACTTGAATAGTCGCTTGCTCATTGAATACGAGACTGGCAACCTTCTTTGATGCTGTTCGTCCGATAGGCAAGTGGTTGAAGTCACGCTTCAACTGTTTCCCATTGCTATCATTGTAGCTGACACGGTCAAACGCTCCTGAAAAATAGCGCAAGTTATCCATGATACGGTTGTATTCTTCGGGTGATATAGCAATTTTTGGGTGGTCTGTGATACTGTTTAGACTTTGATTAGTCATCACATAATTACTCCTTTTAAAAAAGTCCTTAATGGTCTGTATGATTCCCATTAGTAGCTCCTTTTAAGCTTTCAAATCTAACGCCCTAGCGTTATCTAAAACAAAGTATTTCATAGAGTCGCAGCAGTGGTCATCCTCTTTGATTACTTTAGGGTCGTCTGTGTGTATCGTCTTCTCGTCGTAGCGATACATCTTATGTTCCTCATAGAATATCTTGTTAGCTGGAATATCTAAGTAATAGAACCGTCCCTCTGCTAACAGACTGGTAACCATGTCAATCATGGTCTGATTCTTCTTCTTAGCTACTGGATGCCATCGCTCGCCAAAATCCTTGAAATATTGGTTACGAAGTGCACCCTCTGCACTATCAATTGTCATGCGTAGCTTTGGCACTCGGTAATGCTTGAGTACCTTGTCAATGAAGTTACTAACCATGACAGTTAATTCACTAGGTGCCTTCTTAATCACTTGACCAGCGGGGCTGTAATAGAATGTATCTAACAGAATCACATTACCTTTTGCGGTCAATCCATAAGCACCGCAAGCCGTAGCTGATTGTTGGTGTCCGGTATCCATTGCGAATGATATTCCGATAAGCCTGTCGTCTGTTGGTAAGCTATCGATAGCGTGGAATGTACTCATGTTATACACTTGATTACCAAGTCCAACCGCTTCACCAAGGTATAGATAGCGATAGTAGTCGTAATCATTCTGCTTAATGCGTTCGATATCCTCAAGCATTTGCTCGGTCACGAACCCTAACTTATCGTCTAGATAGGTGCTTGAGTGTGCTAAGTAGTTATCATTAGTCTTGATGTCCTCAAACCACTCATTTATCCAACTATAGGGATTCCTGGGCGGGTTGTACGACCAAAAAAACTGCACGAAGGGAGCCTTTTCGTGTTTTTGACGCATAAAAGTGACGTTTGATTGGTCGAAGTCCTCAGCGTTGTTAAACTCAGCCGCTTCTTCGTACCAAACTGCGATAATGTTCCCAATGTCATTTGATTTCAGCTTTTGGAAATCGTCTTGACCGTAAAAATAGAAAGTAGAACCAGTACGCTTGTGAACTATCTTAAACGGGCTCACAGTGGCCCTAAACTGATTGTCCAGACCAAATAGACTAATAGCCCATTGAACCTTATTAAACACGCTATCACGGATTGTATTAGCTACTTTCCGAATGACTACCACGTTAGCTTTTTCACCAGCAATGATGTATTTAATCATCATATAGACGAGCTTTAGCACGATTACGGATGACTTGAAAGAGTTACGACCACCCTTCAAGACGTTATAAGGCTTTTGCGACTGCCAAACCGATTTGAAATGTGGGTTAACGTTTTTCTGAATGTTAATCGTTGTCATCTGGGATATCCTCCCATGCGTTTATGATATTGATAGTAGTCCCTTCCGCCCCACTGCTTTCAAGCTGTTCTTTTCTTCTTTCGTTTTCAAGTTGAATTGAAACAATGCGCTCTCGTTGTTCTTTGCGGTCCAAGTTGTCCTTGGTATCGATAGCGACCAATCTGGCTATCTGTTCAAACGCCTTAACATTACCCTTCATGGCTTTTTGCATCATTACCATAGCTAATGCCATTTCATTCGTAGCTTCAAACCCTAACGCTTCAAGTTGTTTTGATATATTTTCATTCGCTACGTCGGCTTTTAAAATGGTATTGAACGCTTTTTTTAAGTCGGCTTTTTTTCGCCTTGCTTTCCCAGACGCTATGCCCCCTCGTCGTTGTATTTCTCGTTGTTCCTTCTTACTTCTCTCAGTAATTGGTTTCAAGTTTTGTTCATTAGCCATCGCCTCACTTCCTGCCGTTTCAGTTTATCTTTTCAGCTTTCAGCCCAGTTTCTTCTTCCCAGCGCTTGATAGTTCGTTCGACATATATCGGGTCTAGTTCCATCCCGTAGTAAATGCGCTCGGTTTTTTCACAAACCATAAGCGTCGAACCTCCACCGTTAAAGCTATCGAGCACACGCTCTCCCTTTTTAGTAGAATTGAGAACACATCTAGCAATCAATTTCAGCGGCTTCATAGTTGGGTGAATATCACTTCTAACCGGCTTATCTTCGTAAAAAATACTCGTCGGGCTGTTTTCTTGCATTGTTTTGATGTAAGAAATCAACTCCCCTTTAGTCATTTCCTTTAGGTTGTCTTCATCCTCTTCGATAACTGTCGATAAGGCACGGTTGTCAACAAAGTAGTGAGACGCCCCATCTTTCCATCCGTACAGGCACGGCTCATGTTTCCATTGGTAATCTTGCCGTCCTAAAACAATGCTATTCTTAACCCAGACAAGATTCTGTTTTAGCAGCCATCCCGTCTCCTTGACAGCGGCTCTAAAGTTTAACCCTTCACTGTCTGCGTGCCAGATATAGAACGCTCCCCCTGGTTTTAGGTGTTGGTCAGCTACCGAAAACGCATCACGTAAGAATTGACGGAAACTGGCGTCATCCATGCTGTCATTCTTAATCGTCATAGCTTCCTCGGTTTTCCCTTCGTAAGCGACGTTGTACGGTGGGTCAGTAACGTAGAGGTCTATTTTTTCACCGTCGATAAGTTCCTTCATGTCCCCTGCTGAGGTACTATCTCCGCACATCAAGCGATGTCGGCCTAGTTGGTAAATATCCCCGTATTCTACTGACGAAACTGAATCGCCTTCGCTTTCAATTTCATCTTCTGAAATATCGGTGTCGGTTTCTTCGTCTTCAAAATCATCCAACGTATAGTCGCTGTCAGTGAATCCAAAAAGTGTCATGTCAAGATTGTCGACGCTCTCGATTTCACTCAATAGCAGTTCAATATCCCATTGAGCTATTTCTGCGACTTTGTTGTCAGCTAGTCTGAACGCTCTGACCTGTTCTTCTGTTAAATCATCCGCAATAATTACTGGGACCGTCTTTAACTTTAGTTTTTTAGCGGCTTTCCAGCGCGTGTGTCCATTGATAATCTCTCCGTCTGACGTTGCCACAATTGGCACTTTGAAGCCAAACTCACTGATGGAATTAGCAACTGGCTCAACCGCTTCATCATTATTTCTTGGATTGTTCTCATAAGGGGTTAACCACCCTAACGGTTTGTCATAGATCTGCATGTTTTCCTCACAATAAAAAAAGAGACTTAATAGTTATTAAGTCCCACTTTGTAATCAAAGCGATTTGTAAGTCTCTTTTTTGTTCATGTTATTTCAAAGCAATCACCCTCTTTCAAGGTACGATGCTATAATTATCAATACTAATATTATATCGCTGATAAACATTCAAACCCTAACAGTTATCAAGCGTTTTCATTGTCTTAATCTCCCAGAAATACCAGACATTCACCGTTGCGGTAATTCTCCGCAAACTCTAAAATCGCCTGTTCTCTCATTCGATAATATTCACTTTCAGAATATCCAAGATTCATATAGACTTCAATATTGTATTGCTTTCTGTTTCTACAATAACACTCTATCAATATCTGACTGTAATGTCTATCTGATAATGCGTTGATAGCTCTGACGATAGCTTGCAAGTCTTGCTCAGCGGCCACCTTGCGAGTTACCATACTTTCGGTCTGACTATGGACCATTCCATCGAATGATTTGGGTTCTAACGAGAATGACGCTGTTACTTTAGGGGCGTATTCCAAGCCCGCTATTCGTGTTAGCGTACGATACCTTCTTAGTATCTTTATAGCTTTTTGTTTTGTTGCGTTTTTATCTAATTCCGCAAATAGATCAATACTTGTCATGGCACCCCTCTTATATGATATAATAGTGATATCGTGTTTCAAAGAGTGCCGGCCATTGTGTCGGTCTTTTTTTAGTCCAAGAAATGTTAAGAGGTTTTATATGAAATACTAGTTTCGTTTCTCAGACTTCTTTAATGAGTGGATAGATATACATTATTGGAGATTTCTCTCCTTTTTTAAGAATATAAAAGTTGAATTAATGGAGATATACCTAGACCACAGTTTACGTTTCCTTTATCGCCTCCCGTGCGTTAGATTTGCAACACCACCAGTTATGCGCTGCAGTGATTTGAATGAATGAATAAAGGCTCCTCTTTTCTAATTTTGATTAACTGGATTTTTTCAGCTTCAACCACCAGCCAAGGCGTCCACTGAATAATGCAATTATGAGATAGAGGACACACCTCCAATCTCTTAAATAGCTGGGTTTAATGCATAGGTCTATCAGCTATGCGATTGTGTCCAAAAGCGTAGTCACTTAGATTTTTGATAGACAATAGCCAGTGACGGATTCGAACCGTCTGAAACAATACTGGCTACACACCGAGCATATACGATCGATATAGATAATGTTTAACAGTTGGCTTGTTACGTCCCAAACCTTCTTTACTGCGATATCTTCTTGCAATGCGGTCAATATCCTCGTCTAACTCAGCCGCCCAATCATAGTTATTGAATACATATTTAGCAATATCGCCAAACAGTTCATCAGAGATTAAGCCTTCGATTTGAATTAGCTTGCGAGGTGTTAATCTGTTAATCTCTCGATAGAGTTTGCTTAGATTGTCAGCGTGTTTTCTAGCTTCTTCTCTGGTGCAACCTCTAATATCCATAATATGAGTTGTAACTCTCTTGCCATAAGATTCTCTCATGGCCTCGATTTCATCGCAGAAACGCTTGAATAAGTCGTCTGGTAACCCAACGTTGTCAAACGATACATGCTTTTGATAACACTTTTTTCCTCGATAATTCTCAGCTAGATAAGCCTGTAGGTCGTTAAATAGCTGGTCTGAGATAAGGCCTTTTAAATCCTCTGCTGTGTTCGGAGATAGCCTTGAGCGTTCAGTGATGACATTACAGAATTTCTGTGAGTATTTCCTTGCTTCACGAACATCGCAGTTTCTAACGGCTCGGATTCGTCCGTTAAACTCTCGCTTATATTTCACTCTAAGCGCATTATACTCGCTGACTAGCCGTCGATATAGCTCCTCGGTCAGTCCAGCGCTTGGGTATTTCCTAGTCATGATTTCACCTCTAACAACTCCGGATTCTCCCATACATTCCCGATGATTTGTGTCGAATCCAAGACGTTGCACAAACGTTCGAAATTATTGTATTTAATCAATTTGCTAACGAACATTCCTAAATTTTGTCTTAGCTCAACAACTCCAGCAAGAAAATCGTCCCCCGAATCAAGAATATCCCCTTCAAAGATTTCTTTGCCATTTTTATCAGTCAATCCTGTTGATTGCATTAAAACGATGTCATCGAAATTGTAGTAATTTGTCTGTTCGAAAAAGAGTGTCTTTACAGAAATTTCGCTTTTCCCAAAATCGATAGACATAATATCGTCAACTTCATACATGGTTTTTGTGGCTTTATTCCACGCTCTATATCTAGGTATCATTGCCCTCTCCCTTTCAAATAGCTAGGGATATCATCCCCGACTTGCACACTGTCATATTGTTCCTTGCTGACAAGGAACTTACCATACGCTCCACAATCAAGCGTGTAGAGTTTTCCGACCATTTCCTTTCCGGTAATTTTCCCGTGCAATACAGCGGCATTATCAGCCTTGTGTACCACGATGGCTTCCACCGGTCGATTTAGCACGCTGACTACAGTTGCGATGTTAATTACCAACGCTATCAGCAATAGAATTGTAGCTACTACGAGCTGATTCTCTCGTTTAGAGGTCTTCTTCTTTGATAAAGGTTCCATTTATCATCTTTCCCTTTCTGCTTTTGATTTCCTCGTAAGCAATGCTTAGACACTCAGTGACATCGAGGTCTAATTGATGTGCCAATACGATAATCGTTACTAGCGTGTCACCGATAGCGTCCTTGAGTGCTGCTTGCGGTTCCGTGAATTTCGTCGGTTTCAAAAGCACATCTCGAATTTCTCCGACTTCTTCAGTAACACGCATCCACTGAATCTTTGGGTCGGCGTGTTTTAAGTTGCGTTCGTCCGCCCAATGGTTGATTTTAGTGATTAAATCCGAGAATGTGTTATCAGTATCGCAGCCTAGCAAATAAGACACTTCTACGCCAAAATAATGTGACGTTCTTAATTCTTTAAGTCTGTTCATTTTTGATTTCCTCTTTCAACCATAAGTTCTTCATACACTTCATTATTCATCTATTTTCTCCAAACAGCGTGCGCCAAGCATAGACTACAGCTACGACCATCAAAATGAATTTAATCGTGTTCATCGTCCACCTCCTTCACTTCCACACCTTCGCAGTTGAACATCCAGCTGAAACCGGCATCTTCTAGCTCTTTGCGGGTGTGTTCAACTCTAAAGCCTTTACTTTTTTCGTTTGATGCAAAAAGCCATACTTTATTGCCTAAATTGCGATTGAGATGTGTAGTGTATCCATCAATTCCTTTAACTCGAACTGTATACCGCTTTTCCTTCTCGACCTCATAGCCGAACTGGTGCATGTTGACGAGGGTAGTGATGAATGTTTCTTTATTATCTTCCACCCACGCTTTAAATTCTTCGTTATAGTAAATCGGTGAATTCGTGGCAAGGTCGAACACAAGACCACTCAAACTCAAGTCAAGATTTCGTTTATTAGCCTTGTACCAATCTGCCACGTACTGCGGTACGATTGGTTTTTCAAAGAAAGAATCATATAAATCCTTAGCGTAATCTTCCGAAATGCGTGCTACCTTTATTAATTTCAGTACCGCTTCATTCTTATTCATCATCCTTCTACCTCTTTCATTTCTACTTTATATTTCCTTGCATTGCGATATTTCAATTTCAATCTGTGTAATTCGTTGATAGCATCGTTCTTGTTATTGAAAATGTGCTCACTATCTTCCATATTGTCGTAGTAGACGATAACCTTATATTTCATCTTCTACTTCCTCCACCTCATAGTAATCAATCTTTGCGAGGTTCTTAGGACTAATAGTAATAACCCTATCTTCTGGTTCAATTTGATGTAATCGGAGGAATTCCATGTTACCTCTTTCTATCCATTCCAACATGTCAAAAATAAGTTTACAATCTTCTTCTACCTTGATAGTTTCATCCATGTATGGATTCTGCAATCTAATTTCTGTCATCTTACTTACTTACCTACTCTCTATCCAAATATATTACTGTAGCAGTGTACAGGACATAGTCGCTTTCTTCTTCTCGGTCTGCGGTTAGTTTCACGTCTATCAGTTCCTTGTCGTAGTTTTCTATCCATGCGTTGATTTCTTCGTCAAGCGTGTCAGTGTCATATAGTTTGTCAAAAAATTTCACTTTCCGTTGCATAATTTCATCATCTCCTTTAATAATTCCTCGTCCGGTAACTGCTCCAGCGTCAGAATGCGATTGAGTTTCTTTGCGTTGATGCCCAACTTAGCGCAGATATATTCCATATCTTCGTGGTTAGCCCAGAACCATCTTGAAAATGCTTGGGTCTTATCTAATATACTTTTGTGGTCGTAGCTGCCTGGAGCATATACACTGACCAGCTTGTCTTTGTATTTGCTGTTCATTCCAGCTCCTTAATTTCTAATTCAATGCGTGGATTAGGACTGTACTTTTTGCGAGCTATTAAACCACAAACGATGCTATCATCCATCCAGACGATACCCTTCTTATCAACCTTGTTATATCCAGCGGTTGAGATGCTATCGAACAACGCTTTGACAAGATTATCAATATCGGGTTTTTTCGCATGCCAAAGCCTTTCATCCATGAATTTCTTGAATATATCCCACGTTTTAGCTCTAGCTTTTGGCGTAGGTTTTTTTGATACGTTCAAAGGTGCCTTCATGTAGAATGTGACATCAACCATGATTGGGCCGTCAAAGAATTGCCCGTCATATTCTTGCTCAATAAGTTGCGAACATTGACGGCGCCATGCTTTCATTTTAGGGTCTTCATAAGTTCCAAACTTGCTAAATCGTGGCCTTGTTTGTGGTTTGGGCTCTATATTCAGAACTAACTTCATTGACGTTTCTCCTTTAAAAATCTCTTGTAGACCTTAGTGAATATCTCTATCACTAGTTTCTGTGGTATGTTTGACCGCTCATTGTAAGATTTAGAAAAGTGTTCCCATTTTATGTTCTGCTTGATGATGTCTTTTTTAAGACCTAAATCAAGGTTACTAGCAAACTTTGTGGGTTTCTGCAATGGATAATCATAGTTGTTATACCTTGTCAAATTAAGGTATGGTAGCTTAAAACCTATGATATCCTCGATGTATTTCCACAGCCTGCCACTAGCGGGGTTTTCTATGATGAAGTACCTAGGCTCATACCGCTTGATGATTTCGATAGTGTTGAAAGCTGTCAACTCTCCATTCACACGCTTCATAAACTGTCTGTCATAATGATAATTTTGGTAAGCTTTATCATAGTCCGAATTGTTCCTTATGGTAAACATGCTACTCTCTCTCTGAGGAACAAACAGGCTGTCTGAGAGGTCTTCCTGTTTCCAGCAGGCATTGCCTTCAAACATAGCACTGGCACTACTCCAACTTTCGCATGGTGGGCTGGCTATGATTAGGTCAGGTTTAGGCAATTTGTCCAATTCATCAAAAAGCGTATTGTCCCCAAACAGACGACTGTAGTCTGCTAAATTTAGATTGATAAAGTGATTGTTCTTATTTTCTATATCAATTCCAATTGGATATATGTCAATGTTAGCCCCCCCCCGAACTATTCAGGGCGGCCACACCTTTTGTGTAGCTCCCATTTCCACTGTCAAACAGTGCCCATACTGTCATTTTAGTATCAGACATCAGCGCACCTCTCAGAATGGCAGATCATCATCACTGATATCCATAGGGTTTGAGTTCCCGTATGGGCTGCTTTCTCTTGCAAAGTTTGGCCTTTGTTGTTGTGGCCCTTGTTGTCCGTAAGGCCCTGCATAGCCGTTGTCGTTGCCAAACGCTCCCGATGTATTGCCTTGGTTAGCGTTACCGCCTTCACGCGCTGCACGGCTTTCCAGCATTTGGAAGTTCTCAGCGACTACCTCAGTTACATACACTCTTTGACCTTGTTGGTTCTCGTAGCTACGTGTCTGGATGCGTCCAGTAATTCCAATCAATGCGCCTTTCTTAGCCCAGTTAGCCAAATTCTCAGCTTGCTGACGCCAGATAACACAGTTGATAAAGTCTGTTTCACGCTCACCGTTAACGTCCTTGAAATTACGGTTGACGGCTAGGCTGAATGTAGCTACTGCGATGTTGCTGGTTGTGTAGCGTAGCTCTGGGTCTTTGGTTACCCTTCCAACAAGTACGACATTATTAATCATTAATTTTCTCCTAGAATTTCATAATTTACAAAGTTATCATCAAGCAGCTTAGCAAATTGGTGCCATTGATTCTCTCCGCCGTGGAATGTTAGCGAAAGATTGATCTTGTACGGCTCAACGGGCTTGTTAGGCACTTTCTCAACGGGTTTAGCGTCTTCGATAACCTCGCCAGTTTCAGCGTTGACTGCTTTAATTTCCTCGTTAGCTGACTGTTTGGCCATGGCTTCAATTTCTGCCAGGCGTGCCGCTTCTGCTTTCGCCTTGGCTTCTGCTTGCTGCTTACGCTCAACGGCTGCATCACGGTCTTTTTTCATTTGCTTCAAGATTTCAACTAGAGGTGTGCCGTTCTGCAATGCTCTAGTGTATGGCTCTGCTGGCAGCTCATAGTCAAGAGCTTGTTCTTCAATCATGGCAATGTTGGCCTTGTATTCTTCTAATCGGTCATACTCAGCCAAAACCAATGCGTCAATCTTTTCTTCTGTCGCTTTTTTGAGCTTCATTTTCTTATCCATGAAATCTCCGACTTTAGAAAAGCTCTCGTACTTGTCCTTGAATGTGTCCTTGTCTAGTCCAGCTAGTTCACACTTGCTTTCAAATACTGATCTAACGTGGTCAATTCGCAGCGTTTTTTTGTGCTCGTCAATTTCATCACGTTTGGCACGTAGCTTGTTAAGGAGTGCCTTCAACGGATTTAGTGAGGTTTTTAGGTTAGATTCAAACTCGGTGAGCGGGTCTTTGTAGATTCTGCCGATTCCCTTACGCTTGTCATCAAGTTTGTCAATAAGACCTTTATAGCGAGTGATTTCTTTCTTGATATCGTTGTATTCCAAGCTCTCCAGTTGTTCGTCTGATAACTCGCTAACTGCCGCTTGAATAGCTTTGTCAAATGCTTCAAAATCGAAGCTGATTTTTCCCGGCGTATATACTGGTTCGATTGTTTCCAAAAAGTTATTTGTTACGTCCTTCATGTTCTATCCCTTTCGATTGTTGATTTGAGTTTGAATGTCGTTAGTTACTACATCGAATCCCGGCACTAATAACTCATGGAAATCGTTGAGTTTGTACTTTCCAAGATAATAATTAGCTACCGTTTCGGTTGTTTGACCAGTAATTAGAGCTAACTCATTGACTTGTTGCATGATTGTGTCATGTTGCTCGTTGCTGATGAAGTTAGGTTGTTGATCGCTTCTTGACTCGTAGCGTGCTTGTTGCAGTTGTTGGTTTTGATGCGGTTGAGGGTTGTGAGGTTGGTTTGGTCTCAAACTTTCCTCAGCCACTTCAAAATGGTCCACATCTTCCTCACCGATTGCAAATAGTGCTTGCAAGGCGTACTTCCCAGCGTATGATTGTACGGCTCCTACCCATTGTGGCTCATTCATCTGCTTTAAGTCTCCGTTGCGAGTTTTCAAAATCGGCACGGGAGACAATTCTGCGAACGCAACTGCTTGCTCTTTTTCCTCTCGGTTAGATGCCGTTGCAATAGCCTTGATAAAAGTCTTGCCAGAAAATTCGACTAGATCATAGTTGACTACAACGCTCCAATTTGATTTCAAACTTTTAAAAACGTTGTAAATATCCTCGGCGTGCCTTGAAGCGTACTTTGCAGTCCCTTCTTTCTTTTTTTTAAGCTGCATTCGTTGTTGCAACTCTGTAAATGTCATTTCTTCCATGTCATATCCTTTTTAATGCCCCTAATTCTCAAATTTTGGGGGTTATTTGCCGTTTTACCGTTCCTCTAGTGTAATTGTGCCACTAGATTATTCAGGACGGTTACAAGCGATTTTAGAGCCATTTCTTGCCCTTTGACTTTTTTAGGTTCCAAAGCTCCCTTTTGAGCTTGTTGTTTTCGTGAGCTAATGACAAGATTCTGTCTTGCTGACTATTTATAATCTTGCCCAACTCACGACCTAAATTCATGTACTTGTTCCGCCATCGGCTCTCGACTTCGTAAGTTTCTCGTTCCATATTTAATGCCTACCCACCCACCACTTCATGTTCTGTTAGTTCGCCAATAAGTTTAGTAGTGCTCCAATCCTATCCTCAATGGTTTCTTCACGCTCCGTACGTTCAAAGTCCGAGCCGTCAAGTTTAGTTACGTTGTATTCAGCTTCTACGATAAGCACTTCGCAGCCAAACGCTTCAGCAAGCTTGTCAATGTCAGCTTTTTGTTTTTCGTATGGTTCAAATGGTAGCTGTAACGCTTTCCAAAGTCTGCCGTCAAAAGTCGCTGTAAACGCTAGGTTCCCTTTGTCTTTATAGCTCATAAGAAAGCCATCCTTTTCAGCGCTGTAAAATACGACTTGTTTGTTATTTTCTTTCATGATTAATCTTCCTCACCTTCGTTATACTTCTTAAAGCTCAATGTCAACGCTGTAATACCTGCTGCAATTACTACAAGACCAAGAGTTGACATGATACCTTCTTTTTCACCAGTATGTGGGAGAGTGTCACCATAAACAGGCGTATTTGCCACCTCTTTTGGCTCAGAATCGAGTTTATAAGATACTGTGGTAGATTGTGCCACTTTGCCATTAGCACGCTCTACGCTCGTTTTAGGGGCTTTTTCTGGCGTGCTAGGTTTTTCTGGTGTTGGTTTTTCTGGCTCTGCTGGAATGTGCAATTCTGGCAAGTCCAAGATAGGTGCATCATTCGGAATCACCCCACCTTCAAACGGTGGCAACTCACGTTCTTCTGGGATTCCCGGAATACCACCTTGAAACTCTGGCTTATCGTATTTCGGAGCTTCATTTGGCACTGTGCCGATTGGCTCAGTGTACTCTGGCAATTCTCGCACTTCTGGAATGCCAGGGATGCCAGCGTTAAACTCTGGGATGTCAACTTTTGGCGCATCGTGTGGAATTTCAAAAGTTGGCTCTGGCTTATTCTCGCCAGACGCATCCCCACGTCCACCTACGAGCTGGATTTTTTGGTATGCAACAGAACCATCATTCTCAGCTTTAAGCTCAATCTTGTTAGTAGGGTTAGTTGAGTCCTTGACAGCATTTACAAGCTTAGTCTTGTAGTACAAGTAAATCATGTGGTCAAAGCGGTCCATTTTGATTTCAAAGCCATGCTCTGATTTTGAGATAGACTTAACTAAGTCCATAGCTGAGCCTTTGTCAATCCAAGGGTCTAAACTTTCAATGTTCTTGATTTCAAAGTAATCATCTACTAACTTTTGATTATCGCTCATGGTATCAATGATATTGACATTGTTCAAAACTCGGTGAGCATAATTGACACGAGCAGTCCAGTTAATCACTGTAGGGTCTTCTTTATCTTGGAATCCCCATTTAGCGATAAGCTCATCTTTGCCAATTACTTGTCCAGAACCAACATTAGCAGTAACAATCGTTCCGTTAAAGTTAACTGTAACTGGCTTGCCTGGGACAACCTTATCTGTCCAACTTGCATCAAGTTCAAGACTCATGCTCTTATTTAGAGGATGATTCTTAAAGTAGTCGTTAAATACAGTAGTTACTTTGTTAGCTGTTGCATCTGCCGTAGCTTTGCCAACTACTGCATTTTCTGGATTGTGTACATCAAATTCATAAGAGGTTTGGAATTTCACTTCTTCTGGCAAATCAAAAGTAACTTTGTCACCCTCGTTTACCGCAATATTATCCGGGATTTTAACATCCTCATACTTGACCTTAAATGGAGTGTATCGTCCATTTCCTTCTGGCTGTTCAACTGTAACATTTGGATTTTCAACATTGATTGTGTCTCCTGTTTTAGTCACTGTCGTAGGTGCTGCTTCTGTAGCAACCGCAACCGCTGGAGTTTCTGCGATAGGTTGAGCTACTTCTGTAGGTGTTGCTGGTGCTTCTGTCACTGGCGCTACTGTTTCAGACGGTGTCACTGTAATATTCCCAGCATTGTCAGCAGTATAGACATTAGCAACCGCTGGCTGAGTATCTGCCACTGGCTGAGTGGTTTCGTCTGCTGACACTGTAGCGCCGAAAACTAACGCAGTAGCAAGAGCAAGAGTTCCACACAAGCCATAGGCCTTAGTTTTAACGTAGCTAGGTTTAGCAACTGTTTGAGTGTTGAATGATTTCATGATATAATCTCCTTGTAATTGTTTTTCTGCACAGGCCCTTACCTGTGCTTTTTTAGTGCTTCAATCCGCACCCATAGCCCACCGCTTCGTAAATATGTTTTTTAAAGATAAGTGTGCGTTTTTTGGGAAAAGTAATTATAATTTTTTGGGGTAAAAGTATAAGTTACACTCCACAGTGGGCCGTGGCTACGGATTGAAGAATGTAATTTTATCGGTTTCCGTATTTTGCCAATAGCTCACGCTCACGTTTTTGTCGAGCTTCATATTTGCGTTCGTTTTCCTCGTATGGTGTCCATACTGGCTCAAAAAAATGTTCTGGCTCTTGTTGTTTCTTGCTAAAAATCCATGCAAATAGTTTTTTCATTGTTGTTTCTCCTTTAGTTGTTTGATAATGTGCTTGATTTCGTCCAAGACAAACTCTGTGTCTCTGTATTCGTCCTCGCTGGATGACAGCCCCACTTTAGCGCTGAGAGGATTCCAATCTCTGAAGTGCATGCAATCGAAACCGATATAGTAGCCGTCAGTTGGTAGCTCGTCCCAATGGTCGTTAAATGTGATGCCACCGTGGCAATCGATTTTGTTAATGTTGACGCTCAAACCGTCTGGCACTTCAACATATCCGCATAGATGGCCGACAAGCCCATGTCTTCTGATACAAGCATTAAACCCGTCAATGACGTAAGCCTTACTCCCTCCTTCTGGAATGATTTTCAAATCTTCCTCATAGTATTCTTGATTAGTCATGTTTACCTCTCTTATTCTTCTAACTATAATTACTGTATAGTTGTCTATTAGTAATTATTATTAGTTAGTGCCGATAGGCTCTAGATTGTTGTTGGTTAGTGTGCGATAGCACCATATTGTTATTAATTAGTATTTGTTATTAATTAGTATTTGTTATTAATTAGTATTTGTTAGTGTCCGATTTTTCATCTTATGAATTTTCATCGTTTGAATTATTCATCTTATGAATTATTCATCTTATGAATTTTCAACTTATGAATTTTCATCGGTTGAATTATTGGAAATTCCATTTATCGAACTATGAATTTTTAAGGCTACCTGTGGATAACTCTGTGGATAACTTTTTATCAAGGTATTCTATAAACTCGTCTGTCATTGGTATGTCTGATGCACAGACAACTATTTCAAACCCTTTTTTATAGCCCTTGCTTTTTCGAAATACCACTACGTAGCGTTTGTGTTTTAATTCTTCAAACGCTGAGCGATGTGAGCTTTTCCCGTTGGTTGACCTCTTTTCAAGTTCTGACAGATAAACTCGCCAATCACTTTTATTTATCAAAATTTCGGCAAGTAAACCTTTTGCTTGTAAACTCAAGCTTGTGTCTTGCAAAAACTCGTTATTTATGCACGTATAGTTTTTTTCGTCGTTAGTGAAAGATATACTTCATTCTATTATGCTCCTTTCTGGTAAATACCTTGAATTACGTCATAGTAAGCGTGACCGCTTGGGATGACATACTTAGTTAGATCATCAACTCTTGAACCGTCTGACATAATGTTGATTATGACTGGTTCCCATTTTTTTCGTTTCATGTTATAATCTCTCTAGTTTAAATTTTCTATCGGTCTGACTCTGGCAGGGGTCAGCCTTTTTTGTTCCCTCAACGACACTAGAGAACTAGTGAGGACTTTTAATCGACATTTCTAACTTTTAGGAGATTCATTTATAACTAATGATATTGTTGTGTTGCTTACAATTTTCAATGAATATGCCCCACTAGCTCACTGGTGCCGTCAAGGTGTCGATTACAGCTGCATTATTTTTATTTAACTTTCGGTTAACTAAAAGTTTTGCAGTTGCTTTTCCTTTAATGTTATTGTTGCTTTTCGGGAACGCTTTGTTTAAAAAAAATACCGATTTCGTCTTTGCTATACCCTAAAAGGTCGGCTAGTGTGATAAGTTCGTCGGCAGAAAATGAGATTTTTCCATTCTCTCTCTTATTATACTGGTCACGCGCCAAACCCATTCGTTCGGCCATTTGTGCCTGTGTATAACCTTTTGCTACTCGCTCAGCTTTCACACGAAGCAAATCAACTTTCATAGATTACCTCCGTTCTTTTGATTTTTATTACTTGTTCCTTAGAACAATTATAGTATATATAAAGTGTTCCCATTTGTCAACAAGAAAATAAAAAAAATATAAAAAAAGTTTATTTTTGGGAACATATTGTTTATTTTTGGGAACTGGTGTATAATATTCTTACTATTAAATAAAAGGAAAAAGCGTATGAGAAACAACGAGGAAATTATTTCACTAATAAAAAGCTATTTAGACAATAGTTCTATGTCGATGTCTGAATTAGCTAATAAAGCGGGGGTTTCAAAATCGACTTTATCAAGGTATCTTTCTGGTAGTCGGGTGTTCCCACTGAATAAAGCGGATGATTTCGCTAGTGCTTTAGGTCTAACAACAGAACAATTCTTGAATGTGAAACCTAGCCCGAAAGATGCCGCTTCAACTGACATCGATAACATCATCGAAAACGCCATGATGTTTGACGGCAAACCGCTGACTGAGGATGACAAACGTGCCATTCGTGGCATAATCGCTGGTTATATGAGTAGCAAAGAGAAGTGAGGTGCTATGACTGAAAACGAATTGCTTGAGCAGTTCGATGTCTCTATCTGTGAGTTTAGTTCTAGTCAATGGCCCAGAAACGGCTTTCTCGACCCTACAAACAGGGTGATTTACATCAATAGGGATTTGCCCTCTGAAACTCGTTTAAAGGTCATTCTGCACGAATTAGGGCACTTAGAGCATAACTCTAAACACTATGAGCGTCTAAGAGAGAAATATGAAGCTCAAGCTAATAGAAATATGATCCATGAATTGTTGAAAAATGAAAACCTGGACGATTTCAACTATATACACTTCATGGAAAAATATAATCTCACAACAATTTGTGATGAGACTTTTGTAAAAAATGAATACTTAAAACTAAAAGGAGATTGAAAAATGTTGAGTAAATGGAAGAATTTGAAACGCTGGCAAAAATGGGCGATAGTTTTGGCTTGTTTGGCAGTAATCGGGAAAGCCGGCGAAATTACTGGGCTTGCTCCTAAAACGGAGAACAAACCTGTTAAAACAGTCCAGACGTCTACTTCATCGAAGCATAAAGAAAAACCTAAAACTAGCAAATCAGCCAGTTCCGAAACGTCAAGCTCAAAGACTGAAGAATCTAAAAGCGAAACGAAAGAGTCAAGTTCTTCAGATAAGCCTAAAGACATTGCCGAAAATCAAATGGGTAGCTTTATCGACTACTTCAAGCAAGATTTAACTGATAAAGGTCTGGATATTAGTACATACGGTTTTTATAATCGTGACACAATTTTATATATGACTGTCCCTAACGATTACAAATACTACGATAAAACTGATCTACAAAAATTTGCTGATGGCATGCTTGCAAAAGAGCATGAGGCGTTTAATGTTTGGTCTGCAATCAACAATGTAAACTATGAACACTATCCAATGTTTCACATCAAATCTGACGACGGTTCAGCTATTGCAAGTCAGAAACTTAACGGAGAAATGAAAGTTAAGGTTAAATAAAACAACAAAAAAAGCCCTACACTCACCGTCGCCAAACATAGAGTGTAGAGCTAACATCACAGAAAAAACCGTGTAAACTGGAACTAGTCTTACATGTTCTTTTCTGTACCCATTTTATCAAAAACGAGGTACAAATACAATGACAATGCATAAAGTTGCTATCTATGTACGAGTGAGCACCACTAATCAAGCTGAGGAAGGCTACTCTATCGACGAACAAAAGGCAAAGCTGACAAGTTACTGCGATATTAAGGACTGGAATATTTACGACATATATACTGACGGCGGTTTTTCTGGGTCTAACACGGAACGTCCAGCTTTAGAGCGGTTGATAAGAGATGCAAAGAGAAAGCTGTTTGATACGGTTCTAGTGTATAAGCTAGACCGGTTAAGTCGTAGCCAGAAAGATACACTCTATTTGATTGAAGATGTATTTTTGGAAAACGATATAGAATTTGTCAGCTTGCTCGAAAACTTCGACACTTCAACGCCTTTTGGCAAGGCAATGATTGGTTTATTGAGCGTGTTTGCCCAACTCGAAAGAGAACAAATCAAGGAACGCATGCAACTTGGCAAGCTGGGACGGGCAAAGTCTGGCAAGTCTATGCAGTGGGCAAAGACCTCTTATGGCTATGATTACGTCAAAGAGACTGGCACGCTCTCAGTCAACCCATATCAAGCCCTAATCGTCCGAAAGATGTTTGAATGGTATTTATCGGGGATGTCAATAACCAAGCTCAGAGACGCTCTAAATGAGCAATATGGGCAAGATAAAGAGTGGAGCTATAGAACTGTTAGAGTTATCCTCTCAAATCCGGTCTATTGTGGCTATAATCAATTTAAGGGCCAGATATTCCCTGGCACTCATGAGCCTATCGTATCCGAGGAAGATTTTAACAAGACGCAAGAGGAAATCAAAACGAGACAAAGGACGGCTGCCGAGCGATTCAATCCCCGACCATTTCAAGCCAAATACATGCTTTCTGGAATAGCTCAATGCGGCTATTGTTTAGCTCCTCTTGCAATTAAGATGGGCATGAGACGAAAAGATGGTACACGCTTAGTCAAATACGAGTGTAAGCAACGACACCCTCGAAAAACAAAAGGCGTGACAGTCTATAACAATAATGAAAAATGTGATTCTGGGTTTTATTTCAAGGATGATATTGAGCACTTAGTCCTAACTGAAATCAGCAAGCTGCAAACTGATTCAGACTATATCGACAAGCTATTTTCAAATACTGATAAAGAGACAATAGACCGTGATAGCTACCAGAAACAGATTGATAATCTGACCGCTAAAATTAGCAGACTTAACGATCTATACATCGACGATAGAATTTCACTAGAAGAATTACAGAAACGGTCAAGCAACTTTATGGCAGAAAGGTCAGCGCTCGAAAAAGAGCTAGACGCTGACAGTTCTCTCAAAGCCGTAGAACGAAAGAAAGACATTAAACGGGTGCTTGATACCAAGGATATCTTCACGATTGACTACGAGCAGCAGAAAGCCATAGTACGAGCATTGATAAGTAAAGTTAGGGTTACTAGTGAATCCATCGTTATTTTATGGAAATTATAGAGAGTTTTAGTTACATCCATTTCAATCAGAGTAAAAGCACGTAACTTAACGGCATTCAATTTTTTCAACATCAATTTCATGACATCATTCCTTCCATATTTTGATACATTGGTAATAGCATGGCTGCATAGATCATTACAATCACGACAGCAACAATAATAAAAATGAGGGGTTGCACAAAGGTTGTTGCCTTATTAAGACGGTTAAAGAAGGTCTGCCAAACCTCTTCAGCATAGACTTCTAACTCATAGCCCAACCTAGCATTAGCCTCTCCATAAGCAATAATTAGGGAGAGCTCCTCAGTGAAAAACGGATGACTGGCAATACGTTCAGGGAAACTCTGCCCCAGCATCAAGGCTTCTTCTAAATCGGTCCCCAACTCACGAAAGAGCTTGGATTTTTGCTCTTGCATAAGAGCCACTAGATCTAGTAAGTCAACGCCTTGACCTAATAGATTTCCCCACTCCCTAGCATAATAGGCTGTCGTGTAAAGCCTTACTGTCTGACCAATAAATGGGATTTTGGCCATTCGCCTATAAAAAACAAGAGCTGACTGGCGTTTCACCCAGACATAGAGGAGAATCCCTAACACAAGGAATCCAAACAAACTCACAAAGAACAACTGAGGAAACATTTGAACCAGTTGTACTGCCCAGTTATCCTTACCATCACCTTCTAAAAGTTGTGGTAAAAGATAATTTTTGAGTCCCAACATAATCAAAATCAGGAACCCCAAAAGCAAGATAGGATAAGTCGCCACTTCCATGAATTTCTTACGAACCTTGGTCATGCGAAGCATATAGGTTTCAATCTTAGTCAAGCTCCCTAAAAGATCTCCATGCTTGTCAGCAAGTGCAATCTGAGTGACAATATTATCCGAAAAGCCCACTGATGCAAACATCTGGTCCAATCTCTCACCTCGCATTAAACTCTCTTTCATAAGAGATAATGAGGATTCTTTCAACAAATGACTGCGCTCCAAGAAAGCCACAATTTCAGTTAGGGTGAATCCTGCCTTCAAGAGTTGTTTGAAAAGCTGAATAACCTTGACTTGTTGGTTAATCTTTAATTTTCTCCCCTTGGATATCCCTTTCAGTGAGATGTCCCTGTTTAACCAAGTCTTCCAGTTGCTGGTTCCAGCTGGTTGACGAATGGTTTTGGAAACTTTCTTTGGCAAAATCAATCACACCTCCTCCCTTTATCAAACGCATATAGGCAATCCCTTGAAGCGCATTATCCAATTCAGACTTGTCTACACCAAGGTCCAGGAGGCGTTCATAAACACCGGCCACACTCTTGGCGTGAATGGTTGAAAGAACAGTCACTCCTGTCAGACTAGCTCTAATAACAGCTCGGGCAGTCTCTCTATCCCGAATTTCTCCAATAATCAGAACATCCGGACGATGACGCAGAGATAGCTTGATTAAATTATCATAGGTCATGTCAATCGCCTGATTAACCTGGAGCTGCAAGACATTATCCTGTTTAATCTCTACAGGATCCTCAATTGAAATCACCTGTTGCCCCTTAAAACGCTCCTGTACCAAGGCATGCATAAGCGTCGTCTTCCCAGAACCCACAGGACCTGCAAAAAGGTACAAACCTCGATAATCCAATGCATCCACAATTGGCTGAATCCCTTGATTCCAGTACGTTAACTCTCTTCGTTCGGAATGAAGAACACGAATAACCAGGCTTTCCAAGCCTCGATAGTCTCCAACAGTTGATAAACGCAGAGAAACCAAGTGACCATCACCACAATCATAGTCACAAGAGCCCAATTGACTCCTACGTTTCTCACCTACCATCATTCCTGCCACAAATTTAAAGTGACCAATAAGACTAGCCATGAAATCAGGCCGATATACATCAATCAATCTCCTCTCTTGCCCAATTCGCATATAGAGCTCGTAATTATCCTGACGTGGAATAATATAGATGTCTTGAGCCCCACAACTATCAGCATTTTTGATCATTTCCTTAGCAAATTCTGTTACCATAAGGACCTCCTCATAGTCCTATTCGCAAAAGATTGTAAAAAGGACTAAAAAAAAGAGGATTAACTCTAAAATCAGTGCAAATTCCTCTTTTCATGTCATGAAGCTATTAATTAGTCAATACATCCAAATTCCAAACAATTTGGGAATTTAGGTATCTTACGTCAAATTATAATCTCTAATAACATATATATTTAATTACTTTAATATCAATATAAATCAACCTATACCTTTTGGAAAGCTCCAAACCAAAAGCCTTCATCTCGAATAAAAATTTCATTTCCAACTTCCATAAATCACTCCATCATTATTTGTATTTCCAATTTACCAAAACTAGAGCAGATACTACCATGACACCACCTATCAACAAATTTAAAGAAAATTTTTCATGCAACCCTATAATTGAAAAGAGAGTTGAAAATACAGGAACTAAAAACAAAAAACTACTAGCCACCGTTGCTCCTCTTTGTCCTAAACTAAAAAACCATAATCCAAACGAACCAACAGAGGCAGGTATAATTAACCATACAAACCAAATCCAACCCCATAAGCCCAAGTTCAAGAAATCATAACCTTCATGTAAAGGCAATGAAAACAAATAAAGAAATACCCCACCAAGCAACAGTTGCCATCCTGTAAAAACCCACGGACCATTATCAAATGGAACTTTTTTGGTAATAATCGTATTAATAGACCAACAAAATGAACCTAGTAAATCAAATAGAGAACCAAAATTAAATGCTGTACTATCCAATCCAATACAAGTTGAAACTCCTGCAATTCCTAATAGTAAAGCACTAACTTTCTTAAATGTGAGTTTATCTTTAAGAAAAAAGTTAGCTAAAAATGCTAACCAAAGGGGATTCGTAAATAAAATAATTGAAGACATTGAGGACGAAACACCATAAGCTAAAGCAAGATTAAGAAAACCCATAGTTCCCGCAGTTTGCAATAACCCAATAGTTGCTACAAGAGCAAGTCCTCTTAATTTACTTTCTCCACTTTTAGGAATAATAGAAAAGCAGTTTCTATTTATAATTGTTAAGCCAAGCATTATTACTCCCGCAATAATAAATCTTACACCTCCAATCAATAATGGTGGAGTATTTTCAACCGCTATTAGATACTTTCCTGTTGGAAAAGAGGAGCCCATAAAAATAGTTGTAAGTAGAATAGAAATAACAAAAATAATGTCAGAATTTTTCTTCATTTATAGCACATCCTTATTAAAAGATATTTATTATATTTTTTGTCTTTTAATATAGTCAATAAAATTGAATTGTCAAGATATTTATCAAAAATCCTAAAATGATATTTTACTTTATTGTGTATTGAGAAAAATAAAAAAAAAGTCTATACTGTTACTTTGAATGAAACTTATCTTTTATACGGAGGTGCTAAGATGCGTTTATCATCAGGATGGGAGCAATCTATCTATGTTTTACTCATGCTAGATCAACTACCAGAAGGAAAATATATCAATTCTGTTTTCTTGAGTGAACGACTGGGAGTTTCAGATTCTTATTTAAAAAAAATTATTAAGCTATTAGATAACGAGGGGTTAGTGAAATCAGTTCGAGGAAAAAATGGAGGAATAGCCCTCTCCAAACCTCTGAGTAAAATCAGTTTTTATGATGTCTTTGTTGCAATCGAGGGGAAAAATAGAATCTTTGAAAGTCAAAACCTCCTAAAAAAATTTTTAGGAGACGAGGAAGGTTCAAGAGCTAAAAAATGTGTTGTCACTAATTCACTTGATGTCATTGAAAACACACTAGTTTCCACATTAATTTCTATCACTCTCAGTCAAGTTGCATTTCAAGCTGAAATGAACTACGATTTAACTGATATTCGAAATTGGATTAACAAACATCAAAAAAGTTGAAGAATAAATCTTCAACTTTTTATAAATTCTTGACAAAAATCTCCATTTGTTTTATATTTTATTTGAAGATATAATATATCTTCTTTATCGTAATATATATATTGTACACTTCATCTAGATGAAAACAGCAAATTCTTATGAAACTTTTCTAACTATAGTTTGAGAAATATTTCTACTAAAAATTTGGTGCTAGATACTGATTATAAAGTGATAGTTTCTATAATAGACTAGAGAGTTTTAATAAGGTTATAGCGAGTTTTACAGCTGATTTTTAATAAAATCCAAGTTGTATAAATACTATAAAGGAGGACCACTAAAATGGTAGTTAAAGTCGGAATTAATGGATTTGGTCGAATTGGTCGCTTGGCATTACGTCGTATTCAAACACTCGATAACATAGAAGTTACCCACGTTAATGATTTAACTGATTCAAAAATGTTAGCTCATCTTTTAAAATATGATAGCACTCAAGGAAAATTTGATGGAACAATTGATGTAAAAGAAGATGGATTTATTATCAATAACAAGTTTATCAAAGTAACAAGTGAACCTGATCCTGAAAAAATTGATTGGGCTTCATCTGGTGTAGATATCGTGCTAGAAGCAACAGGCTTCTTTGCAACGAAAGAAAAAGCAGAAAAACATCTCCATAAAAATGGCGGGGCAAAGAAAGTAATTATTACTGCACCGGGTGGAAACGATGTCAAAACTGTCGTATTCAATGTAAATCATGAAACCTTGACTGGTGAAGAAACAGTCATCTCACCAGGTTCATGTACAACAAATTGCCTAGCTCCTATGGCTGACACTTTAAATAAAAAATTCGGAATTCTAGTTGGTACTATGACAACAATTCATAGCTATACTGGAGATCAAATGACTCTTGATGCTCCTCATCGCAAAGGAGATTTACGACGTGCGAGAGCAGCCGCAGTAAATACGGTTCCAACTTCATCTGGTGCTGCTAAAGCTATTGGGCTAGTTATTCCAGAATTAGATGGTTTGCTAAAAGGCCATGCACAACGTTTGGCAACTCCTACTGGCTCTCTGACAGAACTAGTTAGTCTCGTAAAAACCCCTGTCACTGTCGAAGAGGTGAATGCAGCAATGAAAGCTGCACAAAATGAAAGTTTTGCCTATAACGAGGATTTAATTGTCTCTAGTGACATTATCGGAGATACCCATGGTTCAATCTTCGATGCAACTCAAACAGAAGTTACTACAGATGGAAAAAACTATCTTGTTAAGACTGTAGCTTGGTACGATAATGAAATGAGTTTCACAGCTCAATTAATCCGCACCCTAGAATATTTTTCTAATATTTCCAAATAATTGAATAGTAAGAATCAATAAAAAGCAGCGAAGATGTTTTTAAAAAATATCTTCGCTACTTTTTATTTAACACAATATTCTACTTTTCTCTTACATCACAGAGGAATTCCTTATTCTAACTTGTTTTTACCCATAAAAACCAAATAATCCAAAACTCTACAATATTGACAATTTTATAGATTTAATCAAATAATCAGAAAAAACGAAAATCTTCGAGCTTCAATTCAATAATCATTATTATCATTTTATTCTACAATGGGCATGAGTTGGAAGGTCATTACGCTTTTCATAGCCTGGACGGTATTTTTCCTCAGGAATCTCCTTCCAATCATCCAAGAGGGCGATAGATTGGTAAACCTGAAGATATTCGTTACACTCCTCACACCAATGCTTATCCTTTTGATCCCAAAAAGCAGTCATGACACTACTACGACTAATATAGCTTGGCAAGATCTCTTCCATGGCAAACCAAAGTTTTTTGTAGTACTTTAGAGCATCGTAAAAATCTTCAAATTCCTTTGTGCTGATAATATTCTCTTGCCAGCCTTCTAAGAACCACCACGGCTCCAAGTCACCTTTCATCTCAACTACTTGGTACATCTTTCTTTCTCACTTCATCTTTTGTTTTCCTATTATACAAAATTTTCTGGGAAAGATAAAAAAAATGGTTTTATTTTTCATATTTATCAAGAAAAGAAGACATTCTGGTCATATAAATACAAAAAGGACTCACAGCTGTGAGCCCTTTTACTGTAATCTTAGTCTTCAGATGTTTCCACAATTGCTTCATCAACAGCAATGTTTTCAATAACTTCAACTTCGTTAACTGAAAGTGGTTCAATGTTACGGTAGCGAGCCATACCTGTACCAGCAGGGATAGTCTTACCAATGATAACATTTTCTTTAAGACCAAGAAGATGGTCTTTCTTACCACGGATAGCAGCATCTGTGAGGACACGTGTTGTTTCTTGGAAGGAAGCCGCAGACAAGAATGAATTTGTTTCAAGTGAGGCTTTAGTGATACCAAGAAGAACTGGACGTGATGTTGCAGGAAGACCACCAGAAATAACAATATCCTTGTTAGCATCTGTGAAATCTGCAATGTCCATAAGTGTTCCTGGAAGAAGATTTGTGTCACCTGGATCCATGACACGTACTTTACGAAGCATTTGACGAACCATTACTTCGACGTGCTTGTCTCCGATTTCTACCCCTTGGCTACGGTAAACTTTTTGTACTTCTGCAAGAAGGTAAGTTTCAACTGACAAGGTATCACGAACTTCAAGAAGGTGTTTTGGTTGGATTGAACCTTCTGTAAGAGCGGCACCACGGTGAACTTCATCTCCCACTTCAACTTTCATACGAGCTGTAAATGGTACAACATATTCACCCATGCCAGTTTTACCTTGAACGAAGACCTTCTTAGTACGTGTTGCAGCATCTTCTTCGATTTCGATAACATTACCCTTAACTTCAGTAATGACCGCTTCCCCTTTAGGGTTACGAGCTTCGAAGATTTCCTGGATACGTGGAAGACCTTGTGTGATATCGGTGTTTGAGGCTACCCCACCGGTGTGGAAGGTACGCATAGTAAGCTGTGTACCAGGTTCCCCGATAGATTGGGCAGCGATAGTACCAACCGCTTCACCAACTTCAACCGCATCACCAGTTGCCAAGTTAATACCATAACAGTGACGGCAGACACCGTGGCGTGTGTTACATGTAAATACTGAACGGATAGTGACTTCTTCAACACCAGCATTGACAATAGCAGCAGCCATTTCTTCAGTAATCAAGGTATCTGGACCTACGATGACTTCACCTGTTGTAGGATTCTTAACTGATTTCTTAGTGTAACGACCTTGAAGACGTTCTTCAAGTGTTTCTGTAACCTCTTTACCATCAGTAATCGCACGGATGAGAAGACCACGGTCTGTTCCACAGTCATCTTCACGGATAATAACATCCTGGGCAACGTCAACCAAACGACGAGTCAAGTAACCTGAGTCGGCTGTCTTAAGGGCCGTATCGGTCATACCTTTACGAGCACCGTGAGTTGAGAAGAACATTTCCAAAACGCTCAAACCTTCACGGAAGTTTGAAAGGATAGGCAATTCCATGATACGTCCGTTAGGAGCGGCCATCAAACCACGCATACCGGCAAGTTGGGAGAAGTTAGAGATGTTACCACGAGCTCCTGAGTCCATCATCATAACGATTGGGTTCTTAGAATCTTGTGTCTCAATCAGACGTTTTTCAAGTGCTTCTTTAGCTTCACGCCATGTTGTTGTAACAGCAACATAACGGTCATCATCTGTCATCAAACCACGACGGAAGGCTTTGTTAATTTCTTCAACACGGTGGTGAGCAGCATCAATAATTTCTTGTTTGTTATCAATAACTGGGATATCGGCGATACCAACGGTCAAACCAGCAAGTGTTGAGTGATAGTAACCAAGGTCTTTCAAACGGTCAAGGAAGGCTGACGTTTCAGTCGTGCGAAGACGTTTGAAGGTTTCAGCGATGATGTTACCAAGATTTTTCTTCTTAAATGGTGCATTGATTTCCAAACTATCAATAACGGTTTGGATATCTTGACCTGGTTCAAGGAAGTATTTATCTGGCGTACTATCGGTCAAGTTTTCATTTGTGATTTCTTGGAGGTATGGAATTTCTGCTGGAATAATCTCGTTAAAGAAGATTTTACCAACAGTTGTTACCATAATCTTGTGAAGTTGGTTTTCTTTCCAAGGTTTATCAGGCATGCTGTCTACAGCAATACCGACACGGCTATGCAAGTGAACATAACCATTACGATAAGCCATCACTGCCTCATCAATATCCTTGAAGACCATACCTTCACCTTCACGGCCTTTTTCTTCCATTGTCAAGTAGTAGTTACCAAGAACCATATCCTGAGATGGTGTTACGACTGGTTTACCATCTTTAGGGTTAAGGATGTGTTCTGCTGCAAGGAGGAGCAAGCGTGCTTCAGCTTGAGCTTCTTCAGACAATGGAACGTGAATGGCCATTTGGTCACCGTCAAAGTCAGCATTGTAGGCTTCACAGGCAAGTGGGTGGAGGCGAAGGGCCTTACCATCAATCAAGACTGGTTCAAAGGCCTGAATCCCCAAACGGTGGAGGGTAGGTGCACGGTTAAGAAGTACTGGGTGTTCCTTAATGACATCTTCAAGAATATCCCAAATACGTTCATCACCACGTTCAACCATACGTTTAGCGGCTTTCACGTTGCCTGCGTATTCACGCGCAACGATTTCACGCATAACAAATGGTTTGAAAAGTTCGATGGCCATCAAACGTGGCACACCACATTGATACATTTTAAGTGTTGGACCAACAGCGATAACAGAACGTCCAGAGAAGTCAACACGTTTACCAAGCAAGTTCTGACGGAAACGTCCTTGTTTACCTTTAAGCATGTGGCTCAAAGATTTAAGTGGACGACTACCTGGTCCAGTGATTGGACGACCACGACGTCCATTATCAATAAGGGCATCTACTGCTTCTTGCAACATACGTTTTTCATTTTGCACGATGATACCTGGGGCATTCAATTCAAGCAAACGAGCCAAACGGTTGTTACGGTTGATAACACGACGATAAAGATCGTTCAAGTCAGATGCTGCAAAACGGCCACCATCCAATTGAACCATCGGACGAAGATCTGGTGGCAATACTGGCAAGATGTTAAGTACCATCCATTCTGGTTTGTTACCAGACTTGTAGAAGGCATCAAGAACGTCCAAACGACGAACAGCCTTAACACGTTTTTGACCAGTTGCTGTCTTCAACTCTTCCTTGAGTTCAGCAATTTCAGCTTCCAAATCCACTTGTTTCAAGAGATCTTGGATGGCTTCTGCACCCATTTTAGCGACGAATGAACCATGTCCATACTCTTGCAATTTTTCGCGATATTCACGTTCAGTCAAGAGAGATTTTGGTTCAAGTGGTGTTTCTTTTGGATCGATAACCACGTAAGCTGCGAAATAAATAACTTCTTCAAGCGCACGAGGGCTCATATCCAAAGTCAATCCCATACGAGAAGGGATTCCCTTGAAGTACCAGATATGTGATACTGGTGCTTTCAACTCGATGTGACCCATACGTTCACGACGAACCTTAGCACGTGTTACTTCAACACCACAGCGGTCACAAACGATACCTTTATAACGGATACGTTTGTATTTTCCACACGCACATTCCCAGTCCTTAGTTGGACCAAAGATCACTTCATCAAAGAGACCTTCACGTTCTGGTTTGAGCGTACGGTAGTTGATTGTTTCAGGTTTCTTAACTTCACCATAAGACCATGAACGGACTTTAGTTGGTGAAGCTAGTGTGATTTGCATACTTTTAAATCGATTTACGTCAACCACTAGTATTACCTTTCTTTTTTTCTATTGACAATAGTAGCTCTATTGTCACCTTTATCAGCTACCTTAGAGGGGGAAGAATCTTCCACTTCTAAAGCTTATGTTTATTCTTCTTTATTTGAAGCTTCTTCTTTAGCTTTTTCTAATTCAGCAGCTTCTTTGGCCTGTTGCACACGTGCTTTTTCAAGATCGTCAACGTGCATAACGTCGTCATCTTCACCTTCATCAAGATCACGCAATTCAACTTCATGATCGTCTTCGTCAAGGACACGCATGTCAAGACCGAGTGATTGCAATTCTTTAACAAGTACTCGGAATGATTCTGGAACGCCTGGTTTTGGAATTGGTTTACCTTTAGTAATCGCTTCATAGGCTTTCAAACGTCCGTTAACATCATCAGACTTGTAAGTCAAGATTTCTTGAAGAATGTTTGAAGCACCGTAAGCTTCAAGGGCCCAAACCTCCATCTCACCGAAACGTTGTCCACCAAATTGTGCTTTACCACCAAGAGGTTGTTGAGTAACAAGTGAGTAAGGACCAACTGAACGAGCGTGAAGTTTATCATCAACCATGTGGTGAAGTTTAATCATATACATGACACCAACTGACACACGGTTATCAAACGGCTCACCTGTACGTCCATCGTAAAGGATTGTCTTAGCATCGCTATCCATACCAGCTTCACGAACAGTATCCCAGAGGTCTTCTGAACTTGCTCCATCAAAGACTGGTGTTGCGATGTGAATACCCAAGTTACGAGCAGCCATACCAAGGTGAAGTTCCATAACTTGTCCGATATTCATACGTGATGGCACCCCAAGTGGGTTCAACATGATATCAACTGGTGTACCGTCTGGAAGGTAAGGCATGTCTTCAACCGGAACAATACGAGAAACAACCCCTTTGTTACCGTGACGACCGGCCATCTTATCTCCGACCTTGATCTTACGTTTTTGAGCAATGTAAACACGAACAAGCATGTTAACACCTGATTGCAATTCATCACCGTTGGCACGTGTAAAGATTTTAACATCACGAACGACACCATCACCACCGTGAGGAACACGAAGTGACGTATCACGTACTTCACGAGATTTGTCACCAAAGATAGCGTGGAGAAGACGTTCTTCAGCAGAAAGGTCTTTTTCACCCTTAGGTGTTACCTTACCAACAAGAATGTCACCTTCTTTAACCTCAGCACCGATACGGATAATACCCATTTCGTCAAGGTCTTTAAGGGCTTCTTCACCAACATTTGGCAATTCACGTGTGATTTCTTCAGGCCCAAGCTTTGTATCACGTGTTTCTGATTCGAATTCTTCCAAGTGAACAGATGTATAAACATCATCTTTCACAAGACGTTCACTCATGATTACGGCATCCTCGAAGTTGTAACCTTCCCATGTCATGTATGCGACGATAGGGTTTTGACCGAGGGCCATTTCGCCACCTTCCATAGATGGACCGTCAGCGATGAAGTCACCTTTTTCGACAATATCGCCAACCTTAACCAAAGTACGTTGGTTGTAAGCAGTACCTGAGTTTGAACGGCGGAATTTTTGAACAGTATAAACGTCAAGCGAACCATCTTCACGACGAACTTCAACCTTATCGGCATCAGAGTAGACAACTTTACCGTCATGTTGAGCGATAACTGCAGCACCTGAATCGTGGGCAGCTTGATATTCCATACCAGTACCAACAAATGGTGCTTTTGGATCAATCAATGGCACAGCTTGACGTTGCATGTTGGCACCCATGAGGGCACGGTTAGAGTCATCGTTTTCCAAAAATGGAATACATGCTGTCGCAACGGCAACTACCTGTTTAGGAGAAACATCTACGAAATCTACAAGGTGTGATGGGTACTCTTGGTTATTACCTTGGTGACGACCCATGACGATTTCTTCTGCAAATGTTCCATCTTCATTCAATTTAGAGTTGGCCTGAGCAACTGTGTACTCATCTTCTTCATCAGCAGTCAACCAAACCACTTCGTTGGTTACCTTACCAGTTGCACGGTCAACCTTACGGTATGGTGTTTGAATGAAACCATACTTGTTAAGGTGTCCATATGAAGACAAGTTATTAATCAAACCGATGTTAGGTCCTTCAGGTGTTTCGATTGGACACATACGACCATAGTGTGTATAGTGCACGTCACGAACTTCGTATCCGGCACGGTCACGTGTCAAACCACCAGGTCCCAAGGCTGACAAACGACGTTTGTGTGACAACTCTGACAATGGGTTGTGTTGGTCCATGAACTGTGACAATTGAGAAGAACCAAAGAATTCTTTAACTGCTGCAGTTACAGGACGAATATTGATAATTTGTTGCGGTGTCAGGACTTCGTTATCTTGAACTGACATACGTTCACGCACGTTACGTTCCATACGAGCCAAACCAATACGGAATTGGTTAGCAAGCAATTCACCAACGGCACGGATACGACGGTTACCAAGGTGGTCGATATCGTCTACTTTACCGATACCTTCAGCAAGGTTAAGGAAGTAGCTCATTTCAGCCAAGATATCCGCTGTCGTCAAAGCACGAACCTTATCGTCTGGATTGGCATTACCAACAATTGTAACCACACGATCTGGATCATTTGGTGCAACAACCTTGAATTTTTGAAGAACAACAGGTTCTGTAACCACCGCATAATCATTTGGTGTGTATACAAATTTGTTCAAATCACCATCCAAGTGTTCTGCGATTGAATCAATCACATCACGTGTCATTTCAGTACCAGCTTCAACAAGGATTTCACCTGTTTCAGGATCTACCAAGTTTTCAGCAATTGTTTGTCCCAAAAGACGTGTCTTGATGTTAAGTTTTTTGTTAACTTTGTAACGACCAACAGCAGCCAAGTCATAACGACGTGGGTCAAAGAAACGAGCTACAAGCAAGCTACGTGAACTGTCGGCAGTTTTAGGTTCACCCGGACGAAGACGTTCATAAATTTCTTTAAGCGCTTCATCAGTACGTGAATCTGCTGGGTTTTTGTGGATATCTTTTTCAACAGTGTTGCGAACCAACTCGCTATCACCAAAGATATCAACAATTTCGTCATCACCTGAGAATCCAAGCGCACGCACAAGCGTTGTGAATGGAATCTTACGTGTACGGTCGATACGAGTATAGGCGATGTCTTTTGAATCTGTTTCAAGTTCAAGCCATGCCCCACGGTTAGGGATAACTGTTGAGCCATAACCCACTTTACCGTTTTTATCAACCTTATCGTTAAAGTAAACACCCGGTGAGCGCACCAACTGAGAAACGATAATACGTTCACCACCATTGATGATGAAAGTACCCATCTCAGTCATAATAGGGAAATCTCCAAAGAAGACTTCCTGAGTTTTGATTTCACCAGTTTCTTTGTTAATAAGACGGAAAGTCACAAAGATTGGTGCTGAGTATGATGCATCGTGGATACGAGCTTCTTCAAGTGTATACTTAGGCTCTTTCAATTCGTAACCAACGAATTCCAATTCCATAGTGTCTGTGAAGTTTGAGATAGGAAGTACATCCTCAAAAACCTCTTTAAGACCAGTATCCAAGAAATCTTTAAATGAATCCGTTTGGATTTCAATCAAGTTTGGTAAATCAAGAACTTCTTTAATTCTTGAAAAACTACGACGGGTACGATGTTTCCCGTATTGAACGTCATGTCCTGCCAAGTCTTCTACTCCTTTTCTACATTCGAGACCTGCTTTGCAAGTCGTGCACTTTAAATATTTGACATCTTTTTTAGTGCTTTATCCAATCAAATGCTAAATCTGACCACTCTAATAACAGATACTCAGAGGTAGCAATATGTGAATTTTTAGAACCTTTAAATATGCATTACAATGCTTGGAAATCCTAAAAATAAGCACAAAAATAGCAGCTAAATCTGACCGAAAAAACGTTGATTTAACTGCTGTATCTCTTGATTGGACAATATTTCAACCAAGTAAGACGACAAATAGTTGCCTATATTATACCTAATTCTTAGCTTTTTTGCAAGTTTTTGGGAGATTTTAATGACCTCCAAGAATACTAGACCAAGCCTTTTGATAGTCACTATCCGTTCCTCCGATAGCAAACTTGTAAGTGGTGTCGCCAGGCCCATTTTTGGCCCAGTAACTATCAACCATTTCACCACTTACGGAAACATTACGGCCATTGACCGACACTGTTGCTGGCTTAAGACCTGTTGATTTGAGCACACTGGCTTTTATGGCACTTGAATCCATGTTAAACTTATCACCTGTCTTAAAAATACCTGGATTAGCATTGTAGATAGCTGACGTTAAACGAGCCATATATTGGGCATTGTAGGTGTAACCTGTTTTAGAATCGGTCGGTGTATTATTGTCATAACCAGCCCAACCACCAAGAGTAATACCAGGAGTTGACACAATCAGCCAAGCATCCGCAAAGTTATCTGTCGTTCCTGTTTTACCCATCCAATCAGCTGAGGCTGCTGCACCATTGACATTTTTCAATTCAGAATGGAACTGGGTCGTTGCCCCCTTAACGACAACTTCTTTGAGGAGATTATCCATGATACTTGCCGTAGCCCTCGAGAAAACTTGAACCCCCTCGGATTTATGCTGATAAATAACTTCTCCTGTACGATCAGTAATACTATCAACCATATAACCTTTTTCGTAGACACCACCATTTGAAAGCATCTGATAAGCATTGACCTGTTGGGCGACTGTCGTTTCAATCCCACCACCAAGAGGTAGACTCTCAATATTATAGTTAGCAATATTGTAATCCATCTTGGTCATATATCCCTCAACATCAACATCATTACGCTGAAGCATTTGGTAGGTCCAAAAAGCAGGAATATTCCATGAGGTATTAAGAGCCTCCTGCAGATTCATCATAGCCGTACCCTTATTACCATCGTGAAGAATCGGTGCCCCACCTGTAAAATTGGCTGGATAATTGGAAAGAATACTGGAGCTTCCCATCAAACCTTGATCAATAGCAATACCATAAGCTATAATGGGCTTAATAGAAGAACCAGGGGAACGTGCCGTATCAAAGGCATGGTTATTTTGATTATTTTCATAACTACGACCACCAACAAATCCTAGAATTGCTCCAGTCGCATTGTCCATCAGTACATTTCCGACTTCAACGCCACTATTGCCACCTTGATCGAGTAGGCCACCATATTGACTAGCAGCATTTTGCATCGCATTATAGACGGCATTGTCAATTGTTGTCTTGACATGATAACCACCTGTTTGTAGCTCTCGAAGAGCCATCTCACGGTAGGTTTCCTTTGTCTTATCATTTTTTAACTCTTGACTTGATACCTTGTCACGCTTCACCAAATAATCATACATGACATCCTGAGCTTCAGACATGACTGAATAGTACAAATAGTCATGACTGACAGCATCTGGATTTTCTCCAGCCTTGAAATCTTTAGTAATATCATAATTCTTGTAACTATCGTATTGTGACTTATCTAGGTAGCCGCCTCGATAGAGATTGTAAAGGACATCTTTTTGACGCGCTAAGCCATAAGACAGGTCATTTGCGTTCTTGAGTTGACCATCTGCGGTATAAGGCGAATAGACAATGGGACTCTGTGGTAAACCTGCAAGATAAGCCGCTTGAGGAACGGTTAAATCCGCAGCAGAAACCCCGAAAATTCCTTGAGCAGCTTCCTCAATACCAGCGATATTTTTTCCCCTATAGTTACGTCCAAAAGGAGAAACATTCAGGTAGTCGGTTAAAATTTCATTTTTTGAAGCACGACGCTCCAGTTGTAGGGCATAGATAATCTCTGCCGCCTTACGTTTAAAGGTTGGGGCATCTCCCGTGACCTGTTGCTTGATTAACTGCTGAGTCAGCGTTGAACCACCACTTGAGGAGCCTACACCTAAAACTGATGACACCAAGGCCCTAAAAACCGCCTTTGGTACAACACCCCTATGCTTCTTGAAATTTTCATCCTCAGTTGCGATGATGGCATTTTTGACGTTATTAGAAATCGCATCACTTTCAATGGGGGTTCTCAATAAGTCCGTGTCAATATCCGCAATCTTCTTAGAGTCAGAATAACTCATCGAAGATACCAGACTAACCTCACTAATCTGATTCAACAAGGTCTTATCCTTAATTGACGGAACAGACTCAATTTGACTCCCCAAATAGCCCAAACCAATACCGGCACCAAACAAGGTAAGGACGATAATAACCACATAAAAGAAATCAGACAAGAGTTTTAATGTTTTTAAGAAAACATCGCCCATATCTAGGAAAGTCATCCGGTCCTCAGACGACTTCTTCGCTTGCTTGTGATTTTTCTTAGACTCAGTCACAAGCTTCCCCTCTCCTAAAGATTTCTCTCCTTTTTTAGACCTGAAACCGGCAAACTTTTTACGAATAGCTTGACCTGGCCGTCTAAAAAAATTTATTATTTTTTCAAAATTCATAGAAATACCTCAAAGCCTATTATAACAAACTTTGACAAAGCTTGCATAGGGTTGCTTTCTTTTGGTATAATGGTGCAGAATATACTTTACTGGAGAATATCATGACAATTTTTGAAGAACTAAAAGCACGTGGCTTGATTTTTCAAACCACAGACGAAGAAGCCCTTGTAAAAGCCTTTGAAGAGGGACCTGTGTCATACTACACTGGTTATGACCCAACAGCAGACAGTCTCCATCTTGGGCATCTTGTAGCCATCCTTACAAGCCGTCGCCTGCAATTGGCTGGACACAAACCTTACGCCCTCGTTGGTGGCGCAACAGGTTTGATTGGTGACCCATCATTTAAAGATGCTGAACGTAGCCTCCAAACCAAAGAAACGGTTGAAGGTTGGGTAGAAAAAATTCAAGGCCAACTCTCTCGCTTCCTTGACTTTGAAAATGGTGACAACAAAGCCGTTATGGTCAACAACTATGACTGGTTTGGTTCAGTCAGCTTCATCGATTTCTTGCGTGATGTGGGTAAATACTTCACGGTTAACTACATGATGAGTAAGGAATCTGTTAAGAAGCGTATCGAAACAGGTATCTCTTACACTGAGTTTGCCTACCAAATTATGCAGGGTTACGATTTCTATGAACTCAACGATAAATACGGTGTAACTCTCCAAATCGGGGGATCTGACCAATGGGGTAACATGACAGCAGGTACTGAGCTCTTGCGTCGTAAAGCAGACAAATCTGGACACGTTATCACTGTGCCACTTATCACAGATTCAACGGGTAAAAAATTCGGTAAATCTGAAGGTAACGCTGTCTGGCTTGATGCGACTAAGACTACACCTTACGAAATGTACCAATTCTGGCTCAACGTTATGGATGATGATGCTGTTCGCTTCTTGAAGATTTTCACTTTCTTATCACTTGAAGAAATCGAAGAAATCGGTAAAGAATTTGATCAAGCTCGTCACCAACGCTTGGCACAAAAGATTTTGGCTCGTGAAGTTGTGACCTTGGTACACGGTAAAGAAGCCTACGAACAAGCTGTTCACATCACTGAACAACTCTTCGCTGGTAATCTTAAAGCCCTCTCAGCACGTGACCTCAAAGTTGCTCTCCACGGTGTGCCAACCTATGAAATTTCAGCAGACGAAAATCTTAACATCGTTGAACTTCTCGTCAATGCCAAGATTTCTCCATCTAAACGTCAAGCACGTGAAGATGTACAAAACGGTGCTATTTATATCAACGGTGAACGTATCCAAGACCTTGATTACACGCTTTCAGATAGCGATAAAATTGACAACGAAATCACCGTTATCCGTCGTGGTAAGAAGAAAAACTTTGTCTTGACTTACTAATAAATACCAATTCTCACTCCTTAATGGAGTGATTTTTTTACATTGGATATACAACTACAGGTGCACAATAAAAATAGTGGCTGCCTGCTCATCAACTCTCAATAGTTACTACTTTCTTCAAGACACAAAAAAACCAGCACTAGGCTGGTTTTTTTGAGACTATCACATTAGTTATAAATCTTGAAAGCGTCGTCGTCGTTTTGACCAACGAATGGCATTGCTTTACGCAATTCAACACCAATCTTTTCAATTTCAAGTTCTTCAGCTTCTTTACGGTAAGCTTTCAAACGTGGGAAGCCAGCATCGTGGTCTTCAACGAATTCACGAGCAAATTTACCTGATTGGATATCAGCAAGTGCAGCTTTCATGTTTTCTTTGACTTCTGGACCGATGACACGTGGGCCAGTTACAAAGTCACCAAATTCTGCAGTATTTGAACATGATTGACGCATTTTCTTAAATCCACCTTCATAAATAAGGTCAACGATAAGTTTCATTTCATGAAGAACTTCAAAGTAAGCCAATTGTGGTGCATAACCAGCTTCAGTCAACACTTCGAAACCTGCTTCAATAAGGTGTGTCAAACCACCCATAAGAACTGCTTGTTCACCAAACAAATCTTCTTCAGTTTCTTCTTTAAATGTTGTTACAAGCAAGCCAACACGTGCAGCACCGATACCTTTAGCCCAGTCCATTGCAATGTTTTGAGCATTTCCTGTTGGATTTTGGTAAACAGCGTAAAGAGCTGGTACACCAAAACCTTCTGTATATGTACGACGTACCAAGTGACCTGGTCCTTTAGGAGCAACCATGAAGACATCAACATCTTCTGGAGCTTTAATGTAGCCAAAATGAATATTAAATCCATGGGCAAAACCAAGAGCTTTACCTGCACTCAAGTTTGGCGCAATTTCATCTTTATAGATGTCTTTTTGAATTTCATCTGGTGCCAAAACCATAATGATATCAGCCAATTTAGTTGCTTCTGCTACTGTGTAAGTATCAAAACCATCTTCTTTAGCTTTATCAAATGATTTACCAGGACGTACACCGATGATGACATCATGTCCTGAATCACGCAAGTTTTGTGCATGCGCATGACCTTGTGAACCGTAACCAATAACAGCAATTTTTTTGCCGTCAAGTGCTGGTACTTTTACGTCTTTTTCATATTCCATTTGAACTGCCATAGTAATATGTCTCTTTTCTAAAAAAATATTTTATTGCCTTTTTAAGGCTGGGTTAACAAATTTAAATTGGATTTTTAATCACGGGTAAATCCAGTTGCACCCGTACGAGCGATATTCTTAATACCATAAGGTCGAATAACTCGTAGAAGCGCCTCGCTCTTTTCAGCATTCCCAGTCATCTGGATAGTGATAGAGCTAGGTGCCACATCAACCACCGAAGCACGGAAAGGTTGAATAATTGCCAAGATTTCAGCACGTTTAGAGGTTGGTGCTGATACCTTAACTAAGATAACTTCACGTTCCAAATGTGGCTGATCTGTAATATCGCGAATGCGAATCACATCAATCTGACGATTGAGTTGTTTGATGATTTGTTCCACCTCATTGTGAGAATTTACATCAATAATAATCGTAATACGTGAAACATTAGGATCCTCTGAAGCACCAACCGAAATACTTTCAATGTTGACTTGACGTCTTGAAAGGACACCTGTGAAGCGGTTAAGGACACCGGAACGGTTTTGAAGTTTAGCAGTTAACATTCTACGCATTGAACTTCACCCCCAACATTTCGTTATTACTCTTACCAGCCGGAACGATTGGCAAAACATGCTCCTTACGAGAGATGTCTACCTCTATGAACATTGGCACATCTTCCTTGATAACTTCCAAATCCTGATCAATTGTTTCTGGATTATCAAACTTATAAGACTTGATCCCATAAGCTTGAGCCATCAATTGGAAATCTGGAAGAGTCTCAAAGACAGATTCTGATGTACGTCCCTCATAGAAGGACTCTTGCCATTGGCGAACCATACCAAGTGAATGGTTGTTGAGCATGACAACCTTGATTGGTACCTTATAAATGTTCAAGATAGCCAACTCTTGGTTAGTCATTTGGAAACCACCATCACCAACAAAGAGAACAACTTCCTTATCAGGATTGGCAATCTTAGCACCAATGGCTGCTGGAACACCAAATCCCATTGTTCCTAGACCACCTGAGGTAACCAGTTGGCGTTCATTTTGGTATGGATAGTACTGAGCAGTCCACATTTGATGTTGACCAACGTCAGTAACCACAACAGCATCACCCTTAGTCAATTCACCGATACGTTCGATAACTGCCTGAGGTTGTACCATACGTTCTTTCTTGTCGTAAGAACGCACACGCTCTTTATCTTTCGTGACTTTTTCAATCCATTTTTCAGTGTTGTTTTTAACAACAGGTTCTGCTAAAAGCATCCCAAGAGCTTGCTTAGCATCCCCAACAACAGGAATATCTACAGCAATAATTTTACCAATTTCAGCCGGATCCACATCAATGTGAACGACCTTAGCATTCTTAGCAAATGTTTTAGGATTACCTGTTAAACGGTCATCAAAACGACAACCAATAGAAATCATAAAGTCAGCGTCAGTCATAGCAATATTAGCTGCATATGAACCATGCATACCTCCCATGCCCAAGAAAAGGGGATGGCTAGTAGCAATTGTTCCTTGACCTAATAGACTTGTAACAACCGGAATTTGGTAGCGTTCTGCAAAAGCGACTAACTCCTTAGCAGACTCAGAATAAGATACCCCACCTCCAGCTACGATAACTGGTTTTTTAGCCTTGCCCAACTGTTTCAAGATTTTCTTAATCTGCATTTCGTTTGGTCTTAGCGTTGGTTGGTAACTTGGAAGATAAATTTCAGGATCGTTAATATAATCCGTTTCCTTAGCTACAATATCTTTCGGAAGGTCAATAACAACTGGACCAGGACGCCCAGTCGTTGCAATATGGACTGCTTCCTTAATAATACGAGGAATATCAGCTGTATCACGAACTTGATAGTTGTATTTGGTAATCGGCATGGTGATTCCGACAATATCAGCCTCTTGGAAGGCATCCTTACCAATACCTGCTGTTCCTACCTGACCTGTAAATACAAGGAGAGGTACACTATCACTCATAGCATCTGCAATCCCTGTGATAGCATTAGTCGCACCAGGACCACTCGTTACCAGAGCAACACCAAGTTTACCAGTTGATTTTGCATAACCCTCAGCTTCATGCAAACTTCCTTGCTCATGACGAGATAAGATATGATTAATCTCGTCATTTTTATAAATAGCATCATACAAAGGAAGAACCGCACCGCCAGGATATCCAAAGATGGTTGAAATCCCAAGTTCAAGAAGTGTATCAAGAATCAAATCAGCACCAGAGCGTGCTTCTTCAAGTTCAATTTTCTTCACATGGACCTCCTTTAGTAGTTGGTTTTTTTCGAATTGTCTAAAAATTCAAAACCTTGTATACTATGATAACATTTTTAACCAGATTTGCAAGGGGTTAGGAGAAAAATATCACAAACTCTCTGGAAAGAATGGTTTTAGTCCTTCTCCTGTGCTTGACGTTCTGCCTTACGCTCTTCAAACTCTTCATCACTCATCAATGTTCCGCCGACATTAGCAGATTTGGCAAAAGCTGTGTAACGACGCAACCAACCACTTGAAATTTTTGATTTGAACGGTTTCAAGTGTTTACGACGTTCTTCAAGTGTTGCATCATCGACAAGCAAATCGATGGTACGATTTGGAAGATCAATCACGATTTCGTCACCATCTTCAATCAAGGCGATATTTCCACCTTCAGCAGCTTCTGGAGATACGTGACCAATAGCAATACCGCGAGTCGCTCCTGAGAAGCGGCCATCCGTAATAAGAGCTACATCTTTACCAAGCCCACGCCCGACAATCTTAGAGGTTGGTGCCAGCATCTCTGGCATACCAGGACCTCCTTGAGGACCTTCGTAACGAATAACTACGACATGTCCCTTCTTAACTGTTCCATTATCAATCAACTCAAGGGCTTGATCTTGTGAATCACAACAAATGGCTTTACCACGAAAAGTTTTAACAGATGGGTCTACACCACCAACCTTGATAACAGCGCCATCCTGAGCAATATTTCCGTAAAGGATAGACAAACCACCAACTGGTGAAATTGGATGTTCGATTGGATGAATGATTTCTTCATTTTTAATTTCAGCACCAGCCACATTTTCTTTCAAAGTCTTACCAGTGACTGTGATGCGGTCACCCTTAATGGCACCTTTCTTAATCAACTGATTAATAATGGCTGGAACACCACCAGCTTCGTGCACATCATGCATGGTGTAAACACTTGAAGGGGCGATTTTAGAAAGATAAGGTGTCTTCTTAGCAATCTCGTTAATGTCCTTGAGGTTATAATCGATTCCAGCTTCACGCGCAATAGCAAGCGTATGAAGAACGGTATTGGTTGAACCACCCATGGCCATATCAAGCGCAAAGGCATCATCAATTGCTTCTTTAGTCACAATATCACGTGGGCGAACATTATTTTTGATGTTATCCATCAATTTTGTAGCTGCTTGACGAACCAATTCACGACGTTCATCTGAAACAGCTAGGATAGTACCATTACCTGGAAGTGCAAGACCCAAAACTTCCATCAAACAGTTCATTGAGTTGGCAGTAAACATTCCTGAACATGAACCACAAGTTGGACAGGCATTTTTTTCCAAATAATCGAGCTCTTTCTTGCTCATATCTCCAGCCTGATAAGTACCTACAGCTTCAAACAAACTTGATAGCGTAGCCTGATGACCAGTCATGTCAACGCCACCCTTCATAGGGCCACCTGAGCAAAATACCGCTGGCACATTCGTACGCATAGCCGCCAAAATCATCCCTGGTGTAATCTTATCACAGTTAGGAATATAGAAAACCCCATCAAACCAGTGGGCGTTAATAACAGTTTCTGCAGAGTCAGCAATTAATTCACGAGAAGGAAGGCTGTAACGCATCCCAATATGCCCCATGGCAATCCCATCATCTACACCAATTGTATTAAACTCAAAGGGAACACCACCAGCTTCACGGATAGCTTCTTTAGCAATATCTGCCAATTCACGTAAGTGAACATGCCCTGGAACAATATCAATATAGGAGTTACAAATAGCAATAAAAGGCTTTTTCATATCCTTGGAAGATTTAACCTGTCCAGTCGCATACAAAAGTCCACGTGCTGGCGCCTTATCAACACCAACTTTAATCATATCACTTCTCATGATGTTACCTTCAATCTATAAAATTTCTCACATCATATGTTACCACTTTGCAAAGTAATGTCAAGGAATTTTCAGAATATTTCCGTAATTCCGAAAAAACGTTCCTGCTGTATCGAAACCGACAAAACAAAAAGGAAGCCCTAAGACTTCCTAAATGATTATTTCAAAATTACTCAACGCTAAAGATATATGGATATACTGGCTGATCACCTTGGAAGATTTCAACTTCAATATCTTCGTGTGCCGCTTCCAATTTATCAGCGATTGTTTGAGCTTGTTCTTTATTTCCTTCTTCGCCGACGTAAATCATAATAATTTCGCTATCTTCGTCAATCATCTTGTCAAAGGTGTCAAGAAGGGCTTGATCCATATCTGGTGTAGACACAAGAATCTTACCATCAACCATACCAAGGATGTCATTTTCATGAATCTCAAGGCCATCAATAGTTGTGTCACGTACCGCTAAGGTCACGCTACCACTTGTGACGTCTGAAAGACTAGCTGTCATCGCTTCAACGTTAGCTTCGATACTTTGGCTAGGGTCGAAAGCAAGCAAGCTTGTAAAGCCTTGTGGAACTGTACGTGTTTCAACAACTGCCGCATTGACATCTACTACTTCAGCAGCTGATTGTGCCGCCATAAAGATGTTTTTATTATTTGGCAAGATGATAACATTCTTAGCATTAACCTGCTCAATAGCCTTAACGATATCCTCTGTTGATGGATTCATTGTTTGACCACCTGAAATCACATAGTCAACACCTTGAGATTTGAAAATATCTGCAAGTCCATCACCAGCAACAACCGTGATAAGGGCAAAATCTTTAGGAGCTGACTGCTCTGTTTGCACAGCTTCTTCTTTTTGAACTTGTGCATCGTGTTGGTTACGCATGTTGTCAACCTTAACTTTGACAAGGGCACCATACTTAAGACCTTCTTGCATGACAAGACCCGGATCTTCCGTATGAACATGGACCTTAACAATCTCATCATCGTTAACGACAAGGAGAGAGTCGCCAAGATTACTCAAGTAATTACGGAATTCTTCATAATCAAAATCTTTGACATATGTAGGTCCTTGTTTAAGAGCAACCATAATTTCAGTACAGTAACCAAATTTGATATCTTCGGTCGCTACATGACCTGCAACAGATTTATGGTGCTCAGCATTAATCATTTCAGTCATGGTAGCAGGCGTTGCTTGGAAATCCTCTGAAGCAATATACTCACCAGTAAGTGCTGACAAGAACCCTTCATAGATAAAGACCAATCCTTGACCACCTGAATCGACAACACCGACCTCTTTTAAAACTGGTAGCATTTCTGGAGTCTTAGCCAAGGCTGCCTTAGCTCCTTCAAGAGCTGCACGCATAACCTCAACAGCATCATCCGTAGATTCTGCTTTTTTAATAGCTGCTGTGGCTGCACCACGAGAAACAGTCAAGATGGTCCCTTCAACAGGCTTCATAACAGCTTTATAGGCAACTTCAACACCTGATTGGAAAGCGCTGGCTAAATCCTTACCATCAAGTTCGATTTTGCCTTTGATACTTTGTCCAAAGCCACGGAACAATTGAGAAGTGATGACCCCTGAATTCCCACGAGCACCCATCAAAAGTCCCTTAGACAAGATTTGTCCAACTTCACCAACTGTTGATGCCGTCTGATCAGAGACAGCCTTAGCTCCGTTATCCATGGTCATACCCATATTAGTTCCTGTATCTCCATCAGGAACTGGGAAGACATTAAGCGAGTTCACATATTCTGCCTGCTTACCAAGACGAGTCGCCGCAGCCTCTACCATTTCTTGAAGCAAGCTTGTTGTAATTTTAGACACTAGTTTTCTCCTACGACTTTGATGCTTTGAACGTAAACATTAACAGTTTCAGCCTTGATACCCAATTGATTCTCAAGATTGAATTTTACACGTTCTTGAATATTTTTAGAAACCTCACTGATCTTGACACCGTAACTCATGACAGTGTATACATCCACAGTGATACCTGCATCAGTAGATTTCACGACAACTCCTTTTGCGTAGTTTTCCTTTCCAAGAAGTGCTTGAAAATTATCTCGGATAGCACTCTTACTTGCCATACCGACAACGCCAAAAATTTCTGTTGCTGAACCGCCAACTACTGTTGCAATGACATCATCTGACAATTCGATTTGACCATCTTTTGTATTGATTTTTACAGTCATAATTACTACCTCAAAAAGTTTTTATCAGCTTATTTTACCATATTCAAGCCCACTTGTAAAAAATAAGAAGGAGATACCCCCTGTATAGAGCATCTCCTCATCAATTTATCATTAAAACTGTCTCTTTATGAGATAACGACGGTACATCACATAAAGGAACACAGCCCGCCATACATTATCAACAACTGTTGCAATCCAGACACCTGCAAGACCCATTCCCAGACTCACTCCAAGGAAGTATCCTGAGAAAATTCGGATGAGCCACATCCCAATAGTCGTTGCATAAAAAGGCATCTTAGCCTTACCCAGACCTTGCCAAACTGCTGTGTAGACTAAAGTTCCCGAAGTCACAGGATTCCCCAGAAAAGAATAAAGAATAACTACCTGACTAGCCGCAATAGCTGCTTTATTATCTGTGAAAAGGCCTGACAAACCATGACCAAAACCTAAAATAATTCCCGATACCAGAACCATGAGGACAGTCGAAATCCAGTAAGATTCTCGAATAATACGCTTCATCTGCGCCTTATCCCCCCGACCCAAACTATTGGCAACTAGAATTACCGTCGCTGTCGCTACTCCCATACCAGGCATGTAGTTAAACTGGGTAAGATTTTCACCAATGGCATTACCACCGACAACAGCTGTACCAAAGGTCACAATAATAGCCACGATTACCACATCACCAGCACGCATCATCAGTCGTTCACCTGCAGCTGGCAAGGCAATCCCCAACAACTCCTTGTTCAACGGTTTAGTGACCTCAAACTGCTTCACATCCAATTTCATGGCTGTCCATAGAATCACTGTCCCAACCAGACGAGAAAAAACCGTTGCTGTCGCAACCCCAATAATCCCCCAATGACCAACAAATATGGCTAAAGAGGATAAAATAGCATTAAGCACATTGGTCAAAAGACTGACAACCATGGAAATACGAGGGCGTCCCTTGGCTCGTAGAATATTACCAAAAGTGGTCATCAATCCTAGAAAGACGACTCCCCCACCGACAAGTGCAAGGTAGAGACTACCAGCCTGAGTCACCGATTTCTCAGTACCTAAAAGATTTAGAATGGTTCCTCCACCCAAAATCGAAAGAAGACCAAGAACCAAACTAAGGGCAAGAGTAATAATGATAGCATCCCAGGTATCTCGGTTGGTCGCTTTGACATCACCTTTTCCTAGACTTCTAGCAATGACACTAGCACTTGAGGCCCCCAAGGCAATAAAGATAGCCTGATAAATGGTAATGATATTATTAGCCACGGAAACCCCTGATATGGCGACAATACCAACCTGCGCCACTAGATAAGAATCGACAACCCCCATCAACATTTGTAAAAGGTTCTCAGCCATAGCCGGCAAGGCTATATTTAGAATTTTCTTTGTTTCTGTCATAATATTCTCTTTTACATTGATAAAAATAGGGCTGATTTCTCAGCTCCTATTTTTTTATTCTTATAAGCCAAGATAGCTTTCAACTGCTTTTTGCATATCAGCTGCCGCAACAACTGTTTTATGGCGAACTTCTGCACGTTCAAGTCCATCTACAGCAGCTGGGATAGCTACACCTGAAAGTTGGTGCAAATCTGCTACCGCTTTGAAGTCATCTCCACTGTCTTTACCAGTGACAGCTGAGACAGCTACACGTGGGAATTTGTAAGGGCTAGCTGTTGAGGCGATGACTGTTGGTGTGTGATCATCTGTCTTTTGAACATAGGCTTCGTAAACCGCTGAGGCAACTGCTGTATGAGGATCTTCAATATATTTGTCTTCCTCGTAAACACGTTTGATTTCAGCAGCTGTTTCATCCTCGGTCGCAAAACCAGCTGCAAACAAGTCTAAAATATCTTGATTGGCATCAGCCAAAGTATACTCACCCTTAGTCACAAGCGCATCCATAAGTTCTTTAGTCTTAGTTGCATCATTGCCAAGAAGGTGGAAGATCAAGCGTTCCAAGTTAGAAGATACCAAGATATCCATTGAAGGACTTGTTGTCACCTTGAAGTCACGTTTCTTGTCGTAAGTACCTGTTGCAAAGAAGTCTGTAAGAACATTATTTTCGTTAGAGGCGCAGATTAACTTGCCAACTGGGACACCAATTTGACGTGCATAATAGGCTGCCAAGATGTTACCAAAGTTACCTGTTGGTACTGTAACGTTAATCTTATCACCGTTTTGAATATGACCCGCCTTAACCAACTGTGCATAGGCATAAACATAGTAAACCACTTGTGGTACCAAACGGCCAACATTCATTGAGTTAGCTGATGAAAATTGCGTTTGATGAGCCAACAATTTCTCACGTAAATCAACATCGTTAAACATGCGTTTGACATCTGTTTGGGCATCATCAAAGTTACCATCAATAGCAATAACATGAGTGTTCGCACCTGTTTGAGTAGTCATTTGTAGTTCTTGGATTTTTGAAACACCATCTTTTGGATAGAAAACAATGATTTCAGTTCCAGGAACATCCGCAAAACCAGCCATGGCAGCCTTACCAGTGTCCCCTGATGTCGCTGTCAAGATAACAATCTTATTATCAACACCTTGTTTTTTAGCTGATGTTGTTAGTAAGTATGGCAAAATTGACAGTGCCATATCTTTGAAGGCGATAGTAGAACCATGGAAAAGTTCAAGATTATAATGATCCTTAAGTTTCACAACAGGAGCAATAGTAGCCGTGTCAAACTTGTCATCATAAGCATTTGTGATACAGTAATCCAATTCTTCTTCAGTGAAATCATCCAAGAAAGCTGACAAAACCAATTTAGCAACTTCTTGATAAGAAGCGTCTTTCAATTGGTCAAAGTCCAAAGCAACCTCAGGGATTGACAATGGTGTAAACAAACCACCATCTGTTGCCAAACCTTGAAGAATAGCCTGGCTAGCTGTCACTTTATTATTTTCATCACGTGTTGATTGGTATACAAGTGTCATGGTAAATCCTCTTTTTTAGATAGTCTTTGGCTCCATTGTAGCATAATTGTCAGAATATTTCTACACATATTGTGACTTGTGCAAAAAACATTCGGCTTTCACTTGATGTACAGGATTCAAAGACAAGAAAAAATCCGGAATTTTTCTATTCCGGATTTTGGTTTAAAATTTATCTTTAGTGTCATTCTCAGTTGAGAAGGTCATATCTTTTGCCTTACCATCACCACTAAGGATAACTTTTTTATCCTTCTTGGTAACTTTTAGCTCTTGTCCTTTTTTCACATTAAGACCATCAATATCAACATCTTTGTTGACAGAAGTAATAGTCATCTTATGCCCTAAACGACTAACCTTCCCTTTAAAGAGGGTCGTTGTAGTTTCACCTGTCTTGGAATCATACTTTTGACCACTATCTTTAGCAGCCTTTTCAAGAGCTTCATCAAGTTCTTTCTCTATGGTTTCCTCACTGTAATAATTTTCGAAGGATTCTCCATAAAGGTCTTTAAATAAATCGCCAAAGGTTGAAAAGGTCTTTTGAACTCTCTCACGGTAGTCTTTGATATAGGTTTCCTTGTCAAACGTAAAGCTTGCAGTCACCTTCGCATTGCTACCCTTTGCCTTCATGGTTACAGCAGTTTTTGTAATATATTTTTCAAGTTCTTTACTATCCACATCGGTCAAACCTTCGGTCATACTTGAACTATATTCTCTACCTAGAGAACTGCTGTACCACTTACCGTCAATATTGCCTGTCACATAACGGTAGCCCGTAAAGCCACCAACACTTAATAGGATAAGAGCTACGGCTGAAAGAACAGAAATTATGATAAATTTTTTCTTTTTAGCATCTAAGCCTTTTTTAGGAGCCATATTGGTCACAGCTGCTTGCCCTTCTGGAAAAGCAACTGTCGCTGGTGTAGCTGTTATTGGTGTTCCTTCAATTGATTCAGGATTAGCATTTGTCTCAACGATTTCTGCCTCAACCTTAATGGGTTCAGCCGTAGCTGTTTCTTCTGCTTTAACTGGCTCCTCGTTAACAAACTCTCCAGCCTTCAAAGCATCCGCCATCTCCTGCACACTCGGCTTACGTCCATTCACCGTTTCAAAATAGTCCAACCATTCCGCTCTTGTCATCTATATTCCCCTTTAATTACATTTTTAATTTATTTTCTGGTAAAGTTAATGTCACCAAATTCACTGTGTGCTTTGATGACAAAGCCACCATTGTTAGGTGTATAGTCTAATACGTCACCTTTTTTAAAGACATCTGAATCTCCAGCACTAGCTATTGTGATTGTTTGATCCCAACGGTTTATGTCACCCATGAAAGCAGTTGTTGTTACTTGACCTGTTTTAGAATCGTAAGTATAACTCTTGGGAAGTTCTTTTTTTATCGTCGAATCAAACTGTTTGTAGTAATCTTTTTCTGACAATGAATAACTATCAAACACCTCTGAGAATTCCTCCCCGTACTGACCTTTCAGTTCATTGACCCTACTCTTGTAAGCCTCATAAAGACCTTTTCGATTATAGATAAAACTCACCTCTAATCGGGCTTTATTATCAGTAATGCTCATCGCTGTATTGATATCAGTGATAAGGTTTTGCCCCTGTGGTAAGGCATTACTGATCTTTTGCTTAGCATTGGCAGTATCTTTTAGAGTAGCCAACATTTTCTCGCTAAAAGTCGGGCTTATCCAATCACCCTCAATACTAGCTGCTTGATATCGATAGCCCATTACCGCAAAAACAATCAAAAGTATGGTGAGTATTGCTGCAATTACACCTGATACCATTCCCAAAATATTCTTTGAAGTTACTGGCGCTTTTGATTCGTTCATCTTTTGACTGGGATTGAATTGAACACTCACTACCCTATCAGCATCAAACTCTCTAAACTTATTAGTCGCTCTATTCCCTTCTATGGAGGCCCTTGGAGGCCTCGTTTCACGAGGCGCTGTATCACCCAAACTAAGCCCTTCTTCTTTTGTCATAGGAATCTCCTTATTTTGCTGTAAGGCTATTATAACAATTCTTAAAGCGATTTGCTATCTTATTCAGGGAAGTTCTTAATTTTTAATTTAGGTAAACACTCTAATCTAATAACTTTTTAGCCAAAAAAAGTAGCCCTTATAGAGCTACTTTAGTTCATCGTCTACCCTTTATAATCAAAAGCAGTTTCGATAATTTCTTTCAATTCTGAAATAAGTGGTTCTTTTGGATTAGCTGTTGTACATTGGTCTTCATAAGCATGTTCAGCCAAAGTATAAGCAGTGTCCTGAAGAAGTTTCTTAGTGACGCCTTGTCCTTTCCAGTTCATGTCAATTCCAACAGCAAGTCCTAATTCATAGACTTTTTTAGCCAATACTTCAACCAACTCAGCGTCTGATTGCTTGTCAGTTCCCCATCCCATATAACGAGCAATATCTGCGTAATCCTTGTCTGCACGGAAGTAATCATATTTAGGGAACATCGCATGTTTTTGAGGATCACGTCCATTGTAGCGGATAACGTGTGGCAAGAGGATAGCATTAGTACGTCCGTGTGGAATATTGTACATTGGACCAACCTTATGCGCTAATGAGTGACTAATACCAAGGAAGGCATTTGCAAAAGCCATACCTGCAATGGTTGATGCATTATGCATCTTTTCACGTGATTCTTCATCAGCAAAACGATAAGAATGTTCTAGATTTTCAAAGACGAGTTTGATAGCTTGAAGAGACAATCCACGTGTATAATCACTTGCCATTACTGACACATAAGATTCAATAGCGTGAGTCAAAACGTCCATACCTGTATCAGCAGTAACGCTAGCAGGCACACTCATAACCAAGGCTGGGTCAACAATGGCAATGTCTGGAGTCAAAGCATAGTCAGCCAATGGATACTTGATATGTGTTTCACTGTCAGTGATAACTGCAAATGATGTTACTTCTGAACCTGTTCCTGAAGTAGTTGGAATACAGATAAATGTTGTTTTTTCTGCATAAGGAATCTTGTAGGTACGTTTACGGATATCCAAGAATTTTTGCTTAGCTCCAAAGAAGCTTACATCTGGGTGTTCGAAGAACATCCACATTGCCTTAGCGGCATCCATTGCAGAACCACCACCAAGGGCGATGATAACATCTGGTTGGAAGTCTACAAAGCGTTCCAAACCTTTATAAACTGTATTTGTAGATGGGTTTGGTTCAACATCTGAGAAAACTTCAATCAATGGGTCATTGTGGTTAAGTTCCAATTGTCGTTTAACCAAATTTGCATAACCAAACTGAACCATACCTGGGTCGCAGACCAACATAACACGTTCAGCCTTGATGTGACGCAAATAAGTTATTGAGTCTTTTTCAAAGAAAATTTTTGGTGGGACACGAAACCACTGCATGTTATTGCGGCGCTTTGACAGTGTTTTAATATTAAGAAGGTCAAATGAGCTAACATTATGAGAAATTGAGTTGTGACCGTGTGAACCACATCCAAGAGTCAATGATGGAATCATATTGTTGTAGATATTACCGATACCACCTTCAGATGATGGGCTGTTTACCAATACACGGCAGGCTTTCATGCGAATACCAAATTGGAGTTGAAGGTCTTCATTTTCAGTATGGATAACAGCTGTATGTCCGAGACCACCTAAGTTAAGCATCCCTTCTGCTTTGGCAAATCCATCTTCAACACCATCAGATTTGATAAGAGCGAGTACTGGAGACAATTTTTCCAAGGCAAGTGGGTGTTCCATAGTTGCATCTGGAATTTCTGCCAAAAGCATTTTTGTACCTGCAGGAACTTTGATACCAGCTTTTTCTGCAATTTCAACAGCTGAGTGACCAACAATCGCTCCGTTTACAGCTGTACGTGCTTCGTTAAGAACGGCTTTTTCCAATTTAGCAATATCAGCTTTTTTAGAGATAATCACACATTGATGGGCTTCGAATTCAGCCTTAACTTCATCATAAACAGCAGCATCAACGATTGCTCCTTGTTCAGAAGCACAAATCATACCATTATCAAACGTTTTTGAAACAATGATATCATTAACAGCACGTTTAATTTTAGCATCAGCTGCAATGTAGGCAGGAACGTTACCAGCACCTACACCAAGGGCAGGTTTACCAGTTGAATACGCAGCCTTAACCATACCAGGTCCACCAGTCGCAAGAACGGTAGCAATCTTTGGATGGTTCATCAAAAGACCAGTTGCTTCAATAGATGGCTCTTCAATCCACTGGATACAGTTCTTAGGTGCACCTGCTTCAATCGCCGCATCACGAACGATACGAGCAGCTTCTGCAGATGATTTTTGAGCTGAAGGGTGGAAGGCAAAGACGATAGAATTACGTGTTTTCAATGCAATCAAGGCTTTGAAAATCGTTGTTGAAGTTGGGTTAGTTGTTGGTGTTACCCCACAGATAACCCCAACCGGCTCAGCGATAGAAACCAAACCTTGTTCTTTATCTTCAGCAATAACGCCTACAGTTTTATCATATTTAATACTATTCCAAATGTATTCAGAAGCATACATGTTCTTGATGGCTTTATCTTCATAGATACCACGTCCTGTTTCATCAACAGCCAATTTTGCCAAGTACATGTGTTTATCTAGGGCAGCAATCGCAGCATGGTGAACGATATGGTCCACTTGCTCCTGCGTAAAGTTAGCCATAGCATCGAGGGCTTCAACCCCCTTCGTTGCTAATTCATCAATTACTGTTTGAACATCTTTAGTTTGTTTAGTCATATGAAACTCCTTTGAATACTTGTTAAAAACTTCACAAGCTTTAACACAAATCTATTATAGCGTTTTCTACACATTATGTAAACCCTTACATTGATAAAAATAAAGAAATCCGTCCATTTTTAGACAGATTTCATCACTTTTTACCAAATAATCACACGTTCTTCTGGGGCACGCCACATGCCGTCACCCTCTTTGACGTCAAATTCCTTGTGAAATTCGTCGAAGTTGTTCACGATAACATTGGTACGCCATTTAGCAGGAGCGTGGACATCCACGCTAGCTAACATTTGCATGTATTCTTCACGCGCCTTCATACGCCAAATCGTCGCAAAGTTAACAAAGAATTCATGAACTAAAAAATCCTTATCTCGTTTAGCTGCTTCTAAGGCACAGGCTACACCACCGAGGTCAGCCACATTCTCAGAAACAGTCAGTTTGCCGTTGACCTTGGCACCATAAGAGTCCAAGCCCTCAAACTGATCCACAATCTTGTCAGTACGTTCCTTAAAGGCTGCATAGTCTTCTTCAGTCCACCAATTCTTAAGACTACCATTCTCATCAAAGGAAGCACCGTTTGTATCAAAGGCATGGGAAATCTCATGAGCAATGACAGCACCAATACCACCGTAGTTGGCTGATGACGATTGGTGAAGGTCATAGAAAGGTGCTTGAAGGATAGCTGCTGGGAAAACAATTTGGTTCTGCTGTGGGTCATAGTAAGCATTAACCATGTGGGCAGGCATATGCCACTCACTGCGATCAACAGGTTTATTCCACTTGCTCCAACTATGTGCAACTGAAATTTCGACTAACTTCTGTGCATTCTCAACAAGTGACAAGTTCTCATCAATAATCTTCTTATCATATGTCTCAGGTAGTTTTTCTGGATAACCAATGTGAGGCGTAATAACATTAAGTTTCGTAATAGCCTTTTCACGTGTTTCTGGTGCCAACCAATCCGCAGTTTGAAGGCGTGATTTATAAACATCAATCATAGTTGCCACTTTGGCTTCAACGTCTGCCTTAGCTTCTGGAGAGAATTTTTCACCAGCATACCAAAGTCCTAAAGCCTGATTGTAAGGGCCTTGTGCCAAATAGTAGGCTGCTTTTTTCTTTTCCATGGCTTGTGGTGTTCCTGAAAGCGCACGACCATATTTTCCAGCCAAGATACGAAGCTCGTCTGTCAAATAGGCATTCCAAGATGTAGCAGCATCGATAAGTAAGTCCGCCTTAAGCAACTCCCAATTTGCTTCTGAGTAATATTCCGCTGCAAATTCTGTCCAGAAGCGTTCTTCAGGAACGATAACTTTATCAGGAACTTGGCCCAAGATTTCTGTGAAGATGTTATCAAGTGGGAGTTCCGGTGCTAGCTTGGTAAAGTCTTCCCAATCATATGGGTGGTAGAGTTCTACATACTCAGAAGATTCTTCACTCGAAAGGACATACTTGGCTAACTTAGCATCAAGAGCGATAACCTTGTTCAAGGTATCTTTGATTTCTTCAACTGTAAAGCCATATTTCTCTAGGAGTTCTTCTTGAGTCTCACGCCAGATTCCCAAAAGCTCCTTGCCCTTTTCATTATCCTCAGTGTAATAGGTTGTATCAGGCAAAATAATACGTGGTGCTTCAGCCCAAAGAACATTTAATTGGGCATTCATAAAATCGGGAGACACACCAAACGGGAACGCATTAGGCTTACCAGACATCTCATAGTCAGCAATTTTCGAAGCAAATTCTGAGAATGAGGAAAGCTTCTTGTATTCTTCAATCAAAGGTTTAACAGGCTCGATACCCACTGCCTCACGTTTGTCAAAGTCCGCAGCCATACGGTGAAACTTTATAAAGTTTTGTAGAACAGCATTGTCAGGAACATTCTCTCCCGCCAACCACTGATCCGTTGTTTCAAGCATGAGGTCTTCTATTTCATCTGCTAAATCTGAGAAACCACCTGTACGTGGTTTGTCATCCGGAATCACTGCTGTTTTTTCCCACTCACCATTAATCGCATGGTAAAAATCATCTTGTAAGCGTGTCATTACACTTCCTCCATCAACATTAAAAGTGCTTTCATTATAACAAAATTCCCCAGCAAAAGCATTTGCCGAGGAAAAATTGGCTTATTTAACTAGGATTGCCAAGGTTTGATATGGTTTAAGAACTACCTTTTCAGCAAGCTCTACATGCTCATAATTGGACAAGAGCACTTGTCCTGCTTGGTATTCTGCTGGAATCGCCACTTCAGCTTCACTTCCATAGAAATGATTGAGTACCAAGAGTTTTTGATCATCTAAGTGGCGTTCAAAGGCGTAGACCTGCTTGCTATCTTCAAATGCTGGCTGATAGCGTCCTTCTGAAATGATAGGCATTTCTTTACGCAAGCGAATCAATTCTTTATAGAAATTAAAGATTGGTCCGTTTTGAATCTCCTTTTCTTTTTTGACAATATCTGATTGACTTGATAAACTAATTGTAAACGATTGCAAATTTGTCTGCAAGTGTTCCGGGTTTTTTTACCCATATTTTTTGAAAAAAATGATACTTGTATGCTTTTTTCCAATAAATAAGGAGAGCAATGAAAAAATACCAGGTTATTTATAAAGATTTAGAAAAATCTATTCATAGCAAAGAATATCAAGTTGGAGACTTTCTACCCACCGAGCAAGAATTAGTAGAAACTTTCCAAGTTAGTCGAGACACCATACGAAAGGCATTGGCTTTACTCGTTGAAGAGGGGCTGGTTAAAAAGATTCATGGATCAGGCTCTCAAGTTATTAGTCAAGAACAAGTGAACTTCCCTGTATCTTACTTAACCAGTTACCAAGAGCTCATAGAACAACAAGGCATTAAATCACAAACCAACGTTATCTCTCTAGATAAAATCATCGTTGACACCAATCTCTCAGAAAAAACTGGATTTTCAAAAAGCCAACAGGTTTGGCGTCTTATTCGTCAAAGAGTAGTTGATGGTTGTGCCTCTGTCGTTGATATTGATTACCTAGATGCGAGACTTATGCCTCAACTCAACCGCAGCATCGCTGAGAACTCCATCTATGATTATCTTGAGAATCAGCTCCACCTTAGCATTTCTCATGCCTTTAAAGAAATCACCATTGATAACATTACCGAGCAAGACAAAATCCTCATCGATATCAGCAAAGATCATCACGTCGTCTGCATACGCTCAAAAGTTTATCTGGATAATGGAAATCAGTTTCAGTTCACTGAAAGCCGACACAAACTTGAAAAGTTCAAATTTGTCGATTATGCCAAGCGTCATCACTGAAGATATAGAATCAACCAACATAAAAAGTATCGGACACATAAGCATCCGATACTTTTTAGTTTTTACGAATAGGATCTGATAAATACTCAGCACGAGCACCACCAATCAACTTAGGACGACTCGCTAAGGCAGTCACATGAGCTCCACCCAGTTCTGAAGTAATGGGGCGAAGAGGAACTTGAACCCTCTTCACATGCATACCAATAGAGGTATCCCCAATATCAATACCAGCCTGAGCCACTATCTCTTCCACCTCAACAGGATCCTTCATGTAATCGAAAGCAGCCAACTGACCACTTCCACCGGCATGCAAAGTTGGAAGCACATTGACAATTTCCAAATCTTTAGCCAAAGCAAGCTCACGCTCAACAACCAAAGCACGATTCAAATGTTCACAACCTTGCACAGCCAAGTAAATCCCTTTCGGTTCCAAAACCTCAAGAATAGTCTTCACAATTCGTTGACCAATTTCACGGCTAGAGGCTTTGCCGATAGTTCCACCAGCAACCTCACTGGACGATAAACCCAAAACAAAGATAGCTCCCCGCTTAATTGCAGAGCGTTCAACAATATCTTCCACTAATACCCGTGTCTTCTCTTCTAAATCTAACAACATCACAAGCCTCCCTTAAACAACGGCCGTATTTAGGATTCGCACAATAAGATAATATAGAATCACAAAAAAGATAAGGAAAAATGCCCCTAACAGTAGCAACTGCATCCGACGTTTCCTACTTAAGTCCCAAGAAAAACCAAATCCCGTCAAAAAAGGACCAAAACTATAGCTAAGCATAAACCATAGGTCTACACGCGCCATATGCCAAAAAGATGAAATAAAGGCCACCAAACCTATTAAGGATAAAATCCAAGAATAGTCCCAACGATCTGATTTAGCAAAAGCCAGACCAATTAAGAAACAACCCAAGGCAGGCATAATAATAAATGATAGGGTCATAAAATAAAACATGCCATTATTATAGCATGTTTTAAAGATTCATGTTAGTGGCGGTTAATAACACCATAAGCAATTGTGAACGCAATAGCAGCAATTCCCACAACGATTGCCATGATACTCCAAAAAATGGTCATAGCACGACGTCCCTTGCGATTGTTGAAAGGAAGGCCCCAACCAATCATGATAACGCCTAGTAAACCGAGCCATACTTTATAAGTGACAACAATAGCCCCATCAAAGTAGGCAAAAGCAACAAAGCCTAAACCTAACAAGGAAATCAAATAAGACCACTTCCCCTTCAAAAATGAAGGCAAGGCCCAACCAAATAACAATAAACCAAGTAGAGCAAGAGTTCCACCACCAAAAAATACAGGTACAATATAATTATCAAACATATTCATATTATAGCATATCTTAAAAAGTTAGGAAATAGAATCTATCAACCAAAGCCATATCCGCTCTTTAAAATTTGTTTGCGCTCAATCATAGATTGATTCGCAGTAGCCAACTATTTGTTCCCGTACAAAAAAACAAGATCCGGGAAGAATCGTGTTGGACACACAAGGGGGAGTCGAGTAACACAAATTTATTTACACGTTACACAGAAAACTAAGAACACAATCACTCCAATGATTGATCAATTGACCAAATAAGCAAAATTTTGCTACATCTATGATCAAAACGGACTGAAATTTATAAATCGGGGGCAAAATGGGGGCAAAACATAAGAAAAAGGCTTGTCCATATTGGACAAACCTTATCATTTCAAGCTTATATAATCTAATTAAGCTTTGTTTGCTGAACCAAATACGTCAATACGTTCTTCAACAGCTGCTGTAATTGCTTCGAAACCAGGTTTCAAGAATTTACGTGGGTCAAAGAGTTTCTTCTTGTCGTATTCTGCTTCATTTGCTTCATATTCAGCAACAAATTTACGTGTTGCTTTAGCAAATGCGATTTGACATTCAGTGTTAACGTTAACTTTAGCAACACCAAGTTTGATAGCTGCTTGGATTTGATCATCAGGAATACCTGATCCACCGTGCAATACGATTGGGAAGTTAGGTACAGCTTCTGTCAATTTTTGCAAGTGATCAAGGTGAAGACCATTCCAGTTTTCTGGGTAAGGACCGTGGATGTTACCGATACCTGCTGCAAGGAAGTCGATACCAGTTGCAACCATAGCTTTAGCATCTTCGATTGGTGCCAATTCACCGTCACCGATGATACCATCTTCTTCACCACCGATTGTACCAACTTCAGCTTCAACTGATACACCGTTAGCATGTGCAAATTCAACAACTTTAGCTGCTTTTTCAAGGTTTTCTTCAACTGGAAGATGAGATCCATCGAACATAACTGAAGTGTATCCTTCACGAATACATTCCAAAGCATCGTTGTAATGACCGTGGTCAAGGTGAATAGCAACTGGTACAGTGATACCCATTGATTCTACCAAATCTTCGATAAGAGCTTTACACAATTTGTAACCACCCATGTACTTAGCAGCACCCATTGAAGTTTGGATAAGCACTGGAGCTTGTTTAGCTTCTGCTGCACGCAAGATAGCTTGAGTCCACTCAAGGTTGTTTGTGTTAAATCCACCGACTGCGTAACCATTGTCACGAGCTGCTTGGACAAATTTTTCTGCTGAAACGATTGCCATTATAAAGGCCTCCTATATTTTTTTGGGTTTGAACCCGTTTACATGTTTATTCTATCACAATTAGATTCAAAAAACTAGCTTTTCTACAATTTGTAAGCGTTTTGATTTTTTAATACAAAAAAACCAGTCAACCGACTGGTTACTCTGCGGAAAGAGGGACTTGAACCCTCACGACCTAAAGCGGTCACAGGATCCTTAGTCCTGCGCGTCTGCCAATTCCGCCATTTCCGCTAACAACATTAATTATTATATCAAGTCTGACAAATTGTGTCAACACTTTTTGAAAAGTTTTTAACTAAACTTTCCATTGCCTCATTCGAAACAACTATTATATAATACCATTTGTTGTCGAGTATCGTCAATACTTTTTCAACGATTTTTTAATATTTCACTCCAAAATTTATAGAAACCTTCAAGCTCAATCAAAAACTAATCGAATTGTACTTTCAATGCTTTCAACTTCTCTTTAAGAGGAGCTAAGTAAATTTCTTCTCCAAAACCACGTGATTTTAAACCATCCTCTGCACAAACCAATAACGCTTCTGTTAAAGGGAAAATCAATTTAAGGTCTGTATCAGAAATATCCTTTTTCGAAAATAAACGACGAATTCTTGGATAATCAAAGTCAAAAGCTTCAAAAAATGGGGAATCTTTCAAAATATTTTCTAAACGTTCTAAATTAACTAACAGCCCCAGATGAAAGGCTGCTGGTGCGAAAGTCGCTGAAAAAGGTTGCGTACAAACACTTCGAAATTCAATAGTTCCTCTAGTCGTTAAATCTTGAAACTGATAAGATCGATGCGTTTTAAAGTCGTCCTCACTCGGCTTAATCGAAACTTCTTTACCATGAATAGACCAGGCTTGAATAGCTGATTTATTCAAATAGTCTTTAGCTCGTATCGGTTCAAAATAGTAGGTTTCCTCAGCCCGTTTTGCAGTAAAAATAGCTGTCTCAGATAAATAAGAAAAATAATCATCTTCATTCTTGAACACTCTTGGGAAAATCCCGGCATTTTCTTCAAAGACACCATGCATGGAATTCTCCCAAAAAACATCCCTCGAAATTGCTAAATCCCAATCAGAACCCCAAAATTCCGAATTAGCAAATAATACTGCTTTAGGACCCTCGATCTGATTAAAAGCGTTGAGAACTCTTAAATAGGAAATCTTGGAGACATCCAACTGCACTTGACTCCCACAGATAAAAGACCCATATTCCGGGTAATTATGAAAGAAGGGATTATTTTTGGCTTTAGAAAGCTCAAGAAAATCCATAAGCATCTCATAACGAGGTGATTTTACCGGACTATTATCATTTTTAGCCCAATTAGGATTAACACCCCAACCTTGCAACTCATGGTTATGATTACGCAGGTATGGTTGAATCATACTAAGGTAAGTATCCAGACGTTCTTCAACCTCAGCAATCCGACTAGCCTTGGCAAATGCAAATTCAATCGTATTATATGAGACTTCGAAAAGAATCATATCTCCAGAAGCTTGCTCAATAAGCTGAATAGGATTATTATCAGAATCAAATTTATCCGCTTTAAAACCAAAATTATCAATAAGATAGATTAAAAGTTGTTTTGTAAGAGAGACATCCGTAGCGTTCCCGCTCAAATTAACAACAGGGTATTCCAACTCGATTCCTACAAATAGTCCGGGTTGTTCCTTGATTGGCAAATAATACCTTTGTTTAAGAAGTTCCTTGGCTGTTGTCAAAATAATATTCCCCTTTTAAAAATAAGTTTATCCCATTATATCAAAATATTCAGACGATTTATAGACTAAAAAACGCCTGCTTACGAAAAACAACCGTATTATCTTTCGTAAACAAGCGTTACATGCTTATTTATTCCCATTTTATGATGAGTGTTCCCGCTAGGCGAATGCCCAGCGGTAGACCAGAGCTAGACTAAGAAAAGCAAAGCTATTCCATCATCATAACACTCAACAAAATTGATAAAAATTAAACAAGTTCGATGATTGCCATTGGGGCAGCATCGCCACGACGTGGTTCTGTTTTAAGGATACGAGTGTATCCACCGTTACGTTCAGCATAACGAGGTGCAATTTCTGAGAAAAGTTTTTGAAGAGCAGTTACTGAAGTATATTTGTCAGTTGCTTCATCATAGCTTTCAGATGCAATTTCGTTACGTACAAATGCAGCTGCTTGACGACGTGCGTGCAAATCACCACGTTTACCAAGAGTAATCATTTTTTCAACTGTTTTACGGATTTCTTTAGCACGTGCTTCAGTTGTAACGATTGCTTCGTTAATGATAAGATCTGTAGTCAAATCACGAAGAACCGCCTTACGCTGTGAGCTTGTGCGTCCAAGTTTACGGTAAGCCATGTTATCCTCCTATATTATTATTTATCGTTTTTAAGTCCAAGTCCAAGATCAGCTAATTTTACTTTAACTTCTTCAAGAGATTTACGACCAAGGTTACGGACTTTCATCATTTCAGGCTCAGTTTTTTCTGTCAAATCATGAACGGTATTAATACCGGCACGTTTCAAACAGTTATATGAGCGGACAGACAAATCAAGTTCTTCGATGGTACGGTCAAGCACTTTTTCATCGTTCACTTTCTCAGTTTCCTTCATTACATCTGTAGCTTTAGCCACATCAGTAAGGTCAGTAAACAAGTTTAAGTGTTCAATCAAAACGCGAGCTGAAAGACCGAGGGCATCTTCAGGAATGATTGTTCCGTTTGTCATGATTTCGATTGTCAATTTATCAAAACCATCGTTACTACCTACACGAGCAGGTTCAACTTGATAATTGACTTTCTTCACTGGTGTGTAGATTGAATCTACAGCCAATGTTCCCACTGGTGCATCATCTTTCTTGTTTTCATCTGCTGGAACATAACCACGGTTTGTAGCTACTGTCATAGTTGCTTTCAATGAAGCCCCATCAGCGATAGTAAAAAGATAATGATCAGGGTTAACAATTTCAATATCACTATCAGTCAAGATATCCCCAGCAGTTACTTCAGCTGGACCTTGAACATCTAGTTCAATTGTTTTTTCGTCTTCGACGTAAGATTTTACAGCAAGACCCTTAACATTAAGGATGATTTGCATCACGTCTTCACGGACGCCTGGTACGGTATCAAATTCGTGAAGTACTCCATCAATCTTAATTGATGTTACGGCAGCACCTGGAAGTGATGACAAAAGTACACGACGAAGAGAGTTACCCAAAGTTGTACCATAACCACGTTCTAGTGGTTCGATGACAAATTTGCCGTAATCTTTATTTTCATCAATTTTTGTTATTATTGGTTTTTCAAACTCAATCATTTATTATACTCCCTCGAAACGAACCTTGTGTACTATTGTTATTAAAGATTACACACGACGACGTTTTGGAGGACGAGCACCATTATGTGGTACAGGAGTTACATCACGGATTGCAGTTACTTCAAGACCAGCAGCAGCAAGAGCACGGATAGCAGACTCACGACCTGAACCAGGACCTTTAACAGTTACTTCAACTGTCTTAAGACCATGTTCTTGTGCAGATTTAGCAGCAGCTTCTGAAGCCATTTGGGCAGCAAATGGTGTAGATTTACGAGAACCTTTGAAACCAAGAGCACCAGCTGATGACCAAGCTACAGCATTACCATGCACATCTGTAATCATAACAATAGTGTTATTGAAAGTAGCGTGAATGTGAGCAATACCAGATTCGATATTCTTTTTCACACGACGTTTACGTGTTGGTTTAGCCAATGTTTTTACCTCCTATTTTATTTTAAATTATTTTTTCTTACCTGCAATCGCAACAGCTTTACCTTTACGAGTGCGGGCATTGTTTTTAGTGTTTTGTCCACGGACAGGAAGTCCACGACGGTGACGGATACCACGGTATGAACCGATTTCCATCAAACGCTTGATGTTAAGGTTTACTTCACGACGAAGGTCACCTTCAACTTTAATCGCATCCACTTCACGACGGATAGCGTCTTCTTGATCATTTGTCAAATCTTTAACGCGGATGTCTTCAGAAACACCTGCAGCAGCCAAGATTTTCTTAGATGTTGTAAGTCCGATACCGTATACGTAAGTAAGTGAAATTACTACACGTTTATCATTTGGAATGTCAACTCCAGCAATACGAGCCATGATTTCTCCTTTCTATATTATCCTTGACGTTGTTTGTGTTTTGGATTTGTTGGACAAATTACCATAACACGACCGTTACGACGAATAACTTTACAGTATTCGCAAATTGGTTTAACCGATGGTCTTACCTTCATGTTTTAATCCCTCCAATTATTTCGATTATTTAAAGCGGTATGTGATGCGTCCACGTGTCAAATCATAAGGACTCATTTCAACAGTCACACGGTCACCGACCAAAATACGAATGTAGTTTTTACGGATTTTACCAGAAACTGTCGCCAAAATTTGGTGTCCATTTTCCAATTCAACAGTAAACATAGCATTAGGCATAGTTTCTACAACTTTACCTTCAATTTCAATCACGTCTTCTTTTGCCACGCAAAAGTACCCCCTAAAATTTCGATTTGATTTCCTCTGAGCACAGAGGTAACAATTATAAGTCAGACTAAAGTATTATATCATGCTTGAGTCTGATACGCAAGTAAGATTAAATAATTATTTAATTGCTGCAATCGCTTTTTTAATATCAGCGAATACATCTTCAATATCTTGATTACCTTGAATATCTGATACAAGGCCAAGCTCACGATAGTGTGCAATGATTGGCTCACCTTGAGCAATGTTAACATCAAGACGACGTTTTACCGTTTCAGGTTTGTCATCTTCACGTTGGTAATAGTCTTCTTCCTTGTAGTCAGCTGGTGGGTTGAATACTTTATGGTAAGTTTCACCTGTTTCGCGGTGAATAATACGACCACTCAAGCGTTCAAGAAGGCAAGATGGATCCACTTCGATATTGATTACTCCATCAAGCTCCAAACCAAGATCAACCAAGATTTGATCCAAGGCATGAGCTTGTTCGATCGTGCGAGGAAAACCATCCAAAAGGAATCCTTTTTCCTTAATGTCGTCTTGAGCCAAACGTTCTTTTACAATCCCGTTTGTCACTTCATCTGGAACCAATTCACCTTTATCGATGAATGATTTTGCCAAAGTTCCCATTTCTGTTTGGTTAGCCATAGCAGCACGGAACATATCACCAGTTGAGATATGAGCTACACCAAATTCTTCAACGATTTTTGCAGCTTGTGTCCCTTTACCAGCGCCTGGTAGACCCATAATTAAAAGATTCATCTTACGAACTCCTTATTTTTGTTTTCAAATAACTCTATCAAGATTTAATAGACTTGGTAGAGTTATCAAAAAACAAAAGAGAAGGGGCAGAAAGCAATCTTTCTTTCCCTCTCGATTGTTCATGAGAAGACTTAGTCTTCGAGATTCATAAATCCAACATATTGACGTTTCAAAAGGTAACCTTCAAGTTGTTTCATACCTTCAATACCAGTTGAAATCAAGATCAAGAGTGATGTACCACCAAGTGCAATTGAACTTGTGAGGTGCATAAACTGTTGAGCCGCAATTGGAGCCAATGAAATAAATGCGAGAAATACAGCCCCGATTGTTGCCAATCTCTTAAGTAATGAAGACATGTACTTTTCAGTCTCACGACCTGGACGAACGCTAGGAATGTAAGACCCATTCTTTTGAAGATTTTCAGCAGTTTTTTCAGGATTAACTTGGACAAATGTGTAGAAGAATGAGAACAAGATAATCAATATCGCATAGGTAATCATTCCACTAGGTGTATTATACGAGAGTAGTCCTTGTAAATGAGATAACCACGAAACCTTCGAGAAGAATGGAAGAATCGTACTTGGAATTGTCGTAATCGAGCTAGCAAAGATAACGGGAATAACACCAGCTGGATTGACTTTCAAAGGTAAGTATGAACTCGTTGGAGCCCCTTGAACCAATTTCGTATATTGAATTGGAATTTGATATTCTGCTTGTTGTACAAATGTCGTAAAGAAGACAATCGCCAAACCTACCACAATCAACAATGCGACGATGATATATGAACGAGTCAATTCTCCTGAACGAACATTGACAAAGAAATCCTCATAAATTGTTGAGAACATCTTTGGAATGGAAGCAATGATACCAGAAAAGATAATCATTGACACACCATTACCAAAGCCCTTATCAGTAATTTGTTCACCAAGCCATGTCACAATTATGCTACCAGCAGTTAAAATTGTCCCAATCAACAAATAGGTTGAAACATTAGGTGTCTTAACCAATGAAATTGATGAGAGTGTATTGAAACTAGCTGTAATACCAATCGATTGAACAAATGCTAAAACAAGAGTAATATAACGAGTCGCCTGATTTAATTTACGGCGGCCAACTTCACCCTGTTTACCCCACTCCACAAATTTTGGATAGATATCCATCTGCAAAAGTTGGACAATGATTGATGCCGTAATGTAAGGACTAACCCCCATCGAGAAGATAGAGAAGTTATTCATAGCATTACCTGACACCAAGTTAAGCATGTTCAAGAAAGGTAAATCACTTAATTGTTTCAAACTTTCCGCATTGATACCAGGAACAGTTACATGAGTTCCTACACGAAAAACGAAAATAATGAAGATTGTAAATAGAACCTTATTACGAACGTTTTTGACTTTCAATGCGTCTTTTAATAGTTTAAAGAACATAATGAGTTACCCCTCATTAGATGACTTCAATTGAACCACCTTTAGCAATGATAGCTGCTTCAGCAGATTTAGAGAATTTAGCTGCTTTAACAGTCAATTTCTTAGTCAATTCGCCATTACCAAGAACTTTAACGCCTGATTTTTCAGCACGAACGATTCCAGCTTCTTTAAGAACTGCTGGAGTTACTTCTGTACCATCTTCAAAGACGTTCAATTGATCAAGGTTTACAAGTGCGTATTCTTTAGCGTTGATGTTAGTGAATCCACGTTTTGGAAGACGACGGAACAATGGAGTTTGTCCACCTTCAAATCCTGGACGTACGCCACCACCACTACGAGCTTTTTGACCTTTTTGACCACGGCCTGAAGTTTTACCGTTACCAGATGAAGTACCACGACCTACACGGTTACGGACTTTACGAGAACCTTCAGCAGGTTTCAATTCATGAAGTTTCATTATTAATTTTCTCCTCTTTTTGTAAAATGCTAGCGCCTCTAACCAAGTAAGGTAGCTTGATTAAAAACTCGCCTATACATGAAATTCAGTTTAAGTCGCAAGGCAACCCTTACGACTTAAATCATTTTTTATTTAACGTCTTCAACAGTTACCAAGTGAGAAACTGCGTTGACCATACCACGGATAGCAGCGTTGTCTTCTTTAACAACTGAGCTATTCAATTTACCAAGTCCAAGAGCAACAACTGTTTTACGTTGTTCTGGTTTGCGTCCGATTGGAGACTTAGTCAAAGTAATTTTAATTTGAGCCATTATAATCTCCTTTCTTATGCCAAGTCAGATACTGAGATGCCACGGAGAGCAGCAACGTCTTCAGCACGTTTAAGTTGTTTCAATCCTTCAACAGTCGCACGAACGATGTTGATTGGAGTGTTTGAACCAAGAGATTTAGATGTTACATCAGCAACACCAGCCAATTCGATGACGGCACGAACTGCACCACCAGCGGCAACCCCAGCCCCTTCAACAGCTGGTTTCAACAATACTTTCGCTCCACCAAATTCTGAACGAACTTCGTGAGGAATAGTTGTACCAACCATAGGAACTTCGATAAGGTTTTTCTTAGCTGCTTCAACTGCTTTACGGATAGCTTCTGGAACCTCTTGAGATTTACCAGTACCAAATCCTACGCGACCATTACGGTCACCAACAACAACAAGAGCAGCAAAACGCATGTTGCGTCCACCTTTTACAACTTTAGTAACACGGTTGATAGCAACTACGCGCTCTTCAAGTTCTACTGCATTATCTTTAAATGCCATTATTAAGTGTCCTCCCTATTAGAATTTCAATCCGTTTTCACGAGCTGAGTCAGCCAAAGCTTTAACACGTCCGTGATAGAGATATCCACCGCGGTCAAACACCACTTCAGAAATACCTTTAGCTACTGCGCGTTCAGCAACAAGTTTACCGACAACAACGGCTTGTTCTGTTTTAGTTCCTTTAGAAACTTCTTTATCAAGAGTTGATGCACTTGCGAGCGTTACACCCGCTACGTCATCAATAACTTGAGCGTAGATGCCTGTATTAGAACGGAAAATGTTCAAACGTGGGCGATCAGCAGTTCCAGAGAGTTTTCCGCGAACGCGACGATGGCGTTTTTGGCGGAGTTTGTTTTTATCTGGTTTCGAAATCACAATTTTCACCTCTTATTTATAATGCTTGCTCATGAGAGCTTTTGGTAAATAGACAATCCTGAAAGAACTGCCACAAGGATAATATCCTATTATTTACCAGTTTTACCTTCTTTACGACGTACGTATTCACCAACGTAACGGATACCTTTACCTTTGTAAGGTTCTGGTGAACGAAGGCCACGGATGTAAGCTGCTGTTTGACCAACAACTTCTTTGTTAATACCGTTAACGACGATTGAAGTTGCAGATGGTACTTCAAAAGTAATACCTTCTGGAGCTTCAACTTCGTCTTGGTGAGATTTACCAACTGAAAGAACAAGTTTTGAACCTTGGAGTTGGGCACGGTATCCGACACCGCGCATTTCAAGTTCTTTTTTGAAACCTTCAGAAACACCAACAACCATGTTGTTCAAGTTGGCACGTGAAGTACCGTGGATTGTTTTGTTTTCTTTTGAGTCGTTTGGACGGTGAAGTGTAACTTCGTTGCCTTCAACTTTGATTTCAATGTTTTTATTAAACTCACGAGTGAGTTCGCCTTTAGGTCCTTTAACAGTAACAACATTATTGTTGTTTGTTACTTCAACACCAGCAGGCAAAGTAATAACTTTATTACCAATACGTGACATAGTATTTAATTCTCCTGTTAGATTATCAAGCCACAAAGTGACTAGTTTTCACGGGGATGAGTTTCATCGAATTTAATCAACGAAACTCGCACAAATCATTTGATATAAGTGCTTAGTATCAGCTTCTTACCAAACGTAAGCGATAACTTCTCCACCAACGTTCTTTTGACGAGCTTCTTTATCAGTCAAAAGACCTTCTGATGTAGAGATAATCGCAATTCCAAGTCCGTTAAGAACTTTAGGAACATCTTCACGTTTAGAGTAAACACGAAGACCTGGTTTAGAAATACGTTTCAAGTTAGTGATAACACGTTCACCGTTTTGTCCATATTTCAAGAACACACGGATGATACCTTGTTTATCATCTTCAATAACTTCAACGTTTTTTACAAAACCTTCACGTTTAAGGATATCAGCAATACCTTTTTTGATGTTTGATGCAGGTACTTCAAGTACTTCGTGTTTAGCTTGGTTAGCGTTACGAATACGTGTCAAGAAATCTGCAATTGGGTCAGTCATAACCATTTTATATTTTCTCCTCTTACTAGTAGTTTGAATTGTTCACTTGCTAGTTAATGATTGAGCTGGGCTCAAATAATATTTTTAATACATTCAAAGAAGATAATCTAATTCGAATGCATCATCATTTTACCAAGAAGCTTTGGTAACACCTGGAATTTGACCTTTGTAAGCCAATTCACGGAAGCAAACACGGCAAAGTTTAAATTTGCGATAAACTGAGTGTGGACGTCCACAACGTTCGCAACGAGTGTAAGCTTGCGTAGAGAACTTCGCAGGGCGTTTGTTCTTAGCAATCATTGATTTTTTAGCCAATTTATTTACCTCCTAGATTATTTTGCAAAAGGCATTCCAAGGCCTTTAAGCAATTCACGACCTTCTTCGTCAGTGTTAGCAGTAGTTACGATAACGATATCCATACCACGCACTTTATCAACATCGTCGAAGTTGATTTCTGGGAAGATAAGTTGTTCTTTAACACCAAGTGTGTAGTTACCACGTCCATCAAATGATTTAGTTGGAACACCATGGAAGTCACGAACACGTGGAAGTGAAACTGATACCAATTTATCCAAGAATTCGTACATGCGTTCACCACGAAGGGTAACTTTAGCACCGATCGCTACACCTTCACGAAGACGGAAGCCAGCGATTGATTTCTTAGCTTTAGTAATCAATGGTTTTTGACCTGAAATAAGTGCCAACTCAGCAGCAGCTTTTTCAAGAGTTTTAGCGTTGTTTACAGCTTCACCAACACCCATGTTGATAACGATTTTATCAACTTTTGGCACAGCCATAACTGAAGAATAGTTAAATTTTTCAGTCAAAGCAGGAATTACTTCGTTAGTGTATTTTTCTTTAAGACGGTTAGCCATTTAATACTTTCTCCTTTCCTTCGTGATTAGTCAAGCACTTCGCCTGATTTTTTGTTGTAACGAACTTTTTTGCCGTCAACAACTTTGTAACCTACACGTCCAGCAACACCGTTCTTGTCAAGAACTTGAACGTTTGAAGCATGGATTGGTGCTTCTTTTTCCACGATAGCACCTTGAGGGTTTTCAGCTGATGGTTTTTGGTGTTTTTTGATGATAGCAACACCTTCAACAACAACTTTGTTTACTTTTGGAAGAGCCTTAAGAACTACTGCTTCAGTTCCTTTGTCCTTACCAGCAATAACGCGAACTTTATCGCCTTTTTTTACAAACATTGAGTATTTCTCCTATTATTTCTTACGCCCTATGGGCACCCTGACTAAGCCAGGGGACTAAGTTTGTGTTTCGTTAGATTAAAGTACTTCTGGCGCCAAAGATACGATACGCATGTATCCACCTTCACGCAATTCACGTGCAACAGGGCCAAAGATACGAGTTCCACGAGGAGTTTTGTCATCGCGGATGATTACTGCAGCGTTGTCATCAAACTTGATGTATGAACCGTCTGGACGGCGAGCACCAGTTTTTGTACGAACGATAACAGCTTTAACAACATCACCTTTTTTAACAGCTCCACCTGGTGTAGCTTGTTTTACAGTTGCAACGATTACGTCGCCGATGTTAGCGAATTTACGTCCTGAACCACCAAGAACTTTGATAGTCAAGATTTCACGAGCACCGCTATTATCAGCAACTTTCAAGCGACTTTCTTGTTGAATCATTTCAATTGTCTCCTTTTAGTTTTATTAGATAATAACAGCTTTTTCCACAACTTCTACAAGACGGAAGCGTTTTGTAGCTGAAAGTGGGCGAGTTTCCATGATACGAACGATATCGCCTTCTTTAGCAACGTTGTTTTCATCATGTGCTTTGTATTTTTTAGAATAGTTGATACGTTTACCATAGACTGGGTGGTTACGTTTCGTTTCAACTACAACTGTGATTGTTTTATCCATCTTGTCAGATACTACGCGTCCAACAAGGGTTTTACGTTGATTACGTTCCATTATTAGAATTGCTCCTTTCCCAATCTATTATTTGATTTCAGATTGCACTGTTTTAACACGTGCAATTTGTTTCTTCACTTCGTTCAAACGAGCAGTTTGATCAAGTTGACCTGCTGCAGCTTGGAAACGAAGGTCGAAAAGTTCTTTCTTAAGTTCGTTTTCTTTTTTAGCAAGCTCTTCTTGAGACAAGCCACGAAGCTCAGCAACAAACTTTTTGATTTCTTCAAGTTTCATGTCTTCTCCTTATTCTGCTTCACGTTTCACGAATTTACTTTTAACTGGCAATTTGTGGCTAGCAAGACGAAGTGCTTCACGTGCAACCTCTTCAGGTACACCTGCGATTTCGAACATTACTTTACCACGTTTAACTGGTGCTACCCAACCTTCAGGTGCCCCTTTACCAGAACCCATACGTACACCGATAGCTTTAGCAGTGTATGATTTGTGTGGGAAGATCTTAATCCAAACCTTACCACCACGCTTCATGTAACGAGTCATGGCAATACGAGCAGCCTCGATTTGACGGTTTGTAATCCAGTGGCTAGTTGTAGCTTGAAGTCCGTATTCACCGAATGCTACTTCTTTACCACCTTTAGCCTCACCGCGCATTTTTCCACGGAATTCACGACGGTGTTTAACACGTTTAGGTACTAACATTTGTTATTTGCCTCCTTTAGTGTTTTTACGAGCTGGAAGAACTTCTCCACGGTAGATCCAAACTTTAACACCAAGTTTACCGTAAGTTGTGTCAGCTTCTTCCCAAGCATAATCGATATCAGCGCGAAGTGTATGAAGTGGAACTGTACCTTCAGAGTATCCTTCTGCACGGGCAATATCGGCACCGTTCAAACGACCAGATACTTGAGTTTTAATTCCTTTAGCTCCAGCACGCATTGTACGTTGGATAGCTTGTTTTTGTGCACGACGGAAAGCAACACGTTGCTCAAGTTGACGAGCAATAGTTTCACCAACAAGATGAGCGTCCAAATCAGGTTTCTTGATTTCAACAATGTTGATGTGTACTTGTTTTCCAGTCAATTTGTTAAGTTGAGCGCGAAGAGCGTCAACGTTTGATCCACCTTTACCGATAACCATACCTGGTTTTGCAGTGTGAAGTGAAACAATAACTTTGTTTACAGCACGTTCGATTTCAATAGTTGAAACTGAAGCGTCTGCAAGTTCTTTTTGAATAAATTTGCGGATTGCCAAATCTTCGTGAAGGTAATCTGCGTATTCTTTTTCAGCATACCATTTCGCATCCCAGTCACGGATGATCCCGACACGCATACCAATTGGATGTACTTTTTGACCCACGAGTTTACCTCCTTATTTTTCTGACACAACTACTGTTACGTGAGTTGTGCGTTTGTTGATTGGTGAAGCTGAACCTTTCGCACGTGGACGGAAACGTTTCATTGTTGGTCCTTCGTTTGCGAATGTTTCAGATACTACCAAGTTAGCTTTTTCCAAACCAAAGTTATTTTCTGCATTAGCGATAGCAGAGTTAAGAGTTTTCTCAACGATACGAGCTGCTTTGTTTGGAGTGAATTTCAAGATTGCGATTGCATCAGCAACGTTCTTACCACGGATAAGATCAAGAACAAGACGTGTTTTACGAGGTGAAACACGCACTGTACGAGCCATTGCTTTAGCTGAAGTAATTTCTGCCATTGTGTCCTCCTCCTATTAACGACGTGTTTTCTTATCGTCAGCTGCGTGACCTTTGTAAGTACGTGTTGGTGCAAATTCACCAAGTTTGTGACCTACCATGTCTTCTTGGATGTAAACAGGAACATGTTTACGTCCATCATAAACTGCGATAGTGTATCCGATGAAACTTGGGAAAATCGTTGAACGACGTGACCAAGTTTTGATTACTTTTTTCTTTTCGTCATTTGCTTGAGCTTCAACTTTTTTCATCAAATGCTCATCGACGAAAGGTCCTTTTTTAAGACTACGTCCCATTTTGTAGTTTTCTCCTTTAAATTAAATGTACCACAGCGGCTTGCGCTGAGCGCTACCGAGTTGGCGGATAATATGTGCTAAGCGACTAAATTATTTTTCGTTACGACGACGAACGATAAGTTTGTCAGATTTAGCTTTCTTGTTACGAGTTTTAAGACCAAGCGCAGGTTTACCCCATGGAGTAGATGGCGCTTTACGTCCAACTGGTGCTTTACCTTCACCACCACCGTGTGGGTGATCGTTAGGGTTCATTACAGAACCACGAACTGTTGGGCGAACACCTTTCCAGCGATTACGACCAGCTTTACCAAGGTTGATAAGTGATTGTTGTTCGTTACCGACAGTACCGATTGTTGCACGACATGTACCAAGAATCATACGAACTTCGCCTGATTGAAGACGAACAAGCACGTATTTACCTTCTTGACCCAAAACTTGAGCAGAAGCACCAGCGGCACGGATAAGTTCAGCACCTTTACCTGGTTGAAGCTCAATGTTGTGGATAACTGTACCAACTGGGATGTTTGCAAGTGGAAGAGCGTTACCAATCTTGATATCCGCATCTGGACCTGAAACGATACGTTGACCTACTTCAAGACCTTTAGGTGCGATGATGTAAGCTTTAACCCCGTCAGTGTAGTGTACAAGAGCGATATTTGCAGTACGGTTTGGATCATATTCAACAGTTTTAACAACTGCTTCAACGCCATCTTTATTACGTTTGAAGTCAATCAAACGGTAGTGACGTTTGTGTCCGCCACCTTGGTGACGTACAGTAATACGACCGTTGTTGTTACGACCAGCTTTGTTCTTAAGAGAAACAAGCAATGATTTTTCAGGAGTGCTTGTAGTGATTTCTGCGAAATCCAAAGAAGTCATGTTACGACGGCCATTTGTCGTTGGTTTATAAACTTTAATACCCACGTTAATTTCTCCTTTGATTATTCAGCTTCAGCTGCAAACAACTCGATTGCTTTTGAATCAGCTGTAAGAGTGATGATAGCTTTTTTAGTTTTTGAAGTGAAACCAGTGTAACGTCCAACACGTTTTTGTTTTGGCTTAACAGTTACAGTGTTCACGCTAGCAACTTTAACACCTTCAAATGCAGCTTCAACTGCTTGTTTGATCAAGAGTTTGTGTGCACGTGTATCAACTTCGAAAGTGTATTTTCCTGCTTCAAGAGCAACCATAGATTTCTCAGTGATAACAGGTTTTTTGATTACGTCATACAAATTCATTATGCAAGAACCTCCTCGATTGATGAGATAGCTTCTTTAGTAACAAGAAGTTTATCTGCGTTTACGATATCAAGTACACTTGCAGTTGCAGGAGTTGCAACAGTTACGTTTGCAAGGTTACGAGCTGAAAGTTCAGCGAATTTGTTTCCTTCTTCAACGATAACAAGTACTTTTGAATCGATGCTAAGAGCTGAAAGAACTTTTGCGAATTCAGCAGTTTTTGGAGCTGCAAATGAAAGAGCTTCAACTGCTACAAATTTATCTTCTGCAACTTTAGCTGAGTAAACAGATTTCAATGCAAGGCGACGAACTTTTTGTGGAAGTTTGTATCCGTATGAACGTGGAGTTGGTCCGAAGACAACACCACCGCCACGCCATTGTGGTGAACGGATAGAACCTTGACGAGCACGTCCAGTTCCTTTTTGACGCCATGGTTTACGTCCACCACCTGATACTGCTGAACGGTTTTTAACCGCATGAGTACCTTGGCGAAGGCTAGCGCGTTGGCTGATTACGACATCAAATACTACTGATTCGTTTGGTTCGATACCGAAGATAGCGTCGTTAAGTTCAACTGAGCTAACTTCTTTACCAGTTTGGTCAAATAGTTTTACGTTTGCCATTTTTAACTGATTTCTCCTTTCTTATTATTTAGCAGCTTTAACTGCTGATTTGATAGTGATAAGAGATTTCTTAGCACCTGGTACGTTACCTTTGATGAGGATAACGTTTTTCTCTGGGATAACTTGTACAACTTCAAGGTTTTGAATTGTCACACGGTTGCCACCCATACGTCCTGCCAAGTGTTTGTTTTTGAAAACACGGTTAGGCGCAACAGGTCCCATTGAACCTGGACGACGGTGGTAACGAGAACCGTGAGCCATAGGTCCGCGTGATTGACCGTGGCGTTTGATAACACCTTGGAAACCTTTACCTTTTGAAGTACCAGTTACGTCAACAACATCTCCAGCTTCGAATGTGTCAACAGTGATTTCTGATCCAACTTCCAAGCCTTCAATGTTTTTGAATTCACGAATGAAGCGCTTAGGAGCTGTGTTAGCTTTCGCTACGTGGCCTTTGGCAGGTTTGTTGCTCAATACTTCGCGTTTGTCGTCAAAACCAACTTGAACTGCTTCGTAACCGTCTGTTTCAACAGTTTTAACTTGAAGCACAACGTTTGGAGTAGCTTCGATGACAGTAACAGGGATAAATTCACCTGCTTCAGTGAAGATTTGAGTCATTCCCACTTTTTTCCCTAAGATTCCTTTTGTCATGAGAAAATATTTCCTTTACTTTATTGTATTTCAAAAAGTTTTTTATGAGCGTTTTTTATGCTCAAAAAAGTTTTTAACGAGCGTTTTTTATGCTCAATCAAATCAATCCTTAAATTAAAGTTTGATTTCTACGTTCACACCACTTGGAAGATCAAGTTTCATCAAAGCGTCAACTGTTTTTTGAGTTGGGTTGATGATGTCAATAAGACGTTTGTGTGTACGCATTTCAAATTGTTCGCGAGAATCTTTATATTTGTGAGTCGCACGAATAATTGTGTAGAGACTACGTTCAGTTGGAAGTGGAACTGGTCCAGCAACTGTCGCACCTGTGCGAGTTGCAGTTTCTACGATTTTTTCTGCCGCTGTATCAAGCGTACGGTGTTCGTAAGCTTTCAAACGGATACGAATTTTTTTGTTTGCCATTTTTTCTCCTCTTTCGTCTATTTAAGATAATAGGCTAGCTCCTCAAGAAAACCAACACGGATTGCGTGGCAGTGCAACCAGGCGTGTCGCAACCTCTTGTATCATAGCTAAGCGCTGTATTTACAGCACCATAATATAATAACAAAAGAACCTACTCATTGCAAGGCTTTTTTTTAAATTTTTCTTTTTTCTTCCTTATTTTTAACAAAATCAAAAATCCATCCTTTAGATTGGATGGATTGTCGCATTCTTAACTGTTCTGTTCCTTATAATCATATCCCATGTGCTCATAAGCTTTAGCCGTTGCGACACGTCCTGTTCGTGTACGCATAATAAAACCTTTCTGGATAAGGTAGGGCTCATACATATCTTCTACCGTCTCTCGCTCTTCAGCAATATTCACTGACAAAGTACCTAGGCCAACGGGTCCTCCCCCATACATTTCAATCATAGTTCGGAGAATTTTTTGGTCAACATAGTCTAGTCCTTCGCGATCCACATCCAACATCGTCAATGCCTTATCCGCAATCTTATCATCAATGATGCCATTACCCATAATTTGTGCGTAATCCCGCACGCGCTTAAGTAGACGGTTGGCAATACGTGGCGTCCCTCTACTACGACGAGCTAATTCCAAAGCGGCTTCTGGTGTTATGGTCATTTCAAAAATTTCCGATGTTCGTTCTACAATTTCTGTCAAATCAGGTAACTCGTAATATTCCATATGACCATTAATCCCAAATCGAGCCCTCAAAGGATTTGACAACATACCTGCTCGCGTAGTTGCACCGACCAAGGTGAAAGGAGGTAACTCAAGATGGACACTACGACTCGTCTCACCAGCACCAATCATGATATCAATATAGTAATCTTCCATGGCACTATAAAGAACTTCTTCAACTGCCATTGGCATCCGATGAATCTCATCAATAAATAAGATATCTCCTGGCTCTAGGTCATTGAGTATAGCAACCAAATCACCAGCTTTTTCAATAGCAGGTCCAGATGTTTGCTTCAAATTAACACCCATCTCATTAGCAATGACAAATGCCATAGTTGTCTTACCTAAACCTGGAGGTCCAAACAAAAGAGTGTGATCCAAGGCCTCATCACGAAGTTTTGCTGCTTCTATAAAAATTTTTAATTGGTCTTTAACCTTGTCTTGACCAATGTATTCCTTAAAATATTGAGGACGAAGGGTACGCTCAACATACTCTTCATCTCCTAATAAATCATTATCTAATATTCTTGCCATAGGCTTATTTTAGCACAAAACAAAAAACGCAGTCAAAATTTGTCATCAAAAAAGAAGACAGATGCTGCCTTCTCCTTATATCATTTTTTACCACCTTTAACTGGCGACTTATCAGCTTGGGCAATGGCCTCTTTAATCGTATTGGTATATAATTTAGCACCACGGTTAATAGAGTCACTATCAGAGCCAAAGTGCACACCATCTGTGCCATTCCAAATAGAAATATTGTCCTTAGCCACTTGGTACCAATCAGCAACCGTTACAAAGTCGTATTTCTTAGCCATCTCCAATTCATACTTACGTAACTGAACCAAAGATGCAGCTTCACTTCCAGACTTACTACCATTATATGGTGTCACAAAGATGATATGGTGACCTTTAGGTAGATTTTTAATCATTTTATTAATAACCCCTTTATAGTCATCAATCTCGTTAACACCACCAGCAATAACAACATCCTTGGCAAGTGCATTACTATCTGCATAATTCTTAAGCAAATCATTGATTGTCGATAGGTTACGGCTGACAACTGCATCCATATAGACATTATCAATTTTCGATTCAATCTGATCCTTCGACCTAAGCGCAACAGAATCCCCTAGAATTGTCACTCCCTTATTAACACCAAAAGAAGTAGCCTGACTATGTTCCGCATTAGCACGTGTTAATTTCATCTTAGTCTGAGCTTGCGATAAACCATTGGCTTGTAAATCTTTTTCAAAGTTCCCAACAGCTGGCGCAAAGAGAGAAATTAGCACCGTAATCAACGTGAGCCCACTAAAGACATAAAACACAATATTACGATAAGGAGACAAATCCAAATCTATACCAAAAAGATTAGCTTTTCTTCCTGCAATAAATGGCTCTATTATATAGTAGGAAAGTGTTGCAAAAACAATTGATAAAATAGTGGTCACTATTACAGCAACAAGATTATTTGTTAATTGACTAAAAATAATATAGAGCGGCCAGTGGAAAAGATAAACACTATAACTAATCTCTGCCAAATAACTAATGACAGCAGGCTCTGATTTTCCAGGTAACTTTTCATGAAGAATACGCGCCGAATAAATCATGACAGATGTAAACAAACTAGCCAAAACAAAGCCAAATAAATAGGTAAGGCGTTCTTCAAAATGAAGTACCAACCCTAACAATAATAATAGGGCAAAGCTTCCGACCATATACAGGACTGTCTTTTTCAAATCCCAAAGGCGAATATTTTTCTTAAACCTAGCAGTCGTCTCATGTACACCTGAAAGCGTCGCAAAAAGAGAACCCAAAAAGAAAGGATAGGCATGGGTGATTGATGAGAAGTATAGACGAGAAAAGCTATCAACAAAGAAAGCACTAATAAACATTGATAAGAAGCTTACCGCAAAACAAGTAAGCGAAACTATGAAAACTAGCCCTCTAAATTGATTTTGGTGTTTGACACGCTTAGCTAAGAACCAGAGCAAGGCTCCCCAGAGAATATAGTAGTGAACCTCGATAGCCAGACTCCACGTATGGAGATAAATATGCTGGTTAAACTGATTCTCATAATTTCCTCCGGTCCAAATTTCATAATAGTTAGTCACAAAACCAAGAACAGAGGTGATTTGACGTCCGATACCTGCTATGAAATCATTTCGAACTAGGAGTGCCAAGGGGGTACAGATAAGGACCATCAATACAAGCGGTGGTACTATCCGGTAAAAACGACGTCGCATAAAACCAAGATAATCAATACGATGTGTTCTAGACACTTCATCAATAAGAAGAGCTGTGATTAGATACCCCGAAAAAGTAAAGAAAACATCAACACCAATGAACCCCCCAGGAAGAACACTTGGGAAGAAATGATAAACAAGAACTAAGAGAAGTCCTGTTACACGAATATAAGAAAACCAGTTAATTCTCATCCTTTAAAAATCCCCTGTTTAAATTTTCCTTTGTAGGTAACTTTATTTTCAGTAGTTAATTTACCTTGACCATCAGCTTGACCAGACTTGAACTCTCCCACATAGGTCCAACCCTCATGAGATTTAAAGGTTCCTTGACCATTAAAGGAACCATTCTTAAACTCACCTGTATAGGTGTCGCCATTATCATAAGTTAGAGTTCCTTGACCATTTAAACGGTGGTTTTGCATTTGACCTTTATAGGTGATTTTAGTCCCATCAACCTTGATAGAGTGCTGTGTTTTTATAGTCACTAAAAACAAGGACAATGCGCAAAGAATAATAACTCCTACTGCGATACGTTCAAATCGATTACGATCAATCTCAATATTTTTAAGATCAATATTTTTAAAATCAAAATCTTTTAATTGTTTAAAATTCATTGTCTACCCTTAATCCATTGTAACCAATCTTGGCAACCTTCCATTACCAATTTGTATGTTTCTTCAAAGTCACCTGTATACCACGGGTCCGGAACTCCACCAGACCGAAAAAGCTTGATCTTATCATCATAACGTCCTGCAGATAATTGTAAAAGATCATCAACATTTGACTCATCCATTCCTAAAATCAAATCAGAAGATTCAAAATCTAACTGATTAATCTGCTGTGATCTCTTAGAAGGATCAAAAGAAATCGCATATTTTCTTAAAATTTTTTGCGTTCCCTGGTGAACTGGGTTTCCATGTTCCCATGAAGATGTTGCACGACTTTCAATCTGTAAAGCTTCCTCTTGATTAAGTGCTTTCATCACAAATTCTGCCATAGGGCTACGACAAATGTTGCCTAAACAAACAAATACAATCTTCTTCATTATCCACCTCTTGTCAAAGATATTAAGAGATATAGTTACATATTTTACTACATTGAGAGTCCGCATTTGAAATAATAAAGTAAATGCTCACTCATTTTCATCTAATCATCCCATATTATACCGAAAAACTAATCAAATAGAAAGACTTCTTCCTTATTACTGTCGAAAATTTAGCAAGCACTTTTCCTAATAATTACTCGTCTCTGTCAGCCTTTACTAGGTTTAAAATGGCTCTATAATTTCTGTAGTGGGTAAAACTACCGTAGAGATTATAAAGCTTTTTGAATGCAGACAAAAAGTCCCATAAGAACTATAATGAAAAGCGACAAAACCATCATTAGGAAGAACTTATGAGACTTATTAAGAATACCACAGAATTAATTGGAATTAAAGACCCTAACATCATTATTTCTCTTGTTTTTGAAAAAGATACCTACATTGAGGTTCAAGCAACACTCGATTACCCTGCACCACCGTGCCCTCACTGCCAAGGAAAGATGATCAAATATGACTTTCAAAAGCCTTCTAAAATTCCTCTCCTCGAACAAGCTGGAACACCTACACTACTACGTCTTAAGAAGCGCCGTTTTCAGTGTAAAAGTTGTAGACGAGTCACGGTAGCTGAGACATCAATCGTTGAGAAAAACCACCAAATCTCCAATCTAGTCCGACAAAAGGTTGCACAACTTCTAACTGAAAAGATGTCACTAACGGATATTGCCAGAAGACTTCGTGTATCAACGTCCACTGTCTACCGTAAACTTGACCAGTTTACTTTCAAGGAGCATTATGACAAGCTCCCAGCTGTAATGTCCTGGGATGAGTTTGGCTTCAAGAAAGGGGAATTGGCTTTTGTGGCGCAAAACTATGAGACCAACAAACTCATAACCATCCTTGATAATCGCCGTCAAACCACGATTCGAAACCACTTTTTGAAGTATCCATTGAAGGTTCGCCAAAAAGTGCAGTTTATTACAATGGATATGTCAGGAGCCTATATCCCACTAGCTCGCAGACTTTTCCCGAATGCCGAAATCATTATTGATCGTTTCCATATCATCCAACACCTTGGTCGAGCCTTTTTGAAGACAAGAATTGCCATTATGAACCAGTTTGATAAAAAGTCACTCCCTTATCGAGCCTTGAAAAATCACTGGCGACTCTTCCAAAAGGACAGTCGTAAGTTATCTTGCAAATCATTTCACTCGAAGACCTTTGGTCAAACCTTAAGTCCACATGAAGTCGTTAAGAAGACACTGAATTTCTCAGAAGAGCTCGCTAATTATTATAACCTCTATCAGCTCTTGCTTTTTCACTTTCAAGAGAAGAGAGTAGATGAGTTTTTTGAGCTCGTTCAAGAAAACTTAAAAGACGTCAATCACTACTTCCAAACGGTCTTTAGAACTTTTCTTAGACACAAGCAATACATCAAAAACGCACTAGAAACTGACTATTCAAACGCAAAACTCGAAGCGACTAATAAGTTGATCAAAGACATCAAACGGTTGGGCTTCGGTTTTAGAAACTTCATCAACTTTAAGAAACGTATCTTCATCACTCTGAACATAAAAAAAGAGAAAACCTATCAGGTTCTCTCTAGATGTTAGCTTTTCGTCACCCACTACAGTTGACAAAGAGCCTTTAAAATTCAGAAAAAAAGAACCTATTTTCTAGATTCTTCCTTAATGTGTTATTAAATGTTTGACCAGACACTTTCAAGAATATTAGTTTGCTCACGATCTGGTCCTACTGAGAAGGTAGAAATACGTACACCAACCAATTCACCAACACGACGAACATAGTTACGGGCATTTTCAGGAAGCTCATCTAAACTACGGCAACCTGTGATGTCTTCTTCCCAACCTGGTAATTCTTCATAGATTGGTTTACAACGTTTCAATTGTTCAAGACTAGCTGGATAGTAATCGATGCGCTTACCATCAAGATCATAAGCTACACAAATTTTCACCGTATCAAGACCTGACAAAACATCAATACAGTTCAAGCTAAGGTTTGTGATTCCTGATACACGACGGCTATGACGCATCACGACTGAGTCAAACCATCCCACACGACGTGGGCGTCCAGTTGTTGTTCCATACTCATGACCAACTTCACGGATGCGTTCACCCACTTCATCAGACAATTCAGTTGGGAATGGTCCGTCACCAACACGACTCGTATAGGCCTTACATACACCAACAACTTTATTGATTTTAGATGGACCAACACCAGAACCAATTGTAACTCCCCCCGCAACTGGGTTTGATGACGTTACAAATGGATACGTTCCCTGGTCAATATCAAGCATAACTCCTTGAGCTCCTTCAAAGAGAACACGTTTGCCAGCGTCAAGAGCATCATTCAAGATAACAGATGTATCCGTAACATATTGTTTAATTTGTTGACCGTAAGCATAATATTCTTCAAAAATATCATCGAATGACAATTCTTCAGACTCATACATCTTAGTGAAGAGACGATTTTTTTCAGCCAAGTTAGTCTTCAAACGTTCAGCAAAGACTTCCTTGTCCAAAAGGTCTGCAACACGAATACCGACACGTGCAGCCTTATCCATATAAGCTGGACCGATGCCTTTATTAGTTGTACCAATCTTATTGTCACCCTTAGCAGCTTCTTGCAGTTGATCAAGTTTAATATGGTATGGCAAGATAACATGCGCACGATCAGAAACACGAAGACTGTCTGTTGACACACCTTCCGCATGAAGATATTCCAACTCTTTGACAAGTGATTTAGGATTGACCACTACACCATTCCCAATAACAGAGATTTTTTCTGGGAAGAAAATACCTGACGGAATCAAGTGCAATTTGAATTTCTTACCATCGATAACAATCGTGTGACCTGCATTGTCTCCACCTTGATAGCGTGCGATCACTTCGGCATCTTGACTTAGGAAATCTGTTATTTTCCCTTTACCTTCATCACCCCACTGGGTACCTACAACAACTACTGATGTCATATTATTTTGATAACGGACAGCTCTACCTTTACGAGACTGTCCCCACCTTTCTTGAAAAACTTCACGGTGGGAATTTCACCCACAAGTTTTGCGTTACAGTTTATTATAGCAGAAAAAAGTCCTTTTGTTCAATGTTGAAAGCGTTTCTTACAAAATATTCTGACAGTTACAGCTAAGATTGCAACTAGTTATTTACTATATCTTTTTCATCTTACTTCATCCATAGAACTACTAGCTATGTTATGACTAAATTGTTATAGTAATTAATTAACCTGCTTCATATAATGATTCAACTGCTTTTGATTCTTTATAACAATTGTTTTGTCAGGATATTTTTTAATAACTGCTTTATATTGCTTTACATATTTATTTGAACGACCATCTAATAAAATCCATTTCATAAACTCAAAGTCAAATTTCTCATTGCAGTCCTCTGCCATACTGGGACGTGTATGTCCCCTATATTTTAGATATCGCCTGAAAACCCGAGAGAGACAATTAAATCTGTTAAAGCTGAAATATATAATACAGTCCGCCTCTCTCATGCGTTCTTCATAAAGACAGGTCGAGTAATTCCCTTCAATAATCCAATCACTTTGTAGCATGAATCTTGATATATCGTTAGCCATTTCATCAATTGTCCGCTCTTGCCAATTTGATGTGAAATGAATTTTATCTAAATGGAGTACATCACAATTGTAATGTTGACCTAAAAAACTAGCCAAAGTCGACTTTCCAGAACCACTATAGCCGATGATTGCTATTTTCAACACCTGTCTCCTTTTCAATTTCATTCCTTAACTAATATCATAGCATAAAGTGTACACCTTGCAGAGACATTACCGAAAAGTAATCGCTTCAGACAAACAAAAAAGCCTTAATCTCAAGGCTTTTTCTTATCGTTTAGCTGCCCCCTACAGGGCTCGAACCTGTGACCCATGGATTAAGAGTCCACTGCTCTACCAACTGAGCTAAGGAGGCTGGATGCTGTATTGGTACCGATGATCCACGGTTTGTATTGAACCCGCGACGTAAAAAAAGCAGGTGGGCGACTCGCTACTAACTTAAGTTGCTTCTGGGTGAGCCAGCCTGCACACTGTTAATAGACCTCTGTCTCCCGATAATACAAAAATTAGTCGGTCAACACTTATATGTGGATTCGTATACCACAGCAATTTCTATGCTCCTATAATACCACTTTTGAAAATTATTGCAAGAGGAAATGTCAATTTTTTTGCAATCGTTTTCGTTAGCACCTATCTCGCTTGTTATTTTGACAGCTTATCAATTCGCTCTTTGTTAGCTCCAAGAGCTCTCTCATATTTCCCAGTCTCATTCGGTTGGAAATAATTGACGTCTCTTAGTTTATCTGGAAGGTATTGTTGCTTAACCCACTTTTCGGGATAAGCATGTGGATATTTGTAATCTTGCGCATTTCCTAGTTCCTTACTTCCTGCATAATGTCCATCTCTCAAATGACGAGGAATCGGTAAATTTCCAGACTTTCTAAGATCTGCCAGCGCAGCGTCCATTGCCACATAGGCCGAATTTGACTTAGGAGATAAAGCTAAGTCAATAACCACATTTGCAATCAAAATACGTGCCTCCGGAAAGCCTACTTTCTGCGCAGCTTCCAAGGCTGTGACAGTATGAACCTGTGCATCTGGATTAGCTAAACCAATATCCTCGTAAGCAATCACAGTTAACCGACGTGCTAGGCTTGGAAGGTCTCCTGCTTCAACCAAACGTGCTGCATAATGAAGACTGGCATTGACGTCAGAGCCTCGAATCGATTTTTGCAAGGCAGAAAGCACATCATAGTGCCCATCACCATCTTTATCCATGGTGATATAACTACGTTGCAAACTATTCTCAACGGTATCTAAAGTAACATGGCGCTCCCCACCTTCTGAAGGTTGAGTTGACATAACCGCCAAGTCCAAGGAATTGTAGGCCGAACGTAAATCACCATTGGTAGCTGTAGCTATGAAATCTAGAGCATCATCATCTAACTGGACATCAAAATCAAACCCACGTTCTCGATCTTCCAAAACACCCTGAATAGCTACCTTAATATCCGTATTGGAAAGGGGTTCCAATTCAAATATTTGTACCCGACTACGAATGGCTGGAGTCACAGAAAAAAATGGATTCTCAGTTGTAGCCCCAATCATGATAATGTTGCCGTTTTCTAACAACGGCAATAAAAAATCTTGCTTAGCTTTATCCAAACGATGGATTTCATCTAGGAGCAGAACCAAACCACCTGAAAACTTAGCTTCTTCTGCAATTTCCTGCAGCCGTTTCTTGCTATCAACGGTTGCATTAAAGGTTCTAAAAGCAAATTTTGTTGTTCCTGCAATGGCACTGGCTATTGAGGTTTTTCCAATTCCCGGTGGCCCATAAAGAATCATTGAGGACAGCATGTTTGCCTCCACCATACGGCGAATGATTTTTCCTTTACCAACCAAATGCTTTTGACCTATCACTTCTGAAATTGTGCGTGGACGCATACGTAGTGCAAGATTATCTGGCATTTTTTCTCCTCTTTAGGGTTGTCTTTTCATTATAATAAGCATATACTATTTTTTCCTAAAAAGAAATTATAAATTGTTCTTGTCAAACCTAGTTTCTTATGATAGAATGTTTTGGTATGTGGTGCTAGCACATCCGTAATAAATTCTACCTAGGAGGAAAACACGAAATGGCTAAAGTATGTTACTTTACAGGACGTAAAACTGTTTCTGCAAACAACCGTTCACACGCTATGAACAAAACTAAACGTGCCGTTAAACCTAACCTTCAAAAAGTTACTATCCTTGTTGATGGTAAACCTAAAAAAGTTTGGGCTTCAGCTCGTGCACTTAAATCTGGTAAAGTTGAACGCGTTTAATCTTATTGGATATTAAGAGGGATGACTCCAGTCATCTCTTTTTTGTTCATTGTCTTTCCCTTTTGAGTAGACTTATGTTATAATAAAGAACTAACAGATAATTCTTATAGAAAGAAGGTGTCAGTATGGGATTTACAGATGAAACTGTTCGTTTCAACCTCGACGACGGTAGCAAAGATGAAATCAGTAATACTTTGACAAATGTCTACCGTTCGTTGGCAGAGAAAGGTTATAATCCTATCAACCAAATCGTCGGTTATGTTCTGAGCGGTGACCCTGCTTATGTTCCGCGTTATAATGACGCCCGTAACCAGATTCGTAAATACGAACGTGATGAAATCGTTGAAGAACTCGTTCGCTATTATCTTAAAGGAAATGGAATTGACCTCTAATGCGAGTAATGGGACTTGATGTTGGCTCAAAAACAGTGGGGGTTGCTATTAGTGATCCTCTCGGTTTTACAGCCCAAGGCGTCGAAATTATCAAAATTGACGAAGAAGCTGAAGAGTTTGGTTTCGACCGCCTCGGTGAACTCGTTAAAGAGTATAAAGTAGACAAGTTTGTCGTTGGTCTTCCAAAAAATATGAATAATACTGAAGGCCCTCGTGTCGAGGCAAGCAAAGCTTATGGTAACAAAATTAAGGAAATCTTTGGAATTCCTGTAGATTACCAAGATGAGCGCTTAACAACTGTTCAAGCAGAACGTATGCTGGTTGAGCAAGCAGATGTCAGCCGTGGTAAACGCAAAAAAGTTATTGATAAATTAGCCGCCCAACTTATTCTGCAAAACTACCTCGATCGAATGTTTTAAGAAACTGCAATAGAGTCTGATAGTCCAATGCCAGTCTAGTAAACTCATTGTCGAGTATATTAGCTTTACCTAACTATTTGGCTCTTGCTTCAATAAGGAGAACAATATGTCACACAATCACGATCATAACCATGACCATGAAGTTATTACCTTAGTAGACGAACAAGGAAATGAAACTCTTTTTGAAATCTTGTTAACTATTGATGGCCGTGAAGAATTCGGAAAAAACTATGTTCTTTTGGTACCAGCCGGTACAGAAGAAGATGCTAACGGAGAGATTGAAATTCAAGCTTATTCTTTCACTGAAAATGAAGATGGTACCGAAGGTGACCTTCAACCGATCCCTGAAGACTCAGATGCTGAATGGGACATGATTGAAGAAGTCTTCAATAGCTTCATTGATGAGAATTAAAAAGTATTGACGAACATACTGAATTGTTTTACCAATTTTGTTCATTGTCTAACTTCTATCAAGTTGACTGAGGGTTTGACAACTATAACAATGCAGGTGAAATCACATCAGTTACTAGGAGAGAGGATTGAGATTTTGTTCTCAATCCTTTTTTAGTAATTATTAATTTAATTTAAGAAATTAGAGAGAAATTGACTAAATAGTATTATCTGATATACTGGAAATAAGACAATCAGGGGATTATTTCCTTTTATTCATAACTTTCCAAATAACAATAAAGGAGTCTAATTGTGAGTCAATATAGCGAAGACAATACTTTACAATCGGGTAGCTATCAGGGCTACCATCGAAGCCACCATCAATCTCATGCAAATGATGAGAAACAAGATGAGAAAATTGAAGTAGCAATTCAAGGGCATACAAATGAATCGAGTTCTTCTCTGAAAGATAAAGCCCCTATAACTGCGATTCCATGGAAGCATAAGAGTCACATTCTCATTCTTAGTCTGATTTTGAGCATTTTTAGCATCTCAGTGCCTTGCTTTACAGACTTTGCAAATAGTATGCAGTCCCAAAACCTTTACATTGCAAAGATGTTTGCCAATGGCAGCCTACCTTACTCTGACTTTTTTACAACGGGTGGCTTCTTCTATTATTTCTTAGTTTCCTTAGCTTTTCGCTTGGGATCAACACTTTGGCTAATTCCCATACAGTTTCTTACCTACTATCTTTCTGGTAGTTTTCTTTACAAGACTGTCATGCACATGACAAGTAAGAAGGAAATTGCTACTTTCATTAGCTTTATTTTCTTCGTAATTAATGGAACGCTTGGTTTTGGCGGCCTCTACCCTATCCAATTCGCAATGCCATTTGTCCTTGGAGCCATTTTCTTCTTGACCCGTTACTTTGCTGGTCACAGTCGTGATGAAGCTTTTATTCTTTACGGATTGGCTGGCACTGCTGGAGCCTTCTTTGAAGCGCGAACACTCATTTTTTGGATATTGTCACTAGTGACAATTTTCGTTTACAACCTTGTCAACAAGCACTTTTTCCGTGGTTTTTACCAAGTCCTCTGTATAATTTTTGGTAATATTCTGGTACTGTATCTATGCCTTTACTTTATTTTAAATTTACAGATTACATCAGACTATATCAACCAAGTGTTAATCTATAGCTTTACACATCTTGCTGTAGAAAATAACGACTATCTGTTAACCCTTGTTTATCAAATCTTTGCCGTTCTAGGATCTGGACTACTTATTGGTGCCGTAACTACAGGTAATCATCTTCTTGGCGAAGCTAAAGATAAAAGTATCAAATGGGTACTGCTCATTAGTTTTGTCTTTACAGTAGTTTACAGCTTATTTTCTCGAAGCTTTGGTCTTTACAGTATTCTCAACATAGTACCTTATGGCCTTGTTCTGACTGCGCTTTCGTTAGACGATGCTACTAAAAAAAGAGCTGAACGCACCTCTCACAGACGTCGTAATGTTAGCCAGATTCATGCACTTAAAGTTTTTGGTATTTTCCTCAGTCGAAACTATTTCTTACCAATACTAGTCTTTGCATTTGCTTTTGCTATGCCAATCATCATGTTCCTATTTAATTTAGAAAATAATGCTGAACGCAGTACTGTCGCAAATTATATCGTTAAAAAAACTAAGAAAGACGAAACCATCTACGTCTATGATTCTACAGCAAAAATTTATTTGGATAGCGGTCGTAAATCGGCTTCACAATTTGTTCTTCCAGAACTCAATACAGCAAAATCTAGCCATAAAAAAGCTATCTCGGATACACTTATTCAAGATTCTGCACAATATATCGTTGTCCAAGAAAACACGCGCTTACCTTCCGATGTTAAATCAACGCTTTCTAAGAACTATAAAAAAGTTTCTATGAAGGGGATTGAACGATATACTCTTTATGTTCTAAAATAACTCAAAAAATCAATATATAGTGGTTGGAATAAAAATATACCACAATATATTGATTTTTTTCTGCCTAGTGCTATAATTAGTAGCGAGGTGAATTTTAGATGATAACATTAGAAAAAGAAAAGGTTACTGTCAACCCCGATATCAAAGTCATCAAACGTGATGGACGTATGGTTGCCTTTGATTCAAGTAAGATATATGAAGCTATTCTCAAAGCTAGTGATGCTATTACACCTGTTACACCTCTAATTGAGGTTAAATTGGAGAGTATTGCCAATCGTATTGTGGCTGAAATCAATGATCGCTTTTCTCAAAATGTCAAGATATATGAAATTCAGAGCATTGTAGAGCACGAGTTGCTCTCAGCCAACGAATATGCTATCGCTCAAGAATATATTAACTATCGCACCAAACGTGATTTTGAGCGTTCTCAGGCCACTGACATCAATTTCACCATTAACAAACTCGTCAATAAAGACCAAGCTGTTGTCCACGAAAATGCCAATAAGGACAGCGACTTATACAATACACAACGTGATTTAACCGCAGGAATTGTTGGAAAATCTGTAGGGCTTAAGATGCTTCCTTCACATGTAGCAAATGCCCATCAAAAAGGAGACATCCACTTCCACGATTTAGACTACAGTCCTTACACACCTATGACCAACTGTTGTTTGATTGACTTCAAAGGCATGTTGGCAAATGGGTTTAAAATTGGTAATGCGGAAGTTGAAAGTCCCAAGTCCATTCAAACTGCAACTGCACAAATTTCACAAATCATCGCAAATGTCGCCTCTAGTCAGTATGGTGGCTGTACAGCGGACCGTATTGATGAGTTTTTAGCTCCATATGCTCAATTAAATTATAAGAAGCACTTGGCCGATGCTGAGGTTTGGGTTGCTGAAGATAAACGAGAAGATTATGCACGTGCTAAAACGCGTAAAGATATCTATGATGCCATGCAATCTCTTGAATATGAGATTAATACCCTTTTCACATCGAATGGACAAACTCCCTTTACCTCTCTCGGTTTTGGTTTGGGAACCAACTGGTTTGAGCGTGAAATTCAAAAAGCTATTCTACAAGTTCGTATTTTAGGACTTGGGTCAGAACATCGTACAGCGATTTTCCCTAAGCTTATTTTCACCCTGAAACGTGGACTTAACTTGGAACCTGAGTCACCTAACTATGATATCAAACAGTTAGCTCTTGAATGTGCGACCAAGCGAATGTATCCAGATGTGCTTTCATACGACAAAATTATTGAATTGACAGGTTCCTTCAAGGCTCCTATGGGATGTCGTTCTTTCCTACAAGGGTGGAAGGATGAAAATGGTGTTGAAGTTAACTCTGGACGAATGAACCTTGGTGTTGTAACCCTTAATCTTCCTAGAATCGCTTTAGAGTCTAAGGGTGAGAAGGAAAAGTTCTGGGAAATCTTTGAGGAACGAATGGGAATTGCTAAAGATGCTCTCGTCTATCGAGTTGAACGTGCCAAAGAAGCTACACCTGCCAATGCACCTATCCTTTATCAGTATGGTGCTTTTGGTCAGCGTCTAGGTAAATACGACAGTGTCGACCAACTTTTCAAACATCGCCGTGCAACCGTATCACTTGGTTACATTGGACTTTATGAAGTAGCATCTGTTTTTTATGGTAGCGATTGGGAAACTAATTCAGAAGCCAAGGCATTTACGTTAGCTATCGTTAAAGCTATGAAAAATGCTTGTGAAAATTGGTCGGACGAATATGATTATCATTTCTCTGTTTATTCAACACCATCAGAAAGTTTGACTGATCGTTTCTGTCGCCTGGATACTGAAAAATTTGGTATTGTCAGTGATATTACAGATAAAGAATATTACACCAACTCCTTCCACTACGATGTTCGTAAAAATCCAACACCATTTGAAAAGTTGGAATTTGAGAAAGATTACCCAGAAGCTGGGGCAACAGGTGGATTCATCCATTATTGTGAATATCCAGTCCTCCAACAAAACCCTAAAGCACTTGAAGCTGTCTGGGATTTTGCCTACGACCGTGTCGGCTATCTTGGTACCAATACTCCAATTGATAAATGCTACAAGTGTGACTTTGAAGGGGATTTCACTCCAACAGAACGTGGATTCATGTGCCCTAACTGTGGCAATACAGATCCTAAAACAGTTGATGTCGTAAAACGTACATGTGGTTATTTAGGAAATCCACAGGCACGCCCAATGGTTAAAGGACGCCACAAAGAAATCTCAGCCCGAGTCAAACATATGAATGGCTCAACTATAAAATTTGAAGGAAAACATCTCTAACATATCATAGGGGATGTTATCACAAACTAGAAGCAGCTGGACGATACCCTCCAACTGCTTTGCTTATTTCATTTTTAGAAAGGAATAGCATGGGAAAATATCAATTAGATTATAAAGGTATGCAGCAAGTGGAACGCTACCACGAAAAAAATGCAACCGTAAAAAATGATAAAAAAGCACGTGTCCAGGCTCTTTTGAAAAAAGCTGGAAAGAAGAAATAAGATGATTTTACGCCGACCAAGTCAAGCAGATAAAGAAGCTATCTTAGAAATGATGGATGAATTTGAAAGAGAGCATTCTGCCCATGACGGTGGATTTTGGAATGCAGACAACTTTATTTATGAAGAGTGGTTAGAAGAAAATCTTCAGGCAGAAGCAGGACTTAATATTCCTGAAAATTGGGTTCCTGCTATCCAGCTGGTTAGCTTCAACGAAGTAGGTCATGCTCTTGGCTTTCTCAACCTCCGTCTCCGATTAAATGACTACTTACTAGAAAAAGGTGGTCATATTGGCTACTCTATCCGTCCGTCTGAAAGAGGTAAGGGATATGCTAAAGAATCTCTCCGCCAAGGCTTACAAATGGCTAAGAAAAAGAATATTACTAGAGCTCTAATAACCTGTAATATCGAAAATTTTGCTAGTCGTGCTGTTATCTTAGTCAATGGTGGTCAGTTGGAGAGTATTCACAATGAAACTGAGCGCTATTGGATAGATTTGGAGTAGAATTATGACATGGAATACACCAAAACCTCAAGAATGGAAGTCTGAAGAACTTAGCCAAGGACGTATTATTGACTACAAAGCTTTTAATTTCGTCGATGGTGAAGGGGTGCGTAACTCACTTTATGTCTCTGGTTGCATGTTTCATTGCGAGGGATGCTATAATGCTGCCACCTGGTCCTTTAAGGCAGGGATTCCCTATACTAAAGAACTTGAGGAACAAATCATGCAGGACCTAGCTCAACCTTACGTACAAGGTCTCACGCTACTGGGTGGTGAACCCTTCCTAAACACAGGAATTCTCATTCCCCTAGTCAAACGCATTCGTGAGGAACTCCCGGAAAAAGATATTTGGTCTTGGACTGGTTATACTTGGGAGGAGTTGATGCTTGAAACTCCTGATAAGATCGAGCTTCTTCATCTCATTGACATTCTCGTAGATGGACGCTTTGACATTACTAAAAAGAACCTTATGCTTCAGTTTCGAGGATCGTCTAATCAACGTATTATTGATGTCAAAAAATCTTTTAATCAAGGAGAGGTCGTTATTTGGGACAAGTTAAATGACGGTCAAACTAACTATGAGCAAGTAGATCGTAAAGATATGATATAAAGAAAAGTCTGAGTTCAAAAAAATCAGGCTTTTTTCTAAACTATTTTAACAAAGAACAGCTCATGCTCAGAGGATAAATCTTCACGATAGTGAAACTCATCAAAGGATAATTCTCGTAAGTCATCAATGGTTTGACAATTTTCTTTCATTACAGCCGTCAAAAAAGCTCCTCTAGCTTTTTTAGAAATCGTTGAATGTGTCTTAAGAAGACCATTACGGTCTTCCATAAAACTAACTGTGAATAACTGCTTACGAAGATCTGGACTAAAGACATCTTCAAATTCACTTGAAAGTAAAGAAACAACTGGAACTTGACTCTCTTCTATGAATTGATCATATTCAGCACGCCAGTAGTTTTTTAAGGACCGACCATCAACCTTAACCTTCGTATGAAAGTCATGACGATGTTCCTGAATTGAATAAAAAGCTGGAATAATCCCATAAAAAGAAGATGTAATAAATACCTGTTGGCTTAAGAAATCTTTTTCACCTGTGGATAAGTCACTACGTTTAATATGGCGATACATCAAGCCATTAAAAAGCTCTATTGCAGGATAGCTCCCTGCTTCCCCAGCCAAAATTCTATCCCAGCGCTGCTTCTCTTTCTCAGCCTGCTCAGGCTTTATTTTATAAGCTGTGGATAATTCTTCTGTGGATAACTTTGCCATTTCTTTGAGAATAGCCACACTCTTTTCAGAAATCTTCTGATACGGAACTTCATTGAGGGTCTTCATTTCTTTTGCAGTTGGAATCAAAAATCTAATCATACTATTATTGTAAGGTCATGTAAACATTTCGTCAAGAATTCTCTCTAGTAAAAAAGAAGTCAACAGACGTCAACTTCCTTTTTACTTAGTCATCTAAATCAACAAAACGACCTAGAATATGTACATTTTCAGCAATAGAAACAAATGCTTTAGGGTCTGCTTTTCTCATGTAATACTTAAAATCAGTGTACTCTTCACGGGTAATAATAGTCAGCAAAACTGCTTTTTTTTCATGATTATAAGTACCTTCCGCATCATTGATCATTGTTACTCCACGGTGGAGTTTCTTCTGAATCATTCGTACAACTGGATCAGGATTACTTGTAACAATCATAGCCTGCATTTTCTTTTGCTTAGTAAAAATCGCATCCGTTACTCGGCTTGAGACAAAAATTGTCACCATTGAATACAGGGCATATTTCCAACCAAAAAGTATACCGGCAAAAATCATGATAATCCCATTGACAATCAGAGAGATATTTCCCACATCACGACCAGTTTTCTTACGAATGGTAAGGCTGACAATATCCGTACCTCCACTTGAAATACGAGATTTCAAACCAAATCCAATACCTGTACCCATAACCAAGCCACCGAAGATAGCATTAATCAAAGGATCCTCAGTCAAGGTGACATGAGGCATTACCTGAATGAACAGGGAGCTCATTGTTACTGTAATGAAGGTGAAGATAGTAAACTTATGGCCAATTTTATTCCATGCAAGAATCAAGAGCGGAATATTAATAGCATAAAAAGTCAATGATACAGGAATCTCAAAACCAAGAGTTCTAACACTCAATGCTGATAAAACCTGTGCCAACCCTGTTGCCCCACTTGAATAGACGTGACCTGGTTGAAAAAAGAAATTCACAGCGATTGATGATAAGAGTCCGTATAGTAACGATGCTGAGACCTTCTCAGTATATTTTTCACGAGAAATACTACGAATAGCCTGCCAAACACCTATCTTCTTCGCAGATTTTTTCGCTACAAATTTAACGTGTTTGTGAAGACGTGTTTTATTCATTTTCTAATTCTACATGAAGGGCAAGTTCTTCCAACTGTTTATCAGCCACAAGACTTGGAGCCTGAGTCATAGGATCTGATGCCTTATTATTTTTAGGGAAGGCAATCACCTCACGAATATTATCTTTACCTGCAAGAAGCATAACAAAACGGTCAAGACCGATAGCCAAACCACCGTGTGGTGGGAAACCATAGTCCATAGCTTCAAGAAGGAATCCAAATTGCTCGTAGGCTGATTCTTCAGAGAAGCCAAGGGCTCTCAACATACGTTCCTGTAGGTCTTTATGATTGATACGTAGGCTACCCCCACCAAGCTCATAACCATTCAAGACAATATCATAAGCCACAGCACGTACCTTAGAAAGATCCCCTTCAAGATTTGATGCAGAGTCTTCTGTTGGCAAGGTGAATGGGTGGTGAGCAGACATATAACGTCCTTCTTCTTCAGACCACTCAAACATTGGCCAATCAACAACCCAAAGGAAGTTGAACTTAGTGGTGTCAATCATGTCAAGTTCTTTAGCAATTTGATTACGTAAAGCGCCAAGTGTATTATTAGCAACTTCAAGAGTATCTGCTACAAAAAGGACTAAATCATTCTCTTCAAGTTGTAAAGTATCTGTCAACTTACCTTCAATACTTGTCAAGAATTTAGCAACTGGACCTGCTAGAGCACCATCAGTCATTTTAACCCAAGCAAGACCTTTAGCACCAAATTGTTTAGCAAACTCTGTCAACTTGTCAATGCTTTTACGTGAGTACTTATCTGCATTTCCTTTGACAACAATTGCCTTAACAGCTGGTGCCTCAGCAAACACTTTGAAGTCTACACCCTTTACAATATCTGTCAAGTCTTGTAAAAGCATATCAAAGCGTGTATCTGGCTTATCGGATCCATAGTTATTCATGGCATCATCATAAGACATACGTGGGAATGGCAGTGTGACATTAATTCCTTTAGTTTCTTTCATAACCTTGGCAATCAATCCTTCTGTAATATCTTGGATTTCTTGCTCATTAAGGAATGATGTTTCTAAGTCAACTTGTGTAAACTCAGGTTGACGGTCTCCACGCAAATCTTCATCACGGAAACACTTAACAATTTGATAATAACGGTCAAAACCAGCATTCATCAACAATTGTTTAGTGATTTGAGGACTTTGCGGAAGAGCGTAAAAATGACCTTGGCTAACACGACTTGGTACCAAATAATCACGTGCACCTTCTGGTGTTGATTTTGTCAACATTGGTGTTTCGACATCGATAAATTCCAAGTCATCAAGATAATTACGAATAGCGTGAGTTACATTAGCACGAAGCTTAAAATTTTCCAACATTTCTGGACGACGAAGATCCAAGTAACGGTAACGCATACGTGTATCATCACTAGCCTCAACACCATCTTTGATTTCAAACGGTGTTGTTTTGGCAGTATTAAGGATTTTGAGGTCTTCAACTTTTAGTTCAACAGCACCTGTAGGCAAGTTGTCATTAGCTTGTTCACGTGCTTCAACTGTTCCTGTTACTTCAATAACAAATTCGCTACGTAGGCTCTCGGCTGTTTCAACAACAGCAGCATCTGCATTTTCAGGGTTAACAACGAGCTGCATCAAGCCTTCACGGTCACGAAGGTCAATGAAAATCAAACCTCCGAGGTTACGACGACGAGATACCCAACCTTTCAAAGTAATAGTAGTTCCGATATGTTCGCTTCGAACACGTCCGGCATACATAGAACGTTTCATAATTACACTTCTTTCGTTAATTTTTTAGTCTTAACTATTATAGCAAAAAGCCCATCAAAACCCCACCCATTTCGGGTTAGAATTTTAATAGACTTTCTTTTTTATCAAACTATTTACCAAATTGTTTCAACAAATCACTAGTATCTACGTAATCTTCAGCAAATTCTTCAAAATCTTCAAAACGATAATCAGCAGTCTCTAAATCAAGTAAGCTATTCCATCGGAAACCATAAACATCTTCAATAATAACACTAAGTTCATCAGTTTCTTCATCTACCTGCCACCCTAAATAACGTTCCTGAGTTTCAAAACTTAAGACCACATCTTGGCAATCTTGACGCCAAACTTGGCCAAGTAACTGTTGACACATTGCATGATCACTTGCAGGCTCGTCATTAAACCAGGTAATTTCATGTTTATCCAGAAGAGCAATCAACTGCCAAAACTGTTGTTGAAAGTGAATAGGCATACTACGATTAAAAGCTAAACTAAAGTTTTCACTTCGTTTAAGCATATCAACTATACTAACCATAAGCCTCCTACTTTTCTATTTGGTCCAGAACTGCTGCAAAATTCTCTGTTAGCTCCTCAAAACTTACAGTTACTTCCTCTCGAGTGGTATTATTTTTAACACTAACCTGACCTGACTCTAATTCACTCTCACCTAAGGTGATGACAGTTTTAGCCTTAAAGGCATCTGCTGACTTAAATTGTGCTTTAATCTTGCGTCCAAGGTAATCACGTTCGGCCTTAAATCCTTGATGACGGATAGCTTGAGCTAACTCGAGTGCTTTACCATTGGCTTCTGAACCTAGAACTGCAATATAGACATCCAAACCTTCTTCTACAGGAAGAGTAATACCTTGTTTATCAAGAACCAAGAGCAAACGTTCCAAACCAAGTCCAAAACCAAAACCAGCTGTTTCTGGACCACCAAAGTACTCAACCAAACTATCGTAACGACCGCCCGCACAGATTGTCAATTCAGACTTATCAATAGTAGTGATAAATTCAAAAATCGTGTGATTATAGTAATCTAGACCACGTACCATGTTGGTATCAATCACGTAAGGAATGTTAAGACTCTCAAGCATGGTACGCACTTCGTCAAAATGAGCTTGGCTTTCTTCATCTAGATAATCAAGGATAGATGGAGCATTTTCAACTGCAAGCTTATCTTCTTTTTCTTTTGAATCGAGCACTCGCAAGGGATTTTCATCCAAACGACGTTGACTATCTTTTGATAAACTCTCACGCATTGGTGTCAAATAGTCAATCAAGGCCTGACGATAAGCCAGACGACTTTCAGTATTTCCAAGACTATTCAAATGAAGGGTAACATCCTTAATTCTAAGCGTATTAAAGAGTTGATAGGCCATAGCAATGGTTTCAACATCTGTTGCTGGATTTTTTGATCCAAAGCACTCTACCCCCAATTGGTGAAACTCACGCAAACGACCTGCCTGAGGACGTTCATAACGGAACATTGAACCAATATAATATACTTTAACAGGTTTTTGAACCTCTGGCGCAAAAAGTTTATTTTCTACATAAGAACGTACAACGGGCGCTGTTCCTTCCGGACGCAGAGTGATGTGACGATCTCCCTTATCATGAAAATCGTACATTTCCTTAGTCACAATATCAGTTGTATCACCTACTGAACGTGAAATAACCTCATAATGTTCAAACATAGGTGTACGAATCTCACCATAATTGTATTTTTTAAATGTTTCACGTGCAACATTTTCCACGTACTGCCATTTGGCACTATCAGCAGGCAAAATATCTTGCGTGCCCTTAGGTTTTTGAAGTTTCATAATAATGATACAGACCTCAAATGGGCCTGCCCTCCTTTTCCGTTATTACAGATATAATCACTCTATTCTAACATAAATTGCATGGCATTTGGGAAATGGTAGAGTATTTTTGAAAGAAGAAACAAAACTCCCGGTATGTATAATGGTTAATCTTACTCATCAACAAACAAGTAGTGAATTTATGAGGGGCTCTCCTTTTTCCAAAAACCTATAGAATTCTTTGTTTTATCTCTTTGTCTTTCATGATACCTTTCTTGCTATTAAAAATAGGACAGGCTAACCCCATCCTATACACTTGTTCTATTATGACCAAACTTTATCAGTAATTGATTTAATCAGTTGCAACTTATTCCACTCATCTTGCTCTGTCAAAATATTACCTTCTTCAGTCGATGCAAAGCCACATTGAGTTGAAATACCGAGGTTCTTAAGTGGTACAAGATTTGCTGCTTCATGGATACGAGCGATAACAGCATCTACATCTTCCAAAGCAGGATCCTTAGAAGTAATCACACCAAGGACCAATTCAACATGATCACGATTATTCCAAATTGTTGGAAGTGGAGCGAAGCTACCTGAACGCGCATCGTCGTATTCCAAGAAAAAGATATCATAGTTTAATTGACCAAGATATTTAGCCACTGAATCATAGCCGCCTTCAAAAAGGTATGTAGATTTAAAGTTTCCACGGCAAATATGTGTAGCCAAAGTCAAATCTTCTGGAAGACCTTCCAAGGCTTTGTTGATAGTATACACATCGTCTTTAGCAATTTTTGCCAACTCAGCTGTTTTTTCAGGATTATTTTTTTCATTCTCAAACTGTTGAATCAAATAACCCCAAGTCGTATCATCCAACTGTACATAACGTGCACCCAAATCGTAAAAATGTTGGATAGTATCATGATAAGCTTTAGCCAAATCATCAAGGAAATCTGTCCATGAATCATAGTAATCAGCATAAAGATCACTACGGTGGTCACGATTAATGATGAGTGATGGACTTGGAATAGTTACTTTTGGAGTAATTCCTTCAGGAGTCACCGATTTAAGATATTCAAAGTCACGATAGAAAGGATGATTAGGATTTTCAGCAATCTTACCATTAATACGAACGTTGGTTGTACGTGTCTTAGCACCATGGAATTTATATGAATCTTCTTGTTGATAGGCTTCAAAACCAGTCAAATTCCAAAGGAAGTCAAGATGCCACCAAGAACGACCAAATTCACCATCAGAGACCACTTGAAGACCATTTCCCACCTCATGGTGTACCAAATCTTTAACCAACTCATCTTGTACTTTCAACAATTCATCTTGAGAAATGTCCCCATCTGCAAATTTTTCACGTGCTTCTTTTAAAGCTTGCGGACGAAGGTAAGACCCAACATGGTCAAAATGATAATGTACTTTACTCATAGCTATTTACTCCTTTTGATTCTCTTACTATAATAATCCTATTCTAGCACTTACAGTTATAGCTGTGAAATATATAAATATTATCCATTGATATAGCTATTAACTATGAGACTTCCTAAAAAGTTTTTTGTCAAGTAACTTTACTTTACAAAAAAGATATGTTATTCTGTTATAGTTGATTTAAAATCAAGAACATAAATATTAATTCGGAGGAAATAAAGAAATGGCAGTACCTGCACGTCACACTTCAAAAGCGAAGAAAAACAAACGTCGTACGCACTACAAATTGACTGCTCCATCAGTACAATTTGACGAAACAACTGGAGATTACTCACGTTCACACCGTGTATCACTTAAGGGATACTACAAAGGACGTAAAATCGCTAAAGCTAACGCAGCTAAATAATAGAAGGGAGATACCATGCGCGTAAATATTACACTTGAACACAAAGAATCTGGTGAACGCTTGTACCTTACTTCAAAAAACAAACGTAACACTCCAGACCGTCTTCAATTGAAAAAATACTCACCAAAATTGCGTAAACACGTAATCTTTACTGAAGTAAAATAATTAAGATAAGAAAAGCCTATGAAACTCATGTTTCTAGGCTTTTTTCGTGCTTAAATTGCGGTTTTGTCTGATTTTTGTCTGATTGAATTATTTCTAACTTTTATTTACCAAACTATTATTTATTCACTTACAACAGCTTATTAAAAATGATACAATAGAAAAAAGTCAACTTATAGGAGAATGACTATGAAAACACAGGCAATCGAAGTAACAAACCTTGCTAAGTCGTTTGAATTAAGCAAGGGTAAGACTGTTCAGATTTTAAACGGTCTCAGTTTATCAGCTAACTATGGTGAATTTATATCTATATTAGGTGTCAGTGGTTCTGGAAAATCAACACTATTAAAATGTATGTCAGGTCTATTGCAACCAAGTCAAGGAAAGGTTGAGATTCAAGGTTTAGATCCCTATCAAACTAGTCCTAATAAACTTGCTAAACTAAGACGTGAGTCCTTAGCGTTTATCTTCCAATCCTATAATTTGGTACCTGCACTACCTATTATTGAAAATATCGCCTTACCTTTAAGATTATCAGGCAAAAAGGTCAACAACCAAGAGATACTTGAATTACTGGAAAAATTGCAATTCAAGGCAGATAGCAAAGCCTTCCCTTCAACCTTATCTGGTGGTGAACAACAAAAAATAGCTATTGCACGAGCTATTTTAGCAGATAGTCAGATTATTTTTGCAGATGAGCCTACTGGTGCGCTTGATAGTACCTCTCGTCAAATTGTTTTTGATATTTTAAGAACACTAGCTAATCAGGGGAAATGTATCCTCATGGTTACTCACGATATTGAGCTAGCTTCAAAAACTGACCGAGCACTCATCCTTAAGGATGGTTTGATTTCCCAAGAAATTATAAAACCTAAGTCTGAAGAATTAACTAAGGCTTTAGGTATAGAGACTGATGTAAGGGAGAGATAAATCATGTTAAAACTCATTTATTACCAATGGAGATATAGTTGGAAAGAATGGACCGCAACTGTACCTGTCTTTTTTATGGCAAGTCTCATTTCAGGGATATCCCTTTCAGGCGACTTTAATATTATAGCAAACAAGGACGTACTACTCAGTGTTCAAACAGACCCAAGCCCAGTATTCCTTATGCCCATTTTCTTTGGCGGGCTAACTCTTTTTCTTATTATTTCCAGTCTCATTGCTAGTCTTTTAAATTATTTCAAATCGGATTATCAACTTTGGGAAATTTTAGGTGCTAACCGCTGGCAGTTGTCAATTTTAGTTGCTGGACAAATTAGTTTAATGGCATTTATTTCCAGTATACCTGGTGCTCTCATTGCAACACCGATAAGCCGTTACTACTATTATTATTTACAGAAGTATTTTGGCAAAGGTATGATGCCAGATTTAAACTTTGGTTCTCAACCGTTGGCACTGCTTGCTACCGTAGCTTTAATTTCAAGTCTCGCTTTTGTTAGTGGGTACTTCTATACCAGTAAACTCCTTAAACAGAAAGTCGAACGAAAAACTTTTAAATTTTGGATAATTGTTAAGAAAGCAGTCCCATGGGCTATTTTAGTTGCCCTATATGCTTCCCTTTTATTTATGTTTTATCATTCAGAACCACTATTGGGTACTGGTTCCTTGCTTTATCTCATGCTAGTCAATGTTTTTGCTATCTATGCTCTATCTCCCTATCTTCAAATTGGTATTATCAAACTTTTATCACCCGTACTACTTAGCCACAGGTATGCCCCAATCCTTGCAAAATGGCAAATTCTAAGTCAAAAATCTTATCTTAAAGCCATTAATGCTTCGGTTGTTGCTGGAATTACATTGGTTGGGAGTTTTCAACTACTCTCGCAAAATATCTTTTCTTTCTTTCAAGAAGACGGTGAATTAGAATTATTAGTTTCCTTTATTGCCTTTTTCCTAGCTCCTGTACTATTAATATTAGCAAACGTAGTCTCCATGACATTATTGTCTGTCCGCCAGGAGGCCAAAGAGCAGGAACAGTTAGCCACATTAGGAGTTTCCCCTGCTCAACTGTTGCATACAAAACTTTGGGAAAGTCTTATTATAACGGGACTAGCGTTCTTTATTTCCCTAGTGATTAACCTTGCAATGATTGGTCTGATGAACCATTCACTCAGATTGTTGAAAATGGGAATGACTAATTGGACAGGTCTTTTCCTTCCAGCTATCATCCTATCTACACTACTCTTTCTTTTGACTTTCATCACTAAAGTAAGCCATATTAAGAAACAAACATTTTAAGAAAGAAGCCTATGAAACGTATGTTTCTAGGCTTTTTTCTAATGTTCAAAATTCTATTTCATCTAGTTTTTATCTGATTAAAGTTTAACTTTTGTTACTCAATCAACTTCTCTAGCTTTTCAACCGCTCCTCTCATGGTGTCTTTTTGTTTCTTAATCACGTGGAGATAGACACGTTCAATCTCCTTAGAATCCTCCGAGTGTCCGACAAATTCTCGAATGGTTGGGAGATCAATGCCTTCACTTGCCATAATGGAAATAAAGCTATGACGAAACATATGAGGAATGACATGAATCGGTCTCCCAAAGTCTAGGAAATTATCAATATCCTTATAGGACTTACCTGCCTTCTTATTATACTTTACTGACTGACTAGAACCACCTCTCAGGAATTGTGATAGCTCGTTGTGATAAAGCGGAGAACCTTGCCTATTACCTGCCCTGATATAGGTTCTAGTAAAGAGATAGCCCAAGTCTTGGTAAGTCGGATTGAATTGAGCTTGAAACTTATTTCTGTCAATGTAGTGTCGCAAGATTTTCTCTACCTCAGAACTCATTGGAATCGTACGGACACTTTCCTTAGTCTTAAGGTCTGCTCGGTAACGTTCCTTTTCATCAAGATTAAGAGCTTCCATAACCTCATCTGATTTATTTTTACTTGCCCTCTGCCAATGAACCTTTATCCACTTTCCCTCAAAATCAAGCATATCTTCATTCAAACCCAAAACCTCACTTGGTCTCATGCCTGTTAGGAAAATCATTCTCAACACGTCTGCAATAAGTTGATTATCAGACCTATCTGTCCAGCTTTCTATCAGGCGGAGAACATAGTTAACTTCGCTTGCTTCTAAGTATTTTTCCGCAATGTCTTCACGTTTCTTATTCTGCTCCTCACTCTTTGTCAGAACTCGCCTTTTAACCTTGTTATTAGTAATCGGGTCTTGTGTAAGAGTAATTTGTCCATTTTCCACTGACCAGTCAAAAATCATCTTAAGGTAGATATGCAGGTTTCTTGCCATGTGCATAGAAGAAACATTGATAAGATTTTGAATTTCATCTGTCATAGAGGCAAATTTTGTGATAGATATTCTTGTATCAAAGTTAGGCTCAATATAACGGTTGTAGATAGTAACTCTTGTTTTAAGGGTATTATTGGCTGGCTTGACCCTCTCATGCCATGCTCTAAAGGCTTTACCATAAAGATTTCCATCTTCATCAAAGGGCTTGGCGATTTCTTCTAGGGTTAAAATCCTCTTTGCTTTCTTGGGTGTTACGCCTGTTACCTCAGCAATATAGTCATCAACTAATTTATTTAGTTCTTGCGTGACCTGTGTAATCAGTTGCGAGTTTTTAATATCACTGACCAAGAGACGCTCTTTCCCAGATGATGTTTTCTTACTTGGTCTTGCCTTAGTAGTAAACCACCCTTTACTAGCACCTGTAGAAAGGTATTTCTTGTGAGATTTTTTAGTAATAGGGTGGGTAAATCGCATAGCGAATTTCACCAAGACGTTACCCGCCTTATTAGGGTCTGGTCGCCAAGAACTGATGATGAGTACTCTTGAACCATTATCTCTCATAGGTACCCCCTACACTATCTTTGCAACATACTGGTTAGTAATTTTGTAGTCAAACCATACTACAAAGACTTCCGAGTGGATAAAGACGTTGCCATGCGTTCCTTTGATACCGAAGGCGTATGGACTGTCTTTCATCTGACGAATATAGCTATTAAGTGTTGCAACTGTCATGCCATGCCAGAGTTCATCTAAAAAGACGGATTTTCGGTACCAGTTACGGGTCAAGTCAAAATCATGTTCTGTTTTTAATATTGCCATTGAATTCTCCTTCTATTCTAGTTATAGTCAAGATAGTTATTTTTAGAAAGGCGGATTGTAGCGTTTTACAAGTCGTCTTTTCTTATGCCCCAATAGGCTGAGCTTAATTGCTCTTGTTTGTACTGCTGAATGTCTGTTTCGTCTACTTTCGTTAGCTTAGATATACCAAGCTCAAGTAGGTACTGAATATAATTATCTGCCTTTTCTTGTCCATGTGATTCGGCTTTTGCCACATATAGTTTCCCGAGTGTTCGTGAGACTTGTTTTTCTGTCCATAGCTCAGACTGTTTTAGAGTTGGCTTCGTTCGCTTAACACTCAAGACAGTCTTTTCTTTTGTCTCTAGGTAGTCATTCCACCACTTTACATTTTTTCTTCGCCAACGGTTAGAATCCTTGTCTCTCGGACTGACAAAACGATAATGTCCGTTAATTGCCTCAAAGTAAATCTCTTTGAGCGGTCGCCCATCTTTTATCTGTTTAGCTAATAAATTTGCCTTTTCTTGCCAACATCTAAGCTCTGCTCTTGTCCATGATGATGGCGTTTCTGGTAAATCTTTGTCTAGTTTTTTCTCTAACAGCTTGTTATAGATACACCATTGCTGAGTACCTCTAACACCAATCGTTACCATCTCACCAACCTTTTCACCATTTTCAAGAATACTCTTTTCATGGTAATCAAAGGTTTTAGCAGTTGATATGCAGAGTTGCCTTTTACAGTAACTGTAAATAAGTGGGACGGATAGGCTGTCGTCAAAGATATCATTGGCGATATCTAGCCTTGTGACGTTACTATGATATTCAAAAATACGCTTCATTAATGCTACCCAATTATTGACATTGCTTTCCATGTATTCTTCATATTGACGGCACCCCTGCCCTCTCAGTTCGATAAAGACCCCCATTTTCGATTCCCAATCCTTATTGAAATAAACCTTTATCTCTGAGAAGGCATAATGCCGTTGGTACTTGTTTATACCCCATTCATTGAGGACAAACTTGTCTTTAGGAAGAATGAGGATTTTCTCAATGACATCATCTGGGGCTAAACCTTTAATCGTTACAGCTAAATAGTCTAACATCACTGAGTTATCCATGTTTAGGCTCCAATAAATTTAATATCGGTTGCCACTAGCTTTAAGCCACCCCAATTTCCACCACCATTACTGTTAGCTCGCCAACCAAGGTGGACTTCTGGATTTACAAGTTCTACTACGAGAGAGTTCAGCTCATCCTTTTCAACGGATTTAGCTAACTTGTCAAGATTATCTACAATCTCCAAACGAATGCTCTTAAGGTCATCAGGGGAATAACCCAAGTCTTTCAAGGCCTGAATTTTGTCTGTATCTTGTACAGAACAAGTAATTTTAGCCACTTCATCTGTCGCAATGCTTTCGCCATTGATATTTTTATAGACTGGAGCAACCCGTGAAGAAAGGATAGTCACTTTCTTTGGAATGTCAAATTGTGATTTATCCAATTTCAAATCGCCTACTTTTACAGTTTCGTCTGTTAAGTTAAATTTTGTCATGTATTTTTCTCCTGTTCATAAAAACTACGCCTACATGAAATCCTTCGTAAACCATTGATATCATGGGCTTTATAAAGGTTCTTTCGTGAATTTTGCTTCAAATCGTCAAATTCCTTGCGTATCAAAGGATTTGACCACATTTCATGTATGTGTGCACCCCCTAATAGGGGCTGGGGTGCAAATGTCAAATCGAGTTCAGCCGTTTGCCACCTTCCCCACCTGCTCTGGGCTACCGTGTTGACCACTCGCCCAGCGGTGGGGTGGCGAACCGTCTTCATCGATGAAAGAATCCAAGTCTCTTAGATGATTTCTCTTCAGTCTCTTTCTCCAAGGTCTGGATTCTAGCCAGAAGCACTTCTAACTCCTTTTTCAACTTCACTAGGTTCCTTCGATAATCTTCTTGGATTGCCTTAAAGGAGACCTCTAGCTCATCAACAAGTTCTCTAATAGGTTTTTGAGAATCATTTTCTTTAGAAAACCCATAAGCGCTTAGAATTGCACTTTCTAGCCCCAACGAAGACTTCTTATCAGCAATCGCTTGAAAATGGTTTAGGTCATCTTCTGTAAAAAGATAAACTTTAGAATATGAGTTTCGACCCGTTCTCACCCTACTTTCTTTAAATTGAGTATCGGTCAGGCTTTCAATTTTTAATCGCCACTTTTTCAGTGTTGAAACTGAGTTAAGACCGTCAACCCTGTCCACAACTTCTTGATAATCGTATTCATTCATTAGCTTACCTGTGTTTTTTGATTGAGAAAGTCAGTCGCAATCTGCAAAGCTCTAGATTCAATTAATCGCTCAGATCCCGTACCCTTGATAAGGTGATAGAGTTATCTGGCATCCAAATCATTACAATACTCTGGTTTGATTAAGACTATCTCTTTTGTCTCTTGTAAGTAGACTACCCACTCTATTATTTGTAGTCCCATACCTGTTAAATTCATAATTACCCCCTTTTCTGATTTTGGATAACTAGCATTTATCCGAAATAGATGGTATAATTACAATAATTAGATTTACTGTCCTTGAACGATGTACTAGGTTGTTCAAGGATTTTTTGTACCTTCCTTTCTTTTTTGATTGTTAGGTTAGCTCCTTTCTATCGAACATATACGTTTTTATGTACGAATGGTGTAAAATTTTTTGAGCAATCCTAATGCTCACCAATAATTATATACGATATCATACACGCTGTCAAGTGTTATCTCCAAAAAATGTACGATTTTATAAACTCCTGTGTTATAATGGTCTAAGAGGTAACTTATGTTTGAAATACTTAAACCTGATAAAAAGTCTGTGGGGCGAAGACTTAGACAAGTCAAGGATGAATTGAATTTATCCTTTACAGATTTTGGAAATCGTCTAGGACTCAAAAAATCAACCATTAATGCATATGTTAGAGGGGATAACTTAGCTCCTCTTGAAGTTTTAGAGAAAGTGTCAAAAATCTATGGGAAACCTGTAGGTTGGTTTTACTATGGAGAATTAGAAGAATACATTGAACTTTATCTTAGAAAACTCGGTTATGGTAAATTTCTAGACGAATATCCTGAAACCCCATTAAAGATAAAAGATGAGCTTTTTAGGATTAAAACAGATCCAATACAATCAGTCACAACTAACGGAGGGGTAAGCATTGGAACATTTGAAAATCCTGACTGGGAAAATGATTTTGGTTACCCAAGTGAAGGCTACTTAGACGACATCTTCTTTGAAATGCTCTATGACACGCTAAAAAATTCAATTAGACAGGAAGCTCAGAACTTTCTAAGTCAGCAAAGGGGACTTGATGATACTAAAGTCAAAGAACTTTCTAATTACTTTGCCAATCAAATCTATACTTCATATGATTTTATCGGAAATCTAGAAAATCTTACCAAAGATAAAATCAAACAAGAAGTTAAAAAAGGCTATGAACGCCTACTTAAAGATTCACCTCAAGTAGGCGTAGAAGTTAGCTATGATTCCAATTACTTACTTGGTTTTCTGATAAATACACTTGCGGATAGCCAAACAACAAGACAGCTACTTTCAGATATATCCCAAGCAACAGTTGGTATGCCTTTTTCACAATTTTATGAAGGTCATGAATTAGTCGATATTATCCAATCTATCAGACCTCGACTGATAGAACTTTACCATAATACAACCTTTGATGATTGGACTGACTGGGCGGAGAAATAACTTTAGATAGGAAGAAGAAAATGGATAGATTTAAAAATATACCCAAACCACATTTACCAAAAAAACTCCCTTTTGACTATACTTCAATATACACTGACCCTCAAATTATTAAGTTAGTCACTAAAGCCAATATTGCTATTGGTACTTATGAAGGATTTTTAGAATCCATCATTAATCCTATGCTGCTGATTTCTCCCTTGCTTAGCCAAGAAGCCGTTCTCTCCTCAAAACTTGAAGGAACTCATGCTACTTTGGAAGACTTACTTAATTATGAAGCGGGTAATAAAGTTGATATTGAGCGTGACGAATTGCATGAGATTATTAACTATCGAAAAGCACTCTTTTACGCTTTAGAAAACATCTCTATCATCAATAATAATGATTCTAAAGGCTTGCCTTTATCTAATAGAATTATTAAAGAAATGCACAAAATTCTTCTGGATAATGTTAGAGGTAGCAGTAAAAATCCTGGTAATTTTAAGAGAAACCAAAACTATATCGGTAGCATAGCTTCGATATCATACACTCCTGTCCCTGCGGAACAAACACCAGAATATATGTCTAACTTAGAGCAATATATACATTATGATGATTTAGACCTATTGGTCCAGTCGGCAATTATTCATGCTCAATTTGAAATGATTCACCCTTTTGAAGACGGTAATGGACGAATTGGACGATTGCTCATACCACTGTTCCTCTACTATCAAGAACTCCTTTCTTATCCAACCTTTTATATGAGTTCATACTTTGAAAAAGATAGGTCTCTTTACATATCTCACCTGTCAAATATTTCAAAAAATAACAACTGGAAAGACTGGTTTAAATACTATCTAGAAGGAGTGATATTGTCTGCAGAAGAGAGTACAAAAAAAGCTCAAGATATACTGAGCCTGTATAATATCATGAAGGAACAAATCATCCCCAAACTTCATTCTGTATCAGGTATCCAGCTTCTTGACTTTATATTCTCAGCTCCAATTTTTAAGGCGAAACAAGTTAGTGAACACCTAAAAATTTCTGAACGAACCACTTATACCTTACTAAACAAGTTGATTGAGGAAGGCTATCTTTTAACTGATAACGCTCAAAGGAATAGAACCTACTATTGTCCTCAACTTCTTTCAATCGTTCAATAAGCTATCTCTTATTGAAGCAATACTCATTCCTGCTTCACTTATTTCTTCTTTAGTGAAGCGAAAGCCACTTTTACTTCACTTATTCATTTTTTAGTGAAGTGAAACCCGTTTTGGCTTCACTTATTTTTTGTTATATGAAGCAGAGCTGGTTTTCACTTCACTTAGTTAAAGAGTAGGATTTTATCTGATTTTTATCTGATTAAAACTAAAGCAAGGTCAAAATCACCCAATTTCATCAACAATTGAAAAGTTAAAAAGCCCATAAAATCAACGTTTCTGTCATTCATGAATATTACTAAACCATGCATTACGCTCACTGAGGTTAAATAAGGATTCAATACGAATCAATACAAAAGAAAAACGCTGATTTCAAGCGTTTTTTCTTTTTGTCAAACTCTATATATTGAACTGTATTTCAATTCAATCTCTACCTTTTTCTCTACCTTTTTAGGTTTGAAAAATTTAATAGGATAACCAAATAAAAGACGCTCTAGTTTTATGACTAACTAGAGCGTCTTTTAACATTTTGAAAATCAACTTGCTTTATGAGCTTTTTTAGTTCTGGTTTTAACAACTTCTGTTTGACTGAAAATCAAAAGCCTTTAATATCAAGCATCTATACACTTTTCTGAAAGCATTATTCCAATCAATCTCAACTTATTTCATCTGAATGGTGTGAATCTTACCCTAAAATCATTGAATCGAGCTAATCTATACCAAAAATTCACACAACTATTTAGATGATTTTTTATTTTGCCTGTTCCTACCTATGGTTTTACCCTAGACAAAAATTATAGAGCCAAAAAATCTAGTCACACATTTGAACTAGTGTTTTACGTTGCCTTGATTAACAAGGTTACCAAATCTTTCAGAATTACATTTTCTATTTATAGAAAAATATTAGTAATAAATTATGTAAATTCAATCTAATTACTATAAGTTTGCTCCCATTTTTTCATTTCTTCAACTATGCTTCTTAGAGCAATACCTTTTTTTGTCATTTTATATTCAACCTGTGGAGGCGATGTCGGTAAAACTTTTCTTGATAAAATGCCTTCTTGCTCGAAATCATGTAACCGTTGCGCTAATATTCTAGGATTAATACCTTCTACACTACGCAGAAGACTACCATAATGTATATTACCATCAATAATTTCAGATAAAATCTCAAGAGTAAATTTACCCTTTAGTAAATTCAAGACCCTTCTTGCTGGACAAATTGATTTTTTCAAAGGTTGCATCTTGCAAGTCTCCATTCATTTCCTCCTTTTTTGATAGTTACTATACTTTTTTTCCCTTCTTGTTTCATAAATAATTACATGATAAGTTAATTGTATCACTTGAAGGGAGAAATTACTATGGATATTACAACTATGTTTGACCGTATCGAAGATATTCTCGGTTGCGCTGATGGAAGATACTTTAGTACTGGACATACTCAAGTAAAATATTTTCAGAAAGTTAAACATATTGCTTTTGATTGATAAATAAAAATTAGTTTGATGAAATAACGGAGGAAGCTTGATGAAAAAAACAAATACAAAAGCACCAGCTTATCTACTTTTTATTCTTTCGCTAGGATACATTATGGCAGTCCTAGATACAACCGGAGTTGTTCTTGCAGTGCCTCATATTGAAACAGCTATAAGCGTCTCATTAGAGCAATCCATTTGGATTATTAATGCCTATACACTAGCTTTAGGGTCTTTGCTCCTACTTTCAGGAAATTTAACAACAAAATATGGTGCTAAACGAATTTTATTAATTGGAATGACAATTTTTACACTTGCCTCGTTAGGGTGCTCTTTTTCACCAAATATTGAAACATTAATTATACTTAGATTCATTCAAGGTTTCGGTGCTTCTTTGTTCATGCCAAGTTCATTAGCACTTTTATTCATTTCATACCCCGATTCTACTAAAAGAGCACGTATGTTAGGAATCTGGACAGCAATTATTTCTGTTGCAACCGGTACTGGTTCTTTTATTGGTGGACTAATTATTAACTACTTCGGATGGAGGGGTATTTTCTTGGTCAATATTCCATTTGGAATTTTGACAGTAATTTCAATATTACTTCTCGTGAAAAATAATATTGCCAATCTAAAGACCAGAATTGACATCTTTAGTAATATATTTCTGGTTACAACTATCGGAAGTCTAGTTATTTACCTTGTTGAAGGGAATCAATATGGTTATAGTAACTCAAATCTTTTATTGTTTCTTCTCCTATTTATATTATTTGCTATTGGTTTAGTAGTCCACGATAAAAAAAGTAAAGCACCTATTGTTCCCCACCAACTATTAAAAAATGCTAAGTTTATTGTCTCTAATCTATTAGGTTTAGTAGTTAACATTTCACTATATGGCATTGTTTTGGTGCTAGGACTCTATTTTCAAACTTATTTAAACCTTTCCTCAATGGTTTCTGGACTCCTCATTCTACCAGGAATGATTGTCTTAATTATTGGTAATTTATTTTACGCACGTGCCGTAAAACGATTTTCCGTGGGAAGCCTCGCTACTATCTCAATTATTTTTGCCATTGTAGGAGCAGCAGGAATTTTTGGAATTGGAGTTCTTTTTCATGAAATTCAACTATACATCCTAATTCCTTTATTTTCTTTAATGAGCCTAGGTATCGGAGTGTTAACTCCAGCAACTACAACCATTCTTATGGAAGCTGCTGGTCAAGAATTATCTGGAATTGCTGGTGCAACTCTAAACGCTAACAAACAGATTGGTGGACTTTTTGGTACAACAATTATGGGGATTGTAACTACTAATTTATCCCATGATTGGAATATAGTCATCGTTGTCGCATTTTTGGTTAACGTGATAATGTATATTGCTACTTGGTTAATTGCTAGTCGTTACCTTTATGAAAAAGAATAAAACTAAACAGAACGCAATCAATTTAAAAGTTGATTGCTTTTTATATTATTTATCAATAATCTAAACTCCTATATCAGAAATGAATTTCACTTCTTTTCCCCTATTAAACAATCTAACTAATAACAAAAAGATCAACAATAATATGTTGATCTTTTATTTTCAATCTAAATCTTTCAAAATATCTGTAAATCTATGTGTAAACATAGCTGTCATCCCCCATATATTTTCTGTCAAGTTTCTGTAAAAAGGAATATGACGTTCACTGTACCCAAAATTATATCTATCTCTGTTTTTTACCAGGAAAAATGGGAAATCTTTCGCATCACTCAAGGTAGAAGTCACTGTATAATAAACTGGATTTTCTGTCAACAGGGTGTCAATATCTACTGTAAACAGACGAGCCACTTCTTCATTAGGTGAAATATCTTCCCAATTATCTATATTCAGTTTTCCTACAAAGCAATGAACGGTTCTCCCCTGATGAACAAGATAGTCTATCTCTCCCCAAATATCAATTTGATTAGGAACTATATTTAATTCCTCACAAGTTTCTCGTATGGCGGCTTCTTGAAAAGTCTCGCCATCTTCGGCATGTCCACCTGGAAAAGAAACTTCTCCCGGCTGAGAAATATGTTCACTTCGTACTTGATAAAGAACCTGATACTTCTCATTTTTTTCATTGTATAGCAAAGGTAAGAGTACTGCATAGCGACCAGATTCTCCCAAGGGCTTAGGCTCATAGTGAGCCAATTTATCTTTAATAATCATAAGAACTCCTTAACTTCATCTTATCATAAAAAACAAGATAGCCCTATTATATAAAATTTTTATATATAAAATATTGACATATATTTCTAAAAGAGGTACACTCAATATGTAAAATAATTATATATAATTTTTATACATATCCTAAAAGCGAAGGAGTAGACTATGTATTTTCCAACATCATCAATCCTGATAGAGTTCTTAATACTGGCTATTATCGATAGAGAAGACTCCTATGGTTATGAGATCAGTCAAACCATAAAACTTGCAGCTAATATCAAGGAATCAACACTTTATCCTATTCTTAAAAAACTTGAAAAGGCCGGCTATATGACGACCTATAGTCAAGAATATCAAGGTAGAAAACGTAAATACTACAGTATTACCTCGGAGGGAAAAGAACAGTTAGAATTTCTTAATAAGGAATGGTTAACCTATAAAGAAACTCTGGACGGTATTGTGGAAGGGAGATTAAGACATGACAAAGACTGAATATCTAGCCAAATTAACAAAATATCTACGAAAATTACCACAAAAGGACTACGAAGAAGCTCTAGAATATTTTATGGAGTACTTTGAGGAGGCTGGACCTGAAAATGAAGCTCAAGTTATTGCAGAATTGAGTACACCTAAGGAAGCCGCTCATGAAGTCATCACTCGTCTGCTTGATGAAAAGATTATTGAGGATAAGAGCAGCTTACGCAATAAAACGACTATCCTTTGGATTGCTATCCTAGCTGTTTTAGCCAGTCCAGTCGCCTTACCAATTTTACTATTCTTCTTAGCTATGCTAATGACACTTCTTATGATTATTTGCGCAGTCATAGTGACTGCCTTAGCTCTTACCTTTGCCTTACTCATTAGTGGTGTTTACACTTTCTTTACAAGCTTCTCTCTCTTAAGTGTTTCACTGGCTTCAACACTGTTTGGAGTAGGTCTAGGACTGTTGATGTTTGGGGGAGCGCTCTTACTACTTTTGGTTTCATTTGAAATCTGTAAACTTATTGTAAAGCTAATTACTCTATTGATTAAATGGCTCATCAGGAAAGGAAGAAAATCATGAAAACTTGGAAAAAAGTCGTCCTTGGAATATCTCTCATTTCTGTATTCTTAGGTGGGGGATTAGCAATTTGGGGCTACAGCCATGGAGCCTTAACTGATTTACAAAATCAGCCCAAAAATGATCTGGATTTTGTAAAGAAAGAAGTTAACGACTTCAATCGAATGGATATAAAAAGTAACAGCTACAATATCCTTATTAAAACTGGAAATGTTAGTAAAGCAACTATCACTTATTATCAAAAAAAGAAAAATCCAATTGACATTACTGTAAAGGAACGTCAATTAAGCATCAACGAGAATTATTCTGATAAATCTCTAACTTCCCATAATCATTTCAACTTATTCGGATTAAAAGATTTAATAAATCTATCTACTCTCAACGAAAGCAATACCATAATCATTACACTCCCTAAAAAACAAACGATTGATTTTCTAAAGGCAGATTTGGCATCTGGAAATTTAGATTTAAATAATAGCACAATTAAACAGTCAAATATTGACCTTAAAGTAGGTGACCTAACATTTACCGAGATGACTATTAATAACCTAAAGGCTAATCTTGCTGTCGGTAGTGTTGAAAGTAATGATACGCTTTTCACTAACTCTGATTTATCTATTGCATTAGGGGATTATAGCGGTAACAACTTGGTATTTAATGGACATAACAAGCTTGATGTTACTTCAGGTGACGTTGAAATAAGTCTTAAAAGTCATACTGTTAATGTTCAAGCTGACAGTCATTCGGGAGAAACAGAGATTACGAATAACCTTAAGAACTCAAAGGATAATACACTTACCATTACCTCTGATCTAGGTGATATCTACATCGAATAACGTAAAAAAGCCAGCTCTAATTAGAGCTGACTTTTAGTTTATACATTATCAGACTTTGGTCTATAAATAACAATACCTACAATTACAAAAATAAGTAAGAAAATGAATAGCATACGTACCTGATCTGAGATTTGTCCTGTCATAGAAATCGTTTGACGAAGACCTGACACGGAGTAGGACATTGGCAGGAATGGTTGGACGACCTTAAAGAACTTAGGACTAAGTTCAATTGGATAAGTTCCTGCACTAGAACCTAGCTGCAAAAGTAGCATAATCATGGAAGCAAATGCACCATATCGATCATCCCAACCTACAAGGGCTGTAACGAGCGCCATCAAAGTCCATGCTGCAAGGAGAATCATACCAAATGTAGCTAATGGATGATTTGGTTCAACCCCCACAAATCGAATAGCAATATAAAGGGCAATAGCAGCCATTGTCGTAATAATACCATTGATAAATAACTTATTCTTAGCCCAGTCAAAACGGCTAGTAAAGTTTCTTCCTGTCAAACTCTTAGCAAAGATGACATTGGTTGAAAGAGCTACAACCATAAGAGAAACAGAAATCATATATGGAGCCATTCCCACACCATTTGTGTCAACCTTATCCTTATCTGTTTTCTTCTCATTGAGCGGAGCACTAACCATTTTTGCATTGTCTGATTTTACCGAAACAAGAGATAGTTGCTGATTAGCCTTATTTAACGAATCAGACAATGTAGAGAGGTTGGTTGACAGACTTGTCAATCCACTTGTCAAAGTATTTCCGCCGGTTGCTAATTGTTGGGCACCTGTATTGAGAGCATTTGTTCCATTTTGAAGACTGGCAAATCCAGACAACAAGCTACTACTATTAGCATCTAGAGTTTGAGCGCCACTGGCAATTGTTGACACAGCACCTGTGTAGGTTGACAAACCTGTTGAGAGATTGCTTGCACCTGTAGCTAAAGTACTTTGAGCTGTTGACACACCTGAGGCAACCTGACTTGCTCCAGGTGACAATTGATTGACAAGTACTGAATTGAGACTAGCAATATTAGATTGCATTGATGATACAGTCGATGAGGCTGCTGGAAGAAGGGCATTGGCTGAACTAGCAATACCTGAAATCGACGTTTGTAAAGTAGCTAAATTACTTGAATCTCCACTACCTGTAGTTGTCGTACCTGTCAAGCTAGATAAAGCTGTTGACATACTTGACACATCTGTTGCAATAGTTGAAGCATAACTACTAGCTGTCGATCCTGCATTACTAATTGCTGATGTAATCTCTGCTTGTTGATCTGCTGTCAAGCTCTGATATGCAGCTGTTCCTTGTACCACAGCTAAATCGTTCGCTTTGTCAGTGGCACTAGCTGTGGCTATAGAGCTAGCTGCAGAAGAGATATTTGAAAGATAAGTCGCTATTGAACTTGTATCTACTGATGTTGTTGATGTTCCACTAGATAATGATGTATTACTTACTGCCGTATTAAGATTTTGAATTGCTGTATTCAAATCAGTTAAATTAGTTGACAAGGTTGACAACTGTGCTTGCTGTTCTTCAGATAAACTTGTTGCTGTAGCCATTTGACTAAGTGCTGTAGACAAAGAATCCGCACCAGTTACCAGAGCGTTCATAGCTTCTGCACCTGAAGCAAATTGACCTGCAGCAGAATTGACAGCCTCAGAGTTACTATTTAACTGTGACAAAGCACCTGACAAAGTTGACACACCTGAAGTATAAGCAGATGCGCCTGAACTCAAGGTATCTACACCTGTCGCCAATGTTTGTGTCGAACCAGCAAGAGTTCCTAGGCCATTTGATAAGGTTTGACTTCCAGATTGAAGTGCACCTGCACCTGCATATAATTGACTGGCCCCATTCGCTGCAGTTCCCATACCACCCTGAAGTTGAGACATGCTCTTAAAGACAGCTCCAACATAGGTTGATGTAATATTTTTAGAAACGGTATCCTTTAACTTAGATATGGCAGAATCGCTCATTTTTGAAGAAACGAAGCTATGTCCTGCTGTTGTTTGATAAGAAATTTCCAGTTTCTTAGGATCATTAGTCAAAAGGCTTGCTGCATTACTTGAGAGGTTTTCTGGGAAAGTAATCACCATATAGTAATTACCATCATCTATTCCTTTTTGTGCCTCCTTTTCAGTCACAAAATGATAGTCCAGATTTTTATTTTTAGACATATTGTCTACCATATCATGACCAATATTTAGAGTTTTATTCTGAAAACTAGCACTCTTATCTTTATTTACTACCGCCACTGGCAAATGTTTGACATTGCCATAAGGATTCCACATAGAAGATAAAAAGATTAGATTATACAAAGCGGGTATCAATGAGACCCCAATAATAGTTATCCATAGCTTTGGACTTTTAAGAAGAGCCTTTAATTCTGCTAACATATTTCTCCTTTTTAGACAGTGTGTTTATTTTTATGATATAATCAATTATAAACTCATTTATATGAAAATCAATATTAAAGAATTATTTTTTGGACACAACGTCTAAAAGTGTATAAAAGGAGAAACATATGACACAAGATCAACGGCGCGAGCAAACTAAAAAAGCACTTTTAGATGCTTTAGTAATATGTCTTAAGGACCAAGATTTCAATGAGATTACAACTATTCGTCTAGTTCAAACAGCTGGGATTAGCCGTTCTAGTTTCTATACTCACTACAAAGATAAGTATGAGATGATTGATAGTTATCAAAAAGAGCTTTTTCATAAACTAGAATACATCTTTGATAAATATGAAGGAAAGAAAGAGGGAGCCTTTCTCGAAATCTTTGATTTTCTCACTCGTGAAAAGCTCCTGTCAGCTCTATTGTCTACAAATGGATCAAAAGAAATTCAAGATTTTCTGATACATAAACTTCAGCGTATGATAGCTGAGGACTTCATTGTCCCTACTGCTGAAGAAAGGGCTCTCAAAGGATTCGAGAAAGACTATGCCAGTATTTATTTTGCGCATGCTATTTTTGGCGCTTGTCAAGCCTGGATAAATAAAGGAAAAAAAGAATCTCCTCAAGAAATGACAGACTTTCTTCTACGATTTATTCCTCAATAAAGCAATATATAGAAGTACACAAAAAGCTGCTTTAACCATCTCAATGGTTAAAGCAGCTTTTTTCTTCTACAATTAAGTCCCTAAAATAAAGGGATAATAAGTGAAAACAAGGTCAAAATTGCAGGTCCACCTTGAGTTAAAATAATTTTCTTATTAGCAGTCATAGCACCATAAATAGCAGCAAAGAAAACATTGAGTACAAAAACAGTTACAAGTAGCTGACTACTTGTGAAAATCCCATACAAGAGGAATACAGCAATCAAACCATTGTAAATCCCTTGATTTTTAAATAAGTTTGTAACAGAATCACGTTGAAGTTCTTCTTTACTCATATTGAAAACACGACTAGTCGTGTCTGAATGTGTCGCAAAAGTTTCCAAATACATGATATAGAGATGCTCCAAAGCAACAATCCCAGCTAAGATTAATGTAATATTAGACATAGTAGTCTCCTTCTTAAATAACTTTGACAGTATATCAAAAGTAAACTTTTAAAACAACATATATACTTCATACAATTTGAAATATGGTAAAATAAAGAATGAAAGAGAGGTTTTTATGACAAAGACAGAAGTAATTGAGCGTCTCCAAAAAGATTTGAAAATCCCTAGATTTCAGGCTTATATAGAGGATAGAGATTACTCCGAAGAGGAGTACGACCAACTAAAAAATGATTTTGAAACCTACTTCACTAACTACGTTGAGAATGTTTCAGCAGATTTTGAAGGGGGATTGGATAATAAATAATCAATACCTCAAAGTCATCTATCATAATATTTCGAACCCCTAGTCACTTGTATTAGATAGACTAGGGGTTTTTTAATATTAGAAAACAGAAAAGCCGTCTCATTCTATGAAATGGCTCTAAAATCTATATAAAAGTAAGCAAAAAGGTAAGCAAATTGTCGAAATAGTCTTTGAAAACAAAGAAAAAGCCCATAAAAATGGGCTTTGATACAATAATCTTAAAATTAAAGCATTTTGTTGTACAGTTAAGATTACTTAGCTTTACACGTTCTTTACACTCCCTAACCCCTGATATGATGGGTTTTCTAACTAAATAACTTATAATTAGACAGTGTTAAATACTCCCCCAAAGTTCGCCAAAAGGGGAGCAAAAAAGGGCCTTTCAGTAGCCCTAAGTTATGAGTTCAGCAGGCAAGTAACAAGCACGGTCAAACGTGCTTTTTTTATTGCTGGTTGCTGATAGGTATATTATACCATGAAGCGCGTGGGGAGGGAGATAGCCCCCGTATCTCCTTATGGTTTGATAGGCAATTAAGGGACGTTTTTATCTCCCTTAATTCCTTGTCATTCTGCAAGGAGTAGATCCGAAATAAGAGGGCTAAAAACTTCGCTTATCTGCTTGTCGTTTCTCAGGGAGTTAAGGAGGGTTTTTATTGCTCTTATCTGCTTGATAAATGATAGAAGGATATAGCCACTTTCTCGGCGTTCGCTCGGAGTTCAACACACATAACCCTGCCATTTGTCAGGCATATTTACTGCCACTACCTAAGCAAAATCTCACCTTTTCTAACCCTCGGTAAACCTCTCTACCTTGTACTAAGCTTGTACTTTTTATATGTAACCTCACCCTTATCTCACCCTTTTTTGGAACGCTTACCGCACCCTTTTTTGGAACGCTCTACTTACTTAAATCCTTGATATATCTAGCTTTTTTAACATTTAAACTGTCTAATATGTAGTATTTGTTTGTTTTGTAAATTGCACACTACTTCATATTGTCCTACAATCTCAAACCATTCAGCCAAAATCTATCTCCCTTTCTGGTATAGTAAACAAACTTTTGATAATGCTTGTAATATCGTTTCTGTTTCATGTATTTTGGTCTTTCAGGGAAACTATCAAACATATATCCACCACGTCTAGGACTCCACCCTGGTTCTACCTTTCTGGCTTCTTTTAGTGCAAGCTCCCAGTAGTATTGGCAATCCGTTTTACTACGGTTCATAATCACACTACTTTTCCACAGGGTTTTATTAGAGTGATAACAAAGCGATTTTGTGAGCTATTTTAGTAATTCATACCCCATAAGTTGCCGTTTGCTTACCTCGAAAGTTAGCAAAAAGGAAAGCAAAAAAATACCCGTTAGGGTATCAATCAATTTATTAGGTTTAGTAATCAAAAGAAATCGCCCCTAAATGTTGCAACGTTGCAACATATTGAGGTATCAGTCACTTTACGAGTTCAGCAGGCAAGGAACTAGCACCGCTCCAAGGTGCTTTTTTTTAGTTGTCTCCGCCTAGTTCTTTTATTATATCCGATACCTTTTCTAAACTCAATGTTTCGTGTGGCTCAACTTGTTCACCGTCTAAAACGTAGTCATGGATTTTACCATTCTTTCGGACAATCTGGACAGTATCACCTTTAATAAAACCATTGTCCA
>OAWU01000010.1_pt1 | contig 156596 bp, 161 predicted proteins | sample 1477041 | NCBI WGS metagenome assembly OAWU01 (sample SAMEA2580266, study PRJEB22360) | human gut metagenome | biome: human gut; feature: human-associated habitat; material: faeces | place: Denmark | collected 2008/2010
CCATTGCTTGACTAGCTAAGGCTACCAACATCTCTGTTTTTAAAAAGATTTGTTGACCACCCCCAGCAGCTCCGAGAAGGGTTGCCAAACCTCCGACCTTAGTCCCAAGAGCATGGAGTTCCCAGCTATCTAGCAAGGATGAGGTTTGTTTACTTTTTCCACCTTTTTTATCAGCATAAGGACCATAGTCTTTTTCGTAATTCTTTATTTTCTTTTCATAAAATTGCTTTTCTAAAAATTCTCTATTAGCAGATAGACCTTTATTATCTGGTTGACTACGAATAAAATCATCTGCATCTTTTTTCGCTCCTATACTAGCAACCTTTTTGACCTGTTCTTCAGTCATTCCTGAGCAAAGGATACCATTTTTGACATAATAATCAATATCAAGGCTATTTCCCTTTATATGAGCATAACTAGTCTTATGATCGGATCCTTCAACTTCTCGAACATCACCATAGGGAATATCTCCCAAATCACGAGAAAATATTGATACTGAATTTCCTTGATCACTGTAAATATGGGCATGCTTATCTAGATATTTCTTATCTTCTTCTGAAATATATCCACTGGAGTAAGCATTTCCTGCTCCATAGTCAGAAAAATTCGTAACTCTATCAACATTATGATTTGCAGCAACTTTTGCGACAGCAGGACCAGCCTGACTGTGACCAGACATATTGGTGATTTCACCTCCACCATGAGCTTCTAAATTAGCCTCTGTCTTTTCATAAAGCGCCTCAACATCACTACCCTGTCTAGAATAACCAGTCACACCTTGTCTAATAGCTCTTCCAAATGAATTCCACTGATTCCCTTGTCCATTTCCATTTTCATCCAATGGAGTTTGTGTTCCTGCAACAACAATTGCAGTTTGAGAGTAGTCAGCATTCCCATTCTCATCAATAGGGGCGACCGCTATACCTTGTGTTACATTGTCAACTGAAGCAACAACCTCGTATTTATTACGGTTATTAGCACCGGTTATTATATCTCCTTCTTTCTTAGCTGCACTTATCTTAGTAACCCCTTGTATATCCTGCATCTGCTCATCAGTTAATGCCATTTTCTACAATGTTCCTTTCTTTATTTCTAAATTATAGCTAATTTTTGCCTTAGGACTTCCATTATCCGACTTTTTGACACCTTTAAGTTGATTATCTTCTACTAAAGCAAGAATATTTTCGTCTATTGCAGAATTACTCTCTAACTTTGCCTTCTCAGGAAGATGTTCTTCACTTGATAAATCGAGTTCCTTTTGCGTGTCCAAATCTTTTAAAATGATAATCTCGCTATCATCTACACGATCAAAGTCTAAATAAAGCTCACCACCAAGCCCATATGAACCATAAGTAATTCTTCCAATTTGTGTGCCTAACATTGCTTTATGTCCATGATTATCAGAGATAATAGGTACAACTCTTACTGTAAGCATACTATAGCCATCTCCACCATCTTTATAAATAGGTGAAAATTCAATCTTACTCACACCCTCATAGTGTTCTTTGATATAGATAGCCAGTTGCTCTTCCAAAAGTCTGAAGCCATGTTTGTACAGTGCGTGCTCTTTAGCTAGCTCTTGTTTTTTTTCAAATTTATTTCCCATATAGATTGTTCCTCCAATAGCTGCGATAATTAAGGCTATAATCAACACCACTGTTACTTTTCGTTTTGAATTCTTCTTCACAGGCTCAGCCCTCACTTTCTTGTAAATCCGAGAGTTTCATCAGTCTCTCTGCTTTTCTATCATGAAGATAGGCAACATCAGGTTCTGGATAAGGCTCTTTCGAGTTAAAGACCTTCGGTAAGATAGCCTGATCCATCATGCGCATACCAAATAGGAAGTATTGGACATTATTGCGCATTGCCTTGGCAACGTCTGAAATACCATTTATCAAGTAGCTTGACATACCTCCAAAGAAGAAGTAAATTCCCACTTTAGGTGCCTTATCAAGAACAAAGTTGAGTTGCTCCCCATTTAACTTGGTCTGAGTCGCAAATTTCTCCATGTTTGGAATGATGACAAACCATGTCTTTTCATCTTCTGTCACACTATCCATTCGACGATAGATTTCTGTAATTATTTCCACATAGACAGTTTCCATCTCTGCATCCTGACCATAATAGTTAGTACAGTATGGTTTGTAATCTATGTAGGCTTCTTCTGTATCAAGCACCATGAGTCTACTTGGGTTAACTAGGTTAACCGAACGAATCAGGTGTTTGGTCATATTTTGTAGGTTCGCTACTCTGTCCGATGTGTATAGCAAGTGCTTGAAGCGACTTAACTCTAGACTGAAAGCTTCTACATCAGCATAGGTAATACCAAGGGTCAAACGGCCTGCTTTCGTAGCATCATGAACGGAGTCCATGTCCCTAAAGGCATCAAAACTGATCTGTTCAGGCATGATTGGGATAGCTCTTGGTTTAGGACCGTCCCAACTATCTGCCATGGAAGTGATCTCCTCTTGAAGTTCATGAAGACGTTGTATGTCGTCCATACCCTTGTTAGATAGAAAGACTTGAACCACTTCGATATCATCTCCATAACGCATGACTCCTCGCCCTTGAATCTCTTCCATAGCGTAGGCTGGTCGTGCCCCTATAAGGTTTCGCACATCACCGTCATCAGTTAACTTAAGCACCATCCGACTCCTAAAGTTAGAGAGGATAGCTCCACGAATAGCGATTGAACGGTTTCCTGTAGCAACGATTGAAATTCCAAAGCTAAAGCCATCTCGGCTAAGAGTTAGGAAGAAATTATCCATATCTGTCCTGAGGTTAGCATTTTGAATTTCTTTATGTCCTTCGTAATTATCAATGATTACAACGATTTGAGGAAGGGATTTTCCTGTCATCTCCTCATACATAGCCTTGCTATTGACATCATGTTGAGCAAAGAGCTTCTTACGTTTAGCCATCTCTGCTTTGAGTAGGACCATAAACTTGCCAAGCTTCTCCTCTTGGTCTGCTGTTAGGAAATCAGCCACGTGTGGTAATTTACGCAGTGGGAAGAGCGCATTGGTCCCAAAATCAAAGAGATAGACATGGAGAGCCTCGGGTGTGTTTTTACGTGCCAAGTCCATAGTTAGAGTTTGAAGTAAGTTAGATTTACCCATACCAGGACCACCAAAGACTGCTAAGTTCCCATCCCTAAGAATATCGTAAGTTCCAACAACCTGTCTTTGTTGACTTGGAATGTCAAGAAGCCCTACAGAAGCAACCAACTGACTAGGATGATTCCAATATTCTTTAAAGCTTATCTCATCATAGTCTTGTGCAAACATGACCTCACTCAACGGTGGTAACCATGGTTGTGGTAAGGCAGGGATGCCTTCTTCTACTACTAGGTCGTGGATATAGCCTACAATGGCATCTAGCTCTGTTGGTACCTGTCTGATATCTTCAGTCTCTTCAAGTCCTGATAGATCATCATTTAGGATTTCATACTGTCCTAAGTCATTGATAGCATAGATAGTATGATCCTCGATACCTTGTTTGTCCTTTTCAGGTTGATACTCAGCTCCTGACCAAGCACTCTGAAAGAGCTCGTAAACCTCGTTGTTTCCGACTTGCAGATAAGCACGTCCTGACTGTGTGATATCCGCCGCATCTGGTGTACGAAGCATCTCCTGTGAGTCCGCTCGGTCTGCTACCTTAAGGGCTAGCTTGAAGCGAGAGTTAGACCAAATCTGGTCATTAACCACACCAGATGGTTTTTGCGTTGCTAGAATCAAGTGAATCCCAAGCGAACGTCCGATACGTGCTGTAGATACTAACTCCGCCATAAAGTCCGGTTGGTTCTGCTTGAGTTCGGCAAACTCATCCGAAATCAGGAAGAGATGAGGCATTGGCTCAGGTACTTCGCCTAGCTTATATTTTTTCTGATACTGGTTGATATGGTTGACATCATACTCTGAGAAAAGTCGTTGACGACGCTTAAGCTCTGCCTTGATAGATGTCAAAGCACGCATAGACTGAGCACCATCCAAGTTGGTGATGGTCCCTAAGAGGTGAGGCAAGTCCCTAAAGAGGTTTGCCATCCCCCCACCCTTGTAGTCGATGAGGAGAAAGGCCACATCATGCGGATGGAAGTTGACTGCTAGACTTAGGATATAAGACTGGATAATCTCAGATTTCCCTGATCCAGTAGTACCAGCTACCAAGCCATGAGGTCCATGGGCCTTTTCATGGAGGTTAAGCTGAACGATGTCATCCTGACCACGTAGCCCCAAAGGTACTGCTAGGGACTTATACGGTGCATGAGAAGCCCAGCGACTGACTACATTCCTAAAATAAGTATGGTTAACTTGAAAGCATAAACTCTCTTGAAGATATCTTCATGTTTAGTATTAGTTAAATTCATTATCAATATTGTCCTTATAAATCTTTTTCATCTAGAGATGAGAGTTTACTGTCACAACCTATTCTTTCCAAAAAACTCGACAAAACATTTATCGAAATATTCTGAATACAGACTACAATATCCATTATACCATGGAAAATAAGCTTTCATGACATTATGAGAGGGACAAAATTATTAGGATTTGGGTATTAGAAAACCCCAGCCAAAGGCTGGGGTGGTGATGGATAAAATCAATTTGTGCTAAAACACTACTTATCCTTATCTGATGACTTACTGCTTGAGTCGCTACTATCTTCAGGTTGATAATCTGATAAATTTTTATGAATACGTTCTGCATAGACAGCATTATCGGCAGACTCGTCAGCATCCATTAAACTGCTAACCAACTCAACATATGAATCCGTTGAAATAATCCAATTTCCATCAGTATCCTTGGTTAATTTGAAGCTCTTTTCCAAATTATCTGCACCTGTTAAAGGAGTATAAGACATTTCTTTTGTCATACCTGAAAATTGCTCCAAACTACCACTAAAATTCTCGCCAAAGAGAAAGTAAGTAACAAGTGCCTTATCTCTCTCTTTGTCTTTATCACCTTTACCAGCACTATTCCATTCCGCAAGTTTACTAATATCATTATTATATAATCTAGTTAATAACTCTCGGACAGTTCTAGCCGCATCATAACTATTGATTGATCGTGACATAAAGGTAACCGTCGCCTCATTTCCCTTAACTTTGACGTCCTTCAGTTTATAGTCCTGAATTTTGGCAATCATATTGCGGCGAACCTTAACAAACTTAGAGAGTACTTGGGTTGGTGTTTTGGCATCATAGCCCTCAATATACTTAAAGGTATAGTCAGCTTCAGGAGTATAGCCTTCCTTTTCAATCATGTCTGCAACCTGCTTCTCGAAGACATTCGATTCAGTCCAACTTTCGTAATTCTCTCCGTAGAGTTTTGAGAAACCATTACTTGATTTTCCAAGCATGGTATCAATCAAGACTGTCGCATCAGCCTTGGCACGCTCTGTTGGTGTTGGTGCGGCCTTTTTCTTTTCCGCTGGCTTATTTGACGCACAGGCTACGAGAATCAGACAAGCTGCTAGGACGAGTCCTAAGTATGTAAACAGTTTTTTCATTAAGATTATTCCCTCATTTCTATTGGTTACTATTTAAGATAGCATAGGTCTGATGATTCTTCAAGGTCACTTTTCAGAGTATGAAGCAAAACTCTACCTATTATATTGTTTTCAAATCATGTCTCCAAATCGTCCAAATCTAACTGCCTGCCCTCTTGGTCTTCCAAACCTGTCAGGGTAACACCTAAGAGGCGAACACCACTGCTATTTTCCTCCAGTTGATCGAAAATGGTGTGAGCAATCCTTTCAATGGTATCAAAGTCCTGGGTTGATTTGTCCAAGGTCATACGCTTGGTTAAGGTCGAAAAATCCGAATAGCGAACCTTGATGACAATGATACGTCCGACTTTCTTAGCCTTCTGGGCACTCTCAGCTACCCTTCTGGCATTTTTAGTCAACTCAGCCTTGATGTCATCTTCATTATAAAGCAGCTTACCATAGGTTCGCTCACTTCCGATAGATTTACGGACACGGTTAGGTTTAACTGGGCTATTGGAAATACCTCTAGCCTTGCGAAAGAGGTCGAATCCAAAACGTCCAAAACGGTCAATCAAGTCCATCTCGGGAATCTTCAAAAGGTCGGCACCAGTATAAACGCCCATATCATGAAGACGTTCTACCGACTTTTTACCTACTCCATGAAACTTTTCAATGGGTAGCTTTTCCAAAAAGTCCTGAGCTTCCTCTGGCAATACCACCGTCAAACCAGCAGGCTTTTGAAAATCAGAAGCTAGTTTGGCAATGAATTTATTGTAGGAAACACCAGCTGAACAGGTCAGATGGAGTTCCTGCCAGATATCATACTGGATGAGCTTAGCCACCTTAACGGCCGACTTGATGCCAAGTTTATTGGTCGTCACATCGAGATAGGCTTCGTCAATAGACATAGGCTCAACCAAGTCAGTATAGCGCTTAAAAATCTCACGTATCTGCATCCCTACCTCACGGTAATGGCTATAATTGCCTGAGATAAAGACAGCATTTGGACAACGTTCGTAAGCTTCCTTAGAAGACATGGCTGAGTGGACACCGTATTTTCTAGCCTCGTAATTACAAGTTGACACCACCCCACGTCCCCCTGTTTTTCTAGGATCATGCCCAATAATAACCGGCTTATCCTTAAGGCTGGGATCATCCCTCATCTCGACCTGAGCAAAAAAGGCGTCCATGTCAATATGAATAATCTTTCGGCTCGTGTCGTTAATCAGAGGAAATTCTAACATGGCTTACCGCCTCCTTTCTCAGATATGTCTCCTTGTAAAGCTCCTCACAGAAAACTTTGGGTCTGCAAAGCATTCTCCCCATATCATACCAAAATCTATCACAAAACAGAAATTTATAATACAGATTACGTATTTTCAAATCTGTATTATAAAAGAATGTCTCTAAAATCACAGTTTTAAAGTTGTGTAAGCGGTTACTGTGTGATAGAATACTTCTAGAGAATGTAACAGATGATTTGTTACTAGAATTATAGGAGAACCAAATATGGCAACTGTTAAAACTAACACAGATGTTTTTGAAAAAGCATGGGAAGGCTTTAAAGGAACTGACTGGAAAGAAAAAGCTAGTGTTTCACGTTTCGTTCAAGCAAACTACAAACCTTATGATGGTGATGAAAGCTTCCTTGCAGGACCAACTGAACGCTCTCTAAAAATTAAAAAAATCGTAGATGAAACTAAGGCAGGATATGAAGCTGAAGGACGCTTCCCAATGGATACTCGTCCAACTTCAATCGCTGACATCCCTGCAGGATACATTTCAAAAGAAGATGAACTTATCTATGGTATCCAAAATGATGAACTCTTCAAATTGAACTTTATGCCTAAAGGTGGTATCCGTATGGCGGAAACTGCTTTGAAAGAACACGGTTATGAACCAGATCCAGCTGTACACGAAATTTTCACTAAATACGTGACTACAGTTAACGATGGTATCTTCCGTGCTTACACTTCAAACATCCGTCGTGCACGTCACGCTCACACAGTTACTGGTCTTCCCGATGCTTACTCACGTGGACGTATCATCGGGGTTTACGCTCGTCTTGCCCTTTATGGTGCTGACTACTTGATGCAAGAAAAAGTTAACGACTGGAATGCTATCAAAGAAATTGACGAAGAAACTATCCGTCTTCGTGAAGAAGTTAACCTTCAATATCAAGCACTTCAACAAGTCGTTGCTCTTGGTGACCTTTACGGAGTAGACGTTCGTCGTCCAGCCTTTGATACTAAAGAAGCTATCCAATGGACAAACATCGCCTTCATGGCAGTATGTCGTGTCATCAATGGTGCCGCTACTTCACTTGGACGTGTGCCAATCGTTCTTGACGTATACGCAGAACGTGACCTTGCTCGTGGTACTTACACTGAATCAGAAATCCAAGAATTCATTGACGATTTCGTTATGAAATTGCGTACAGTTAAATTCGCTCGTACTAAAGCTTACGACGAATTGTACTCAGGTGACCCAACATTCATCACAACTTCAATGGCTGGTATGGGTGCTGATGGACGCCACCGTGTTACTAAGATGGACTTCCGTTTCTTGAACACTTTGGACAACATTGGTAACTCTCCAGAACCAAACTTGACTGTTCTTTGGACTGATAAATTGCCATACGCTTTCCGTCGTTATTGTATGTCAATGTCTCACAAACACTCTTCTATCCAATACGAAGGTGTGACTACTATGGCTAAAGACGGATACGGTGAAATGAGCTGTATCTCATGTTGTGTATCACCACTTGACCCAGAAAACGAAGAACAACGCCACAACATCCAATACTTCGGTGCTCGTGTTAACGTTCTTAAAGCCCTTCTTACTGGTTTGAACGGTGGTTACGACGATGTTCATAAAGACTACAAAGTATTTGACATCGATCCAATCCGTGACGAAGTTCTTGACTTTGATACTGTTAAAGCTAACTTCGAAAAATCTCTTGACTGGTTGACTGACACTTACGTAGATGCCCTTAACATCATCCACTACATGACTGATAAGTACAACTACGAAGCTGTTCAAATGGCCTTCTTGCCAACTAAACAACGTGCTAACATGGGATTCGGTATCTGTGGTTTCGCAAATACTGTTGATACATTGGCAGCTATCAAGTACGCTACTGTTAAACCAATCCGTGACGAAGATGGCTACATCTACGACTACGAAACAATCGGTGATTACCCACGTTGGGGTGAAGATGACCCACGTTCTAACGAATTGGCAGAATGGTTGATCGAAGCTTACACTACTCGTCTTCGTAGCCACAAACTTTACAAAGATGCAGAAGCTACAGTTTCACTTCTTACAATCACTTCAAACGTTGCCTACTCTAAACAAACTGGTAACTCTCCAGTTCACAAAGGGGTATACCTCAACGAAGATGGTTCAGTGAACTTGTCTAAACTTGAATTCTTCTCACCAGGTGCTAACCCATCTAACAAAGCTAAAGGTGGATGGTTGCAAAACTTGAACTCACTTGCTAGCCTTGACTTCGGTTATGCCGCTGACGGTATCTCATTGACAACTCAAGTATCACCTCGTGCTCTTGGTAAAACTCGTGACGAACAAGTCGACAACTTGGTAACAATCCTTGATGGTTACTTCGAAAACGGTGGACAACACGTTAACTTGAACGTTATGGACTTGTCAGACGTTTACGAAAAGATTATGAATGGTGAAGACGTTATCGTTCGTATCTCTGGATACTGTGTAAACACTAAATACCTCACTCCAGAACAAAAAACTGAATTGACTCAACGTGTCTTCCACGAAGTTCTTTCAATGGACGATGCTTTGGGATAAAAACGAATAAAGAGCTCGCAATAGCGAGTTCTTTTCTTTTTGTAAAACACTTATTTTCATTATATTTTTCTAAATCTACTATAATTTATATTTGACTTTTTCTCAGATTAGCTATAAAATAAAAGCGTTTCCGTTTGGTTTCTCCAAACACTTCACTCTCAGAAGCACCTCAGAGAAATGACACTCTATCACTGTCTAACTGCTAGTTTACAAATAACAGATCAACTAGTATGACAATAAAATAAAAGAGTACAAGGAAGAATGATTAATAAGAAAAGTTTTAAGCTAATTGGATTAGTAGCTCTCCTAGCAAGTGCAGTCCTACTCGTAGCCTGCCAATCCGAGACAAAAACCGAAAACTCAAAGTCCAAGGACGTTCAATGGGGTTATACTGGCTCTACTGGTCCAGACCATTGGGGTGACCTTTCGAAAGATTATGAACTCAGCAAAAATGGTAAAGAACAATCTCCGATCAATATCACCGGAGCTGAGGACGTTGATCTTCCTGAACTAAACCTTAATAATCAAGAATCAGAAGCTCAAGTTGAAAATAACGGGCATACTATTGAAGTCAGCTTTAAAAATCCAAAAAATACCCTAACGATTGGTAACGAAGTTTACAAGTTGCAACAGTTCCATTTTCACGCACCAGCTGAGAATGAAATAGATGGCAAAACCTATCCTCTTGAAGGGCATTTCGTCTATAAGACAGATAATGGAAAAATCACAGTTATCTCCGTTCTCTATAATTATGGTGATGAAAATCAAGCCTTAAAACAAATCTGGGACAAAATGCCTCAGGCGGCCAATACTGAAACTGAGCTTTCTCAGGCCATCTCACTTGATGATTTCTATCCTGAAGACAAGGACTACTACAACTTTGAGGGGTCCCTGACAACACCGCCATGCACTGAAGGTGTTAACTGGATTGTCTTCAAGAATCAAGAAACTGTCAGCAAGGAACAAGTGGAGAAATTCACTCAAACCCTTGGATTTGAAAATAACCGTCCTATCCAAGATACAAACGGTCGAAAGATAAAAGAATAAAACCTATCAAAAGCTTGATGACTACTCCTCTCATCAAGCTTTTTTTCATTGACGATATACTAGAATCTTTGTTACACTGGTTCTATGATTATCAAACATACAAGAGATACACTTTCAGAGACTTATCTAGATGCTGTGGCTATTCGAAACACCGTTTTCGTTAAAGGCCAAGGAGTTCCTCACTCTATCGAGATTGACGCAAATGAAGCCTACTGTATTCACTTTGTTTTATACGATGATAAAGACAAGGCTGCAGCAACCGTACGCCTCCTTCCTAACATAGACTTGTCGCAAGTTACCCTCCAACGTATGGCGGTGCTCGAGGCCTACCAAGGTCAAGGTCTGGGAAGCATTCTCTTGAAAGAAGCTGAAGATTTTGCACAAGAGCAAGGCTTCCAGACTATTTCTCTCCATGCTCAACTCGGGGCACTTAAGTTCTACCTCAATAATGGCTATCAGGAAGTCGGTGAAATCTTTGAAGAGGCTGGTATCCAACATATTACTGTTGAAAAATCCTTAATAAGTAAAAAAGCTTAAGCAGTAGGTCAACTGCTTAAGCTTCTTCTTTTGTCGCAAATATAGGATAGCCATGCTCGACAGCAAGAACTGATACATATTCTCTTTTCTTTAATGTCTCTACGATCTTTTTCCAGTATTTCTGCCCTTTAAAAAGAAGGACAAACACTCCCATGCAGACCAAAAAACCAAGAAATTGTTTATATTCAGAAGATGACAGTTTTGATTCTAGTTCTAGGAGCTCAAACAGTCCTCTCAATAGAACTGTAAAGGTAATCATTATAAGGCTAAGTCCACTAAAGTATCCTAAACATATAAGCAAATACCCTATTTGAAGCTTCTTGGAACGCTTCTTGTAGAGTAACTTATAGTCCTGACCGTACTTTTCAAATACAGGAAAGTGAATATCAAATCCTCTCCTCATACGAATGACTTTCAAATCAGGTTGGGCACGATAACCAAGGCAATGAATCAATTTGTATAGTATCTCTCTTATCAAGATATAAGAAGAAGCGATTATAGGGACTACTATACAAGAAAATACAAGAACACCTAAATAGAAGGAATCTTTATCAAATGCCAACAAGTCGACCATCACCCCAAAACACATACCACAGACAAAGAGACTACTCCCGTTAAGCACACAAAAGAGGAGACTCAAAAAACAAGGGACAAGTTTGCTTTCCTTAGAATGTCTACTCGACCGTTTCACGAATCAGCTCCTTTTTCATTATCTCAATTAAAACATCTCTGTCTTTAATCCATTGAGCTCTCTCATCCTTGTAGTAAGTACGATTACTGAGGAAAATAGCTGCACGTTGAGCTGGGATATTGATAAGCACAAAGGTACCTGTATAACCAGTATGAAGAATCCAATCGCCTTGGAGGTCCCAAGCGACACTACGTTCCTTATTGGATTGGCTGATATTCTGCGTCAGATTCTTAGCAAAATCATCCGTCAAATAATGGTCAACAAAGATTTCCAAGTCCTTTAGGGTTGAAAAGAGGCCTGCTGAACCTGTATGCTCTTTGAGCACTCGAGCCTTGGGATCGTGAACAGTTCCTCCCGGAATTCCCTCAACAGTTGGAACAGCAACCTCAACTGGCCCAAACCGTGTTTCAGTCATACCAAAAGGTTGAAAAATTTCGCTGTCAAAGAGCTTATCCAGTGTTTGTCCAGAGACTTTCTCAAGCATCAAGCCTAGGAGAATAAAATTAATATCGGTATACAAGAAAGGTTTATCATCCTTAACTTTGATGGCATTAATAGCAGAAATCAAGCCAGCTTGGTCTAACTCATCACGGTTTGGAATAAAAGGATCAATGCCGCTACTGTGAGAAAGAAGCTGACGAAGGGTTAGCGTCTTATCCACTACTGCAGGATAATAGGTCGATAGTTTCTCGTCCAAGTCCAATTTTCCCGCCTGCAAGTAGAAAAGACAGAGGGTCCCTACTCCTACCACCTTGGAAACACTAGCTAGATCATAGGTCAGTCCTGGAACTACCGGAATATTTCCATCCTGAGTTCCTAGATAATTCTCCTGCCAATCTTGTCCGTCATAAAGTGCAAGGCTGGCACCCGGGAAGATGTCAGCCTTGATGTAGTCTGTAATTGTTGACAATGTTTGTTTAAAATTAGTCATTATTTTGTTAGCCAAACCTCAATATTACTCATATCAGTCAGTGCGAGTAGGCTTTCTTTAGTATCTAGATAACTTGAGAACTGTTCCTTTTCAAGTTTCTCATGCAAGGCAACCAAGTCGTAGTCTTCAGCTACCTTAAATTCTAGAATTTCCAAATCCCAAGTTTGATCAGGAGTTACTTGAAGGTCAGGACCTTCCGCCTTTTCAAAGTGGATAGATAAAGGTAGTTCTTCACCAAAAAGATTGTCATAGAAGAAGGCTGCTTTAACCGTATCCACAACATTCAGAGTCAAGGACTGAACGGTAAAGTCTGAAACACCTTTAAAGTCTTCATTTTCTTCAACATCTGCATACTCGATTGTCTTGAGCGTTGACAAGTCATCCTCAGCGTGCATCAAAATAAGACCATTTTCCGGTGAAACTGTTTCAAAGGCATAACCATTTTCCCCTTGGAAAATAGCCTTGGCTTGGTGATCGTCACGCGCCAAAAGGTACTCAATCTCAAGTGGATCTGAAACCTTAATAACCACTTTATTAATTTTCTTAGGGCCTTCAACTGCACGGCAACGGTAAGCTGGAGACTCTTCAATCACAAAGAGTGATTGGTGGTCTGCCCAATCTGTGAAGACGGCAAGAGCATTTTCTTCTGTTAATAGTTTAAATCCTAGTGTATTTTGGTAAAACTCAATATTTTCTTGTCTGTTATTCACACGAAAGATTGGTGTGTGAAACTTAAAATTCCCTGATTGCGTCATGACAACCTCCATTCTTTTCTATTTTATCCAAAAAGAGGCTGTGTGACAAGGATTTTCCAAAGAAAAAATTGGATTGTAATTTTTTCACTTTCTTTCGCATAAATTGTGAAAAACATTATAGTTTATTCACTTTTTGAGTAGCTATTTCCTCATTTTAGGTTATAATTGAGAGTATGAAAATTCTCGTTAATCACATAGTATTTAGGCGGACCTATCAAGGTTTGTTTTTATTGCTGATGATTGTTATCCCAAACTTTGCTTTAAGTCTGATGACCTCTTACAATAGTCAGACTGGATTGACTTTTACGAACCTTGAAAGCTGGGGAATCATCGCTATCAATCTCATCATTTTTTACCTTACCTATCTCTGGGCAAAAAGTGAAGGATTGATGACTCGCTTTAGACTAGACCTCAAGGATGCTAAAGCAATTATCTGGGGCTTTCTCACTATCTTCTTGATGGGAGTCATTGGCAGTAATCTTATGCTACTAACCTATACTACCTATCACGGAGAACTTCTAAGAACCCTTACGACAACGCCTATCCTTCCAGTAGCCATTGGTATGATTACGACAGCCTTCCTCCAAGAAATCCTCTTTCGCAAGTGGATTTTTACCTGGTTAGCTCCCTATTCGAAAACGGCTGTGCTAGTCAGCACTGGTCTCTTTTGTCTCTTTCATATGCCAACTAATCTTGCCTATCTCACTCTTTATATCGGAATGGGATTAGCCCTCTCTATGGTCTACCAAAAAAGAGAGAACTTATCTGCAAGTATCACACTTCATGTTTTATGGAATCTTTACACCTTAGGTGCTACCATTCTAGTAATGACTAATCCGATGTGACTGAGAATATTTTCTCAGTTTTTTATTACTTTCAATATTTTAAGCATAAAAAAAAATCTGAAGCTTAAACTTCAGATTTTTAAGTATTATTAAAGGTAGAGTGATTTGAACAACCAGATAGCCAAAATCGCCGCAACAATTGGAGCTACAACTGGAACCCAAGCATACCACCATTTAGAATCACCTTTGTGTTCACCAAGAACTGATGTTGGCAAGAGGTGGTGAAGAAGACGTGGCATCAAGTCACGGGCTGGGTTAAGAGCTGGACCTGTTGCACCACCAAATGAAATAACCAAGGCTGCAACCAAGAAACCAACACCGATGTGGGCAACTGCAAGTGCCCCGTTAGCCATTTGACCTGCGATAGCTTCTTTATCATAGCCAAGTTGTGTAGCTTGTGCAATCAACTTATGACCAAAATAGTTGTTTGTCATAGCAAGCGCACCGAAGAACAAGATAAATGAACCAGCGAACTCGTTGGCAAAACCATTAAGCCAAGCACGTTTGTGATTTTCTGGAGTTTCATCATCATTATCAACAGCAGAGATTGTAGAGAAAGTACCAAGGATGTTGTTAGGATTCTCAGTTTGAAGGTAATAAGGTTGGTGAACCCAAACCACGATAGCTTGACCAACGAAAGCTCCTAGAAGTTGAGCAATCAAGTAACCTGGAACGGCTACCCAAGAGAAGATACCCGCAACCGCAAGACCAATTGTGAAGGCTGGGTTGATGTGGTTACCAGAAACATCACCAAACATAAGTGCTGGCATCATTACCGCAAAACCATAACCAAAACCAATAACAAGCCATCCAGACTTATTACCCTTAGTCCCTTTAAGCTCAACATTGGCAACCGAACCATTACCAAGTGCAACCATCAAAGCTGTCCCAATAAACTCAGTGATGTACTTTATAATCCAATCATGACTGAGCGCTTCTTTTAGAAAATCATTCATTTGTCTCTTTATTTCCTTTCACATTTTACAATAATTTAGACATCTATCATTTTATCAAGTATAATGTCTGATGTAAAGATATTTCTGAAATGTTTACGTATTCTTTTTTTGAGGTTTTAAAGTATGAAATTTAATCAGTTTAGTTACATCCCAGTAAGTCCTGAAATGGCTTGTCAGGAACTCCGTTCTTTGGGCTTTGAAGTCTCTTTAAACGCCAGTGCCAAGGATAATTTTGAAGCCTTTGTTCGTAAGTCCTTCCTCTTCTTTGAAGACACCGACTTAGCTTTGAAAAATTGGATTGCTGATGGGCAGACTGACCTCCTAACCTTCTTCCAGTCAGACCAGCCTTTGACTGCTGATGTCTTTGGTTTGGTAGCTCTTCAACTGCTAGGATTTGTCCCTAATGTGGACTTTACAGACAGTGCTGCTTTTCTAGAGAAAATGGCCTTCCCAATCACATTTGATGGTAGCCTTAATAACCTGCATCAATTGTTGGCGACACGCACACAGTCTGGCAATACCTTAATTGATCAGTTGGTAGCCCAATATTTAATCCCTGTAAGTAATGATTACGTCTTCTTTAATGGTAAGAGCTTGGCAACATTTGACACTAACCAACTTCACCGTGAGGTGGTTTATGTGGAAGCACCAGTAGATACCGACAAAGATGGGCAGCTAGACTTGGTCAAAGTAACTATCTTACGCCCTGATGTGGACTTCCCGGTTCCAGCCATGATGACCGCAAGTCCTTATCAACAAGGGACTAATGAACCTGCTTCAGATAAGCTCACCCACAAGATGGAGGGGGACTTGCTCGTCAAACCAGCTGGTGATATCTCTCTTAGCCACCCTGAAATCAAAGCACCTGAAGCAGACCTTACGCCTATCAATCCTGTCACAAAGGCTCAGGAGCGTTTTGCTCACACAGATACCTACACGCTCAATGATTACATGTTGGCTCGTGGCGTGGCTTCTATCTATGTATCGGGTGTCGGTACCTTCAATTCTGAAGGTTTCATGACCTCCGGAGACTATCAACAGGTTCTGGCCTATAAAGCTGTCATCGACTGGCTCAATGGACGTGCATGCGCCTTTACTAGTCGTAGCAGACAGCATACAATCACTGCTGATTGGGCTTCTGGTAAGGTGACTACTACTGGACTGTCATACTTGGGTACCATGTCCAACGCCCTTGCCACAACTGGCGTTGACGGTTTGGAGATGGTTATCGCTGAGGCGGGTATTTCTTCTTGGTACGACTATTATCGTGAAAATGGACTCCTCGTTAGTCCTGGAGGCTACCCTGGTGAGGATCTCGATACCTTGACTGAATTCACCTATTCTCGTGCCCTATTAGCTGGAGAATACCTACGCCACCAAAAAGATTATGAGATCTACCTTAAGGAGCTAAGCACGGCTATTGACCGTAAGCATGGGGACTATAACCAATTTTGGCACGACCGCAACTATGTCCAATTCGCAGACCGTGTCAAAGCTACTGTAGTCTTTACACACGGTAGCCAGGATTGGAACGTCAAACCGATTAACGTCTATCAAATGTTCAATGCTCTTCCAGACTCTCTTGAAAAACACCTCTTCTTCCACAATGGTGCCCACGTTTACATGAATGCTTGGCAGTCTATTGACTTCCGAGAAAGCATGAACGCCTTGATTTGTCAGAAACTCCTTGGTTTGAATAACGGCTACACACTTCCTACAGTCATCTGGCAAAACAACCAGTCTGAACAGACTTGGGAGGTTCTCGATAACTTTGGACACGACAATGGTAAACACATTCAGCTTGGTGAGACTGAAGCTAGTATCGCTAACCATTATGAAGAGAAAACCTTTGCCAAATACGGTAAAGCTTACCAAAGCTTCAAGGATGACCTCTTTGCAGACAAAGCCAATGCCATTACCTTGGACTTTGAACTGGACCAAGACATCCAGATTAATGGCCGTGTCCACCTAGAGCTCAAGGTTAAGTCTAGCACAAACCGTGGTCTCATTTCAGCCCAAGTTCTAGAAATGGGGGACAAGAAATATCTCGCACCTATTCCCGCACTCAAACGCATGAGTTTAGACAATGGCCGCCTCTTCAAGGAAGAAGCCTTACGTGAACTGCCATTCAAGCAGGCCAAATACCGTGTCATTACCAAAGGACACCTTAACCTGCAAAATCGCAAGAACCTCCTTAGCATTGAGAATGTCACTCCAAATGAATGGATGACTATCGGTTTAGACTTGCAGCCAACCATCTACAAACTCAACAAGGGTGACAAGCTCCGACTTGTTCTCTATACCACAGACTTTGAGCACACTATTCGGGACAATAGTGACTATGAAGTGACTGTGGACCTAAGCCAAAGTCAAATGACATTGCCTTATTAATCTTTATCGCAAAATTCCCATAGGATGATGACTCCCATGGGAATTTTTCATTGTGTAGAAATAAGCAAGATTTAGGCTTCAATTGTTACGATTCATTTTAATATTATTTAAACAAATGATGTAGCCAAGACAGTGGAATAACACAAATTCTCAATGGACAACTCAACCTTAAAACCAAGAAATCCTCCCTAATGACATCAATAGCCATAACGAATCGCTAGCAATTTTCGCAACTCTGCCATTCGCTCCTCGATACAGGGAGACAAGGTTAGCTGGTCTTTTCTGACCACTTCGGATATTTCCAGTGACATCCTGCTTAAGATATAGGGAGTGGCTGAACGAGAGTCTGAAAGTTCCGTTCGGTAGGAGTGCAGGACCTGCTTCAAATCAGCATAATCCGGCTTATCTCCAATAGTTTCAATTACTTCATCGATGATAGCTACTGCTTGTTCTCGTCTCTCTTTGCCTCCTGCAAACCATTTAAGTCCTGTCATTAAGAAAACCTCCTTATTTCTTTCAACTAATTTTTCAATCACATCTTTAGTATAGCACACTGATAGTCATTTAAAAGCCGGCGTCCCAAAAAGTGGCTATACGTCCTGAATGGTCATTCATATACAAAATGAAAAAAATTGAGGGAGATACTCAAGCTTTTTACCTATTTAATATAATATCTCAGTGCTAACATGAGTGAAGCTAAGATTGCTAATGCCCCCACAAAAGAGACAAGTGATTGCTCACCGTCATTTGTTTTAGGGAATTCTTTTGTGTCTGCTACTTTATCAGTCATTGGTGCCATTTGCCCTGTTTGAGCGTTCAGTTCCTTCTGAACCGTTGAAATCGGCTGTGGTTGAACAGTTGGCAAAGATTTCTCTTTCGTACTCTCTTCGGTTACTCGTGTAGGACGAACAGTTTTAGTTTGAGGTTCAGAGATGGTTGTTTGTTCCTGATTCAAAGTCATAAAACGTGGACTAGAGCCGGCTAAATGGTCATAAACTGTTTGAGCAGGTCCACCACCAACCCATCCTGATAATAGCTGACCATTTTCCAGATAAAGTAGTGTAGGTGTACCTGGAATACCAATCTCACCAAACACATAGTTTCGGTCAAAATCCTCACGATCTGTATCGTAATACTCTAAACGACCATCCATCAGTTGGTTCAAGACCTTCAACTCTGGTGAAAATTGACGACAATAGTAACAGGTTCCACGTCCAAAGTAAATCGTATGTGCCTGACCATCCTCGGTAAAGGCATTACGCACATCATCTAAACTTATTTTAGGTAAATCAGCAACATTAGCGTCGTATTCCCCACGAGATACTGCTGGGATATCATTTGCAGTCTCCTTCTCAGACTCAGCCAAGGTTACTGATTCAGTCGCTGCTGGTGCCTCTTTATCTTCAGGAAGCGACTGCTCCTGACTATCTGATGGTTGTTCTACTGGAGTAGATTCGGTTGCTTCAACCTTTGGAGAATTATCAGCTCCCGTTTCTACCACCTCATCCGCTAAAGCAGTTCCTACCGATAGATTCAGTAACAAGGCTGAACTCATCAGCCATAGCGTTAATGTCCGTTTTTTCATCATAAACTCCTTTCAATTACTTAGTCTAGTTTAGCATTTTAAAACTCTCATAGAAGCTAGCGTCCCAAAAAGTGACTATACGTCCCGAATGGTAAGGATATAAAAGACCACTTTAAAATGATAAAGTGATCTTAATAGTCATTATCGAATAGGAATCTTGGTTTCAAGATCATATAAAAGCATACAAAAAAATGAATATTTAATGTCTAAATAGACTAGACACCCAAAAAGGTATTGAAATCATTCCTCTATGCTTAGCTGGAGCAGAAGTAATAATTTTTGATAACTCTAGCACTTTTTCGGGTGCTTTATAAGTATGGGCCATCAAATAAAGAGATATGCTTTCAGAAAGTCTAGATGCAACTAGTGATTCAGGCTCACCACTCTCTAGTCTCTCTTTAGCATCCAATAGCATCTCTAGACATTCTAAATTTTTTTGAACTTCTGAATCAGATAACACTTCTACAAGTTTGTGATAAAACGTTTTTTGACTCATATTTCCACTCCTCTACAGGTTGCCCCACCTACTATATCCTCTTCAGAATATACCACGTTAAGGGCGAGGAGACCAAGGCCCATATTTCACCCATCCATTAACAATAACTCTGCCTGTCTCAGACCAAATTTCACTAGGATTTGACCAGCATTTCAATGGAGCACCATCGTAACAATACATACCGTGCCCCATACTCACTACTTTACGTCCCCCTTCAACACTAGCAAGTGTTTCGAGGTCGAGAGTGTTAAAATGTTCAGATGTCTCTATCAGAGCTAGCGTCCCAATAAGTGGCTATATGTCCCGAGTAGTAAAAAAAGACTGAATATCATTTTTGATTCAGTCCATGTCTTATTGAAAAAGCTTTAACTAATTCTTTCTATACTGCCTATAGACTCCAAATAAAAAGAAAAAGAATCCTATTGATGCTAACAAAAGTTGATAGATATTTCCTGATGACAATAGTACTTTGCTATATAAATATATCATCGCAATAGTCGAAAAAATGATTAGGTATTTCTTCATTTGTATCACCTATCTCAAATGAAGATTATTCAGCTGTACCATAACAAAATGCTGTGCTACCGCCTGCAAATCCAGCTCCTGCACCTGCGATGCCAAAGAAAGCTGCACCGACAATCGTCATTCCGGCAGTACCAATAACACATTGAGCACCATAGCCTTGACCACTTACATTAGACAATGCATTTGTATCCAGTTTTTTAAATCTTTCAAGTTGTTTATTATTCATAAAGTCCTCCCATACAAATTAGAAACAGTATAAGGCTGCACCTACTAACACCCCACCGACAGCTCCCCACGGGCCACCTACTGCACCAAGTCCTCCTACTGCCAGCATTCCCTCATCACAGGACAACCCACCCTCAACACTAGCAAGTGTTTCGAGGTCGAGGGTGTTAAAGTTTTCAATTGTTTGAGTTGCCATGACAACTACCTCCTAAAATTTTTATCGTGTGATCTCTCAATCACATCTTTAGTATAGCATTCAAGTGTCTCTATCAGAGCTAACGTCCCAAAAAGTGACTATACGTCCCGAATGGTAAGAATATAAAAAATCCCACTATCACCAGAAGGTTCGGGTAATAAGGGGGACTTTTATATTCTTATCAAATAAGAGCCTTTAAATTAAAGTTCTTACATAATAGCACAGACAGGTAAATATACCATGGGATAGGCTTTGCCACTTCGATATCTAGGTGGTGATACCCAACCGTCTTTAAGGGGGTCACCCTCCTTGTTATTCACATTTGGCATAAGACAAACAGCACCACCTTGAATTACTTCAAGGTCGTTATGAGTTAATTTTGTAAACATTGCTTATACTCCTTATTTTGTCAATTACTTACTTATCTATATTATGGTTGATATACTTGATGCCCCATAAAAATAGTACGAAACCCAATAATGAAAAAAAACCTACAAATATAGCGATAACTTTTTGATAATAGAAATCTGTTGTCAAAAAACGAAGGCAACTAAGTGTCAGTAACAAGAAACAAGCTAGGGAAGCTTTTAATTGATTTAACACAGTTGGTTCTTCTCTTCTTGTCATTATTTTTCGAATGAGCAATATATCAACCACAACCACTAAGAGGGCTACTACGATGTAGACCAATTGGAATACGGATGATAAGTTATGAAGTAATTGACTAAAAAAAAGTACCAGTAAGGATATGCTAACTACTTGGGCAATGACAAATAGCACTATATCCCTTTTTGAAACTCTATGTGTCATTGTTGTTCTCCTTAACAGCCAAGTAAGGCTACTCCACCTCCAATAGCTGCACCTACTGCACCAGTTCCAATTGCATACGGTCCAATGAAGAAAGCCGTTCCACCTGCAGCTGCAGAGAATCCTTCTGAAGCACCTACGGCGACAGAGGCCCCACACATTCCCCATCGTTCCCAATTGACTCGTCCTCCTTCAACACTAGCAAGTGTTTCAAGGTCGAGGGTGTTAAAGTTTTCAATTGTTTGAGTTGCCATGGCAACTACCTCCTAAAATTTTTATCGTGTGATCTCTCAATCACATCTTTAGTATAGCATTCAAGTGTCTCTATCAGAGCTAACGTCCCAAAAAGTGACTATATGTCCCGAACGGTAAAAAAATATAAAAGACCACTTTAAGATGATAAAGTGATCTTAATAGTCATTATCGAATAAGAACCTTGATTTCAACTTCCTACATAAGAACACAGATAGGAAGATATACCATCGGATAGGCTTCGCCACTTCGATATCTAGGTGGCGATACCCTACCGTCTATAAAGGGGTCGTAGCTACCACCAGCTTTATTATTTGTTCTAGGCATAATACAAGATACCCCACCTTGGATGGTTTCAAGGTCGTTATACGTTAGTTCTGTAATCATTAGTTAACTCCCCATCTACATAAAAATAAACTATTTGTTCAAAGAAAATAACACTATCTTATAAACAAATTATTAAAAATTGTTATGAAAATACCCGTATATGTTCAAGATGATTATTTATGTTTATTTTTATTGACCTTGTTGAAAAAGATATTACCTAACAAAGCAACAACAAAACCTATAATAAAATATACCATAGATTAGCTCCACCAGCAGGTTGCTCCATAGGCAACAGTACCACCTGCACCACCTAGAACACCACCAGCTAGATAACCAGGAACTGAGCCTACAACTGGTAAAACTACATTACCTCCAAACGCTCCTCCGATAGCTCCTCCGATAGCTCCTTGAACAGTCGCTCCACCTGCGCCTCTCCAACTACATCCACCTCCTTCAACACTAGCAAGTGTTTCGAGGTCAAGGGTGTTAAAGTTTTCAATTGTTTGAGTTGCCATGGCAACTACCTCCTAAAATTTTTATCGTGTAATCTCTCAATCACATCTTTAGTATAGCATTCAAGTGTCTCTATCAGAGCTAGCGTCCCAAAAAGTGGCTATATGTCCCGAATGGTAAATTCATACTATAAATATCACATGATATTTTAATCTTCTTTTCATCTCATTGTATAACTAAGTCATATTATGATATAATATTACATATTTATGAGTATAAAAACAACAGCATACAAAAATTTGGAGGGAACTACAATTGGATATATATATCTTAGAGGACAATCTCATTCAACAAGGAAGACTGGAGATGGTATTGTCTCAAGAGTTAAAAAAATACAACAAAGACTTATCTATTGTCCACACGTTTGATAAGCCTAAGCAACTTATAGAAGCGTTTGAGTCAACAACTTCTAACCAGCTCTTTTTTCTTGATATCGAAATTAAAGGAGAAAAATTAAAAGGGCTTGATATTGCTAAAATCATTAGGGAAAAAAATCCCTATGCTACTATTATCTTTGTCACTACTCACTCAGAGTTCATGCCACTAGTTTTTGATTACCAAGTATCTGCCCTAGACTATATCGACAAAAGTCTCTCTGAAATAGAATTTAGGAAAAAGATAACCAGAGCTTTAGCTATAACTATGAAACCACTTGGAATAGAGAATGACGAGATTTTTGATTTTCAAACACAACATACAGCTATTCGCATCCCTTTAAACCAAGTTATTTATATTGAAACTTCTCCTCAAAAGCATTATGTAATACTCCATGGTACAAACAACCAAATTACCTTTCGTGCAAATCTAAAGGATCTTGAAAAAGCTAGTCCTTCACTCGTATCTTGCCATCGTTCGTATCTCATTAATCCTAAAAACATTATAAGAATCAACAAATTAAAACGTGAAGTCGAAATGACTGATGGTAGTATCTGTCCTTTTTCACGTACCAAAGCTAAAATGCTGATAGATACTTTTAAAAGAAGGAACCTTCAATGATTATTTTTTTATTTTTGCTTACTGTTGTCTCTGAATGTTTCAATATTTGCCTGTTTCTTTACTTAATAAACAAAAGAGTTTCAATTGGGCATTTTCTTATTATCTTATTTTGTCGCATAGCATATACCAAAATATGTAACAGTCTATCCTGGAAATTCTTATTCTACTTTAACGAAGAAATATTCTATCTTTTATTATCTTTTTTTATATCACGAAAGCCCTACTTACAATCAAAGCTTAAAATATTCAATGCTCTTCTCCTCACAACTCTTAATAATATCAGTTTTAGAGTAATCATTTTCTTTATATTTCCTTTGTTTGGAATCAGTGTTAAAACAATAAAAGTTAATTATCTTATAGCTGTCTCATCTTCTTTCCTAACTATTTTACTATCCTTTCTTTTAATAAAATTATTCAAAGAAAGCTTTGGAGTTATACAAAAAAGACGATTAGCCCCTCTCATATCAAAGAGTATTATTGTTGCTGATTTCATTATGATTGCTTATACATTTACCCAGCAATATCTCGTCTACCTCGAAAACACTACTCATACATCCACTCTGGTAATCAGAAAGTTAATTGTGGTTATTTATCTAGTCTTGTCCTTTATCATGCTTATCTTACTAGATAGAAATATCCGAGCAACAATACAAAGTCAATTGGACTTTCAAAAAGACATTCAACTATCGCATCTTAAGAATTATAACAAACAGATTGAAAACCTCTATCAGTCGGTTCGAAGTTTTCGTCATGATTATGCCAATATTTTAACAACACTCAAACTTGGTATTAAACAAAATGATATGGCTATTGTGAAAGAAGTTTACGACTCAGTTCTAAAAGATTCCGATAAGCATTTAAAATCGAAAACATTTGATTTAACTCGCTTAATAAACATAGAAGATAACACTATCAAAAGCCTACTTGCAGCTAAGTTCCTAGAGGCAGAAGAAAATAACATTGATATCTCCTTAGATATTCCTGAAACTATCAAACTCGAGGGTATGGAGATGGTCGATTTTATTACTGTAATATCTATCTTTCTAGACAATGCGATGGAAGCATCGATTCAGTCTGACATACCAAAAATGCATATTGGCTACTTCAATCATGGTAATAAGCAAATCTTTATTGTCCAAAACTCAACCCAGGAAGAATTTATTCCTATCTCATCACTTTTTGAGAGAGGTGTCTCCAGTAAAGGGGATCATCGCGGTATAGGTTTGGCCAACGTTAGGAATATATTAGACAACTATCAAAATATTTCTTTAAAAACTGAAAGTATGACTTTTGCATTTACACAGGAACTTAATATATCGAAAAAAGCTTGACTAGTTTCAAGCTTTTAAAATTTTTAACTATAACAGATTTTTACTGCCATCTGAAAGAAAGTATTTATAATCCTCTTTTAAATAGCTTAACAGATAATTTGCCCAACTGATTCCTCCATATACCTGTTCAAGCTCATGGTCACTGAGCTTTTGAAACTCAGTGACATTTCTTTGTTTTTTCATTTTCCACTCCTTGAATTTAATTAAGCTGATTAAATAACTTATCTTTAAGATAAGCAAAGTAGCTTTTTTTATCTATTATACTAGTTACTCGCCCTTGAAAACCATATTTAAGACTTCTAGATTCTTGAGCAGTTAGCTTTGCCTTTGCTTTAACTCGAAAGATATTTCCTTTCTCTGTTTCAATTGCTGAACTATCAATGCTCTCAATCTTACCTAAAACCATCATATTATGATTACCAACCTCATCAAGTGTTAGTCTAACTGACTGACCTTTTTTTAATTTAAGGATATAATCTGAACTAACATAATAACTAATAAAAACTTCCTTAGTAGACTCTATTTTAGGATAAATCTGTGCTAGTTCCTTACCTGTTGAAACCGTTGACAGATTTTCATAAGATTGATTAAGATGTATTATTCCATCTTCAGGTGCCTTTATTGTTGTATTAGACAATAGTATATTCGCTTGGTTAAGTTTTCCCTCTACTTCAGACTTCTGTATTTGAACAGTTGCTAATTGTTGTCCAGCTTCCTTAAGATACTGAGCTTTCAATACCTCCCTTTGACTTGATAAATCAGTATCGTATTGACTATCCAATGTAAGTGGGATAGACTTATAACTATTTCTCTTAGAAGTCATCTTATGATTCTTATTTGTTTTTGATAATGTCTCAGATTGAACTGGAAATCCACTGATTTCAAAAGAACTAGCAGTATCTGTTTCATTACCCAAATTAGTTTGGGGACTTGATTCCCGATTAGAACTATTAACACCTTGACCAATAGAATCGTATTGGGCTAAGAAAGTAGTAAATGTGCTTTGATAGCCAAATTCATCATTTTCTTCCTGAAAAAGGCTAGTTCCTTGATTGATACTATCTTCTAAGGTTTTTAGCCCTGTCTCCTGACGACTTAAAAGATCAAATTGTTTTTGAAGACTCTCTTTCTGAGAGCTTTCCATTTTTTCGGAATATTGAATCAATAAATCACCTTTTTTGACTTCTTTATTGGACCTTAACTGATTCTTTATAATAGTATTGTCACTGGTTGACTGGATTGTTGCAACAATACTTGTAGGCTCTATCGTTCCTGTGACTTCAACTGTTACCTCTTTTTTTGCCCAAAGTAAAAACGAAAGAAGGAACATTATCAAAAGGACTAATGGAAATATAATAATTGTTGAGAAGTTTTGATACCTTTTCTGATAAAATTCCGTACTTTTAAATAATTGAGAATTCATTTTTCTTCTTTCTATTTCTTAAATAAATGATAGTAAAAACCATGCCTAGACATCAACTCACTATGTGAACCACTCTCTATTAAACGCCCCTGTTCTATTACTATTATCTTATCAGTCCTTTGAGCAATACTAAGTCTATGAGCTACAAAAATAATCGTCTTTTGAGTTAATTTCAATAAATTATCTATAACTTTCTTCTCCGTTAGGACATCTAATCCACTTGTAGCTTCATCTAAAATAAGAACTGGAGCTTTAGTTAATAGAGCACGCGCTAAAGCAATACGTTGCTTTTGTCCTCCAGATAACCCTGAACCATCAGAAAGCTCCGTTTGAAATCCCATTGGCATTTCTTCAATGTCCCTCCGAATTTCAGCGATATCACATGCTCTAAGAATATCTTCCTCTGTTACAGTTATATCGGCTCCCAAAGTCAGATTTTCCAAAATACTTCCACTAAAAATATAGGACTGTTGAGGGAGATAGTTAATCTTCCTACGAAGACTTTTTTTATCGATTAGATTGATATCTTGACTACCTAGGCTAACTTTGCCTTTATAAGGTTGGTAAAAATTCACTATCATCTTCGCTAATGTGGTTTTTCCCGAACCGCTGACTCCAACAAAACTTACCTTCTCACCTCGTCTAATAGTTAAGTCAATGTCAGATAATGTATCCTGTCCAAATCCATACTTGTAGGACAAGCCTGAAATAATAATATCTCCATTCATTGGCTGTTTTTGATATATATTACCATTAGTTTCTTTAAACTCCGATTCAACAAGGTAGACCTCATTGAGACGTGCATTAGCAACTTTTGCAGATTGGAGTTTGGTCTGAAGATTAATTATATTTTCTAACGGCTTTGTAAAATATGACAATAACGTATTGAAGGTTATAAGTTGCCCAACTGAGATTTTATTTGACATAACTAACTGAGCACCTGTCCAAAGAATGAGCACATTTAAAATCAACTGAGCTCCTTGTTTTAAAGATGTCTGTAAAATAGATAATTTTGACAAACGAAAAGAATTTTCTAAATAGTCTATAAACTCACCATCAAGCTTTTGGTAACGAATTTCCTCACTAGTTAAAGATTTAATCGTTTCAATGCCATTGATATCTTCAATAATAGCCGAGCTTACCATAGCATTACTTTGCATGACCTTATGATTCATTTTCTCAAAGGGCTTCATGAACACAAGCACTATTATTGTATAGATAGGAACTGAACAAAGAACTATCCAGAACAAACTAACATTTTGTAATAGTAATATACTACCAATAACAACAAGAACAGAGACATCTAAGAAGAGAGACAAAATAGTTGATGCTAGTGCGTCAATAATAGAGTTGGCATCACTAAAACGTGAGGTAACTTCACCGGTTTGCCTAGTCGCAAAAAAAGACATCGGAAGATCAAAAATATGTCGTACGTAAGACAAAATAACATCAATCGTAAAACGCTGACTGAGGATAGTCAGTAGATAATCCCTAGCATATGTCATCATCTGCTGTAAAACATAACTAACAACTAGGCCAATGGAAATAATTCCTAGTGTTGACCTCATCTGATGAGGAATATAGTCATCTAAAATACCCTGAAGATAATACGAACCAACAATATTTACCAAAGTAACCAAAAAACTAGCTAATACAATATTAGTAATTAATGATTTTTGCTTAAAAATGAGAGGAAGAAAAGCCAACAGACCGATTCCTTTTTCCTTATGTGGTTTGTAACTTGGTTCTGGTCCTATAAATAAAGCGACACCCGTCCACTCCTTTTTAAATTGCTTTTTAGACATTTTAGTTACTTTGATACTAGGATCAGGGTCACCAATAACTAGCTTATTTTTTCCATTTTTATAGACCACATAATAATGCTGAAGTTTACCTTCTTTGTTTACATGAGCGATGAAAGGATAAGGAACATCATCCATGTTAAATAGAGACATGTCAGCTTGAATAGCCTTTGTTTCAAATCCGATTTTCTTAGCAGCTTCAACAATTCCTAAAGCCGTCGTACCTTCTTTGGTTGTCTTTGCTAATTCTCGAAGATAAGCTAAAGAATAGTCCGACCCATAATACTTGGCAATTGAAGCCAGAGCTGCAACCCCACAGTCTCTAATATCCATTTGGGGAACAAAGGTCCTACGATAAAGAAACATGAAATTCCCTTTCATTTAGTTTTTATTTATAGTATGACAAATTCTTATCTGTAAAATATCTCTTGTCACAAATGACCATAATATGTCCTAAATGGTAGGTTTTAAGTGACCTTTAAAGTCTTTTTCCTCAAGATAGTGACAAAACACAAGTAATCGAATTATCTAGAACCCGACATTATTTCTTAAACTATGCCCATTTTTTAAAAAGCAGACTATAAAGAAGCACGGTTAGCCCCAACAAGTTAATGGTATGGTGGGCTGCATCCAAACTTCTAAATAGATTAGCAAGGCCCATTCCGATGAGAATGGTAGCCAGTAAATACGGTTTTGAGCTTTTTAACATACTTTTCTCCTTAAAGTGTTTTTAGCTTTCTGTGCAAAGCTATGAGTTTTATTATAGATTGGAAGCCGATAAAAAAGTAGTGACATAAATGTCACCACTTGTCTGACCTTATATCCTTGATAATCGTACACATAAGAAAGAGAAATAGACATAACCCAATAATATTTAGGCATTGAAGTCCGAAATTCAGTTTTTCTCCCAAGTTATGTAAGGCAACAAGGATGAAGCCCATAGACATCATTAGAGACACTAGGCGTTTTTTAGTCATGATTATAGATACCTTTTATCTTTTAAAATATTTTTTGACTTGAAGGTAAGCTAGAAAGTCACAGAGAATTAATAAAAGCATTAATACGGCCAACATTATGCGGTCTGTGGTATCACTGAATGTTAGTAATGTGTAAAACTCTACACAAAGCACTAGAAATGAGATGACCAGAAAGACAATGAAGGACTGCCGTATTGTTAACGGATTCACTGAATCTGGACGCTTCTTAAGAATATGGTAGAGCAGCCCATTTACAAAAATGACTACTAAAGTTAGTGCTCCGACTGCTAACCAAATCTCTGACGAAGTTTTGCTCTTGTAGAGAGAAATACCGGTACTTATAAGGAAAACTGCCAAGGCAGCAGTGATGGTCCTAAAAGATCGCAATACTCTCGAACTAATATTCTTTAACTTCATGATAAAATACTTAAGTATGAATGAATAACCTCAGTCAGTCTTGAAAACCTAATAAGCTATTACACTAAACTCTATTCCTTTCTGTATTTTATTATACTGCTGTAAGATCTCAAGTAAACCTTTAGCGATTACATTCTACTGGAGATGTAATACAGTAGCGTCATTAGTACTGATACTTTAAATAGGCGAATATACATATCTTTGTTTTTTCTATTACTAAGATATGCAATCAAATATAATATAATCTCCGCTATTATCAGCAAGAATAATTTTACTTCGGGAACATCAAAAATAAGCATTTGCAAGTCCCGAAGTAGCACATATCATAGTATAACCCCCTGCGGAAACAGGTCCTGCTGCCCATGCCATGAGCATACCACCTAGACAGCCACCAATTACTGCTCCAACTTTCCCACCACCAGAAATAATTTCTAGCTCAGCATCGCACATCTTATTATACTTAGTCACATTCATTTTTTAACCTCTCTAAAAGCTCGCTCCGATACATGCTAGCCCACCAGCAACTGCTCCAACATGTGCTCCTACAAAAGCTCCTGGAAATGCTGTAACACCAAATGCTGCCATACCACCTGTAAATCCAGCACCTGCGCCAGTTAAAGCTCCTCCAAAGATTAAATCTTTACATCTATTTCCACCTTCAACGTTTGCAAGTGCCTCGAGATCGAGTGTTTCAAAATTGTTCATTGTTTGTGTTGTCATTCTAACAACCTCCTAAAATATTATTTTTAGCTTTTTCTCTCAAGCTATGGTTTTATTATAAGTTGTAGGCCAACAAAAAAGTAGTGACATAAATGTCACTACTCGATTTTGATTTTTAAGAAATCTTTTCGAATATAGAAGCTATGGTCTAGATTAGCTTAGGCTCTTTCCATTGCGCCTGCTTGTAGGCTGTACATCTTGTGGTAGGTGCCGCCGAGGGCTAAGAGCTCCTCGTGGCTACCGTGTTCGATGATGCGGCCCTTGTCTAAAACATAGATGCAGTTGGCATCTTGTATAGTCGATAGGCGGTGGGCAATGGCAATGGTTGTACGTCCTTGACGCATTTTTGCTAGAGAGTTTTGAACAATAGCCTCTGTCTCCGAATCAATATTAGCGGTAGCTTCATCCAAAATTAAGATTTTAGGCTGGCTAGCAACGGTCCTAGCAAAGGCTAGAAGCTGACGTTGACCGGTTGAAAAACTTGAACCTCGTTCGGAAACTGGAGCATCATAACCTTCTGGAAGTTTGTCGATAAAGTGGTTGGCATCCACAAACTCAGCAGCAGCTTTGATCTCTTCATCAGTTAAATCTTGATACATGGCAATATTGGATTTGATTGTACCATGATAGAGAAAGGGTTCCTGAAGGACAAGACCAATGTTCTTACGCAGCTCTGCCTGACTATAATCGCGAATATCTACACCGTCAAGAAGAACTCGTCCTGATTGGAACTCATAAAAACGCATGAAGACGTTGATAATAGAGGATTTTCCGGAACCTGTAGAACCGACAAAGGCGATGGTCTCACCTTTATTGACAGAGAAGGATATGTTATCTAAAATCTGGTGTTTACCATCATAGGAGAAAGAGACATTTTCAAAGCGAATGTTCCCCTCGATAACCTTGGCATCTGTGTCTCTCTGTTCAGGCTCATAGGTACGCTCGTCAATCAAGGCAAAGACCCGACCTGCTGAAACCATAGAGGTTTGTAAGGTTGAAAAATTCTGCGTCACTTCAATCAAGGGATCAAAGAGGCGGTTAATGTACTGGATAAAGGCATACATGGTCCCCGCTGTGATGCCCAGATAGATACCTCGGTAGCCAAAATAGGCCATGAGAACAGCATAGCCCAGAAGCTTCAATAAACTCATGGCTGGGCGTAGAAAGAGAGAATCCAGCGACATGGACCGGCTGGCGTAAATCAAGTGTTCCTCATTAATGGCATCAAACTCTTTTTTGAGGCGTTTCTCTTGGCTAAAGGCCTGAATGATGCGAATCCCTTCGATACTCTCTGACAATTTGGCATTTATATCTGAAAGCAAGGCTCTGGTCTTTTCAATAATAACCACTGATTTTTTGCGGTAGAGGTTAACCAGAAGAACAATCAGAGGAAGAAAGAGCACAATAAGCCCTGTCAGACGAATGTCCAAAATCATCATGGTATAAAGGGTGGTCACAAAGATAAAGATAGCCGAAATAAAGCTAGACAGAATCCCTGAGAACATCTCGCTAATAGTCTCTGTATCATTGGTCAAGCGGGAAACAATAGAGCCTGCTGGAGTTTTGTCAAAGTAGGACATCCCCAGTTTTTCCATATTGGCAAAGGCATCTCGGCGAATATCCCTGACAATACTATAGGACACATGCGCAAAAAAGAGATTTCCCAAATACTGGACTAGGGTCTGAAAGAGATAAAGCCCATAGTAACCAATCAGAATCAAGCTTGCCGCCTGATTCATATCATGAAGATAGTGGTCGATAAAATAAGAGGCCACAAGAGGAATGATACTCTTGATAACCGTTGTGGACAAGAGGAAGGCCAAAGCTAAAAAGGTCAAGAATTTGTAAGGCTTGAGATAAGTCAAGAGACGCTTAAACACAGACCATTGGTTTTGATTAGGCATCGATTTCTCCTCCTTCCATTTCTAACTGTTGAGACTCATAGGTCTTGGCATACCAACCACCCTGGGCTAGCAAGTCCTCATGACGGCCACGTTCAATGATGCGACCATCCTGCATGACTAGGATGAGGTCAGCGTGCACCACCGCACTCAGACGATGGGCGGTAATGATCGTCGTCTTGTCCTTGCGGGTATGTTTGAGATTTTCAATAATAGCATGTTCTGTCTTGGCATCAACTGCCGATAGGGAGTCGTCCAAAATCAAAATGTCTGGATCCAAAATCATGGCTCGGCTCATAGCTAAACGTTGTTTTTGACCGCCTGATAAGCTGACACCCTTTTCACCAATAATCGTTTCAAATCCCTCAGGCATATCCTTGATATCATCATAAACTTGAGCTAACTTAGTCGCTTCTTCCACCTTATCAAAGGCGAGGTCAGGATTACCAAAGCGGACATTGTCTAAAATAGAACTTGCAAAGAGAAACTGGTCTTGAGGAACATAACCCATCAAGCTACGCAAGTCTGATAGGCGATAGTCTCGGATGTCATGACCATTCAAATAGATGGCTCCTTGATTGACATCGTGCTCTCGCAAGAGCAACTTGACAAGAGCCGTCTTCCCTGAGCCAGTCTGTCCAACCAAACCAAGAGTTTGACCCTTGTCCAAGGTGAAATGAATATCTAGCAAAGTATCCTCATCCTCAAACGCAAAGCGGTCAATCGCATATTCTAAACGACCATTTTCAATGCTTGGAAGAGGATGCGCAGGATCTTGAACATCTGATTCCTGTTCTAAAAGAGTCTCAATACGTTGGTAGGACACATTTCCCCTCTGTGTGATATTAAAGAGGAAGCCAATAGCCATCAGGGGCCAAACCAGCATGTCCAAATAGGTAATGAAAGTTACCAAATTTCCGACTGTTATCTGACCGGCCTGAATCATAAAGGCCCCGACAAGAAGGGTCAAAACATAAGATGAGCCAACAAAGAGCAAGACCAAGGGATCAAAAAGGCTGTCATACTTCATGGTATGCATATTCTTTTTAAAAGTCATCTTATTGGTCTCTTGGAAGGACTGAAGCTCAGCCTCCTGATAGCCAAAAGACTTGGTTACCTTGATACCCGAGACCGATTCTTGGACCTTATTATTAAGTTCTGAAAAGGCTGCCTGAGATTCTCCAAATGCTTTATGGGTCTTACGTCCCAAACGACTGGTCGCAAAAGCCATGAAGGGTAGGGGTAAGACAGCCACCAGGGTCATCTGCCAGGAAATGCTGAAGAACATGGTGATTAAGGTTACCAAGGCTGTGATAGATGCATCTACCGCTGACATGACACCCCCACCAGCCAAACGGGTTAAAGAGTTAATATCATTGGTTGCATGAGCCATAAGGTCACCAGTTCGGTACTTTTGGTAAAAAGAAGGCGACATCTTGGTAAAATGCTCAAAAAGGCGTGACCTCATAATCTGACCCAAGCGATAAGAGGTCGCTAAGATATACATCCGCCAAACATAGCGCAAATAGTACATTCCCAAAGCTGCCAAAAGCAAATACACAAGATTCAGAAGCAAAATCTGATTGGTCAATTTTCCCGATGTAATAGCATCAATGACCCGCCCCATAACCATAGGAGGAATCAGATTGAGAACCGAAACCAGACTCAGTGCCAAAATCCCGACAATATACCGGCGTTTTTCTAACTTGAAAAACCACCAAAGTTTTGCAATGATTGATTGCTTAAAAAACAAATTACTCCTCCTATCTTTACAAATGGGTGATTATTAGTCTAACGACAGCTTACTTCCAATAACGGTAGATTGTCCCATCTTCTAGCTCAAAATAGCCAATATAAGTCAGTTTCCCAAAGTCAGTAGACTCTGGCAATTGATAGGCAAAGGAATCAAAATTATAGACCTTATGCCCACCATCCATAGAGTATCTTTCCTTGTCATGAATGACTGACTCATCCTTCTTAGGGCTCCAAATGCGTCTGATGTCATCAGACGTCTTATATTCTCTGACGAAATTGTACAATTCAAAGTTGGTTGCCTCACTGAGATAGCGACCATCGGTATTATAATTAGCAACCTGACGCTCTCTCTTTATCTCAGGAAAATTCCAAACCTGCCCTCTTTCTCGCATAATATCGGCATCACGTCCGCTTTGATAAGCATCTGCTTTAACCGTTGGCATCGTTGCTCCTAGCGTTAATACGGTGACTAGTGTCATCATTAAGTGTTTCATTGTTTCTCCAAAAGTGTTTATTCATTTTTCCCTCTTTTGAATGTGTTATCTTTGTATGATAGAAAATAAGCGAAACCTGAGACGCGTAAGCTCCCAGGTTTTTTACTCTTTAAAATGCATTTGAATCAGTTTTACAAGGAGGTGGTAGACACCTAGTGCCACCAAACCTCCCAAAGTATTGGTCCATAAATCATCTAGCTCAAAGACACGATTAGCATCAATGAGAAGGTCAAGAATGACTTGTCCGACCTCAATCGTCAAAGACATAGCAAGCGTCGCTACAAGGACCTTTTGCCAAGACCTAAATCTTGGGTGCAAGGCTAGGAGCCCTAAAATCAGCGGACTCAGCAAGAAAATATTGGTCACATTTTGCCCAAGGACAAAGACAATTTCCTTAAGACTATCCAATTGATTAAAATTAGTCAGACTGTTGAAAGGTGTCAAGAGCACCACTACACGACCAAAATGTTGAATACCAGGAGTTTCAACACCTTCAACTAGCCCATACTGGGGTGTCCAACATAGGAACACTAAACAAAGGAGATAGGCACAAACCAACATTCGGCTTACCTGTCTTCCTTTTGGTGTTAGTTCTCCATCCTTATCTACCCAAGTCTTAAGCTGAAACATCTTACTGACCTTCTGATTTACCAGAAGCTTCTGCCACAGCCTTTTGACGGTCACGTTTCATGGTGTTTGAACGCAATTGTCCACAAGCAGCATCGATATCTGTACCGTGCTCTTGACGAACCACGCAGTTAACCCCATTTTTCTTAAGCACATCGTAGAAGGCTGCCACACGTTCCTTGGTTGAACGACTATATTGGTCGTGCTCTGATACTGGGTTATATGGAATCAAGTTGATGTACGACAACTTACGGATTTTCTTAGTCAAATCAGCCAACTCTTGAGCATTTTCAGGGTGGTCATTGACCTCATTAAGCATGATATACTCAAAAGTAACACGACGGTTGGTTGTCTGGATGTAATACTCGATCGCTTCAAAGAGTTTTTCAAGTGGGAATGAGCGGTTAATACGCATGATGCTTGAACGAAGGTCATTGTTTGGCGCGTGAAGTGATACCGCAAGGTTCACTTGAACTCCTTCGTTGGCAAATTCCTTGATTTTTGGTGCCAAACCAGATGTTGACACGGTAATGTGGCGTGCTCCAATAGCAAGACCATTGTCATTGTTAATAGTACGCAAGAAGCGAAGCACATTGTCATAGTTATCAAATGGCTCACCGATACCCATAACAACCACGTGGCTGACACGTTCACCATCGCCACGGTCATCAAAGTATTTTTGAACCAACATGATTTGGGCAACAATCTCACCAGCAGTCAAGTCACGTTGTTTCTTAATCAAACCACTGGCACAGAAAGTACAACCAATGTTACAGCCAACCTGAGTTGTCACACAGACAGACAAACCATAGTGTTGACGCATCAAAACGGTCTCAATCAACATACCGTCAGGCAATTCAAAAAGATATTTAACGGTACCATCTTTAGATTCTTGGACGATACGTTGTTTCAATGGGTTTACGCAGAAATTCTCATTCAACTTGGCAATGAAATCTTTAGAAATGTTGGTCATTTCTTCAAAAGACTGCACACGCTTCTTGTAGAGCCAATCCCAAATTTGAGTGGCACGGAATTTCTTTTCACCGTGTTCCATAGCCCAGTCAATCAACTCCTCACGAGTAAAACCATAGATAGATGGTTTGTAACCTTCCATATCTTCCAACTTCTGGCGTTTACGACGTTCTGGCTTTGCTTGTCTTGTTACTTCTGACATCCTTTAATTTCCTTTTTTTCTGATTGTAAAATGATGACCATCTGACTTGGTCTTGCTTGGTTTCTTCGATACGTTATTGGGGATTTTAGACTTTGAGGCCTGCTTCTGACTTTTCTTAAAGTTTGACTTGCGCTCACGGGCGCCATCCTCTGGTCTTGATTTAAATTTAGGACGTCGCTTGATTTTTTCAAAGCTTGGCCCCTCTTGATCCCTGTCTCTTCGTTTGGGCTTGTCCGACTTTTGCTTGCCAGAAGCCTTTTGACTCTTATTCTTTTGAGAAGCATTACGATCTTTCTCTCTGGCTTCTTGAGAAGAGTTGCGACGACTATTCGAACGACGACGCTTGCGTCGAGGCTCACTCTCCTCTTCAAAGACAATTAGCTGTGGCTCTTCATTTTTCAAAATAAAATAGGCACAGCCAAAGGCACAGTACTCACGCAAATACTCTGACAAACGGCTAATACGCTCCGTCTTTCGAGTATTTGGGCGTTCGTCCTCGTAAAATCCCTTAAGGCGAAGCTGATCATTTGACCAATCTCCAACAATATAATCATACTTGAGCATGATTTCAGAAAAACGTTGCCCAAAACGGGTCGCGTCTAAGGCATCCTTATGATTTTCAAGAACCGTAAACTGACAGGCATCTGATTTCAGAATGTCGGCCACATACACAAAGTCTGGCCCTGGATATTTATTATAATTAAACATTTCTGGCAAGATTTCTTTACGCATGTGCCATCCTTTCTGCTGACTCTTATTTTCTATCTTGATGCTGTGATAATATTCTTATCCCTTATCCCAATTGGCACCATTTTTTCTCAAATATTTGGCCACAAGTTCCCTTAACAGGTCTGGAAAAAGAAGAGTCGCATCCTTTTCCTTGATGGTAGGGAAATAAGCAGCATAGTAGTACTGATCCACAAGGACCAAACTAAACTTTTCATGAGAATCTACAACCCTACCATTATACAATAAATTACCGTTTTTGTAAGCAAAATTCCCTGTGATTACCTGACCAAATGTTTTTCCACGGAAGCCCATGCCTTTAATGGTTTGATTTCTGAGGAGTTCTGCCTTGGTGAAAACTTCTTGACAAATTTCTTTGAGCTCTTGGCCGGTCACTACCAGACGGGCCATTCGCATTTGATGGGGCAGGGCTTCTTGTAGGTCTGCCATGGTCACTTGAGGACCTAGTGTTTTCATGATGAGTCCAGTATTTAAAATCGTTAACTGACTATCCGTCTCTTGACAAACAGCTTCTAGCACCACCTGACAAGTCTCATCAAAACTCAATTTTCGACCTAAATCAGCCACCTTTTCCTGAGCTAATCGACGATAGCCTTCCTCTCGCATGGCCTGAATAAAGACTCGGTCTTCCTTATCCAAATCTAAAAGATAGGTTTTGGTAGAAATAGCTACAATCTGACACTCCCTTAATTGCCCATCTTCCACAGTCAGGTCAATGCAGCCGATATAATAACCATATCTATCTGCAGCCGCCAAATAAGTCTCATTAATCAACTTGCCCTCTTCAAACAGGTGGTGGGTATGGCTCCCGATAATAAGATTCACCTGAGGGTAAGTCTCTGCAATCTGCTCATCATAGCGTATTCCTAAATGACTAAGTAGCACGACTAGGTCTGCATCCTGAACCTCAGGACGAGCCAAATCCTCCTCTAACTGCGTGAGTGGATTCAAGACCTCCCAACCATTCGGAGCATAGGTGACATAATATGGAAACGTGTAAGCTAGAAAAGCAATCTTTGTCCCCGCTTTAGTTTGATAAATCAAATAAGGCTTAGCCCAGTCAGGCTGTCTGCCCTTGTCCTTGAGATTCCCTATGATAGGCTGAAAATTAGCCTGCTCATAAAGACAGTCTAGCTCAGCCTTAGCCAGTCCAATCCCTTCATTATTTCCAATAGTCGCGTAATCTATTTCCAACTCATTCATTAGGGCGACATTAAAACGCCCAGCTGTCGCATCGGATAAGGGGTGGGACTTATCCACATTGTCCCCAAGATCTACCTTAATCAGCTCTCTATCCGTCTGACTCAAATCATCCACAGCTCGCTTAAGTTGTGGATACTGTTCGAAATGAGAATGTAAATCGTTAATATGGAGAATTCGAATCGTGTCTTTCATGACTCCTATTTTAGCACTTTTACCATAAAAAAACTTGACATTCAATCCGCCAAGCCTTTAACTATTTTTCAAACAGGAAGGTATTCCTAGTTAACTTTCTTTTTTAAATATTCTTCTGCGAGATGATAGACGTCATCTGCCAGGGATATACTGACATAGATGCACACAATTGAGAAAACTTCTCCTCTAAAGTGTTGCCAAGCAAGGAATATAAGCCCATAAATTAGGAGAGCAAGTACTATTTGGCCAAAAAATTGACTCACTAGTCGTCTAAAAACCACAAGTAAGGCCATAAGTAATCCCACCTTTAATACCATAACCAATACCCTTTAAGGCTGCACCTTGCCAAGTACCTGTTTGAATACCACCTTTAACGGCTCTCCCAACAGCCCCGACACCTACGGCAGCTGTAGCTCCCCAAAAACTACATGCTGCACCCACAATGGTAGAAAGATCTTTGGAATCAAGCATGTCAATCTTATCAATAGTTTGTATTGTCATTAAAACAACCTCCTCAAAAAAATCAAATCATAGCTCTTTATTTCAAGCTTTGACTTGATTATAAGTCAGAAGCCAACAAAAAAATAGTGACATCAATGTCACTACTTTTTTGTTGGGGGTGGATTCATCTTTGGAATTACAAATTATTTTATTTTTAACGGAATAACAACTAGTACCACAAATTGATTTGACTGTATATTAATATTCAGATGTCCTTTCAGTTTCATGATTCTATCATAACTACTTTTTATTCCTAGACCACGTCTATTAGGTAATTTTATAGATTTCATTCCGTCATAATTGATATCTATTTCAGAAGTAAGTATAGGATTCGCCACTCTAAAGACTAATTTATTATTCTTAAAACGTAATACTATTTCGATTGGATTCGTTAATCCATTACGTTCAATCTCCTCTATTGCATTGTCGATAATATTTCCGAGAATAGCGCAAGAATCTATAGCAATCGAACTTATATCTAAGTTATAGGGAATTTGTAAATCTAAATGAAACTGGACTCCATCTTTTTTCATTTTAGATATTTTTTGATTTAATATAGCGTCAATTGGTATACATCCTGTAATCTTGCGATTAAAAACCTCCTGTCCCAGTATCTCTCGAGTTATTGCTTTGATGTTTTCAAAATCATTACTATCTGCATAAAAATCTATTGAGGAAACAATATTTTTTAAATCATGTCTGAGAATTGCTAATTCTTCTTCTTGTTGAATGATTTCACTGGTCATGCTATTTTCATCAAAAGAAATTTTGCCTTTGATAATATTATAATTTTTTTCACTCAAATAATTGTAAAGCACAATTATAACAATGTTTATCAATAATAAATAACTATCAAATATCAAAACTCGACTTAAAGGTAGTGACATCTTATATAACAGTAAAATAATAGACAAAAATGGAGGCAACGATAAGATACCGTATTCTATTTTGTTCAGCTCAAATAGATTATCTATTTTAAAGTGTTTTAATCCTAACACAAATAAAAGCGTTAACAACATCAAAAAGAATTGGGCGAAAAAAATTACGATTTCTTTAGTTTGTTGAACTTGATGTAATAGCAATATTGCTATATCTTCTTGAATCAAAAACCAAAAAATCAGGAATAAATAATGAAATACCTTTTTCATAACATCTCCCGATAAAAAGAGGAAAAGAATCAGGAAAGTTAATAGCAAAGATAAGATTTTAAAATCTAACAATGTATTATGATTTATTGTTATTGATGTGTGGCCAATAAAATAAACAAATAAGATCAAACAATAAAACTTGCTTTTGGAAATTCTGATCACAAAAAAGTGTTGTAAATAAAACCAAACAACAAAACTTTGGAATAAAAAAAGAGAGAGCAGCCCCACTGATTTATATACATCAATCATAAACCGAAACTCCTCTCAATAAAATGGCTATATGCTGTTCTCACGGCTTTCTTACGACTTCTACTAATAGCAATACAACTGCCATTTATCATAGTTACATCATTCCGATTAAATGAAGCTATATGATTTAAATTAATCATTGTTCCACTATTAACCCTAACAAAATGCATTGGAGGTAATTCTTTTTCAATTGCTGATATCCTCCCATAAAATGATGTATCACTACCGCTAACTAATTCAAGGTGGATTTTCCTACCAAACTCAGAATATAGACACACAATATTATCTAAGTTTATTTGGAAATGTTCCGTACCTATCTGATAAAACATAAATTTTTGTTTTGCAGTTAATTCTACCAGAACATCTCTGAGAACCTCTCTTAATTTTTCAATAGATACAGGTTTTATTAGATAACGAAATGGAGAGACTTCAAAGCTTTCTAAAGCATATTGCTCATAGCTTGTGACATAAATGAGTATAAAATTTTTATCAATATTTCTCAATAACTTAGCAGTCTCTATACCATTTAGACCCTCCATTTCAATATCCAAAAATATCAAGTGATAGTTGTCATTCTGTCCACTCATGGTGTTTACCAGACGGTCTCCTTTGTAATAGCCATCAATTTCATATTGGACATTGATTTCATCAAAGTATTTTGAAATATGAGTTTCTAAATTACTCACTTGTAAGCTATCATCATCACAAATTGCTACTTTATACATCTGTCTCTATAAATTCCTTTTTCTAATATTATATCATTCAAAACGCCTTACTTTCAAACCCTTTCATGGTAGCAATCAATAACAGTATACAAAGCAAAAAATAACTTAGTAAATGAATTAGAGATAATCCAATTGTAAAGTGATAATTAGGCACAACAAAAAAATATCCAGGAATAAATTTAGAAATCATAGTAATATTTGATAGAAGTTGACATAAAAAGTAAACACCTAGACTTGCAAACGAAGCCATTATTGCCGAAATATTTAGTGATAGATAAAAAGCAATGCTAGCAAGCAAAATAATAAATCCTAAATTCACTAAACTAACTACTATTGATTGTACATTTGTAGCATGTAGCTCCCAAAATCGTGTATAACCGAACTCAGTATGAGATATAAAGCAAATATAAGTGACTAACGACGTCAAGCAATTTAAGATGTATAAAAATAATATTGATAGGATAACAACAATATACTTAGAGACTATCAATATTTTCTTACTAGTGACTCTATTTACCTCTAATAAAATTTGTCCTCCTTGAATCTCTCCTCCTAAAATAAAGGAAGAAGTATATAAAATTAATAATAACGGGATAGTTAATATTAATAAAAATGTCCACATCGTGGTGATAAAGGTAACTAAATCTAATTTAGCCCCTATTTTTACAAAGTCCCAATGTAAAAAGGCACCAAAACCATAAATCAAAGACCACAATGATAGTATAGCTAATATAATAAAATTTTTCCGTTTCAATAATTTATATAGTTCTGCTAAAACGATTGATTGCATTTTTTACCCCCTAAATAATTCTTCAATAGAGTCACTCACCGTGATTTCTTTTATCTCACAATTATATTTATAAATGAGCTTCAGGATCGAATTCAATAACATCATATCATGTGGTAAGATTATCTGACCTTCTTTTAGGGTAACTAATTTACTAAGACTTTGTTCCAACTCCGGCACTGCATATTCTAAAGTAATAATTATTTTATTTTTTCCTAGTTTAGTATGTGTTTCAATACTCTTTCCATTTATAAATAGGAAATAATCACAAATTTCTTCAATTTCATGTAACTGATGTGATGAGATTAATATTGTAACCCCTTTTTCACGACGTAACTTCACAATATAGTCTAAAAGAACTCTAACTCCTGCAGGATCTAAACCCACAAAAGGTTCATCTAGAATCAGAAACTCAGGGTCATCTAACAAGGCCAATGCCAAACCCAATCTCTGCTTCATGCCAAACGAGTAAGATTTTACTAGTTTTTTGCTACTATCTAAACCCACAAATTTTAACAACTTATTAATCCGTTTATCTAGTCCACTCTTATCAAATGATGAAGAATACATAGAGAATAATTTCAAATTATCATATGCAGAAAAATCTTCAAATAATTTACAATCTAGAAGAAAACCGATTTTATTTAAACTATTTCTTTTAGTATTATATTCTGAATCCCCTTTAAATTGAATTTTACCTTTTGTGCGTGGAGTAAGTCCTAAGATCATCTTCATTAAAGTAGTCTTTCCACAGCCATTCTTCCCAATTAAGCCAACAATGTCACCTCTTTGAATTTCGAAATTGAGATTGGTTAATACCTCTTGTTTTCCAAATGATTTATTCAAATGACAGACTCGTAATATTGTATTCATGGTGATTACCTCCATCAGTTGCAGTATACATTAAAAAATCATTGAATTTATCAAAAGTTTCAAGTAATAATTCATACTTGTCTTTTGCAATAATTTTACCTTTTTCCATAAAAGTTATAGAATCAAATCTTTTTAAAAATGGCTTTAATAAAGCTATTTAAAATGTGTCAACTATTATTAATAAGGCATTCTATATGTTTTTAGTTTAGCTTAAAATATCAAAATCAACTTTCTTTTGTATCATTTTGTTGTTTTTTTTGTAGTAAATAGTAAAAAACTATTTATTCATTACATTTTCAGTTCTTAAGACAGCCAATTATTTTGCGAGTGTAGTGAGCATATACTGAGACTTGACGCTGTGATAATGACGCCTAAAACTTTGTAGTCATAAGCGTTGGGAAGTTTTGAGACCTTAGGCTCAAAAGAAAAATTTATCTTCAAACTAAATAAGCTCTTTTGAGTTTCCAAAAAGGTTTGATAATAATCAAAAAAGCTGAAACACTTTGGTTTCAACCTCTTGAATTTTTAAATTAAAATTTGCTTTCACCTAAAAGCCTGAGCCTAGAAACTTTGCTTCTTAGCTTTACGCTCAGCACGCCCCTTAGCACGGTTAGCCGCACGGCGCTCACGTTTGCGTTTTTCATCAACCTTCCACTGAATTTTCTTCTTGTAGCCAGGCTTGATTTTTTTCTTTTTCTTCTTAACCAAACCGATCATTTCCGTATCAAGTTTTTGATAGGCTTTTTCACGGTTGGCACGACGGTCACGGTCATAGGTATCTTGAAACTCGCCGTCCTTATAGACTTTAGGGTCAAAGGTAATCCCCATCTTTTCAAGCTCACGAATATCGGAGTCGTCGCTTGGTTGATAGAGGGTGATGGCTGTTCCTGACAAACCATTACGTCCTGTACGTCCTACACGGTGAACAAAGAAAGACAAATCCTGAGGGATAGCATCGTTGATAACATGACTAACCCCTTCAATATCAATCCCACGCGCTGCAAGATCAGTCGCTACAATGTACTCAAAATCAAGCTTCTTGACTTGATTCATGATACGCTTACGTTCACGTGGTGGAATACCGCCGTGAATTTTCGCTACTTTAAGACCATTTGACACTAGATAGCTGTGCAAATCGTCCGCACGTTCCTTGGTATTAACGAAAATCATTGCCAGATATGGTTGCATCCCCTTGAGCATCTCAAGAATCTGTTCATTCTTGTTGCGACCCTTGGTAGATACCAACCAGTTATCAATGGTATCCGCAATAACTGTTGAAGTTTTAATTTGTTCCATGACTGGATTGGTCAAATACTTCTTCAAGAATGGTTGCAATTTTTGAGGAATGGTTGCTGAGAAGACCAAAATTTGAACTTCCTTAGGCAGACTTGCCGCAATCTTGTCTACAGTATCCAAGAATCCCATATCCATGGTCATATCAGCTTCGTCAACAACAAAGGTATGGGCCTTGTGAATAGCCAAGTCCCCAGACTTAACTAGGTCATAAATACGACCTGGTGTCCCGATAACAATATGAGGTTGTGCTACCTTGAGTTTCTCAATCTGACGTTGCTTGTCTGTACCACCTACATAGTTGACCACACGAATTTCAGTCTCAGAGTGTTTGGCAATTTGTTTTGTCGCTTGGTAAATTTGTGTCGCCAATTCACGTGATGGTGCTGTAATAACAACCTGAACATCGCCACTCTTTGGATTTAGTTTCTCAAAAATTGGCAAGAGGAAGGTATGTGTCTTCCCTGAACCCGTCTTTGATTCACCAACCAAATCACGACCTGAACGGACTACAGGAATCAATTTCTGTTGAACAGGTGTTGGCTCCTTAAACTTAATCTCGTCAAGAGCCTCCTGAATAAATGTTTTAAAATTAAAATCTTTAAATGGCATGTTTACTTCTTCTTTTCTATCTAGTCTATCCCTATCATTATAACAGAAAAAGAGCATTTCTGCTCTTTTCATTTATTTCATAACGTTTCCAAGAACCATCCAAAGGGTAATGGCACTTGCAAGTGCTCCAACTGTCCAAAGGAAAGCATCAACCTTCCACTCTGACCATTTGTCACCCTTACCTGAAAGACCACCCAATTCGAGGTGATGGTGGAATGGTGTCATACGGAAAATACGACGACCTTCACCATACTTACGCTTAGTGTATTTGAAATAGCTGACCTGTAGCATGACAGAAGCTGTCTCAAAGACATAAACCACACCAATCAAGAGTAGGGTCCACTCTACACGTAGGGCAATAGAGATAACCGCAAGCATAGCCCCAAGTGACAAGGAACCGACATCTCCCATAAAGACCTTGGCTGGCTTGTGGTTAAAGACGAAGAAGCCAAGAAGTGCCCCAATCATAGTGATAATGATAGTCAAGATAGCGAACTCACCCTTGATAAAAGCGATAATCCCATAGGCAATCAAGCTGATAACCACAGAGATAGAAGCTAAACCATCAATACCGTCTGTCAAGTTCACAGCATTTGAGAAACCGACAATCCAGAATAAAACAAATAGAACATAAAAGACACCGAGATGAATGGTTAATCCACCAATAGCTAGGCTATCTGTCCCACTAGGGAGTACGTGGATAAAGTAGAAAAGCAAACCCGCAATAATCTGCAAGGCCATCTTTTGCCAAGGTTTAAGTCCCTCATTGATTTGACGGAAAATCTTAAGGAAATCATCAAGGAAGCCTATAATTCCATAAATCAAAATTACAAAGAGAATCCCTACTGTAGCACCATAGGCTTGGTGGCCCTCGCTAAAGACGTGGAAGTTAAAAATCAAGCTAACCAAGATAGCAACTACTAGGAAGACTGTCCCTCCCATAGTTGGTGTTCCAGCCTTAGCCAGATGCTGCTTCACATCTTCATGCATTTGTTGGCCACCGATTTTCTTGATTTTGTAGTAAGTAATAAAGTGAGGCATGGCGAGCACCGTCAACACAAAGGCGGCCACACCTGCTATCAGACTCATAGTCATCTTAGTCTCCTAAAGTAATGGTAATCTTCTTGGTTTTAGACAGGGCTTTTCCTGCCGCAACACTTTGTTTGGTAACAGTCCCTGACTTGCCACCCTTGTAAGTAATTTTAATACCTTTCCATTTGGCAAAGGTTTCAACGTTCTTCTTGGTCCAACCATACATGTCTGGAAGTTCTGTGAAGTCATTGGTCATGATAAGAATCTGTTCATTAGCCTTGATATTAGCTTTGGCATCTACAGAAACCTTCTCAATCTTATCACCAACCCCCAGAACAATCGGATGAATCAAGTTTTGACGAAGGGTGTTAGCTGTCTCACCTGGACTCTTACCGATAATATCGCCGGTTTGATAACTCGTTTCCTCGGTCTTTTCACTACCTTCAGACACAGAAGTATCTAGGGTGTCTCCCATAGACATGGCTTCTTCCAAAACCGGGTTAACCACAGTCGCATAAAAATTATTATCCCAAGTCTTAGGCTCCAAAACAGTCACATACATGATATATTCTGGATCATCTGAAGGCACCATAGCTACAACTGAGTTGAGCGTTTCGTTGGTCCCAACTTTATAGGTTCCTGTCTTTTCATCGGCCACTTGAGCTGTTCCTGACTTAACCGCAACATCATAGTTACCAACCTTAATGATTGGCGAACCTTCAGACTTGTTGTACAGGGTACCAAACTCTGGGTCTGTACCAACAGAAATCATATAATTACGGGTCTCAGAAGCAGCCTGCTTGGAAACTGGCTTACCAATAACTTCTTTCTTAGCCGTACGAACAGTGCCTTGGTTAACATCTGCAACTTGTTTGATAAATTGAGGTTCCAACATAACACCATTGTTAGAGATAGCTGAAAAAGCACGAAGCATCTGAACCTGAGTCACTGAAATCCCTTGTCCAAAGGATGATTGCGCAATATTCACAGAGTTTCTTGAGACAACCCCTGAAGATTCACCTACCATCCCAAAACGGGTTGGAAGTCCAAACTTATAGAGTGATAGGTAGTTTGACCAAACCTTGTCTCCCATCTCTTGTTCCAACATGGTCATCAAAACGTTACTTGAATAAGAGAAGCCTTGGGCAAATGACATGGTTCGACCTGACGAGATACCTTCATTAATAGACCAGTCATTGATTTCAACATCATCAACCTTGATACCATTGGCATTGCTATAGGTCGCATTAGGATTAAAACTTCCGTTATTGATAGCCGATGACAGGAGCATCACCTTCATGGTTGACCCTGGTTCATATTGGGCCTCATAAAGTCGGTTAACCCAGTCATAACTTTTCTTGGCTTGTCCTTCGAGGGTATCAGAGTTATAGGTAGGACGTTGTGTCGTCGCAAGAATTTCACCTGTTTTTGCATTGACAACTGTCGCTGAAGCATTAACCCCTTGAGTTTCCTCCATAAAAGTATCCATCTGCGTTTCCAAGAAGGTTTGAAGAGGCGCTGATAAGGTCGTATAGATGTTCTTACCATCAATAGCTTCCTTGGTGACAGTTTCCGTTCCAAGAAGAGTATTACCGTCCTTGTCCTTTTCGTAGATGGCTTCGCCATCTTTACCTGTCAAAAGGCTATTCAGCGAACGCTCTAAACCGGTTTGACCGACCAATGAATAAGAACCGTCTTTTTTATTCTCAACAGCTTCGGCACGGCCAAGAAACTCTGAAGCAAAGGTTCCATTAGGATACATACGTGAGGTTGTCGCTTCAAAAGCCATACCCTTGATATCTGCATCCTTAAAAGCCTTTTCAAGTTCCTCTTTAACTGAGTAGGTGATACCCTTACCCTTTAGACCAAAGGAAACCTGATAGGCACCTTTAGTACGCAATTGAGCTAGAGCATCGCTTTTCTTAATTCCTAGCTTGTCCTTTAAAATATCGGCAACCTTATCAAACTGGCTTTCTTGAACGTAGAGTTTCTCCTGCGTTGCTGAGACATAGCTGGTTGACACAATAGCGTAAATGGCGTAACTGGTTGAATCTTCAGCCAAAACATTTCCATTTCGGTCGTAAATCGTCCCACGTTTGGCAGCCACTGTGGTTTTAGTGTTATATGACTTAGCAGCTTGTGTAGATAAATCAACACCAAACTTACTATCTGTCCCAATGATTACCACAAAGTTGATAATGAAGACGAAAAAGATAAAGATACTGAGAACCATAAGGTTCTGACCAACATGCTGTCGATTCTGGGCAGGTTTTCGCCTATCCTTTACGACATAATTTAGAAATAAATGTTTAAGTTTTCTTAGTCTGTTCATTGGCTATTTCACACTCTTAATACTATCGTTATTAATAGACAGGCCTGCTTTATTAGCAATCTCTTTGATACGATCAGAGTTAGTCAACTCATTCACTGCCTGTTTTGCATTGTTAAGCTCTGTCTTCTTATCACTGATCTTGCTATTAAGGTCTGTGATTTGTTGCTTGATGGCCTGATTACGTCCCTGTAAAAAGACAACCGAGATACTCATCACAACAGCTGTCAAAACAATTGCCGAATAGAAGGCCTTTTCCATACGTGTCATAAAACGAATATGGTTTCTAAGGGCTCTATTAACAACCTGATGTTCCTGATTTTCCATAGTTATTTCCTGATTTTTTTAGCCACACGCAATTTAGCAGAATGCGAGCGGTTGTTTGCTTCTAATTCTTCCTGGCTAGGCAGGATAGGCTTGCGATTTACTAATGCTACCTTAGGTTGGAGGTCTTCGGGAATAAAGGGTAAGCCTTTAGGTACATCTACCGTACTGGCTTCCTTAAAGAGCTGTTTGGTTAAACGATCCTCCAAAGAATGGAAGGTAATGACCGAGATACGACCATCCACAGCTAGTAGGTCCAAAGCCTCCTGAATAGACTCATCCGCAGCACCAAGCTCATCATTAACTTCGATTCGGATGGCTTGGAAAATTTGTTTAGCTGGATGGCCTTTTTTCTTCAGTTCCTTGGCAGGCTTAGCAGATTTAATAATTTCCGCCAGTTCCGTCGTCGTCTCGATAGGTTTGACCTGACGTGCTTGCTCAATCTTACGTGCAATTTGTTTAGAGAACTTGTCCTCACCATACTTGAAGAAAATACGTACCAAATCGTTGTAAGGATAAGTATTAACCACCTCATAGGCCGTTAAACTAGCTTCCTCATTCATACGCATATCCAGCTTGGCATCCTGTTTGTAGGAGAAACCACGCTCACGCTCATCCAACTGTGGGCTAGACACACCCAAATCGTAGAGAATGCCATCAATTTCAGACACTCCCAGAGCTTCAAGGTTAGATCTGAGGTTACGGAAATTATCCTTAATGAAAGTCACCATTCCCTTGTCAATATAGTCTTTCAAACGTCCTTGGGCGTTATCAATAGCCTTTTGGTCTTGGTCGAAACAGTACAAATGTCCTTTTTCAGACAATTGTGACAAAAGATAAGACGAATGTCCTGCGCCACCCAAAGTCGCATCTACATAGATGCCATCAGGCTTGATATCAAGCATATCAACAGTTTCGTGTAAAAGAACGGTTACATGGTGAAATTCATTAGTCATAACTTTTATTATAGCACAAGACTAGAGAAATTGTCTCGCCTTGAAAGTTGTTAGAATGGCAAAAAAGCCAGACCCTAGGCCCGACTTTATGATTGATAGATTGGTTCTCAAAAATTAATCTACTCTGTAATAATAATTTTCCTCTGTAGGAATCCCTTGCGTCGCTAAAATTCGATCCTTACTGTTATCTCCCGCATCACCTCGATCGCTAACCCCTTTAAGACAAAACTCAATTGGGGTATTACCTGTTGGATTGGAATCAATATAAGTTAGACTATATATCCCAGAATCATATTTCTCTTCTGAGACCTTATCAATTGGGTAAGTAGAGCCCCAGAGTTCCAATTGTCCATCCGAAGTAATTTTGATGGTCTGTCCATTTGAAGACTTCCATGTGCCTACAGCTGACTTGTAGTTACCATTTTTCAGTTCATCAGCCTTAAGTGAGCTTGAGCTTGTTTTACCTTCCGACGATGTTTTAGAACTACTATTACTTGAAGCACTGTCCAAGTCCTTCCAATCCCAATCAGAAAGATCTGCTTTTTCAGCACCTGAATCGCTGTCGTCTTTGACAAGAGACTGACCGTCATTATTAAAGTGGTAACCTGAACCGCCACCTGCTGTGGCACCGGCACTACCATAGTAGCTAAACGTCTTATCCTTGAGGTAAGCCAAGGTCATACGCTCACCCAACATACCCAGTTGTTGACCTTCTGTCAGACGAATGACCTGACCATCATCCTTAGAAATAGTATAGATATCCGTAATCATATAGTCTTGAAAGACTTTACCAGGCTTAAAAGCAAACACCAACTCGTCAACCCCATTACCATCCAAATCACGGTAAGTATAGACCGTTGAGGCAGGATTCATTTGAGAATGAGCATATCCCACCACCAAAGGATTAATTGAAGAGTCAGTTTGATTGTCAGCTACAGCTGTTTGATACTTGCTGATGATGTCATCATAAGCAGAGGTATCTACTTTTTCCTCTTCACTTGAGCTTTCACTACTGTCTGATTGGGACTGCTCTACTGATGAGGAAGAATTTGTCGATGATAAATGATTAGACTGATTTGAACAAGCAGCTAATAGGGCTAGGCTAGATAAGCCAGTTACTAATAACAATAATTTCTTTTTCATAATAATCTTTCTATTCGGCTACAGTAGAGTTAACATCCCCGTTATAAATCGTAGATGTTGAAGCATCATTTTGTGATTCGGTATAAGTTGTTGGGGGAGCATAATTATACTGTGGCGCTTGGTAAGTTCCTTGAGCTGAGGAAGGCGCTGGTGTCACCGTAGTCGTTGTGGCTGCCTGTGTCTGACTAGCTGCTACGGATGCGGTGCTAGAGCTTGATGACTCGCTAGACGTTGATGCTGATGATGAGCTAGAGCTAGATGATTTAGAGGAAGCCTTAGCTTTTGATGACGACTGTTTGGTGCTGACCCTCACTCCTACCTCGGCATGATGATGAGTAGGACGGAAAAAGACAATAGCCAAAGCCAATAAAAGAGCTGGTAGGGTAAATGCCAAAATAAGGTAACGTTTTTCTTTTAGATGACGAAATAGTTTCATAAGTTATTCACATTTCTTAAATTATATTTTAGTATTGATTAGTCTCAGATAAGATTATATCAGAAATATTAAAATGTGCAACATTAACATAAAACTTTTTTGGCATCAGAAAAACCAACTCTAAGAGTTGGCTGGTTGTCATTATTGCTGTGGGTTATTGAAGTTGTTAAATGGCACTTCTACTTTTGTTGGTTGGCATAATAGAACAATGAAGATAATACCACCGACAAATGGAATCAAAGGAATAAAAATAAATGCCCAATTATAGCCAGCATCACGTAAACGGCGAACTGTTACAGCAATACCAGGTAAAAGCGCAGCAATACCAAAGGCAAAAAAGATAAATAGGATGATAAATGAAATAACAGCTAAAAAGCTTGATTCTGTCGCACGTGCAATGCCTCCAAAGATTGCTAGCAACACATAAAAAGCAATAACTGTTAACATATTTGCCAAATATGCAAACCAGTAATCTGAACGTGTTGAACGTCCCTCAAAATCTACGTAGCCCTTCCAAAACTTCTTATAAGCTTCGATCATAATAAAATCTCCTCATTTTTTGATACTTATAGTATAGCAATAAAAAAAGAATTTGACAAATTGACTAAAAAGCAGCCTCGCAAGGCTGTTAAGTCATTATTATTGTTGTGGATTATTGAACTGGTTGAAAGGAAATTCTATTTTTGTGGGTTGACAAAACAAAACCAACAGAACGATATCGCCTATAACAGGCGCATAGCGTAAGAAAATCAATGCCCAGTGAAAACCGGCATCACGTAAGCGACGCACCTGAAGGGCAAAAGATGGAATATAGTTAGCAAAGAAATATACCATTGCAAGCCCATACAATAATTTAAAAATAATATGATAATGACTACCTGGACTATCAAATACAATGGCAACTATAACCACGGTAAATAAAATGATAGTTACAATCGTATTCGCTAAAACTGCCAACCAATAATCTGAGCGGCTTGAACGTCCCGTAAAATCGAAATAGCCCATCCAATACTTCTTATAAGCTTTAAACATGGCAAAATCTCCTCACTCTTGATACCACCAGTATATCAGAAGACCTGTCGTCTAGCAAACTAACTTAAAAAAGCTCCTCATGGAGCTTGATGGGTTATTCTCTAATTTGTCCTTGGCCATTAATATAGAACTTGGTTGACGTTAGGGCCTCCAGTCCCATTGGACCACGGGCATGCATTTTCTGAGTTGAAATTCCGATTTCAGCACCTAGTCCAAAGACGAAACCATCTGTGAAGCGAGTTGAGGCATTAACATAAACAGCTGCAGCGTCAACATCGTCTTGGAATTGCTCAGCACGACTAATATCTTGAGTCACGATAGCCTCTGAATGCGATGTCGTGTAAGTGTTAATCCAGCCAATAGCCTCGTCAAGGCTATCTACCACTTTAACAGACATTGTGTAGTCCAAAAACTCTGTCGCAAAGTCTTCTGGTAAGGCTGAAACAGCTTTGTCCATTACTTTCAAAGCACGCTCATCTGCACGAAATTCAACAGCATGAACTTTAGAAATAGCCTTTTCCAATTGAGGTAGGAAGTCTTCCGCAATATCAGCATGAACGACCAGCGATTCTGCAGCGTTACAAACGCTTGGTCGCTGCGTTTTGGCATTGATGACAATCTGTGTCGCCATATCCAAATTAGCATATTTATCCACATAAATATGACAGTTACCGACACCTGTTTCAATGACTGGAACCTTGGCTTTTTCTTTAACCGTTTGGATGAGACGGGCCCCACCTCTAGGGATGAGCAAGTCTACGTACTCAGTCGCTGCCATGAGTTCTTCTGCTACTTCGTGAGAGGTATCTTCAACTAACTGAACGGCATCTGCTGAAATTCCTGCAGTTTCCAAGGCCTTACGGGCTACTGTAACTAGAGCCTTATTCGAATTAATGGCATCACGTCCCCCACGGAGAATGATGGCATTATTGGTCTTGAAGGCAAGGCTAAAGGCATCGATTGAGACATTTGGACGGCTTTCAAAAATCATGGCGATAACTCCCATAGGGACATGCTTTTGAACGATTTTAAGGCCATCGAGATTCGTATAGCCACGCACCACTTGACCGATAGGATCTTGGAGGTCTGCGACCTGACGGACACCTTCTGCTATCCCTGCAATACGATCTTCCGTTAGGAGCAAGCGGTCTTGCATGATTTCGGAGATACCATTTTCCTTGGCATTGGCCATATCCTTAGCATTTTCAGTGATAATATAGGCACTTTCAGCTACTAGAGCTTTAGCTACCTGGTTTAGAAGGTCGTTTTTGGCTGCTGTTGATAATTTAGCAATCTGACGACCTGCTACTTTGGCCTGTTGGCCAAGTGTATCGATATATGTCATCTTAGTCCTCCTGTTTAAAGAGTGTACCGATTTTAGCTCCTTCCAGGACACGAAGGATGTCACGTGGATTTTCACCGTTCATCAAAACCATTTGGCTATGATTCTCAAAAACCATCTGGGCAGACTTAATCTTACTCATCATACCACCCGTACCAAACTTACTACCAGCACCACCAGCCGAGGCCAGAATTTCCTCTGTAATCTCTGGTACATAGCTACGAAGGGTTGCATCCTCATAGATATTAGGATTCTTATCAAAAAGCCCATCAATATCTGACAACATAATCAGAAGGTCTGCACCTACAATCTTAGCTACGATAGCTGACAAGCGGTCATTATCGCCAAATTTAGTCGCATGATCCATCTCATCTACGCTGACAGCGTCATTTTCATTCACGACTGGAACCACTCCCAATTCAAAAAGACTGTCAAAAGCGTTGATAGCATTAGAGAGACTCTCAGGATACTCAACCACATCTCGAGTTAAAAGAAGCTGAGAAACCTTTGTCTGGTAATGTGCAAAGACCTGAGAGTAGAGACTCATCATGGCAACCTGTCCAACACTTGAGACGGCTTGTTGCTTGCCAACTTCTACCGGTCGCTTATCAAGGTCCAGAACATTAAGACCGAAGCCCATAGCACCTGAAGATACCAAGACGACTTCAATCCCCTTATTATGCAGGCTGGAAATCACAAAAGCCAGTTGATCGATTTTTTCAAGATTAATTTTTCCTGATGGCAAAACCAGAGAGCTAGTCCCGATTTTGATAACCAGGCGTTTTACTGAGTCAAAATTTCGTTTCATATTTATGATTATACACTAAATCCAGGTATTTTAACACATATAATGCATAAGTTTACATATAAGGGATTGTCATAAAAAGAGTCCCTCCTATTTGGAGAAACTCTTTAAACAATTTGGTCTAAGCAAAAAACATAGCTCTAATGCGTTTCCAACGTTTGCGGTCTCCAAAAAGGTAAACCATTAGGGCAATTAAGGTTAGAACCACAGCTGTTATCGCATTAACTGCAAAGGCTATCCAAACCTTGCTGACAAAGAAGACAATACCTCCTAGCAAGGCAGCAACAATGAGGGTAAAAATGAAAATTCCCACAAAAAGCCACTGTCCACCACCTCGATTAAAGAGTTGGGTGACTTCCTGCCAATTCAATTCCAACAGTTTAAGGTCCCTCTCGAAGAAATAGCCTCCTAGCAGATAGGTCGAGACAAGGAATCCAAGGATGAAACTAAGGACTAAAACGGGATGAAGGTGAGCAAGGAAAAGCAAGCCAAGTCCTCCTAACAAGAGGGAAATACCAACTTGCAAGCTATAAAATAGCCAAAACTTCTGACGAAGGTAGTCACCCGTATTGATTGGCAAACTACGAATAAAATCAAAGTTTGTCCCCTCCAAGGAAGTCGCCACCCCTAGAAAACTGGTTGGTTGTGCTGAAAAGAAGCCAAAGGCTATCCCGATTAAAAGCAGGAGTCCAAAATAATCCGGTCCTAAATCTTTCAAAAAGACTGCTCCACCACCCATCATAACCATATATAAGATTGGCACCATGTAGGTATTAATAATAAGGGTTGGATTTCCCAAGGTAGATAGATGGTGACGAACCAGGACCTGTCGCTGGCTACGAGTCACAGCCTTGGCCTTTACCTTACTAGCTTTTTGACTATAGAGAGCCTCGTGGAAATAGCGAGGCATTCTGACCTTATAAAACCAATAGGCTAAGAGGAGCACCAAGGCAAGAGGAAGGTAAAGATTTAGGAGGGCCTCCATAGACAGCGGGGCAGTTACGAGATCATAGTAGCCTCGCAAGTAAGGGAATAAAGGAAAATCGACATGTCCAGCACCCTTAATATAACCATTTATAAAACTAACCAACATAATAGGCAGCATGAGTAATAGGGTTGATAGGGTCATCAGGATAGTCGAATAGAGCTTTTGACGAGAGCTACGAACAATCAAAGTCCCAATGCTGTTGGCGAGAAGGACTGACAGAACGAGATTGACAAAAAGACAAAGGACAAAGGCAAATAGCCCTACAAGTATCCCCAGTGGACCAATAAATTGCCAGTAAGCTAAGATGAGCAAGCTAAGAAGTGGAACCATAAAAGTCATCCCAGTCATAAAACCTGATAAGGTCTTGGCTAAAAAGACTTCCGATGGTTTCAAAGGTAAGGGCAGATAGACCTTGCTATCCTTACTGTCATAAAAGGTGCTATAAAGGGCGGTAAAAGTCTGAACTAGTCCCATAACCGTAAAGGTCAGAAGATATAAGGTTAAGACACCAGGGTTGGCCTTGTAATCAACACCGATAAAAAGGTAGCTATAGAGCACCGTAAAAAGAATTAAAATCAAGAGTTGCTGCCTGAGCATGGCATTTACAATGGAGAAATTAGCTTTTTTCTTTTTCTCCTGACGTTTCTGAAGGCTAGTGACAGCTTGAGGATTCGCATAGAGGAGATTGATTTTGAAAAGCTCCCAAACGTGGTTCCAGTTCATGACTACACCTCCTCGACCTTGCGTCCAACCATTTCTAGATAGATGGATTCTAAATCCTTGTCAGGGTACTGAGCTTTCAGTTCAGCTAAGGAGCCTTGGAAGATGAGTTTTCCTTTCTTCAAAATACCAATGCGGTCACAGAGTTGCTCAGCTACACTCAGGACGTGGGTTGAGAAAAGGACGCTATTTCCCTCCTTGGCATGATGACGCATGGCTTCTTTCAAATCATAGGATGCCTGTGGGTCCAAACCTGTCAGAGGCTCATCCAAAACCCAAATCTGTGGATTAACCAAAAGAGCACCGATAACGACAACTTTCTGACGCATACCGTGTGAGAAGGAAGAAATGAGGTTATAGCGATTTTCAGTCAAATCAAAGGTCGTCATGAGGGCTGTTAAACGTTCCTCAACCTGACTAGCTTCCAAATCATAGATACGTGTCAAAAAATACCAGTAGTCATTGGCAGTCAAATTCAAAAATAAATCTGGTGAATCTGGCACATAAGCGATTTTTTTCTTAATAGCATCTCGGTGCTGACTAAGAGCCATATCGTCAACATAAACCTCTCCGTAGCTGGCCTCAATGATAGATGTCAAAATAGAAATGGTCGTGGTCTTACCAGCACCATTATGGCCAATCAGACCAAAAATTTCCCCATCACGAATCTCTAGATTAAGATCTGAGAGGGCATCCTTATCCTCATAACGCTTAGTCACATGTTCAAATCGAATCATCTTTTATCCTTCCTTGAGCACTTATTTAATCATAATGTCATTTTTTTATTTTTTATTAGGGTTAAAATTAGATTCATAAGCTTATTTTTCATAAATAATAACTTAAAAACCGCTAAATAAAAGATTGGATAGTGTTTTCTACTAATTTCTCATTTATTGTATCATTTCAAAGGTACAATTTCAAGAAAGTCTTTGATATTACTTCCTGTTTTTGCATTCATCCTTTGATAATGATAGACTTATGGTATTTAGTATCAAGAGGGAGTAAAGCACTAATGCCAACTGGAATTATCATCAATTCGCTATCAATTATCTTAGGAGGAATCGCTGGAGGGCTCTTCGGCGACTATCTCAGAGAAGACTTCAAGGAAAACCTTAATCTCATCTTCGGTCTAGCCTCTATGGTTATGGGGATTAGTGCTATTATGAATATGGTTAACATGCCTGCCGTTATCTTTGCAGTAGTTATCGGTACTATTATTGGACTGGCCCTAAAGTTCGGAAACCTCATCAACAAGGGAGCTGGGCTTATGGAAAAAGGCTTGTCCAAAATTACGCCAAGTAAGCAAACCGGACTGGCTCACGATGAGTTTTATGCGCAACTCTTGACAGTTATCGTCCTTTTTTGTGCGAGTGGTACAGGAATTTACGGGAGTCTTGAGTCTGGGATGACAGGCGATGCTTCTATCTTAATTTCCAAGTCTATCCTAGATTTCTTCACGGCTATGATCTTCTCCTGTAGTCTGGGTTACATTGTTTCCATGATTGCCATTCCACAATTCATCATTTTTTTCCTCCTCTTTGTGAGTGCTGGTTTCATTCTCCCTTTGACGACAAAGGCCATGATTGGGGATTTTAAAGCTTGTGGAGGATTTCTTATGATTGCGACTGGTTTTCGTATTATGAAACTTCGTCAATTTCCAACCGCTGATATGATTCCAGCCATGATTCTGGTTATGCCTATTTCCTGGGCCTGGGTCAATTGGGTAGTGCCTTTGATTAGTTGATGTTACGATTAAAAGGAACAAGCACCGTCAGTCTAGTGCCGGCGGTTTTTGTCTGTATTTACTGTCGTTACGTTGTTCATCTATTAAAAACTAGTAACACTTATGCTGTTTATTTCTAATTTTTCTAACCTTGTTTAGATTAAGATGAGTTTGTTATAATAACCTTCGTAGGTCTAAGCGACCTACAAGATACTTTTTTTCATAACCGTTTCCATCCTCTAATATTTTAATGAACTTACAATACCGATGGAAATTTATCGGAAAGACTGGTGGAGACACCGGTCTTTTTTTACTTGGTTTGGGAGACAAAAACCATTCTCTCACTATGAAAGAATGGTTATGCGATAACTTATACTTCTACGACTTCCAAGTCTTTTCCACCTAGGAGAATGAGGTACTTGTCGACCTTGTCCACCTGGTAGGCTTGACTGAGAGCCTTGGCATAGAGGCTCATTTGGCCTGTGTAGCGCTCTTTAATCTCACTTGGGTGAGTAAAGTGGTCCGTCTTGTAATCAAAGAGGACAATACGGTCTTCAAGAAGAAGGTAGCCATCGATGATACCACGGACGACAAAATCTTCTTTACTAGCGGGATCTTCTGCCAACATAGCAAACGGTGCTTCACGACGCAACTTACCACGGTTAGCTAGAATGAGCTTTCCAAGTTCGGTGTCAAAGAAGCCTAAAAGCTTTTCTAACTGCACACGCGCCTTAACTTGATCATCTGCCGATACCCGACTCAACGCCTGTGTCAAATCTTGGAGGGTCACAGTATCAGAAAGAATCAAGCGTTGCATGAGTTCATGGGTAGCAGAACCAACCGCAGCTCCTGTAACTTTCGTTTTTTGGCCAAAGTCTGGTAGCTCAAAAGTAGTGGATGTTTCAAGAGGTTGGACTTCCTCTTTCTTGTCCATGATATCTACACCTTCTGTATCCATAACTGGTTCGTAGAAAGTCTTCAGCTGACTTGGAGTACGCACCGATGGTAGGTCAATTGCTGGTGCATAGAGTTGGTTGAGTTTTTCAACGCTTTCTAAGACCGTTAGGGCACGCTTAATATCTTCCGTCTGGCGATTGTTAGATAAATCATCAGCATTTACTGCTGCTTGAACTTCAACCTGTCCAATAGCTCCTGGGATCAACTCCTCAGCCTCAACAAAACTAACAGCAAACTTGAGGTCCTTTCTCATAAAAGCAGTGTCCAGGGCCATAATCCAGTCCTGATAAGTAGATAGTTGGTCCCTCAGAACTACTGGTAGACGATTATTTTCAACATCAGTGCCATATTGCTGGGTTAATTTTTCCTTACTGCCCTTCCCAACAAGGTAGAGCTTTTGCTCTGCACGAGTCATTGCAACATAAAGCAGACGCATCTCTTCAGAGATACTTTCTCGGCGCTCTTCCTTACGATTTTCCTGAAAGGTTAGGGTCTCTAGAACAACATTTAACTTAGGCAAATTGGTGTTTATCTGGTCTTTGAGGTCAGCTAGGTACTTAATGCCAAGCCCTTTTTCACGGTTGATAATGTACTTACCACTCAGTCCATCCTTGCTGTGACCGATGAACTTACGATTCATCTGCAAGACAAAAACATACTTAAACTCCAGTCCCTTAGCCTTGTGAATAGTCATGAGGCTAACGGCATTTTTAGGAACCAAGTCTGTCACTTCCTCTAGGTCGTTACCGCTAGAAATGATCTTGTCAATCATACCGATAAAACGAGAAAGTCCCTTAAAGCCGGTCTTTTCATAGGCATTAGCACGCAAGGCAAGGGCGTAGAGATTGGCCTGGCGTTGCTCAGCTCGTGGAAGACTACCAACATAATCATAATAGAAACGATCGTCGTAAATCTTCCAAATGAGGTCGTAGAGCGAGTGCCACTTACTGTAATCACGCCAATCTGCCAGAGTCTCAGTGAAAAGAGTCAACTTGGCATCAAGTCCTTGTGTGACAACTTCCGGATGAAGCCCTGTTTTAGTGCAAGCTACAAGAAGCTTGTCATAGAATTGTCCTTCGTCAGCCTGGACAGCAATACGAGCCAAATCATCCTCGTTGAAATGAAACATTGGTGAACGAAGGAGGGCAACCAAGGCATAGTCGTTAAGAGGATTATTGATGGCACGAAGGGTGTCCAACATAATCATGACTTCTAGTGACTCAAGATAACTTGACTTGTACTCGTCAGGAACCAAGGGAATTCCGTGCTCCTCAAAGCTCGCCATCAAGTCCAGATAGGTGTTACGAGTTGGTGCTAGGAGGGTAATGTCCTCAAAACGGACTCCCTGCTCGTGAAGTTTAATGATTTCTTTGATAACCAAAGAAATCTCACCACTGCTGATAGGTTGATCAGGACCTTCCTCGTCAGGATTTGCACCGGTTTCATCACTATTGTAAATCAGAACCTCAGTCTCATTTTCAGGATGGGGCTCTTTTTGATTCTCGCTACCCGCTACCAACATATGCGTCTTGTCATAAAGGATATCCCCGATTTCCTGGTCCATGAGGTGTCTGAAAACACCATTGGTCGCATCAAGAACTTCAGATTGGCTACGGAAGTTCTCTTTTAGGAGAATCAGCTTACCAGCATCTGGATTGTCAAGGAAGAGCTGGAACTTGCCATTAAAAATCTGAGGATCCGCCTGACGGAAACGATAGATGGATTGCTTGATATCTCCCACCATGAATCGGTTGTGACCGTTAGAGAGGAGCTCCAACATGCGTTCTTGGGTATGGCTATTGTCCTGATACTCGTCTACCATTACTTCATGGTAACGGTCACGGTAGCTGGCTACCACCTCAGGATTTTCCTCCAAAATACGGATGGCAAAGTGGGCAATATCTGAGAATTCAAAGGCATTTTCCTGAATCTTGGCCTGTAAATACTGGTCTGAAAAATCAAGCACAAAGGCCTGAAGCAGCTCTAACAGAGGTAGGATGTCATCATTATGCTTAGTCAAAACCTCGAGGACCGTTAGTTGGGTATCAATCTCACGCAACTGGGCCACAAACTCATTTTTGGTCTTGTTGTAAGCTTCCTTGTAGGCCTTGAGTTCCTCGTCTTTAGGACGGGTCATATTTGTCAAGCCAGTCCCTCCTGACAGAGTCAAGAGTTGTTTGAGCAAGTCCTCCATATCGGTTTGGTCATTGGCCAAGGCTCCCTCCAGAAGGCTAATGGCATCTGACACATTATTCAGATACTTGGCCTTGGCAAATTCACGCTGAGCTAGGCCTAAATGGTCTCTTAAGAAGGCTAAGAAATCAGCCAACAAGCCATCTTTGAGACCCTCTAAAAGCTCAACTTTAGCCTTGTCTGGCTTGGCATCGGTCTGCCCTTTTAAGAGATTCTGACGTAGCCATTTTTCAGGACCTGCAGTAGCCTGAGAAAAGCTATAGACATCGTAAACTAGCTCACGAAAGGCCTTACTGGTCTTGCCACTTCCAGCAAAGTTACGGACTAATTTTTGGAAAAGCTGGGCATCCTTTCCCTGCATGTAATCGTTGAAGAGATCGGCATAAACTTCATTTTTCATCAGTGTCTGCTCGGCAGGGTCCGTCATGATGCGGAAAATAGGTGACACACCGAGGAGATAGCCAAACTGATTGACCAATTTCTGGGTGAAGGCATCCATGGTTCCAATATCAGCCGTCCCAATCTTGGCAATCTGGTCTGAAAGAAAGGCACGCTCTTCATCCGTCTCAACTTGTCCAAGCTGCTCTGTCAAACGCTTTTCCAGACGCTCTTTCAACTCACCTGCAGCCTTTACCGTAAAGGTTGAGATAAAGAGCTGATCAATACCAACGCCACGTCCAATCATATCAAGGATACGTTCAACCATGACAAAGGTTTTTCCTGACCCAGCCGAAGCTGATACCAAAATATTAGTACCATTACTGTAAATAGCCTCAATCTGCTCAGGTGTTAACTTACGTTCCTTGTCAGAAGCGACTTCTTGAGCAATACGCTCCTTAATCTCTGCTGGACTTAAAAAAGCTTTAGTCAACATGGTTGTCCTCCTGGTCTTTTTTGTCTGCTTCTACAGCTTTATCAGCGGCTGAAAAAAGGATGGTATTTTCAGCAACTTGCATCTGATTCTTATCCTCAGCTTTTGCCATCAACTCCAAATAGGCTTCCTTCTTACCCTTTTTTGGTAAACGTAAGAGCTTCCTAGCCTGTCCCATGTGGCGGTCGGACTCAAAATGAGTAATAGCCTTGATTTGATCCCCTTGAACAGACTTGCCATCCTCGGTATAAGGATTGACTGAAAAATTCCCACTTCGAATAATCTCAGCAGCATCTGTAAAGAGTTTAAGATTATAATCCAACAAGGTCTCTAAGTCCTCCTTGTCGTAGGTGACAGTCTTTTGTAAATCATAGTTTCCACCAGCCAGATGCTCTGTTTCTGAAGCCACAAAGAGCCCCTTATAGGTCAATTCCTTATGAGCTTGAGCTGCTAGCTTATCCAGACCAAACTGAGCTAAGTTAAGCTGTGGGTCCTGCATGTGAAGATACATGGCACCAAAAAGCTGATCAGCATCAACCTTATAGGTTTGTCGAAGGGCCTCCAGATAAGTCACCAATTGCGGACTAAGGCCATTGTAGAATTTCTGAATGTCAAAGACATTTTTACCTGATTTGTAGTCAACGACACCCAGAGCCCCATCCGTTAAACGGTCCACACGGTCAATAATCCCTGTAATCTTGATGCTATTTGCTAAAAGCAAGTCAAACTTAGCTTCCTCACGCTCAACCTTAACCGCTGCATTGTCACGCAAAACACTGGCAGTTGAACGGGCAATATCCTCCAAAATCTGACGAGACAAGCGGCTCTCTTGATCCTCCGTATAGAGAATCTCAAAGGGTTGTTCCTGATTGGTCTGACTAATAGCCTTTTCCAATTTATCATCGAAGTTTTCTGACGAAGAATCACCCATCACACGCTCAAAGACACGGTGTAAGTAAGTTCCGTGGTGTCGGGCATCTGGATGGATAGACTCCAACTCTTCAAGTCCCAAAACATAGCGCAAGAAATAAAGATACTGATTGTTATAGAAGGTCGTCAAAGCCGAAGCTGACAATTTCAGTGGTTCTTCTCCCGAAAAGACCAGCTGCATGACCTGATCATCGACCTTGGTTGTCGTCACATCGTCAATTACCTTGGGAATCAAAACCTGTTCCTTATCAAGTCGCTTACGGAGATAACGCACAGCAACTGACCAGAACGTCTGGGTTTCCTTGTCCAAATCATCATCTAAATGACTACTGTTAAGGGCAATAACAGTCGATAGGAGATCCTTATAGTTCCCAATCTGGTCACCCTTAGCTTCAAAACGGTTGCGTCCCTTCTCAAGCAACGGAAGACCAAGGTCTATGATCTCCTTCAAATAAACCGACATGTCATCCAGCGTCTCATTGAGAATTTGTGGCTGACTGAGCACCAATTGTTCACTAGCGGCATTGAAAAGCGACATGGCCACGAAATGCCCTCGCTGATTGTTGCTCTGCGTGACAATATCCAAACTCCTGTGCTCATCCGTCGCCTCATTGATACGACTGCGTTCCTCATCAGACAAGAGACTCTTATTTTGCCCGACCTTAGGAAAATGTGACTGGGTCATGCCCAAAGCAAAGACATAGGGAGCTGAATGTGGCTGAATCAAATCGTATTTCTTCACATTGACGACATCGACTGTGGCTGGGACTGTACGGTAATCACAGGTCAACATCCCTGAACGCAAAATAGACAAAAAGTCGTCCACTGACAGCGATTCGTCTCCAAAAATAGTCTCAACCTGCTCCAAGAGTTGGGTGAAAGCCTTCCAGACCTGTTCATTCTGTTCTTTTTCAGCCTCACTGGCCTTGGCAGTTAAAGCAGCCATCTGACTTGGCACTTGCACAGTCTCTAAAAAGACCACAAGTTTCTTGAGTAGACTAGATCCTTTCTGTTTGCGACTATTAAGCAACTTGTCCAAGGGCTCTACCAGTTGTGAGCGCAAGGCATTGATACGATCCAAATCATACTTATCACGACTATTGGCCGTAAAATCAGACAAGAACTTGTGACGCCCCTTGATATCTGCAAAATTGACATAATATTCAAAAAGGTCCAAGTCCTCCTGAGTAAATCCACCATAAAGACCAGATTTTACAAGGTTAAGCAAATCCTCAGCACGATAATTATAGCGCTTGATACGCTCTAGCGAATCCACAAACTGCACCAAAGGATGGCTGGACATGGTTTCTTCCTTACCAAAATAATAGGGAATGTCAAATTTTCGGAAAATCTGACCCACTTGAAGCTTGTAACTCTCCTCATCACCAAGCAAGACTAAGATATCCTTGTAACGTTTGCCATCCGCTAGTAACTGACGAATACTCTTGGCAAGCTGAGCCACTTCTTCCCTTTGATTGACCACTTCCCAAACCTGCAAAGCTTCTTTGTCCTGATCAGTCAGCTGTTCATCTATGGTGCTAAAATCATGACGACTCTCCAAAAGGTGACTGATACGTGCAAAAGAAGGATTGCCCTCCTTGTCCGTCGTTACATAATCTGGTGTCACCTTATAGGTCTGAGCTAAAGTCCTCAAAAAATCCACTGAGGCCTGATAAACATTGCCATAGACAAAGTTAGCCTTATAGGCTTTTTGACTGGCATAAGTCCCAATAACAATCTGATGACACTTCTCATTCAAGAGGGCAATCAGAGCTTCCTCCTCAGCTGAGAAACGGGTAAAGCCATCAATGACCAAAACCGTATGGCTCAATGCCTTATCTAAATGTCCCGAGTTAATTTCCTCAAAGAAGGCGCTGAGCTTGGATTGATTGTCAAAATCTCCTGCCAACAAAAGGTCTTGAGCCGCACTGAAAATCTTTACCAAATCCTCCTGCTTCTCTGCTTGGTCCAAATACTGCAAATCCAGAATCGTCATATTGGCCTGTTGCAACTCTTTGTAAAGATCCACCAATTGGTTAATAAAATTACTATCCTTACGCAAACGACCATAAACCTTGAGCTCATCATCACCCATGTGCGACAGCACCTTATAAAAAATCATGGCCAGACCGGTATCATCCAACTGGGTTTTAGGATTACTCGTATTGAGAATAAAATACCTAGCCATCTGAGTAAAACGAGTCACCGTAATCTCAAAGGATGCTGATTGAGGCAGGTACTCCAAGACCTTACGCTCCTTCTCAAATGACAGGGCATTAGGAGCAATATAAAAGACTCTCTTTCCCTTTTGAGCATGGCTGGTCGCCTGCTCCGTCAGAATTTCTGTTAAATCCTGAGACATATCCGTATAAAGTAATTTCATAAGACGTCCCTTTCTTATCTATCTGCCAGTCGTTGGGGCTAAGCAAAAATTATCATTTACTTAGCACTAACAACCATTAATCCTTGCTATTATAACACAGAATCAAGCAACAATCAGACCCCTCCCTTGTCACCTTTCTCCTCCAATGTCCTAAGCTTCAGACATAAGCACAAGCACGACAGCAAAGAACCCTTCTTTATGATCCTATAGCCAAAAAAAGAGCCAAATCCTTTGATTTGACTCGAAATCTTTATTTAAAAATTAATTCCTGTTTAAAGAGGTAATCACCACTACTTGTCACCAAGTTGGCATCCCCATATTTCTTAAGAATATCCTTGGCCGAGTGGAGGTTAAGTCCAGAGGTCTTCTTCTGATTTTCCTCCTGCATAATAGCGTCAAGGTCAACTCTTTCTTCTTGCGTTCGATTTTCCATGACGAAGTGGTAGCTTCCATCCTTATCGTGTTGGTGAAAACTAAAACTGATTTGAGCAGCTGGTACTTGCTTGCTCTCGTCAATCGCATTACTAAAGAAAATAGACACTAGCAAGGTTAAATCAACCACATTCATAGCAAATCCCTTGATTTCCTCAGGAATGTCACAGGTCACTGGAATATTATTACGTTTAGCCTCCATCATACGAGCCGAAAGAAGGCTACGCAGAGGTAGAGAATGAATATTTTCCAGCTTAGGATTCTCAACGACACGGAAACGTTCAAACTCCTTGGCACTCTCTCTTAAAACATTTTGATAAACCTGTTCAGCAAGAGCCTCTTCCTGGTCACGTACTTCTTCCGAAAATTGTTCCACAACTGTCTGATAAGACTGCCTGTATTGTAACAACTCATTATAGAGAACATCGATTTTCTGATTAGCCTTGGTCAAACTATTCAAATGCCTTTTTTCCTCCATAGCCAAGCTCTCTTCCAGATATTGCCTAGACAATTGATTGAGGTGGGCAATAAGAAAAATAAAGGCTATTGCTGACAAGAGAACCCAGAACATACGCAGCCGCAATTCCAACTCTGGAGAATAGAACGGAAACCAAACATCCAAATTCATGCAAAGATAGATACCCAACAAATAAATCGCCATTGCCAAGGCAACACGTCGAGAAATCTGAATATTGTGGAGAGAATCATCGCTATAGACCTTCCAACGTTTCAAATCCAAGCCCAAAAAACGGTTAAAAATGAAATAGAGTGGCAGAATCATACTATAGGTCAAGAGATAAAAGAGAGCATTACTCCCCACCTCAGCTACAGGAATATTCAAGAGAAGTGGGAAAAAGAAAAGTCCCAATAAACGAAAGAGTAAATCCGATGTCACCACCGGAAACAAGGTATGAAAGGCATACTGCGTTAACGACCATTTCTTCCCCTTGGCAAGAACTGCCAAAATCATCAGAAGAAAGACATCCACAACAGTCGTCAGATTCGTAATATTGTATTGAATAGCCACATCAAGCAGGGCCAAAGTCAAAAATACCGTCCAGGAGATACGAATATCCGTCATCCGCCTGAAAATGATACAGTTAATTGTCAGCGTCAGAATAATCTGGACAGCCAAAAAGGCATCTGTATCATAAAGATTTAAAAAATTAATTCCTAAAAACGATTCAAACATTTAATCTCTTCCCCAAAAAAATTTCCAATGACTCGTTTAGTATTCAAATTGCTGTCTATAAATCAACTTGTCATCCTTAAAACTAAACTTAGATTGAGGATAACGTTCCATAATATCCTCAAGTTGTTCATTCATTGACAAGCCTTCTTCACCTTCCTTATAAGCTCCCCTTGCTTCACCTTGACCTAGAGTCACCTCTACAGAGAGAACCTGCTCCTCACCTCTTTGAAAATACGACAGGCGAACTAAGCACTCTTCTTGACCATGCGCTTTTAGCAAGGCATTGTCCAAGAAAGTTGACAAAACCCCCGATAAATCCACCACATCAATATGAACTGGTGAGATAGGATCCGGAATTTCTAGGATAAACTCAAGTCCCACAGCGTGAAACTCCATATACTTACTCTCAATCACAGACCGTAGCAGTTGAGAATGGATATTGGAAATATCTGGTATAACTTTTTTGAAAGGAACTTCCTCCTCAGATAGACTCTGAGAATCCCCTTCTTGACTAGTTGCCAGAACAGTCTTAACCTTCTTAGGCACAGCTACCTTTGGAACACCATCACGGTAAAGTTCCTGATAAAGGTGAAGGATATGCCTACTAGACTCCTGCAAACTTTGGAAATGACGTTCCTGTTCTTCCTTCAACTCTATAAAAAGTTCATCCTTAACCCATTGGTTGGCATAAGACACGACTAGGAAGAAAGCCCCTGTAGCTAATAAAACAACCAGCTTAGCATAATTGTTAACCACTTCCACAGGCCAGATAGTAGCGAAATAAGGCAAAAAATCATTTAAAAGGCCATATGACAGAAAAGCAAAGCTAACCCCGATAACAATCGGAGTAAAGTGCAAACGTAAGCGTTCCTTGTCTTCAACTTGCAAATAGTCATAACCAATAAAACGGTGAATCAAAAGATATAGTGGGTAGGTAGCTACCACACACATGAAAGTCGTTAGAGGCTCTGGAATGCGACTGACAAAATCATCCCCTAACAGCAGAGGGAGGATAAAAAACGAGAGTCCCTGCATGATGATGTTAGTCGTTCCCCAGGCATAGAAGCTGTTAAATACTGGCTCAATCCACGGCAAATCAGGACGTTTGTAATAACTAAAACAAAATAGAATGAGAGGATTAAGCAAAAATTTGAATCCTATAGGAAGAATTGGTGTCAGAACAACTGAAATAAGGCCACCCACCAAAAGTAGCCGCCAAGAGACCTTAACTCGACCGGCCGCATTGAACATCAGGTAATTCACCAAGAAAATCAAGAGTGCATCAATAATTATCAACCATTGTAAGTCTTTTAAGACAGCAAGCAGCCATTCGACAATAAAAGTCATTCTTTTTCCCCCTCCCTTAACATGAATTAAGAAACTTTCTCAGAAAGCATCTATACAACACTACTCATTATATAGCTTTTTAGAAGTTTTCACAATAATTAATTTTTAAAGAAAGTCTATGAAACATCTAATAATCCAATTATTCATGTAAAAAGAGCTGGCTTATTAAATTAAAGTTACAAATGTAACATAAAAAGTTGAGATAATTTTATCCCAACTTGTTAATTAAAGACATATTTTTTTAGAGACTTTCTTTAAGTGATAGACAGTCAGTCTACGTTTTCAATCTTATCTCAAGCTTGTAGCTTTAATAGACCTAGTCAGCTTTATAGTAGAATTGTTTGGCATCTGATTGTGGTGAGGCTGACTGAGTAATCAAGATACGATCCTTAGTTTTGTCCGAACCATCCACAAATCCCTGTACTGTCGGTAGAGTTACCCCCTTAGGAACAAAAACAATTGCTGCGCCCGAGATTCCCATCCTCAAACTTGATGTCACATAGCCATTCTCAAGTTTAACATTCGTATTTTCAACAACATAACTTTCAGGAGCTGTTAAATTATCCTTCGAAAACGTTAAACTTTGTCCATTTCCATTCTTCCAAGTACCTTCAAGGCTTTGGAAGTTATTGTCCTTAATAGCAGTAACATCCATGCCAGTTTGCTCAGTCTTAGCGTCTGTCTTTGATTCTGTCTTAGCTTCTGAGGAGCTTGACGAAGTTGATGTTGATGATGTTGTTGAACTTTGTGAAGAACTTGATGACTCTGAGCTTTCAGACTTACCAGCGCTAGAATAATGCTTGAGCAACTCTTGGTAGGCCTCTTGCATATCATCTGGTGCTACCTTATAGGTCTGAACAGCCTTCTTATCGTAATTGCCAATCCAGTAATTAGTCACATAATAAACGGTACCATTAGAACCTAGAACAATTTGGTAAGAGTCCTTGTCTTGATCAACCAAATCCTTATAGAGCTTGTTATAGCCGTTATAATTGCCACCCGTCTTGTCATCAGCTGAAAAGTCCTTGAAGAGGGCTTTTTGTTCCGCATCATTGTCCTCATACATGGCATGTTTCTTATCCTTCAAGGTATAGAGACGGAAGGATGACGTTGGGCTATAGTCTGCAGTCTTACCACTATTTTCATTAATTCCAAGGGCAAAGGAATCAACCCTATTTTTATAGTCCTTGAAATCATAGTTTGAAGCTTCTTTACCATTGACGATACCACTAGGAACACCTGAGATATTTTCATAACCATCCGCATTAATGAGGTTGGCTAAAATAATGATGTTTTGGCTACTGCCTTCTTCTTTAGGTGCCTTAAACGAAAGGAAGGTCGGGCTACCATCGTTGACCTTGGTGATGCTATCAAAACTGCTTTGAACCAAGACGGCATCTTTAGCATAGTCAGACTGATAAAGCCATTTCCCAAAGGCTTCCGTGATGGACTTGATGTCCTCAGTCGAATAGTCCGCAACATAAGTGGTTTCCTTATCACCATTGACATCAGTCTTGGTTTTGATATCTGCATCTGGCTTGCTGGTATCGTTCGAAGACGTACTTGAGCTGGCATCACTACCTGAAGAGGAACTGCTTGATTCCAAAATATCCTTAATGATACTCTTAACCTCACTACTTGAAGAAGTTGATGAAGCCTCGCTAGACTGAATGACTTCAGAGCCTCCTTCGACCTGAGTATAGGTATCTGAATCGGTCATTTCAACCTTGGCATCACCCCCAGGCACCATACTTGGTGTGATACGGATAGTGCCGTCTGAATTTCCGTCATTTCCGGCCAACTTAAAGCTCAAAGAACGGTCTTCGCCAGCTTGGGCATTAGCCTGGTAGGTATCCCCAGTCTCCGTATTTTTGACTTCGTATTTGTCCCCCTTGACCTTGCGAACTTCAAAACGTACCTTATTTCCTGTCTTCTTGTCAACCACGGTTGTGGCATAAACCCTAGAAGAGGACGTAAAAGCCGTACTCTGAGTGTATTTTCCAAGTACCATGAAGACCAAAAAGACAAGTAAGGCTAAACCGATAAACTTTTTATGTTTAAATTGTTTCATAAGGTCCTCCTAGATAAACAGATAGCCGACAACATAGCCAAAAAGAGCGATACAAATCAAAAGCAAAATTTCTAAAACTAAAAACCAACTAAACTTGAGATCCCCCAAACCAAGCTTAGACAAGACTTGTCTGAATTTGGACTGTTTCTGTCTGCTCAAACCACTAGAGAGGGCAAAGCCAGACTTAGCAGCTTCTGCCACTTCCTTATCACTTGGCTTGCGACCATGCTGCACTTGGAAATCAATCAGCCATTCATCATATTGTTGCATTTATTTCTCCTTCTTCTGAAGTGTAACGAAAAAGAGTAGGGCATAAACCAGACAATGAAGCACCAAGGCCCACCATTGACCCCGGAAATCACCTGTAGACCCTCGAAAGGCCTCTAGCTGACTCTTGGGTACAGGGACACCGTACTTAGCCAAGCTAGATGGTAGGTCTGACAAATCACTAGAAATCCCAAACAGCTTATGGCCATAACCCAGATAGATAAATTTTTGCACCCAATCAATGGCTTTTGGCAATGATAGGATAGTCCCTGACAATGAAAATTGCATGATACCCACAACAACTGCTAGGATAACAGAGGTGATTTCAGATTTTCCAACTAAGGCTGAGATGAAGAGGGCAATAAAGTGCGAGGCTAAGAAAACCAGGAGCACTGTAATGCCAACTTCCCAACGATAGGAAGAAAAGATATGACCAGCATCTGGAAACTCCTTGTCAAAGTACTTACTAAAGATAGAGTAAGAAAGGATAAAGACAATGGTTTCCAAAACAGCAAAGAAAGCGTGAATCCCCATGCTGGCTATGGCAAAGGCCGAACGACTCAGGCCTGAGAAAAAGTCACGGTTGAGAACCGATCGCTCCTTGGAAATATAAATACTGTTTTGAACCACAATCAAAAGACTGGTTGAAAAAAGTAAGAGAAAGAGCGTCATTCGAGTTGTTTCGAAATCTTTCAAGAATCCCTTATCTTGAATGTAGAGGATTAGCCCTTCAAAAGCAATGATGCCTAGAAGAACCTTAACAAAATCCATGTAGTGGTGTTTAAATTTATACCAACTTAATCGTAATGCTGCGTTCATAAGTCTCCCTAAATTTTGTAAATGCGTGTTGAAGCATTGAGCTCTTGATAGACATCTGCGATATTCATGTCCATGTATTTACGAATCATGTAAGGATCGCTGGTCTTATATTCCAAAAGCAACTCTTCATAAGTCCCTGCAAAGGTCGGACGTCCCTTAGACAAGAAAATAATTTTGTCAAAAATAGCCAAATTTTCCGTATTGTGGGTAATAACCACAATAGACTTATGGGCTGATTTAGCCAAGATTTTCAAGGTTCGTAAGAGATTACGGTCACTAAGGGCATCCAAGCCGGAAGACGGCTCATCCAGAATAAAGTAAGGACTAGGGCTAAGAAGCTCGATACCAATGGATACACGGCGTTTTTGCCCACCAGAAAGCTCGGAAATTTTCTTGTTGGCAAATTCCGTTAAGCCCAAATCTTCCATGATGCCAGCGATTCGTTGCCTTTTAGTCGATTTACTGCTTCCTTTAAGATGGTGGGCCGCATAAAAATCAAAAGTCTCGGACACCTTAAGATACTCCCGAAGCAGATTCTGTTGGGGCACATAAGACCAGGAACGTGAGCCTGCTGTCACAGGTTTTCCATTTTCCAAGATACGAAATTGTTGACAAGTCGGTTTGAGCTGACCAAGGAGAATCTCCGTTAAGGTTGTCTTCCCAGAACCAGAAGCCCCAAGGATGCCGACAACTTGACCAGTCTCCATCGTAACATCCAAATCTGTAAAGAGCTGGTTATCATTTCCCTTATATTTAAAACAAATATGTTCAAATGTTAATTGATTGGTTTCCATTAAAATCTCCTAAGACATAAGTAACATCAGGGCCACAATAAGGACGGCTCCGATGATAAGAACGATAACATTGATGTTGAAGAAGAGAATCAGGCTTAATAGAATCACAAAAGATAGGGCCGCAAATAGGTAATTGTTTAAAGATGACTCTTTAGCCTGAGTCACCCTAACAGGTGCAAAAGGGATTTCCTTTTTAGCAGACACCTCTACCCTCTTAGGAATCGGCTTTTGCTCAACTTCTAAAACCTTTCTTCTAGCTTGTTTGAGTTTTCGATCGTATTGAAATTTTTCATAATCTGAGAAAAAGAGCTGGCGAATCGTGTAAAGTTCGTTGCGCAGACGTTCTCCTTCTTGGTCCAGGGTTCCATTGGTCCAAAGCTCCTCTAGTTCCTCACGTAGAAAGGATAGGGCCACGAAACAGTCTTGGGCCGACATTTCGGGAGAAATACGATTGCTGACCGCTCTCAAATAGGACAATTCTTGTCCCGTCTCTGTATCAATTGCTTTGTAATAGTCTATCATGAGATGAATTTAGCAAAAATAGCTTGAAGTTCTGACAAGTCTTCCTTAACCACTTCTTGGGTTTGACTGACTTGTGCGTTGACTGAAAAGCGTGCCACAACAGTCTTGCTTCTCGGATCAGACACTGTCACTGTAACAATTTGTTCTGAGTCAAAGGCATAAGTAACTTGAGCCAAGAGCTCACCTTTCTGACGTGGCTGTGCAACCTGGCCTTTCACTTCTCCTAAAATCTTAACGGCAAAAGGATTTTCATAATTACCTTCTGTGATACGTAGCTTGAACTTATTCTGTCCATCTACAACCGCAAAGAGGTCCTTAGTAACGGCCAAAGGCAAGACAGAGTTACGAGGAACCACGACACTATTGTAGTAGTCACCCACAAAGCTATAGTTCCTGTTAGGATTTTTCTTGAAGAGCAGACCGATTCCCTGAGAGGTCACATCCTTGACAACAACCCTATCTGTCTCAGTTGTCTTACCGTCCTGATGCTCAGAGAAACTAACCTCATTGTTGACAATAAGATCGGCTAGAATAGATGCTCCCTGTGCCACGATAGTATCTGGATTAAGGTCAAACTTAGGTTCCAAACCACTCATTAAGCGGATCATTTGACGAATCATTGGCATCCGTGTTGACCCACCCACAAGGAGAATATGGTCAATCTCTTCCCACTTCAAACCGGACGCTTGAAGGGTAGACTGTACCTTAATTTCAGTATCTTTGAGGAGGTCCAAGGTAAGTTCATTGAAAATCGCCTGGGTAATCAAGACACCATAACCTTGACCATTGACATAGTGCTCATAGAGAGCTTGGTCATTAACAGATAGGCTAGTCTTAATTTGCTCAGCCTTATACTGAAGTTGAATTTTTTCCTTCTCAGAAAGGTTGGTCATATTGACCCCTTGTTTTTCCAACTCCTGCATGATGTAGCCAACAAGACGTTTGTCAAAGTCAATCCCACCAAGACGTGAATTCCCGTCAGTTGCCAAAATATCATAAGCATGATCAGCCACGCGCATGATGGTAACGTCAAAAGTTCCCCCACCAAGGTCGAAGACCAAGACATTTCCTTGAGCATTTTTAGTGTGGGCATAGGCAATAGCCGCAGCCGTAGGCTCATTGATAATACGCAAGACGTTAAATCCTGCAATACGACCAGCATTCTTAGTGGCCGCACGTTGGTCTGACGTAAAGTAGGCAGGAACTGTGATGACAGCATCCTTGATGCCGTCTGCTTGACCTATTTCTTGACCAACCACATAAGCACGTTTACGGAATTCATTCAAAACCAAGGCTGAAAGAATAATAGAATTAACACGTGTGTGATCCGGTGTGTCACTGGCAATCGGACGACCAATATCACGTTTGAAGTCAAATTTAAAGTTTTCTGTACTTCCGATTTCTGTCCCACGCTCGATAGCTTCCTTACCAAAGGACACATGGTTTTTACCACCGATATTTGAGAAGTAGACCGCTGAACGCAAGACCTGATCGTCATTCGTTCCCATCGGAATAATCTCTGGTAAATCTTCACGAACAACAGCCATGACCGAGTTGGTTGTTCCCAAATCAATACCAATTGCTTTTTTTCTCATAACAATTTCCCTTCTAGTCTCATCTTGAGTTTATCTGACTGTCAGTCTTAGCAGGTATTCGCCTAGATTTTTTAATGTCATTTTCGTCACATAAAACGCCAATAGAGTATAGTCATTCCAGTCTAGTTTTTCACTATACTATATTATCACAAATAAAGAGACTATAAAATAGGAAAAGGGGAGTGAGACCGAACAACTTTTCAAAAATTGTTCCTTGTCCCACTCCCCTTGAGTGTCAATTAATCTGATAGACTGGATGAAATTAGAAATATAGGAGATATTATCTCACTAATTGTCTTGCTTTATAGCTCGTACTTGTTTTACTAGTCGTAACTTCTCTCCTAACTTAATCAATCACATTCTCTCCAACATAGATGATTTCTAGATTACCTAAGGAAACATCCCCTTTGATATAGAAATCCTTGCTAGTCAAATTGCTTGGATTTTCCTGGTGTTGAATAGCCGAAAGCGAGTTGTCCACATTAACATGAACTCGCCAATCACTAGGCACATAGAGACTAAGACTTCCCAGCGAAACGTCCACATCAAACTGGGCAGACGGTCCTTCAATACGGCAGTTATCAAAATAAACCGATGCTTCTCCCAGACTTACATCCGCACTTCCATGAGTAAAGTGTTGGTCATTGAGATATTTGGTCACCGTTGAAAAAGTCACATCAATATCATTACCACCATTTTGAGCGTCTGAGCCGGCGGCATAAGAACCAAAACGGTTTTTCGCTTTACCTGAAGGTTTGAAGAGAATATTCAAGCCAATAACTCCAAGAATAGAAGAAAGGATAACGACAGAGTTGGATACTGGAAGAAAATGAAACTGTCCATTGAGTGAAAAGAGGGCCAAAACACCATAGATGAAGCCCCAACCAAAATGGCGTTTCAAAAAACTAGAAAGGGAAAGAACGGCCAACAAGACCACCCAGACCAGCATCCAAATGCTAATTTCCCATGTTACAAAATAGCCCTGTAAAACTACCAAAGCTGCTAAAAGGATTAAGAAAACCCCAATTAATTTTTTTCTCATCATGTTACCTCATTTCGTTTAATCGTTCTTTTAAGACCGGATAGTAGCGTCTTGATACATGAACCTGCTTATGGGTCTGATAGAAATTAACCGTGCTGGTCCCTGAAAAAGACTTCTCTAAAGAATAAATCTGCTTTACGTTGACAATGGTTGATTTGGAAATCCGACAAAAGGCAATCGGAAGCAGTTCTTCTAACTCATAGAGCTTCTGCTTGACCTCATAGGCCTCGTCCCTGGTATGCCCATAAATCTTCTCCCCATCTGTTTCAAAAAAGAGAATCGTTTCCAAATCTAGAAAGTACTCACTACGATCCTTGTAAAAAGCTAAAGGGGTCAACTTTTGCTTTAAAATGGACTCCTGGAGCCGCGCTATTTCTTCTGTTAATTGAGGAGCTCGAATCAAGATTTCAGGCTCATCCATGGATGGGTCCAGTTCGATGCTAACTTTCATAATACTCCTTTCCTGTCCTTTTGATGGTTTCATTATAACAGCTGCTTTCAACAAAACAAGGCTTTTTAGGTAAGTGGCTCAGTTTTACCCCTAAGAGGTTAGTTAAGGCAAGCAAAAAGAACTTGGCAATAGCCAAGTTCTCCACTTGTTAGATTGAGGTTCGAACGCCTTAATCATTTTCTAGTTCACGGTTGACTAGTCAACCGCAAAAGAAGTTGCTATTTCACGGTATCTTCACGGCTCACATGTTGTGATTCGCCAGCCTTACCGTTGATACGATAATCACTGTAGTCAGAACTACTGCTGCTAGAATCACTATCATCATCGCCAACGTATTCCACATTACATGTCCAAGAGATTTTATCTTTAATATCTCCTGATGATTTGAATTTAGAATCATAGCCATAATAGAAATCATAGACTGCCGTGAAAGTTACTTTAAAGGTCTTTTCACCAGTCTGAACAACATCGGTCACATCAACGTCTGAGAAGGTAATACTATCAGCGGAACGGTTTTTGGCTCCCGTAGTATTTTTATCAATATCAGCGATAACATCCTTATACATGGTATCATCAGTACCATTAAGGAAAATGTCGGAAACACCATCTGGAGTCGTGTTATGGTTTGAGGCATAACTGCCAAATTTACCGTAGGCTGCTGTCAAAAGACGGTCTGCCGTATCACGGTCAAGAACTCCATCAGCATCAAGAGTAACTGTTTGACCTTCAGAGATTTTCTTAATAGACAGTGTCTCAGTCTTGATAGAGCTACCATCGTCGAAATTCTTCTTAACGTAAACAGCCGAAGAGCCAGCTACTGCTACCTTGTTGACATCCAATTTTCCTGAGCTGAGGGTTCCAACCTTGGTACCACCAACATAAAGGTCCCCATCTTTAAGATTAGATTTAACAGTAAAACTGAGATACTTCACTGAAAGGTTAACTTCGGTCCTAGATGTGACATTTTCTTCAGATGACACCGTGATATCCTGATCATTGACCTTACCAGAAGCCACAAAATTGTAAGTTCCTGGATAGAGGTGTTTCAGCTCAGCGGTGTAGTTATTTCCATCTGTAGTAGCATAAGAAACACCATTGATTGTCAGATTCAAATCAGCTGTATTAACCGTCAAATCAACTGTTCCAGGATCAACCACGACTCTCCACTTTGGAAAGATAAGGAATTGGCGTCCAACCTTTTGCATACGTTCACCAGACATGAGTTGGCTCTTGCTATAGGTTGTTGTGTTTTTGGTGTCTGTATACTTAACTTCAGATGTTTTAATTTCTTTTTTAGTGTCAGACCACACCTGGTATTCCAAACTATCCTTGAAGCTCTTCTTAGCAGCTGTTTCATAACGCTCTGCTACTTGACCTCGTGAGTAATAATAAGATCCAAAGCTGTAGCCAGTAAGGGCCAAGACTGCAACAACAATACCAGCAATCATCAAGATTTTTTTACTCTTAGCCATGGCTGGCTTAGCTGGTTTGGCTGCCTTGCCATCTGAGATGAATTTATGGATGGTTGACACATCATATCCCGAAGACTTACCTAGAAGAAATTCCTCTGGAAGAGGCTGACGACCAACATAGGTCTTAAAAGCCTTCATCCAAATGGCTTGTGCTTCTTTAGAAGCAGACTCTGACTTTTCTTCAGATTGATTCTGACCTACTTGAGATACTGGTGTAAACTCTTCCGTTTCTGAAGGAGATACTTCCTCTTGGTCGTCAAGTGAGACATCATCAAACACTTCCTCAGCAACGTCGAACTCATCAACTTCTTCTGTTGGCTCAGGAGCGGCAACTTCTTGATTTAGACCCACAGCCGCAATGCCTTTAATAGCCTTTAAATCAAAGTCTGCTTTTTGGCCTTCTTCAATTTCCAAAACATGAGGCGGACGACCAACTGCCTTTTCAAATAAATTAATCCACTTTTCTTTTGTTGCCATAAGGACTACTCCTATAAACTTGCTTTTTCAAAAAATGCTAAAGGTTTACTTAGAATAGAAGACCTACCGTAAATGAAGACATGATAGTAAATACGATTGCAAACAAGATAGACAAAATGACACCATTCAAAAGTGCTGCCAAGATCATTTGGTAGAACTTATCAGCCTTCCACGCAGTTGTTACAGGAACAATTGTAAAGAGGTTAGCAAGTGCAAACAAGAAGTAAACAACATAGAACAAGAAGCCTGGGAAGACAACAAGTCCAATAGCTCCCAACAAGATAGTTACAAGCAATACTGGCAAGGCTAATGATGTCAAACGACCAAAACGGTCAAAGCTATTTAAGAAAGTTGTTGCAGGGTCACGGAAGATGGCCTTACGTGTCACAAATCCTGCCAAGATGAAGGCGAAGATAAAGAGGAAGGCAGCTAAAATACTTGCAAAGAAAGCCGCAAAACCAATACTAGAGGCATGACTTGAAACGGATGATGAGTAATCATTTGATCCGAAAGATCCAAAGACACTACTGAAGGCACTCGCTGTTGACTCTAAAGTGTTGACCACTTTACGTGCCATTGCGCTCAAAATTGCAAAGAATGCAAGTCCAGTCAAGAGTGACAAGAAGATGTAGTTAAGCCAACCATTGTGCTTACCATAATCTGTCATGTCAGCTGGACGACGCCATGCATTTAGCAACCATGTCCAATAGTTTTTGAAAGTTGTTCCAAATGCTGATGGTTGGGCTGGAACAACTACTGCTTGACCATTAATGAATTGAACATTTTGCCCTGGTTGAAGAGGTTGACCGTTAGCAAAGGCTGCTTGTTGACCAGCTTGCGCATTCGCAAAACCTGCTTGAGGTTGAAATGCTTGATTCGGTACAGCTTGTCCTGGGGTTGCTTGAGCACTTGCAAAACCTGGTTGAGCTGGAGCTCCTTGAACTGGAGCTTCCTGAGTGCCAGCAAATGCTGGTTGTGGTTGCGCTGCTTGAGCTGGAGTCTCTTGAGCAGCTGCAAAGCCTGGTTGAGCTGGAGCTTCTTGTACATTGGCAAATGCTGGTTGCGCTGGAGCTCCCTGAGCTGGGGCATCGTCTTGGAATTCTCCAGCTGCAAGTGCTGCCGCAATTTCTTCTTCAGTCGCTGAACGACCATTGATGGCTTCAAAAAAATCTAACCAATCTGCTTTAGTCATAATAATCTCCTTAGAAATACATAGAATGGTTCTATTTTATCACAAATAGCAACATTATTAAATGCCATTTTCATTAGAAAAAGGTTTGGTACAAGTTGTCCAAACCTTTATTAAATACGATATAAAATTCTTTATGTAACCTTATTAGAACAGGCAAAAATATCTGTAGACCTCTACTAAGACTCAATCATTTTACTTGTTTCTTTGGAGAGATTTTTGAATCTGACGATCCAACTCCAGTTTAATATGTGGTTCTGGTGCAAAGCGTTCCTCCCAGTCATCTGGTTTCAGAATCTTGTGGGTCACTGGATCAAAATGAGCCTTACCATCTGGGAAAATTTTACCCATATTAGCCTCATGAACCGTATCAAAGAAAGGCTTAGGATCCACACCCATAAGGACAAAGGAGCCATAAGTCAAGTAAAGCAAATCTGTCAAAGCATCGACCTGACCAACCATCGTTGACTCTGAATGTTCTTTAGAGCTAACCTTGAGAGCTGCCTTATCAAGAGCAGCATGTAGGTCCAAAACAGCCTGTCCAAAGACACGCTTGTCCCCACCTGATGAAGCATAAAGGAATTCGACGATTTCTTCCAACTTGAAGTCCGAACGATGACTAGCTTCCTCAATACTATAGACACGAGGCATATCATTGGTAGAGCCATCCATCAAGTGATGGAAATCCTTAACCTTGTTAAAGTTGTCATCATCACTGGTAAATGAATTTTCTGTTTCAAAGTGAATTAGGCCATAGTGTGATAGAGCTTTGGCAATCCCATTCTGGTTGTTGGTGTCCGTGACATGGGTTGCCTGATCCTTCAGTTCATCTTCACCATTTCCCATGGCAACACCGATACCGACACCAGACAACATTTCCAGGTCATTTTCCGAATCTCCAAAGGCCATAACCTCGCTGAGCTCGAAACCAAATACCTCACCTAAATGAGCAATCCCTTTGAGCTTAGATTGCCCAGCAGAAATAATATCCGCAGAATAAGGACTTGAGCGAGTAATCTTAACGTGTGGAAATTTCTCCTCAATAGCTTGAGTCTCACCCACTGTCGCTACCATAACTACTTGGTAGACTGGTTCACGCATAATGGTTTTGAGAGCTTCCATGCTCTGTGGTTTAAAACGACGAATGAGAGACTTAAAACTACGTTCCACCATCTTAGCCCAAGATTTGGGCACGATACGACTCACTATTTGACCAAACTTGCTAGTCCCCATACTGATGATGTTAGAACCGACAAGCCCCGTACTCGTACCTAGAGAAATCTCTCTACGTTGCTTGGTCGCATAACGAATCAAGTTGTAAATCGTTGATTTAGGGAGTTGATTTTGATAGAGAATCTTGTCATGAGTAAGGATATACTGACCATTATACGTCACCGCAAAATCCAGACCTAGATTATCCATGAAAGGCTGAACAAATCCTGGCCCACGGCCTGTCGCCAAACCAACCAAAATGCCATCTTCCTTCATCTGACTGATAGCCTTTTTGGTTGAAGTTGACACACGTTTTCGGTCATTTAAAAAAGTCCCATCAATATCAAAAAAGACTGCTTTAATCGCCACTTGGCTCCCCCTCCGTCTAACATTTATGCTAAAATAAATTATAACATAAATATGATAGTGAGTAGTATCCAAATGACAAAAAAAATTCTCGTCCTTCATACTGGAGGAACCATTTCCATGTCATCAGATGACGATGGCAAGGTCAGTCAAAACACTGATAATCCCATGAACCATGTTGGACTTGATTTGGACAACCTAGAACTGACCGTTCTGGATTTTCTTAACATTCCTAGTCCACATATCACCCCCTACCACATGCTTGATATTTATAAAAAAATCAAGGAAACAGCTGGACAATATGATGGTGTGGTCATTACCCACGGCACAGACACCCTTGAAGAGACAGCCTATTTTCTAGATACTATGGCTGTTCCTGAGATTCCAGTCGTCCTAACAGGTGCCATGCGTTCATCAAACGAACTGGGAAGCGATGGCGTTTACAACTATCTCTCAGCCCTTCGTGTTGCAAGCAATGACAAAGCTGCAGATAAAGGCGTCCTAGTCGTTATGAACGATGAAATCCATGCAGCCAAGTATGTGACCAAGACCCATACCACAAACGTAGCAACCTTTCACACGCCCACTCATGGCCCTCTAGGAATCATCATGAAACACGACATTCTTTGGTTCAAGACGGCTGAACCTCGTGTTCGCTTTGACTTGCAACAAATTTCAGGAACTGTGCCAATCATTAAGGCCTACGCTGGTATGGGAATTGGCGATGGCATCATCAGCCTCCTAGATCCTGAAAAAATTGACGGGGTAGTCATTGAGGCACTAGGCGCCGGAAACCTCCCACCACTAGCTGCAAGAGAAATTACGTCACTTATGAACAAGGGAGTGCCAGTTGTACTCGTATCCCGTTGCTTTAACGGTATCGCCGAACCTGTCTATGCCTATGAAGGTGGTGGCGTTAAACTCCAAGAAGCAGGCGTTATGTTTGTTAAAGAACTCAATGCACCAAAGGCTCGCCTCAAACTCCTCATTGCACTTAGTGCAGGACTAGAAGGCCAAGAATTGAAAGATTATATTGAGGGATAAGACATGAAACTTAGCATTGAAGCAACCGATAAATTGGAAAATAAAGATTTCCACTATGAACTAACCGTCTCACAGACACACGTCGCCATGGTCTGCGGTACTGTGCTAGCCAGTCTAGCCCTAATTGCTTGGATGAAGAAAAAATAAAAAAGCTTGAAGCATGGTCACTAGAAAGGTGATTGAACTGCTTCAGGCTTTTAGTTTTCTTCGTCTGGTCTATATTCAAGAATATCCCCTGGTTGACAATTTAATTCCTTACAAATGGCATCCAAAGTTGTAAAACGGACCGCCTTGGCCTTGCCTGTCTTAAGAACCGAGAGATTGGCTGGGGTAATACCAATCCGTTCTGCCAGCTCACCCGAGCGCATCTTCTTCTTGGCAAGTTCAACGTCTAAATTGACAATAATCATAAGCCCCTCCTAAATGGTATACTCATTTTCCTCAGCAATGGCATTAGCCTTGGTCAAAATCATAGCGACAGCATAGAGGACAAAGCTAACTAGCAAATAACTGATGTTAAAGAAACTATAACTCTGGTTGCCTGTTCCAAATGTAAAAATACCATTATTGATAAAAGCCCCAAGAACTAGCAAATGCGCTGACCAACGAACCAACTTAGCATTTTTAGCGATGAAAATATCAGAACGATAAAGGTTAATCAGAAAGGCACGTAGGCACAACAAGAAACCTATGTTGACTACCATACGAAGGAAATCAATGGTTGCTGCAAAAAGCGTCAGACTAGGGCCCTTGCTTTTCACGGTAACTCCCGAACCGAGAAGCATACGCAAACCTTGTTGTAAGAGTCCTTCATGACCAGTCAGAATAAAGGCGTCATTAAGAATGGTAATAACAAGACTTAAAAAGCCCGCAAAAAGGAGGACATTAACGAACAAGAGAACACTACGAAGTCGTTTTTGTTCTTGCGTTTCCTGGCGATTTTTGGCACTTTTAGCCGATCTCCAACCATAATAACTAGAGCCAGCCAAGGCTAGGACGATTAAAAAATAGAATAAGATAGTTGTCATGTGTTACCTCGATTGTAAAGACATTTTGATTTTTTAGGAGCATAGACTATAAAAAGCCAAGGTGCCTCTAGGAGCCCTTGACCTTATACTAAATCAGTAGCTAACTATTAACAGTATCAATTATATCGAATATCAATATAAAATACTAGTTTATAGATAAGATTTTACTACTTTTCAACTAAGATACATTCAATTATTTGACAGCTGTTTGTCCCTTACGAAGACGGATAGCATCACAAGCTAGAGAGACCAAGAAGAGCCAAACTGATGTACTAAAGTCCATTACCAGGTAATCTGTCGTTCCCAACTGCAAGAAGATATTCAAGGCTGATGGCACAAAGGTTAGAAGGGCAGCCTTTTTCAAGAAAAGAGAGAAATCTTCTGTCCAAAGTGCCTTCCAAGTAAAGTCTTTAAGCTCTTTACGAAGGAGCCAAATCAAGGCAAGATAGAAGGCAAATTGTAGCTCTGCGACCAGCCAGTAACCCCAGCCAGAAAGGTATTGAACCTCTGCACCTGGGAAAAGATTGGCCACGTTCACAAAAGGAAGGATAAGTAAAGCAAGCATTGCAAGACCGTAGATTGCCATAAGAAGAATAAGAAGAGCGTTGATGATTGGTTTAAGTGTTTTCATGATAAGTATTTCCTTTGTTAAATAGTTTTAGTAAATAATTTCTCTTTTTCGCGAATAAGGTTATCTTTATCGAAAACTTATTATCGTTTTTCGATAATTATATATTACACTCTTTATTTCTCCTTGTCAACACATTTTTATCGTTTTTCGATATTTTTTAACCAAAATCCATAAAAGCACTAAAACCAGTTAAGAAAATCTTAACTGGTTGCACTTCTTATTTTAGTCACCTAGACTGGTCGTTCATACGTCTAGGCTTTTTCGTTTTTTAGGAAAAGGGATTCTACGTTTATGAAAAAAGGAAAAAGGGATTTTGGGAAACTGAGGAATGAAAGTCGTAGAATAGTGGAAAATATTGCCTCTTCCTAGCTCAATACTAGTCTTGATAAACCTTAAAGTCTTGAGGATGCTTTTGGAAATTTGGATTGTAGGTTACTTTAATTTTTACTGTCATGATGATGTCCTCCATTTTAGGAATGATTTGGCTTAGCCAAAACCTTTTATTTTCAAAACCTATCTCGTTTTGATGGTTTTATTATAGGTTTCCTAACTTAAAAAAAGCTTTTAATAAGCTTGAAGGAAACTTAAAACTCTCAGTTGTTTACTGAGAGTTGATATGTCTATAACATCGATAAGATAATGCCCAGCACCAAAGCCACCCAGACAGCATAACGAATTGTCGCACGGTAGCGGTAACCTTCGATAACCTTAGGTATTTTTGTAAAGAGGTAGGCAATGTAGGCAACTATGGAAAGAAAATAACCTTTAAAATTCAAAGTGGAACCTAGAAGACTATATTCTTCAAAGACTGGCACTAGCACCAGGACAGCCGTAAGCATGCACCAAACCGGTAGAAGCGTTTTTTCCCTTTGATGACAAAGATGAATAATGAGTTGAGCTATGAAACCAGCTACATACATAATGAATAGTAATGAACACAGTAGAGAGATCAAAAGTGAATAAAAATATAAGGTATGAAAGTCCATCTTTCCTTGTATCATCTCTACCAATCCAGTAATAAACCAAATCAAGATGAAGGCGAACAAATAAAATAAGAGACCTAACATTATAAGAAACAAGGGATGCAAGATAGCAAAAAAATCTAGTTTTAACCGTCTTTTGTTCATTAGTTTTCTCCTCAATCAAACTCTCCTTGGCTTCTCAAATAAGCTCCTAGCACCTGCCATTCAGGATTCTCTCGCCAGTTAGGGTCAGAGACAATTTGACTAGCCACCCGTCTGGCTTCCTCTAAGATATTGTAGTCTTCCACAATATCGGCCACTTGAAATTCAGGAATACCTGACTGACGTGTCCCAAAGATTTCACCTGAGCCACGCATTTTAAGATCCTCCTCAGCTAGAACAAAGCCATCCGTGGTCTCACACATGGCCTGCATGCGTTTTTTACCAGTATCATTTTTAGGATTGGCCACCAAAATACAGTAGGACTGCTTATCGCCACGACCTACACGTCCTCGAAGCTGGTGAAGCTGGCTAAGTCCAAAACGATCCGCATCCATAATAACCATAACTGTAGCATTTGGCACGTTAACACCTACTTCGATAACTGTGGTTGATACTAAAATCTGAGATTTTCTGTCCTTGAAATCTTGCATAATTTGGTCTTTTTCATCATTCTTCATACGACCGTGCATCAGAGCCACCGAAGCCGAATCTCCAAAGAAATCGGTGAGTTCCTGGTGAAGGGCAACGGCATTTTTCAAGTCAAGTGCCTCAGACTCTTCAATCAGAGGAGAGATAAAATAGACCTGAGCATCTTTTTCCAACTCGCCCTTAATCCAAGTCAATACGGTGTCCAGCTGCTCATGTTTAACCCAACGGGTAATAATGGGTTTACGACCAGCTGGCATTTGATCAATGATTGACACATCCATTTCCCCAAAAGCGGTGATAGCCAAGGTCCTAGGTATAGGGGTCGCTGTCATCATGAGAACGTCAGGATTGTCTCCCTTCTCACGGAAAATACGACGTTGATTAACCCCAAAACGGTGTTGCTCATCGGTTATAACCAACCCAAGCTTATGATAAGTCACAGCATCCTGAATCAAGGAGTGAGTCCCTACAATCATCTGAGCCTCTCCAGATTCAATTTTGGAAAGAGCTACTTTCTTATCCGCTGCCTTCATCCCAGAAGTTAGGAGGACCACCTCTAGCTCAGGAAAAAGGCCTTGCAAACTCTGATAATGCTGCTCTGCTAAGATTTCCGTCGGTACCATAAGGGCAGACTGAAATCCTGCCGTGTAAGCCCCATACATGGCCAGGCTAGCGATAACTGTTTTCCCTGAACCCACATCTCCTTGTAAGAGACGGTTCATGTGAGCTCCAGATTGCATATCAGCTAGGATTTCTGCTAGACTGCGCTCCTGAGCCTGCGTCAAGGGGAAAGGCAAGGCAGCAATCTTGACTTTGATTTTGATTTCATCGTAAGCGATTGCTATACCATTAGTCTCCGATTTATTTTCAGCCTTTAACACCTGTAAGTTCATTTGAAAATAAAAGAGTTCCTCAAACTTTGTTCGGCGTAGGGCCTGCTTATATTCAGCTAAATCTTTCGGAAAATGCATGGCACGCACAGCCTCTTGACGTCCCATGAGACGATACTTGTCCATCAGCACCCGGGGGAGACTTTCCTTCAACAACTCAATAGCCCCACTTTCGAAAGCCGCCTTTATGGCCTTTATCAGCTGAGCTTGACTGACACCTTGAGCCACATGGTAAACTGGCTGCATATCGTCCTCAACTTGAGCCAAGACTTTCATACCAGTCACAGCCGACTTCTTCTGGTCCCACTTGCCAAAGATAGCCACTTCTGCCCCCATCTCAATCTTGTCCACAAGATAAGGCTGATTAAAGAAACTAATGGCAATCACAGCCTCACCCTGCTTGATTTTAAAGCTCAGACGATTACGTTTAAAGCCATAATACTGCACACTGGCAGGCGTCACCACTGTTCCCGTAATAACAGCCTTTTCGCCATCCATCAGTTCAAAAATAGATTTACTCTTAAAATCCTCATATCGGAAAGGAAAATAAAGCAAGAGGTCCCCAACCGTGTGCAAATCTAATTTGGTAAATTTTTCAGCGGACTTAGGCCCAAAGCCTTTCAAATCCGCAATTGGTGAATCTAGTTGAATCATATCCTCTATCATTTCTATCGTGTTCTTCTTCCCGTGAAAAAGGAAGTCTTACCAGCTATTATATCACATGGGATGAGTCTTCACGAAAAGCAAAAAATCCAGCCGAAAGCTGGATTCCTCTTTTTTACTCATAACTGCGAGGTACACGATCACTAAGTAAACAAAGAACTTCGTAGTTGATAGTACTACGTTTTTCAGCCACCTCTGTCGCAGTGATGCTTGCTCTCCCATTTTCGCCAATAAGCGTAACAGGAGTACCTAGGGGATAGACTTTAGGCAAGCGAATGGTAATTTGGTCCATAGACACGCGCCCAACAATCGGGCAAAATTGACCATCCACAATAACGTGAAAACCTTGTAAATCTCTAGTCCAGCCATCCGCATAGCCAATCGGAATGGTTCCAATCACCTCATCAGCTGTCGTCGTATAGGTTGCACCATAACCCACATCTTGACCTGCTGGTAGGGTTTTAACATGAACAAGAGCTGTTTCCAAACTTAGGGCAGGACGAATCTTATAAGGAAGATTCAAAGCACTACCACTAGGATTGAGACCATAGATAACAACACCCAAACGTACCGCATTAAAGACGGTTTCGGCATGCCAGATACTTGTTGCTGAGTTGCTTGCGTGTACCAGACGAGGACGGTCAGCCAAATTTTCCACCAAATTTGTGAAGAAGGCCAATTGGCTCTTGAATTTACTATCGTCCGCCTCATCAGCAGTTGCAAAATGGGTAAAAATACCTTCGACATCGGCACCAAGTGTCTTCAGACCAGCAATTAAGCTATCCGCATCCTCTTGGCTACGCACCCCAATACGGCCCATACCTGAATCGACCTTAATATGACAGGTCAAGCCTGTCAAATCAAGTCCTTGTTCCTTGGCTATTTCCAACCAATCAAGTGAAGCCACCGTTAGAGTAATATTTTCTTGAATAGCCAAGGGAACACCATCCGGCAAAACCACTCCCAAAATGAGTATTGGCTGCTCTAAGCCAGCTTGACGGAGTTCAAGCGCTTCGTCCAGATTGGACACACAAAAACCGTCTACCTGTTCAGACACCTGCTTAGCCACTGCGACTGCTCCATGACCGTATGCATTTGCCTTAACCACTGCAAAAGTCTTTACCTTTTTAGGAATATGACTAACCACTTGTTCAATATTTTCTGAAATTGCTGATAGATCAACCTTTGCCAAGGTTGGTCGATGTAAACTTGAAATCATAAGCTATCCTCTTCCAACACCTATCTTTTAATTTTCTTCTAAAATGACACTTGCCTGAACAAAATCACCACTATGGGAAATCGAGATGAAGACTTTCCCCTCAAAAGGTGACTGGGTTACCACAGGAGCTCCTTTGTCATTGTTCAAAATTTCAATATCCTTAAAACCGACCGCTCCGATTCCAGTTCCCCAGGCTTTTGAAAAAGCTTCCTTACCGGCCCAACGTCCTGCTAAATAGGACATCTGACGACTCCCAGAAAGAGACTCAAAGCGCTCCCATTCTTTCGACGTCAAAACCTTCTTTGCAAAGCGCGGATTGCGATCATAAGCCCTTTTCACAGCTGAAATTTCCTGCAAGTCTATACCATGTCCAATAATCATAGCTACTTACTATAGTCGGTCGTGAATTTCACGAATAAGACTGTCTGTCTTAGCCCAACCAAGACACGGATCTGTGATTGATTTTCCGTAAATTTCAGGCGTATCTTGACGACCATCCTCAAGATAAGATTCAATCATGAAGCCACGAACAGTATCTGCAATACGCTCATTCCACTCACGGTTAAGAAGGACTTCACGCACAATTCGAACCTGCTCAATAAAGTTTTTACCAGAGTTATCATGGTTGGTATCAACAAGAATAAATGGATTTTCCAAACCAAAATTACTGTATTTATCCAAAGCCTTAACCAAGTCCTCATAGTGGTAATTGACAAGATTCTGACCATTTTCATTGTTAGCCCCACGCAAAATAGCATGCGCCAATGGGTTCCCATCTGTCTTGACTTCAGCTCCATTAAAAATGAAATGCTGTTGGTTCTGCGCAGCATAGATACCATTAAACATCACATTCAAATTACCTGATGTTGGATTCTTAAAGCCGGTTGGTACGTCAATACCAGAAGCCACGAAACGGTGTTCTTGGTCTTCAACCGAACGTGCGCCAATAGCATGGTAGCTAAGTAAATCCTCAAAAAAGTCAAGGTTTGATGGGTAAAGCATCTCGTCTGCAATAGGCAAACCTGTTTCAATAATAATACGTGATTGCAGGTGACGAACAGCCTTAACTCCTGCAAGAAGGTTTACGTCACCTTCTGCATCTGGTTGGTGAATAAGACCTTTATAACCATCTCCATTAGTACGTGGTTTAGCTGTATAAACACGCATAACGATGAAAATCTTGTCTTTCACTTCTTCCTGAAGCTGAGCCAGACGATGGGCATAATCAAGAACAGCCTCTTCATTATCAGATGAACATGGCCCGATAACCAAGAGGAGACGTTTATCCTCCCCCTTGATAATTTTTGCCAAAGCCTCATCATTAGCTTGTTTGGCTGCTAAGGCATCTCCTGTAAGGGCATACAATTTTCTAACTTCCGCCGCATCAATAAGCGGACTATTTTGGTGAATTCCCATTTAATTCCCTCTCTTTGCGAAAAGAGAGCGAACCGTTTGGTCACCCAAACGGCTCACTCCCCACATATGGTTTCTGTTATCTTACTTTTTTGACAAAGTGTCGTGAATTTCACGAACCAATTCTTCTGTCTTAGCCCAACCAAGACATGGGTCTGTAATTGATTTACCATAAACATCTGGTGCATCTTGACGACCATCTTCAAGGTAAGATTCAATCATGAAGCCACGTGCAACTTTGTTGATTTTTTCATTCCAATCACGGTTAATCAAGGTTTGACGAACGATACGGATTTGTTCCAAGTAACGTTTACCTGAATTATCATGGTTTGTGTCAATAACGATGAACGGATTTTCAAGACCCATTTTTTCATAATGTTCAATTGTATCAAGAACATCATCATAGTAGAAGTTAGGCACGTTTTTACCATATTCGTTCGTTGAACCACGAAGGATAACGTGTGCCAATGGGTTACCTGAAGTTTTCACTTCTTCACCGTTAAAGAGGAAGTCTTGTTTATTTTGTGCAGCATAAATACCGTTAAACATCACGTTAAGGTTACCTGATGTTGGATTCTTCATACCAGTTGGAACATCAATACCTGAAGCCACAAAACGGTGTTGTTGGTCTTCTACAGAACGTGCACCAACGGCAATGTAAGATACAAGATCATCTACCAATGTAAGGTTTTCTGGATAAAGCATTTCATCGGCAGTCGTAATGCCAGTTTCAGTGATAACACGGTAGTGAAGGTTACGCACAGCTTTAATTCCGTTAATAAGGTTTGGTTTTCCTTCAGCATCAGGTTGGTGCACAAGCCCTTTATAACCATCACCATTTGTACGAGGTTTAGCTGTATAAACACGCATCACCATAAAGACCTTGTCTTTAACTTCTTCTTGAAGTTTAGCCAAACGGTGAGCATAATCAAGAACAGCTTCTTCATTATCAGATGAACATGGACCGATAACCACTAGCGTACGATCATCTTCACCCTTAATGATTGCTTCAAGTTCTTTATCACGTGCTTGTTTCTTGGCAAGAGCTTCACCTGTCAATGTAGTTGATTCTTTAACTGCATCAAAATCAATTTTTTTACTTACTGCTTTAAAAACCATAATAATTACCTACTTCTTTTTTCCTAAAATTGCTTACGACCGTGACAATTTTTAAATTTCTTACCTGAGCCACATGGACAGAAATCATTACGACCAACTTTACTAAAGTCAATATCCTGACCATTCGCATCTGTCTGTTGTGCTTGGATATTACCTGTTGCTGTTGTTGAAACACGTTCATTCACATTTTCACGAGATTGTTCGTGGATTTGTGCTTTCATCATGGTACGTGTCACATCATATTCAATCGCTCCAACCATGTCTTGGAACATCTTGAACCCTTCAGATTGATACTCAACAATTGGATTGTTTTGCGCATAACCACGTAAACCAACAGCGTTACGTAATTGGTCAAGGGCATCAATGTGATCTGTCCACTTGTTATCAACAACCATCAAAATCAAAACTTTTTGGAATTCACGGATAGCTTCCTCTGAACGTAATTTCTTGATTTGGCGATCATAAACATCATCTGCTAATTCATTCAAGTAAACTTTAATAGCTTCATAATTAACACTACGTTTAGTGACTTCACCCACTTCTTTCAAGTCTTTAAGTGAGATGGCATTTTCAGGAACCAAGGCCTGACGGGCAAACGTCAAGATTGCCCTAAGAGCTTCATCTTGATCATTGCGACTGTGGCCTTCAACCGTACGATTAATTGTACGCTTAATCATAGCCTTAATTTCAGGTTCAAGATCACGCTCTGCTGTGATAACATCATAACGCTCAGCGTAAATGATTTCACGTTGTTCACGCATAACGTCATCGTATTGAAGGACTTGTTTACGTGTATCGTAGTTATTCCCTTCAACACGTTTTTGAGCTGATTCCACTTGACGAGTCAACATACGTGATTTAATGACAATATCTTCATCATCAGCATTAAAGCGCTCCAAGACATGTTTGACACGATCAGAACCAAAACGACGCATCAATTCATCTTCAAGTGAGAGGTAGAATTGAGATTCACCTGGGTCCCCTTGACGTCCCGCACGACCACGCAACTGGTTATCAATACGGCGGCTTTCGTGACGCTCTGTACCAATGACACAAAGTCCACCAAGATCCAGAACACCTTCACCAAGTTTGATATCGGTACCACGACCGGCCATGTTGGTCGCAATCGTAACCGCACCACGTTGACCCGCATTCATGATGATATGGGCTTCTTTTTCGTGGTTCTTGGCATTAAGCACTTCGTGAGGAATACCTGCTTCAACCAGCATCTTAGAAATCAAGTCAGACGTTTCAACGGCAACGGTACCAACAAGAACTGGTTGACCCTTTTCATAACGACGTTTGACATCTTGCACTACCGCACGGAATTTGGCATCCAAGGTTGGGTAAAGAAGGTCATCATGGTCAATACGTTGAATTGGACGGTTGGTTGGAATCGGAATGATTCGCATGTTATAGATTTCACGGAACTCATCTTCCTCAGTCTTACCTGTACCAGTCATACCTGACAATTTCTTGTACATACGGAACATATTTTGGTAAGTGATTGAGGCAGATGTCTTGGTTTCCTCTTGAACTGGTACGCCTTCTTTAGCTTCAATAGCTTGGTGAAGTCCATCAGAAAAACGACGACCTTCCATAGTACGACCAGTAAATTGGTCAACGATAAGGATTTCTTGCTCCGGACTTACCACATAGTCAATATCATGCAACATGATATAGTTGGCACGAAGGGCATTATCAATATAGTGAGTCAAGGCTACATGGTCAATATCGTACAAGTTATCCAAGTTGAAGAATTCTTCGGCCTTATCAATACCAGAGTCATTCAAACCAATGGTTTTGGTTGGAACATCAATGGCATAATCATCTTCAGTCAATGTCTTAACAAAAGCATCTGAACGATGATACAACTGGTTAGTCTCTGAACTTACAGGACCTGATACAATCAATGGTGTACGGGCTTCATCAATAAGAACCGAGTCAACCTCATCGACCAAGGCATAGTTCAAAGGACGTTGTACCATGTTTTCCTTACGAACAACCATGTTATCACGGAGGTAGTCGAAACCGACCTCTGAGTTGGTTGAGTAAGTGATATCACAGTTATAGGCTTCACGCTTTTCAGCTGGTGATTTGGCAGAAAGGTTAATCCCTACTGACAAGCCAAGCCAACTATAAAGCTCACCCATTTCAGTTGCGTCACGCTCTGAAAGGTATTCGTTAACGGTAATAACGTGTACACCTTCACCTGAAATAGCGTTAAGGTAAACAGGCATTGTCGCCGTCAAGGTTTTCCCTTCCCCTGTACGCATCTCTGGTACGTCACCATGGTGAAGAACAATACCACCCATGATTTGCACACGGTATGGGAAAAGTCCAAGGACACGTTTTGCCCCTTCACGAACAACCGCAAATGCCTCTGGCAAGAGTTGGTCTAGGCTTTCTCCGTTTTGATATCGTTTTTTAAATTCATCTGTTTTTGCCTTAAGTTCTTCATCTGAAAGGGCTGCCATTGCATCTGCATAGCCCTCAACTTTCTTGGCAGTTTTTTCTAGTTTCTTAATTTCGCCTTTATCATTTTCAATGATTTTGCGTAATATATTTGCCATCTTATTTCCTTTCGACAGTCTTTATCTCCATATTTTACCACAAAAACACCCTTTAAACAAGAAATCACACAAGGATTGACAAAAGAAAAAAGCCCTAGTTTAAAGCCTTTCACAACAGATTGACAAATAAACTAAAACTTTTTTATTAGATTCACTGAAAATAACGACAATATCACTTTAGAATTTTTCCTCAGATAGTTCTTGCTTCTCTAGGATTTTCTGAAAATCCTGCAAGAGCTTATCAAAGGCTTGATCAAAGAAAGCTCGGTCAGAACTGCTATAAGCCGTCATAAGCATTGGACTAGCTTCAAAATCCACATAAAATTGATAGTCCAAAGCCCCATTTTCCCAGTGAAATTTAAGGCTGGGAGAGGCCGTCTTTTCACCACACATGCCTGGAACCGCTCGTTGCAAACCATAAATGTGGTCGCCATAATCTTTCAAACGGTAATAAGCCCCTTCAAAATAATAGGTCTCTCCAACTTCGATGCCTTTAAAAAGGTCTGCTAAAACTTGTTCTCTACTCATATTTAAGCCTCGTCAGGTTGATTGACAGCACCCTCCATTTGACCATCAATTCTCTAACCTGCAACATCATTATTAACCGATATAATCACTTAAAATATCATATACCACGGCCGTCTTCAGACGACCCTACCTAGATTTTCTAAACCTGGGCAAGTGTCAAACCACCGACCTTATAAATCTTCCTGAATAGCGCAAAACGCCTTAAGAGTATCTCTTAAAGCGATTTGACAATTCTTACTTGTTTGCTTGTTTATCCGCCACATCTTTGGCAAGGGCAAAGTTACCAAGTGTCGCAGAGCCATTACCTGAAACAGCAGGGGTAACAATATACTCAGTCACATCTGGTACTGGGAGGTAACCATTCAAAAGAACTGTGAATTTTTCACGAACACGACGAAGCATGTGCTCTTGGCCCATTACCCCACCACCAAAGACGATAACTTCAGGACGATAGAGAACAGTTGCCTGAACAGCAGCTTGAGCAATATAGTAAGCTTGAATATCCCACACTTCAGAATTTTGCTCAATCAACTCTCCACGAATACCTGTACGAGCTTCAAGCGATGGACCAGCAGCCAATCCTTCCAAACAACCACGGTGGAAAGGACAAGTTCCGTTAAACTCATTAGTAACATCATTAGGATGAAGAGGCACATAAACGTGACCTGCTTCCGTGTGACCAACACCACCAATGAATTCACCATTTTGAATGGCACCAGCACCGATACCAGTTCCGATAGTGTAATAAACAAGACTCTTAACACCTTTACGAACAAGTGTCTCACCATAGGCAGATGAGTTAACATCCGTCGTAAAATAGAAAGGAATATTAAACTCTTTTGCAATCAAACCAAGAAGATCAACGTTTGACCAGTGTGGTTTTGGCGTTGAGGTAACATAACCGTATGTTTCTGAGTTAGGATCAACATCAATGGGACCGAATGAACCAATGGCAATTCCAGCTAATTGGTCTTCATAACGTTTGAAGAAGGCAACGGTGCGATCGATTGTTTCGTATGGTGTAGTGGTTGGGAATTGGGTCTTTTCAACAACTTGGAAATTTTCATCACCAACAGCACAAACGAATTTTGTACCACCAGCTTCCAAGCTTCCGTAAAGTTTAGCCATATGCAAGCTATCTCCTTTTGTGATCTATAAATTACTATCTTAATTATAAAGAAAAGTGGCGTAAAAGACAATCTATATTCCGTTCGATTCACCAGTCATAAACACCCAAACGTATCTCTTTTCCTTACCTGACATTTAACTAAAAAAGCCGAATTGGCTTCGACTTTTCTAGCTTATTATTTAACTGCGATGAAGTCTGCACCTTCAGCAACTGAACCAGTCGCTACTGATGAAACATCTTCGAAGTCTGCAGTGTTTGTAACGATAACCATAGTTGTATCGTCAAGACCTGCTTCAGTGATTACTGAGCTATCGAAGGTAGCCAAGACATCACCTTTTTTAATACGTTGATTTGCTTGAACTTTAGCATCAAATCCTTTACCGTCAAGTGAGACAGTGTCGATACCGATGTGGATAAGCACTTCAGCACCTTTATCAGATTTAAGACCGTAAGCGTGACCTGTTGGGAAGGCGATTTGCACTTCACCATCAAATGGTGCGACTACTTGGTTTCCTGAAGGTTTAATAGCGGCACCTTTACCCATAGCTCCTGATGAGAAGACTGGGTCATTAACATTTTCCAAAGCTACAACTTCACCTTTAAGTGGTGCAGCGATTGTTTCGGCTTGCAATGCAACTGGAGCTGATTCTGCAGATGCAATATCTTCAGCAACAACTTCTTTTTGAGCTTCAACTTCTTCCTCTTTGTAACCGAAGATCCAAGTAAGAGCAAAACCAAGAGCAAGTGTTACAAGTACCATGATCACATACTTAAGCACTTGACCGTTAAGGTAAAGAAGAGTACCAGGAACGATTGTTACACCAAATCCTGTACCAGCAAGGTTAAGGATTGAAGCCAACCAACCACCAGCAGCACCAGCGATAAGACCCATGATAAATGGTTTACCGAAACGAAGGTTAACCCCGAAGATAGCTGGTTCAGTGATACCAAGTACCGCTGAAAGAGTTGCAGGGAAAGCAAGAGCTTTCAACTTAGAGTCTTTAGTTTTAACACCAACTGCAAGTGTTGCACCAGCTTGGGCAGTCATCGCAGCTGTGATGATAGCGTTAAGTGGGTCTTTACCTGTATTAGAAATAAGGTTAGCTTCAAGTAAGTTGAAGACGTGGTGAACCCCTGTAACGACGATAACTTGGTGAATACCACCGAGAACAAGACCTGCAAGGCCAAATGGCAAGTTAAGAATCCACTCTGTACCAGCAAGTACGTAACTCTCAACTGTGTGGAAGACAGGACCAATGATAAAGAGGGCCAAGGCTGACATTACAGCAAAGACAACAAGTGGACGCAAGAGGAGGTCAAGAACATCTGGAACCCATTTACGAACCCATTGTTCAAACTTAGCACCAATCAAACCTACGAAGAAGGCTGGAAGGACTGAGTTTTGGTAACCAACTACTGGAATAAAGTCAAAGAAGTAAATTGGTTTTGCAGCACCTGATGCAACATCCCAAGCATTTGGAAGAGCGTTGTTAACCATCATCAAACCAAGAACCAAACCAAGAAGTGGTGAGCCACCAAATACGTTAAAAGCTGACCAACAAATCAAGGCTGGGAAGAAGGCGAAGGCTGTATCTGTCAATACAACTGTGTAAGTGTAGAAATCAGTAGCAGCGAAGGCTTTAGAAGTCGTACCGAACAATCCAAGAACTGTATCGTTATTGATGGCTCCACGGATACCCATGAAAAGACCAGTCGCTACAATAGCTGGAAGCAATGGAACGAAAACGTCACCGAATGAACGGATAGCACGTTGGAACCAGTTCCCTTGTTTAGCAGCTTCTGCTTTTTGTTCGTCTTTAGATGCTGTTGGAAGACCTTGAGCAACGACTTCGTCGTAAATCTTGTTAACAGTACCTGTACCAAAGATCATTTGGTATTGACCTGAGTTAAAGAAAGCACCTTGAACTTTTTCGATGTTCTCAGCTTTTTCTTTATTGATTTTGTTTTCATCTTTAACCATCACACGTAGACGAGTTGCACAGTGAGCAACACTGTTAACATTTTCACGTCCACCGAGGGCTTCAATGACTTCTTTTGCAATTTGTTTGTTATCCATTTGCAAAATTCTCCTTAATAAAATTTGTTTTTGAAAGCGTTTCGCTGTTCTTTACGATATTTATTTTATCATGTTTTTGTCATATGTCAACCGTTTAACATATTTTTTATTTTTTTGTGGTAAATCATTGATTTTTCTATGTAAAACGTTTACTATATTACTAACAAATAGATTAGGAGATCACTTTATATGAATCTACCAACAGAAGTTCGTTACCGTCCATATGAAGATTGGACAAATGAAGAGAAAAAACATATTAAAGAAAATGTTGCCAAATCACCTTGGCGTGCCAGTTATCATATTGAACCAAAAACAGGGCTTCTTAATGACCCAAATGGTTTTTCTTACTTTAATGGTAAGTTCCAACTTTTCTACCAAAGTTGGCCATTTGGAGCAGCTCACGGTTTGAAACAATGGGTTCATACTGAATCAGAAGACTTGGTACATTTCACAGAAACTGGTGTCAAACTCTTGCCAGACCATGAAAATGATAGCCACGGTGCCTACTCAGGTTCTGCTTATCAAATCGGTGATAAACTCTTTATCTTCTATACTGGGAACGTTCGTGATGACAATTGGGTTCGTGACCCTCGCCAAGTCGGTGCTTGGATGGATAAAGACGGCAACATCGAAAAATTCGATAAAGTTCTTATCAAACAACCCGCTGATGCCACTGAACACTTCCGTGACCCTCAAATCTTCGATTACAAGGGTCAATTCTACGCTATCGTAGGAGCCCAAAACCACGATAAACAAGGCTTCATTAAACTTTACAAGGCAGTTGATAATGACGTTGAAAACTGGGTTGAAGTTGGCAACCTCGACTTTGGTGGTACTGGCTCAGAATACATGATTGAGTGTCCTAACCTCGTCTTTGTAGATGGCAAACCTGTTCTTCTCTATAGCCCTCAAGGTCTTGATAAAGCTGAACTTGACTACGGTAATATCTTCCCTAACACTTATAAGATTTTCCAAGATTTCGATCCTGAGAAACCTGCCCTTGTTGATGGTACGCCAATTATCAACTTAGACTACGGGTTCGAAGCCTATGCTACTCAAGGATTTAACACTCCAGATGGTCGTGCCCTTATTGTTAGCTGGATTGGTCTTCCAGACGTGGACTACCCAACTGACAAATACGACTACCAAGGTGCTATGAGCTTGGTTAAAGAGTTGTCTATTAAAGATGGCAAACTTTACCAATACCCAGTAGAAGCTATTACAAGCTTACGTGCTAACCAAGAAGATTTCGCTGAAAAAACAGCTACAACTAACACTTATGAGCTTGAACTTAACTTCCAAGCTAATAGTCAAACCGAGCTTGTTCTTTTCGCAGACCAAGAAGGAAATGGCTTGTCACTTACCGTTGATACTGAAAACGGAAAAGTTATTCTTGACCGTTCTAAAGCTGGTGAACAGTATGCTACAGACTTTGGCACAAGTCGTGAATGTACTCTTGAGGCCGGTCAAGCTGCTACAGCTAACATCTTTGTAGATAATTCAATCATTGAAATCTTCTTTAACAAAGGTGAAAAGGTCTTCACCAGCCGTGTCTTCCCAAGTGCAGAACAAACTGGTATCAAAGTGGTATCAGGAAAGGTTTCTGGTCACTACTTCGATTTAAAATACTAAGGTGATTTATGGTCGCAAAGCTTACTGACGTTGCCGAACTTGCTGGTGTAAGCCCAACCACAGTTTCCCGCGTCATAAACAAAAAGGGCTACCTCTCACAAAAGACCATTGACAAGGTTCACGCTGCTATGCACGAGCTAAACTATAAACCTAACAACCTGGCTCGAGGTCTTCAAGGAAAATCGGCCAAACTCGTTGGCTTGATTTTTCCAAATATTTCCAACATTTTTTACGCTGAGCTTATCGAACGCCTTGAGGACGAACTCTTTAAACAAGGTTACAAAACAATCATCTGTAACAGTGAGCATGATCCTAACAAGGAAAAAGACTATTTGGAGATGCTTGCCGCCAACCAATGTGATGGCATCATCTCGTCCAGTCACAATCTTGGTATCGAAGATTATGAGAAGGTTGAAGCTCCTATTGTCGCCTTCGACCGTAATCTGGCTCCAAAGATTCCCATTATCTCATCCGATAACTTTGAAGGGGGAAAATTAGCCGCAAGAGCTCTGCTAAAGGCTGGCTGTCAGCGTATTGTCATGATTACAGGCTATGATAATTCTGACTCTCCAACGGGACTTCGACAGCTTGGTTTTAATTATGAATTGGACAAACAAGGTATTATCTGTCCTGTTCCAAATGATTTGTCACTCATGCGTCGCGAGATGGAAATCAAATCGATTATTTCTCGTGAAAAACCAGATGGCATCTTTGTTTCTGATGATTTAACAGCTATCTTAGTTATGAAGGTGGCGAAGCATCTAGGACTTTCTATTCCAGATGATTTAAAAATCATTGGTTATGACGGTACTGCCTTTATCCGTCACTTCCACTCCGAACTGGCCACTATCCAGCAACCCTTGGAAGAAATCGCCAAGTTGTGTGTGGAAATTCTCCTAAAGAAAATTAAAGGCGAACCCGTTAATCGTGATTATGTACTACCAGTAAACCTCATTTCTGGTGGTAGTATATAAAGAAAAAATCGCAAGAAATCTCCACTTGCGATTTTTTTCTTGTCTAATTTGTAGAAAAAAGAAGTTGAAACAGTGCTTCAACTTCCTTGTCTTAGGCTTCATCTGTCACAAACTGGCTAAGCACACCGTTAATGAACTTAGCAGATGTTTCATCAGAATATTTTTTGGCAATTTCAATAATTTCATTAATAGCCACACGTCCTGGTGTTTCTTCAAAAGACGTGATTTCATAGAGTCCCAAACGAAGAAGGGTACGGTCAGTCACAATCAGACGTGAGAGACTCCAACCTTCTTTCAATTTTGCTTCAATCTGACTGTCAAGTTGAGCCAAATCTCCTCGAACACCAGTAACCAAGTTAAGAAGAAAAGCTGGTACATCAACTTCAGTTTCTTCCCCAATTGGTTTGTCAAAGGTATAAGCAAAATGCGCTTGTTCTAGGACTTCACCACCAAATTCCAGAGCAAAGAGCGTTTGAAAAGCACGCTCACGAAGGTCACGACGTGAATCTTTAAAGATATTAGTCATTCAAAAAATCCTCGTTAAACAATTCAGCCAAGTCTGGTTTTTGTGATTTCTCAGTAACAATAGACTCAACGTGGACGTTAACATCTGAAATTGCCACTTCGGCCATATCATAGACAGCGGCTTTGACTGCTTTTTGAATCTCAATCGAAACCGCAGGAACATTAACGCCATACTGAAGAGAAACGTAGATATCAGCGTTTACTGTACCATCTTCCTCCGTTTGGAGGTAAACACCACGGCCCAAGCTTGTTTTGCTAAGGCTGTCAGTGACATTTTTGTTTTGAAGGGCGTAAACACCTTCCACTTTAGTTGCAGCGATACCTGTAATCACTTCAAGCACACGAGGGGCAATAACGATTTCACCGATATTTTCTGTAGTCATCCCATGTTTCCTTTCCGTTAGTTTGGAAAATAAAGCCTTCAAACCAGTGATTTGAAAGACTTAGTTAGGCTTAGGCACGTGATACGTAAGTACCTTCAGCTGTGTTGATAACCAATTTTTGACCAGCTTCGATAAAGTCTGGAACGTTAACCACAAGACCAGTTTCAAGTGTTGCAGGTTTACCTGAACCTGTAACTGTCGCACCTTTGATTGAAGGTTGTGTTTCAGTAACAGTCAATTCAACAGTAGTTGGTACTTGAACACCGATAACTTCTGTTCCGTAGAATTGAATTTTGACGTCTGAGTTTTCAAGGACGTATTTCAATTCTTCTTGAACGTTAGCTACTGGAATTTCATATTGGTCATATGTTTCAGTATTCATGAAGTATGCAGTATCATCCATTTGGTACAAGTATTGTGCTGGTACTGTTTCGATGATTGCTTGTTCAAATTTTTCTTCTGGACGGTAGCTAGTGTCAAATGTTGACCCAGAACGCACATCACGCAATTTCATACGCATGATAGTATTACCTTTACCAGGTTTGTGGTGGCTAGCTTCAAGAACTTTGATCAATTTGCCATCATTAGTTACGAAAGTCATACCCGCACGGAGTTTACTTGCTTCAATCATTATTAAATACCTCTTTGTAAAAATTATTATCAGTTTATTTTACCATAAATGACAGTAGGGCTCAAATGTTTTATAGAATCAGGCCCTAGCCCTAAGCTCTTTACAAAGAAAAGAACTAGTCATCCATTCCCAAACGAACCTCTGGAACATCATGTTGGACATAAGAAACACCCTTTTGCTGCATTAGTTCCATAGCAAAGCCATGAGGACGATAGTTGGCCTTATAAGTAATCTTAACGATACCAGCCTGCAAGAGAGCTTTAGTACAGTTAATACAAGGAAAATGCGTCACATAAATCTCTGTATTTTTAGTTGAAATGCCTTCTTTAGCGCACTGAATGAGGGCATTCATCTCTGCGTGAACCGTTCTGATACAGTGGCCATCTTCCATATAGTGACCTACTTCGTTACAGTTATCAGTCTCAGAAACCCCACCGTTATAACCAGTAGCAATAATACGATTATCCTTGACCAAAACAGCCCCAACATAAGCACGATCACAGGTAGAACGTTTAGAAATTAGCTCAGCATTAGCCATAAAATAGTCTTGCCAAGAAAGACGGTTTGGCATAAATCTTTCCTCCAAATCTTAGAGCACAATCAATTCCTTAGGTGCAAGTGTAATCAACTCACAACCATTCTCAGTGATAATAATGTCATCTTCAATACGAACACCATATTTATCAGCCAAATAGACACCTGGTTCATCCGTCAAGACCATACCAGCCTCAATGGTCTCATCAGAATTCCCAAAGTAAGGAATTTCGTGAATGTCAAGGCCAATACCGTGTCCGATACCATGTGTAAAGTGGGCACCATAGCCCGCTTCAACAATAACGTCACGCGCAACCTTATCATAGTCACGACGTGTCATACCAGCCTTAGCAGCATCAATCAAAGCCTGATTAGAACGTAAAACAATATCGTAAATCTCACGCTCCTCATCAGTCGTGTCCCCAATATGGATGGTACGGGTCATGTCACTAACATAGTGCTTGTAGTAACAACCAAAGTCCATCGTCAAGGTCTCACCTGACTGGATAACCTTTTCTGAAGCTACACCGTGAGGCATGGCTGAACGGTAGCCTGAGGCAATGATAGACTCAAAGGAAGTTCCAGAAGCCCCATACTCACGCATACGGAAATCAAGGAAGTTGGCCACTTGGAGTTCTGTCGTTTGACCCGGCTTAATAAAATCAAGAACATCTGTGAAAGCACGGTCTGAAATAGAACAAGCCTTACGTATAGTCGCCAATTCTTTATCATCCTTAATCATACGTAACTCTTCCATAAAGTTATTTTGCGGTGACAAAGTGTAACCTTCAAAAATAACTTGGAGCCCTTGATAATAAGCGAATGACACCTGGTTATCAAAACCGATTGTTTCAAGTTTGTCAGCTTCAATCAGTTTAACAATATCTTTAAGAGGGTCTTTACTTTCAATAATATCAAAACCATGCACAGATTGTTTAGCAATAAGCGTATAACGTGAATCTGTTAAAAAGAGACGACGATTTTTCGTAATGAAAACAGTCGCATTTGTTCCCCAGAAATTCGTCAAATAGTAAATATTATTTTGTCCTGTCACAAGCAAGGCATCAAGCCCTGATTGAGCAAGTTTCGCATCAAATCGTTCAAGTCTATGTTGCATCTGAATGACTCCTTAGGTATTTTAGATTAATTATACCAAATTTTCAGATTCTAAAGGATGAAATCGACAGTTTAGCTTGTTTTTTTGATTGTATAAAGAAAAAGCCAGATAAAACTCTGACTTTATAAGCATTACACATAGGCTCGCTTTTTGTAAATGATCGATAATCTTATTTAAGAAATCAATTGATTTCTTAATAAAAGCACATTCAATTAGAATATTTTCCCTAGAAAATTTTTAAGAAGAGTTGTCAGGCTCCAAAATACCTGTTTAAGTTGAGACACCACGCTAGTAACTGATGGCTCAGAAATACTGTTTAAAGACTTATCAGCTTCTTTAATTAGACTTTCAGGTGATGGTTCGGGCAATGGATTCTCCGATTTTGCTGCCACTTCCCTTACCTCTGACAACTCAGTTTTATCATTTTCGCCAGCAAAAACGGCCTGATAAATAGCTTGAGCATCTGGTGCACTACCCAAGTAACCAGAAACCAATTGACCATTTTTTAGGTGAATCACACTCGGAGTACCCGGAATTCCCAACTTATCAAACAAAACCTTACGAGAATCACGATCCAAATGATCCGAATCCGTGTTGTAATAAAGGAGTTGACCATTGATTAAAGCATTAAAATCCTTTAAAACGGGAGAAGTTTGGCGACAATAATAACAGCTTGGCCGACCAATATACAGAATATGATCACCACCATCTTCAGTTAGCATATTGGTGACGTCACTGTAAGAGATTTGTGACACATTTTCAAGATTCTTTTCATAAGTTTCGACCGAAATCTCTTCGGAGCTAACTTTCTCCTCAATCACTTCAGTCTGTTCTGAGTGAGAGAGTGAATTTTCCTTGCTTTCACTACTAGAATCAACCTTCTCAGACACTTGCTCGGAAGCTTTCTCAGAAGAAATCTGTACATTACCCGCTTCACCATTCTCAACAGAACCACTGGCTAGTTCGGTAGTCGCCTCCTTAGCATTTAGCTCATCTGCTGATCCACTAATTACCGCTAGTTGACAAGCTCCCAAAACGAAGCTTGACATCAAAACAAATTGTATTTTTTTCATCTATTCTCCTTTTTTAAGACTATATTAAACCTTTCTATCTACCCAAAAACAATAACAAGGGAACCATTACACTGATAACCATATCCGTCTCCTTTCGTTATTAAAAAATCAAGGCCTTTACAACCTTGCTTAAGCTATGAATTCATTATATAAGTGAATCCAAAGAAAAAATAGTGACATAAATGTCACCATACCACTAGAATAATGCAAGACACAAAAAAACTGAGCCAATGAGCTCAGTCTAAGCCTATAGAGGTAACTAGCGAAAATCATCTTTCTTTGTCCTTACTAGCTAGTCTAAGTGCAAACAAAGAGACAGCCAATGAAAGAGTTGCCCAGACAAGGCTATGGTCAATAAAAGCGATGCCTTCTGTAAAACTTAAAGTAGCGTTCATCATTACAATAAATAGCCATACAATCACAATAACAAGGGTTAACCCATTAATAAGATTTGCTTTTTGTTTATCCATATTTTTCTTCTCCATATCTGGTCCTTTCAAAGCTGGTCATTCTAACCCCTGATAACTCTAAAAACAGCTGTTCTTGAGCAATTTTTTAGATAAGATTTGAGGCCGAAAGATACGGCTACTCTCTTAATTTTCTAACCTTTAGTAGTTAGCTTTACAGGGCTTGCCTCTATTATAGAACCTCCTGTCTCAAAAAAATAGTGACATAAATGTCACCATAATTAGACATGAAAAGGACCAGTCGCTATAAGACTTGTCCTAAAATGTGTTTACTTTTACGGTGTCTCATAATAAGAAACAAAATCATCTCAAAAAGGAGGAAACTAACATAAATACCTATAACATAAAGTAAGGTTTCCCATTTATCCGTAGTTGATTGAAAATGACCATGATGATCCACTGTGCGAACACTGATTAAAAGACAAATATCCAAAAATAGAGCTAGAAGAATACCGTTAAACCCTATGAAAAAACGCTTTTTTACCATAGTCTGACTCCTGTATGTTTTTTTCTTAACAAGAGAATAGCAAACTCAACTTAAACCAGCCTAAAGCAAAAAAGACTCAGAGAGCCTTCTTCTTTTATTTCAATTTTTCTTTCAAATACTGTCCTGTGTAGCTTTCTGGAACAGCTACTACTTCTTCGGGGGTACCTGTAGCTACGATGGTACCGCCACCAACACCACCTTCAGGACCTAAATCAATGATATGGTCTGCGGTCTTGATAACATCCAGATTATGCTCAATCACGAGAACTGTGTTACCATCGTCCGCAAAACGCTCAAGCACCTTCAAGAGACGTGCGATGTCATCGGTATGAAGACCAGTCGTAGGTTCATCTAAAATGTAGAAAGACTTCCCAGTAGAGCGCTTGTGCAACTCACTAGCCAGCTTCATACGTTGGGCCTCACCACCTGAGAGTGTTGTTGCGGGTTGCCCCAAAGTGACATAGCCAAGTCCCACGTCCTTGATAGTCTGCACCTTACGAGCAATCTTAGGAATAGCCGCAAAGAAATCAACCGCATCATCAACTGTCATATCCAGAATTTCAGCAATATTTTTTCCCTTATAACGAACCTCTAAGGTCTCAGAATTATAGCGTGTGCCATGGCAAACCTCACAAGGGACATAAACATCAGGCAAGAAGTGCATCTCAATCTTGATAATACCGTCACCAGAGCAGGCTTCACAACGGCCACCCTTGACATTGAAAGAGAAACGCCCCTTCTTGTAACCACGAATCTTGGCCTCATTGGTTTGAGCAAAAAGATCACGAATATCGTCAAAGACGCCTGTATAAGTGGCTGGATTAGAACGAGGTGTACGGCCAATTGGACTCTGGTCAATGTCAATCAAGCGCTCGATATGCTCGATGCCAGTCACCGATTTGTGTTTTCCAGGTTTCTCACTATTTCGATTCAGCTCTTGGGCAATTTTTTTCTTGAGAATACCATTAACCAAAGTCGATTTTCCTGAACCAGAGACACCTGTCACTGCGATTAATTTCCCAAGTGGGAATTTGACCGACACATTTTTAAGGTTATTTTCACTGGCACCCTTAACTTCGATAAAACGACCATTCCCTACACGGCGTTCCGTCGGTACAGGAATTGATTTAGCACCTGACAGGTACTGACCAGTAATTGATTTTTTGTTTTTAGCCACTTCCTCTGGGGTTCCCGAGGCCATGATTTGCCCACCAAAGGCACCAGCACCAGGTCCCACGTCAATGAGCCAGTCAGCTTCACGCATAGTATCTTCATCGTGCTCTACCACAATCAAGGTATTGCCCAAGTCACGCATTTTCTTAAGACTTGAAATCAAGCGGTCATTATCACGCTGATGAAGCCCGATAGAAGGTTCATCCAAAACATATAGGACTCCAGAAAGGTTAGAACCAATCTGTGTCGCCAAACGGATACGTTGGCTCTCACCACCTGAGAGGGTACCAGCCATACGAGAAAGGGTCAAGTAATTAAGGCCGACATTATTTAGGAAGGTCAATCGATCCTTGATTTCCTTGATAATTGGACGGGCAATCATTCCTTCGTTTTCACCCAATTCCAAGCTATCGATTTCCTCAAGATGATCTGAAATAGACAAATCAGAGATTTGACCAATATTTAGGCCATTCTCACCACCAACACGAACCGAGAGAGCCGCTTCGTTGAGACGATAGCCATGACAAGTTGGACATGACAACTCATTCATATAACCACGCATAACATTGCGAGTGAAATCACTATTGGTCTCGTGGTAACGGCGATTGATATTGGTCACAACCCCTTCAAAAGGAATGTCAATATCACGCACTCCACCAAAATCATTAACATAATGGAAATGGAATTCACGATCTCCAGACCCATAAAGAATCAAATCCTGCTCTTCTTTTTTCAGGTTTTCAAATGGCGTATCCATATCCACGCCAAACTGCTCCATGGCTTGCTCAAGCATGGCTGGATAGTAGTTGGATGAAATCGGATTCCAAGGCGCCAGAGCACCTTCACGCAAGGTCTTACTAGCATCAGGAATAACCAAATCCATATCAACTTCTAGTTTATTGCCCAAACCATCACAGGTCGGACAAGAGCCAAATGGCGCATTAAATGAAAAGAGACGAGGCTCCAACTCAGGAACTGTGAAGCCACAAACCGGACAAGAATAATGCTCTGAGTAGAGCAATTCGTTATCATTCATAGTGTCCACAATCAAGTAGCCATCCGCTAATCGCAACGCTGCTTCTACTGAATCAAAGAGACGACTACGGATACCATCTTTATTGACCAAACGGTCTACAACCACCTCGATGTTGTGCATCTTAGACTTAGATAATTCAGGGACTTCCGTCACATCGTATATCTCACCGTCCACACGAACACGAACATACCCATCCTTTTGCACGCGCTCAAAAATAGACTTGTGTTGCCCCTTTCGGCGACGAACAATCGGCGCCAAAATCTGCATACGTGTCCGTTCAGGAAGGGCTAAAACCTCATCTACAATCTGTTCCACAGAGGATGACTGAATAGCTCCGTGACCATTAGGACAATAGGGAACACCCACACGAGCATAAAGAAGACGAAGATAATCATTAATCTCCGTTGCTGTCCCTACAGTTGATCGAGGGTTCTTACTCGTTGTTTTCTGGTCAATGGAGATGGCAGGACTAAGCCCGTCAATCGAATCCACATCAGGTTTCTCCATATTTCCCAAAAACTGACGGGCATAAGCTGAAAGACTCTCCACATAACGGCGTTGACCCTCTGCATAAATGGTATCAAAAGCCAAAGAAGACTTACCAGACCCCGACAACCCCGTCACGACGACGAGCTTGTCACGAGGAATCTCCACATCAATATTTTTTAAATTGTGAGCTCTTGCTCCATGAATCACTAACTTATCTTGCATATTTTTCAAGAGGCCCCAGCCCTAAAGCCACTGCCACTCCTTTCTACAGACGGATGGAAACGCCATCCCGACTTTCTCTCATATTATAACAAAATTTCAATTTATCCAGCCCAAAAATGTTTCAAATGTAGTATAATGGTTGAGTATGTAAAATAGGCAAAGAACATCGTATCTAGGCCTCAATTGACATCACTAAAAAGCTAAGTGCCGCTGATTTATCTGACTTTTTCTGGTCCAAGGAAGGACAAGACATTTTGAGATAAACATGCCAACACTTAACGAATGACAAAGGAGGGGTTCCCATTGAAACAAATGTTCTTATCCACTGGAAAAGAATTCAAAGAAATTGAGACATTCGAGCCGGGTGCTTGGATTCATTTGGTAAACCCTTCCCAGGAAGAGGCCATGAAGGTCGCTGAACGATTTGACATTGATATCCAAGACCTCCGCGCCCCTCTGGACGTAGAAGAAACATCACGTATTGATGTCGAAGACGACTATACCTTGATTCTGGTCGACGTTCCAACCCAGGAAGAGCGTAATAACAAAAGCTACTACGTCACCATTCCCTTGGGTATCATCGTTACGGATGAAGTTGTTGTTACCACCTGTCTCGAGGACATCAGTCTCATGGATAATTTCCTCAATCACCGTGTGCGCAACTTCTACACCTTCATGAAGACACGCTTCGTCTTTCAGATTCTTTACCGCAATGCCCAACTTTACCTAACTGCCCTACGTTCTATCGACCGTCAGAGCGATAAATTGGAAGCTCAATTGGAAAATGCGACAAAGAACGAGCATCTGATTGACATGATGGAATTGGAAAAATCCATTGTCTATCTAAAAGCCTCACTTAAGATGAATGAACGAATTGTCAAAAAGCTAACAGGTAACGCCTCTAGCTTGAAAAAATACATCGAGGACGAAGACCTCTTGGAAGACACCTTGGTCGAAACCCAACAGGCCATTGAGATGGCAGGCATCTATGAAAATGTCTTGAATGCCATGGCCGAAACTTCTGCCTCTATCATCGGTAATAACCAGAACACTATCATGAAAACACTGGCTCTTATGACGATGGCCCTGGACATCCCAACCGTTATCTTCTCCGCTTACGGTATGAACTTTAAAAACAATTCTATGCCCCTAAACGATTTAGATAACGCCTTTTGGGTCATCTTCTTCATGGCAGCCCTCGGGTCATCCTGCGTTGTTGTCTACTTTATCAGGAAAAAATGGTTCTAACATAGAACCTCTTCTTTTCCCTAAACTGCTAAACTAAAAAATTAATACTATTTATCGAAAGGTCATCTCATGGACATCCAAAAACTCACCAAGAAAAACCAAGAATTCATCCACATCGCAACCAATCAGCTTATCAAAGACGGTAAGTCAGACCAAGAAATCAAAGACATCCTTGGCAATGTCATTCCTGAACTCCTTGAAAATCAGAAAAAAGGAATCACAGGACGCAGTCTCCTTGGTGCTCCAACGGTCTGGGCAGCTAGTTTCTCTCCTGAAAAACATCCACAACCTAACTCAGACAAGACCAGCAAAGAAGTCCCAGAAACAGACAAAACACCTTGGAAGATGTGGCTTGATACCTCACTTTTCCTTCTCGCCATTGTTGCCATCATGAATGCAGTCTTTGGTTTTTCTGGTACGCAAACAAGCTACGGCCTCACAACTCTTCTATCCGTATCATTCATTGGTGGTCTTGCTATGTATACCCCTTACCACTATATTTACCGCCACAGTAACAAACCAAAAGAAGAACGTCCAAAATGGTGGTTCAGCATGACCATCATCACACTTTCTTTCATCGCATGGTTTGCTCTCTTCAGCCTTACGGCACTTCTTCCTAGCTATCTCAATCCAGGACTGTCACCAATTGTCGTTCTCATCATTGGTATTGTCGCGGGTGTTGCTAAATATTTCTTCAAACGTCGCTACAACGTACAAAGCACTTACGCACCTGCATCTTAAGCAGTATTTAAGCACCCTGAGGGGTGTCTTTTTGTACCAGAAATCTTGACACAGTTGGCTCTTCTATACTAAAATATTAAAGCTAACAGACAAAAGAAAGAACCCCAATAAATGCGTATCAAATTCCCCCTACTTATCATCGCTTGTTGCCTATTACTGACGGCTTGTAGCCACAAGCACAAGACTACTCTAAAAAACTATCAAGCTTACTATAGCTTCAATAACGTAACTACTTCATCTCAGGAAAAGCAACTAGCCAAAGACTTAAGAAGCAAAGGTATTCCCACAAAAAACTGGGATACTCTAGAACCTTATATCAGCCACTACAACCAGGAAAACACAGGCATTCAACCAGTTGTCAAAAAATGGACGCAAAGTAAAATTGGCAAGGATAAGAATCAGTTTGTCACCTCCCTAGATGAGAAAATAGTTGAAGACAATAAGTCTCACTTCACCGATGACTTAAACTACCGACAAGCATCCTTTCTTCTCCTCCATAGCCTCCTGACTAGCTCAAGCGATCTTACTAAACGAGATCTCCCCCTGCAAAATGAGTACTTGAATTTAAAATCTCACCACAAGGAGTTAACTGCCAAGGACCAAGCCCTCTATAGTCTCCTATTTGGGGATAACCCCAACTACCAATCTACAGATGAACTCCTCAAAGCCTGGAAAAAAGCTGGACTCAAGTTTCCAGAAAAGGTTAAACTCCTATCACTCTTTCAAAATAGCTCCGATAATGTTAGCAATATCTATACTGCTATAGCTTATGAGAAAGACGGTAACGTTTATGTCTTTGAAAAACAAGATCCCACACTTCCTTACCGCTGGAGTCGCTTCAACACCTGGGCAGACATCAAAACACACTGGTTGTCTAACCGTTTCAAGGTCTTCAAAGATAACCTTGATATCCTCGTTAACGACCAGAAATTCGATGATTTCTTAAAAGACTCTGTCCTCATACCCAAAAACAACCAACTAGCTTTTCAAGAGTAATTGAAAAGACCAGTTGGTTTTTCTTTATTTCCATACAGCTAAGAAGGCTTAAAAATTGAATAAAATGAAACTTTTCGAGCCATAACATCTCGAAATCATGAAGTGATTACCTAAATTCAGCCATAAAAAAATGCTCTCAAGCGAGAGCATTATGTTTAGTCTTCGTTTACGAAAGGCATAAGTGCCATAACACGAGCGCGTTTAATCGCTGTTGTTACTTTACGTTGGTTTTTAGCTGAAGTTCCTGTCACACGACGTGGAAGAATTTTACCACGTTCTGAAACGAAACGGCTAAGAAGCTCAGTATCTTTGTAATCAACATATTCGATTTTGTTAGCTGCGATGTAATCAACTTTTTTACGGCGTTTGAATCCGCCACGACGTTGTTGAGCCATGTTTATTTCTCCTTTATATATTTAATTCGTTTTGTCCATCCTTAGAATGGAAGATCGTCATCTGAAATATCCATCGGATTTGAGTTTCCAAATGGACTTTCATCACGACCGAAGTTTGGTGTAGATTGTGCAGGTTGTGATCCACCAAATGAACCACCAGCAGAAGCTCCACCACCGAATGAGTTTGAATTATCAAATCCTCCAGCGTTGTATGAACCACCACTGTGACCTTCACGTGCCGCACGGCTTTCCAACATTTGGAAATTGTCAGCGACTACTTCTGTTACGTAAACACGTTGACCTTGTTGATTTTCATAGTTACGAGTCTGAATACGACCTGTAATGCCAATCAATGCGCCTTTCTTAGCCCAGTTAGCCAAATTTTCAGCTTGCTGGCGCCAGATAACACAGTTAATAAAGTCTGTTTCACGTTCACCATTAGCACCCTTGAAGTTACGGTTAACTGCAAGGCTAAAAGTTGCTACTGCAACATTACTTGGTGTATAACGAAGTTCCGCATCACGGGTCATGCGACCAACGAGTACGACATTATTAATCATAATCTACCTTCATCTACCTTCTTAAGCGTCAAGTTTAACGATCATGTGACGAAGAATGTCACCGTTGATTTTTGAAAGACGGTCAAACTCATTAAGAGCAAAATCGTTATCAGATTCAACGTTAACAACGTGGTAAAGTCCTTCACGGAAATCTTGGATTTCGTATGCAAGACGACGTTTTTCCCAATCTTTTGATTCAACAACAGTTGCACCGTTGTCAGTCAAGATAGAATCGAAACGTGCTACCAAAGCGTTTTTAGCTTCTTCTTCAATGTTTGGACGAATGATATAAAGAATTTCGTATTTAGCCATTGATATTTTCCTCCTCTTTTGGTCTAATGACTCATGGTCTTTCGCCACGAGTAAGTGAGGTGCACTCACAAGATATAATTCTACCAAAGATTAAAGGATAATGCAAGGAAAAAAAGTAAATAGTATGTGTCCCATTTTGGGAGAAACTAAAATCACCAAGAGAGTAGGAACACATCCCCCCTACCTTTCTATCGTATGGTACCTCAAATAACGTTAAAAACTTCCAACAAGCGTCATAAAAAGCTGAAATCAGAGCTAACAAAAAGCTCATCCTTACACGCTAGAATGAGCTTTTTAAGAATCTTCTATTGTCATCAGACTATTCCTTTTAAAATTTTTGTAAAAATATTTTTTCATAAGGAGGTTTCACTGTGTGTCACCATTTTTCAATCTAGCAATCATAGATTACCTCCATTAACTTACAAAAGAACTGTAGCTAAGTCACGATTTTCTATTACATTGGTATCACTCCTTAAGCTATTTTGTGCAATAACTTGAAGAGTCTCCATTTTTATAACGTCCTAGATTCATCATCATAGCAATCACCCCTGATTCTTATCATCTGGGACCCAACTTCCTATTGACCACTCAATGAGACTTACTTATCGCCGTTCTTATAACGACTCACATCAAACATCAACATAAGCGTCACCTCGGTACTTTGTAACAAGATTTAAGTATTAAATGCTGCCGATAGATTATTCTACTCGCATGGATATCACTTCTTAAGCCATCTTGAACAATAACTTAAGTATCTCCATTTTTATACCTACTAACATTTCTCATGAGCTTTACCTCACTTTTCTTAAGTTAACAGATTTGAGTTTGGCTTTCGACTTCTGGTGGTATCACTCCCTTGTAGCTATTTTATGCGACTGAATTAATCTCCGTTCTTGTAACGCCCTACTGTCATGTGGTTACGCTCCTCAGAGATGATTGGTAAAGTTATTTGTTTTGCCTACTGTTTTGTTTAGAGATTTTAGTCTCCATTTTTGTACCTTGAAATATTTACTCTCACCATGGCTCTTACCTCCTTGATGAATCCTTATCTTCTTTACACTTTTAGTATAATGTAAACGCTTACTTTTGTCAATCCTTTTGTCGGAAAAACGCATAATTTTTTGAAAAAAGATTTCTTTGCTACAATAGAGACATGTTAGATTTAAAAGAATACGGCATTGTCATGTGGGATGCTGAGAAAATCGCGTCTTTTCGTCGCACCCTCCTGGACTGGTACGATCGAGAGAAACGAGACCTCCCCTGGCGTAGGACTAGAAACCCATACTATATCTGGGTCAGTGAAATCATGCTACAACAAACCCAGGTTCAGACTGTTATTCCCTATTACGAGCGCTTTTTAGACTGGTTCCCAACAGTTAAGGATTTGGCCGAAGCCCCAGAAGAGAAGCTTCTCAAAGCTTGGGAGGGACTAGGCTACTATTCACGTGTCCGAAACATGCAAAAGGCTGCGCAACAAATCATGGATGACTTTGATGGTCAGTTTCCAGATACATATGAAAACATTGCCAAACTCAAGGGCATCGGACCCTATACTGCTGGTGCTATTTCTAGCATTGCTTTTGGGCTCCCAGAACCTGCTGTTGATGGTAATGTTATGCGGGTTATGGCTCGTCTCTTTGAGGTTAACTACGATATCGGAGACGCCAAAAATCGTAAGATTTTCCAAGCGATTATGGACATTTTGATTGACCCTGACCGTCCAGGTGACTTTAATCAGGCGCTTATGGACCTTGGGACTGATATCGAGTCAGCTAAAAATCCAAGACCCAACGAAAGCCCTATTCGCTTTTTCTGTGCAGCCTATCTCAATGGAACCTATGACAAATACCCCATCAAATTGCCAAAGAAAAAGCCTAAACCCATGCAAATTCAGGCTTTTATTATCAGAAATGCAAAGGGTGAATTTCTGCTCGAAAAAAATATCGAAGGGCGTCTGCTAGGTGGTTTCTGGTCCTTCCCTATCGTGGAAACAGACTTTATTGGCCAACAAATCAGCCTTTTTGAAAAGGATGATAGTATTCTCGAGACAGTCTCTCAAAAAGCTATTTTTGAGGAAAATTATGCCCTCAAACCAGAGTGGACAAACAATAGCTTTACACCCGTAAAGCATACCTTCAGCCATCAAAAATGGACCATCGAAATGGTGGAAGGTAGCGTTAAAGACGACAAACTCACTACCGATAAGGAGCTACGCTGGGTGGCTAGTCAAGACTTTGACCAGTTCCCAATGGCCACACCACAGAAGAAGATGATTAAAACTTATGAAGACAGTAAAAAAGGATAGCATTGAGTGCTACCCTTTTTCTTATACATCAAGTTTATCGTGCTTACGGCCTCGCAAAGCAAGGTATACTTTTGAAAGAACTACTCCCAAAAAGATATAAAACAATTCCAAATAAGTCACATTTTTTGACATCAAAAATTCAATCATAATACGACACTCCTTTTTATTAAGAACTCCTGTCGCTGTCCTCTTCTATGCTTTTATTATAGGTAAGACGGCTAATAAAAAATAGTGACATAAATGTCACTACGAGGAACAAAAAAGCCGAAACGATTAAATTTCAGCTTGTGAATTTTTAGTCTACTTTGTAGAAGAAGTAACTGTCGTCAGTGGTGCCATAAAGTTGTTGCCCTATCCAAAGACGCTCCTTGGTCTTATCAGATCGGTCATCAGCTTTCTCTGATGATGACATTACAGAACCGGTCAGAGCTACTCCTTTAGGTAAGAAGGCGACCATACCACCACCAGGACCAACTTCTTTTGGCACAAGTCCTGCTTTAAAAAAGCCATCAGTAATTTTACCATATTCAATTGCTACCTTCTCAGTATCACTTACTAACCCATTTTTATCAAAGGTCATTGTATAGCCTTTGCCATTCTTCCAAGTTCCAGCGATACTTGAGAAATCACCATTCTGAATAGCATTGATGTCCATACCAGTCTCTTTGTTAGACTTACTGTCGCTACTACTTTCTTTTGTATCGTCGCTACTTGAGTCGTCAAAGTCATACCAATCTTCGGAAGATAAATTCAAAGTCTGTTCGTTACCTAAGCCAACCTTACTGGCACCGTCAGTTGTCTCAGACATACTGAAATCAACCGATTGAAGTTGATTAAAGACGCCATCCTTGATTTCATAGGTCTCAGCCTTTGCTTCAGGCTTCATTCTATGAAATAACTGAGAATAAATAATCCCATTTTTATAAAAATGCAATGTGTTCAAGTAACCACCCTTGGCAAAGGTTCCAGCACTTTTTGCAAATACAGGCTTATCATCATTATCAAGATAATATAGCGCATGAACACTGTCAGGAGTACCAATCAAAAGCTCAGCTGAGCCATCATCGTTGATGTCTACATAGCTATATTGGACTTTTTCCCCCACTCTATTGGCTTCAAAAATCGTATTAGTTGAATAAGCTTCCTCAGTTGAGAGGTTGCTTGGAACAGCTGATGTATCGCCGTTCAAAGCAATAGGGCGATAGAGATCCAAGACTGAAGCATAGAGCTCATCGTAGCTCACTTCCTCCTTTTCAGACGAATCACCGCTCACTTGCTCAGACTTAGAAGCGCTGTCGCCTGAGCCAGAACCACCCGTATTTGTTGCGTTACAAGCTGTCAGCAAGAATAAACTTGATAGAAGCGCAAATCCTGTTAATTTCTTTTTCATACTATCCTTTCATAAGAAACGACCTAATATAAATATTAAATCATTTAAATCTCTCTGACATTATGTTAACAATTGCATGGTTGATAAGTCAAATATTTTTTGAAAAATTAATTTATATTCATTTATCAAGAACACTTATATAATCATAGCTTTCACTATGATCTAACAATTCCATCCTCAATCAAATTAGAGTTTTGATTAAAATATCTAGATATTAATTGGTGATTTTTTTACTATTACAAATATCTGCATCAAAAAAGCCGGACCTCAGTCCAGCTTTCATCTGTCTATTTCTACTTGGTCATAAAGTAGGTGATAATCACCAATACTGCTACAATACCTAGGACAACGGCCAGAAATCCTAGCATATAACGCAAAAGAAAGTAGGTAAATGGAAAATTTTCTTTCATGTTTTACTTTGCCTCATACCATGTGCGGCCGTCATTCTCATCTGCAATGAGTGGGACAGCGAGTTCTACTGCAGCTTCCATAGTTTCTTTAACCAAGGCTTTCATGGCTACAAGTTCGTCATTTGGCACCTCAAGGACGATTTCATCGTGCACCTGGAGGAGCATCTTAGTTTTATAGCCACCTTCTACCAGAGCCTTGTCTAAGTTAATCATAGCAATCTTGAGGATATCAGCGGCACTTCCTTGGATAGGTGAGTTGATGGCTGTACGCTCTGCGAAGTTGCGGACATTAAAGTTACGAGAGTTGATATCTGGCAACTCACGACGGCGGTGGAAGAGAGTTTCTACGTAGCCTTTATCCTTGGCCTCACGAACCACATTTTCCATATAGGCCTTAATACCTGGATAACGCTCAAAGTAGGTGTTGATATACTCCTTAGCCTTTTTACGGCTAATGCCAAGGTTATTAGAAAGTCCGAAGTCAGAAATGCCATAAACGATACCGAAGTTTACAGCCTTGGCGTTACGACGGTCGTTAGGTGTGACATCCTCTGGCTTTTCAATGCCAAAAACACGCATAGCTGTAGAGGTATGGATATCTGCCCCCTCTTTAAAGGCAGCAATCAAATGCTCATCTCCTGAGATATGAGCAAGCACGCGCAACTCAATCTGTGAATAATCCGAGCTGAGAAGCACTGCATCCTCAGTTGATGGGACAAAAGCCTTACGGATGAGACGACCTTGCTCCAAGCGAACAGGGATATTTTGCAAGTTGGGATCAACTGATGACAAACGACCTGTCTGAGTTAGATCTTGCACATAACGGGTATGGATCTTGCCATCCTCATGGATATAATCCTGAAGCCCCAAGACATAGGTAGACTGAAGCTTGGTGATTTGGCGGTACTCCAAAATCTTAGCTACGATTGGAGCAATTGGTGCCAAACGTTCAAGGACATCCACAGCCGTTGAGTAACCAGTCTTGGTTTTCTTGGTGTACTCCAAAGGCAGTTCCATCTTTTCAAAGAGGATAACACCCAACTGTTTAGGCGAGTTGATATTGAACTCCTCGCCCGCCATTTCATAGATTTCTTGGGTTAATTTATCGATAACCACTCGGTTTTCCACTGCCATCTCGTTAAGGGTTTGTCCCTTAACCTTAATACCGGCGATTTCCATCTTAGCTAGCACATTTGCCAGTGGTAACTCCATGTCAAAGAGAAGCTCCGATTGGCTGTGTTCAGCCAACTTTTCTAGCATAACCGGTCTAGCGACCTGAAGGACCTTAACTTTTTTAGCCAGGTGGCTAAGCAAGGCCTCTTTTTCAGGAACGGCACGTTTAGCCCCCTTACCATAGACCACTTCATCTGTTTCAAGCGGCAAGTCTGTATAGAGACGGGCAATGGTTGACAATTCATTGTCCTCAACGGTTGAGAGGAGATACTTGGCCAGACGGGCATCAAAATTGGCCGTCGGCAAGTCAATACCTAGATGGCTCAAGAGCACCTTACTACGCTTGAAATCGTAGATATTAACAGCTTTAGAAAGAGCTGCTTGGAAGGCTTCTGATTTGAGTAGATTTGTATCTGAAGACGCATAAATCTGCTTGTCATTACCCCATGCAAAACCGATGATAGGCTCAGTGTGATAATTGTCACCAAGGATTTCAAAATAGAAGAAATCGTCAGGGCTAAAGCGGTCCGCTGTTACTTGGCTAGGCTCTTCATAGGCCACATCAAAATCTTGTGGCACAGCCTCCCCACCAAGGGCATTTTTGAACTGAACAAAGCCCATTTCATCATAAAAGGCTGACAATTTTTCAAGGTCAGGTCCCGTAAAGGCCGTATCATCTAAGCAAATTTCAATTGGAGACTGGGTATCAATAGTCGCCAGGGTCTTAGAAATAAAGGCTTGATCCTTGTCGTTGATGAGATTTTCCTTCATCTTGGACTTCTTCATCTCATTGATGTGGTCATAGATACCTTCAAGGGAACCGTGTTCCAAGAGGAGCTTAAGACCAGTCTTTTCACCAATCTTAGTAACCCCTGGAATATTATCGGACTTATCACCCATGAGGGCCTTGAGGTCGATGAATTGCGTTGGGGTAATGCCCATTTTCTCCATGAGATAGTCAGGGGTGAAGGCTTCAAACTCTGCCACACCCTTTTTAGAAATCTCAACCACGGTATTGACATCAGTCAACTGAATCAAGTCCTTATCCCCAGAGACAATCGTAACTTGGTAATTCTCACTCGCATTTTCAGCCATCTTAGCCAAGGTACCGATAATATCGTCTGCCTCGTACTGGGCGAGATCATAGTAGGCGATGCCACGTGCAGCCAACATCTCACGGATATAAGGGAACTGCTCACGGAATTCCTCTGGGGTCTTGGCACGGCCAGCCTTATAGTCCGCAAACATCTCTGTACGGAAAGTTGTTTTACCAGCATCAAAGGCTACCAAGACATGGGTCGGCTGGATTCGCTCAAGCAGGTTGTCCAACATGAGGTGAAAACCGTAAATGGCATTGGTATGAAGGCCGTTATTGTTACGAAAACGGTCAATTTGATTATAAAGTGCGAAAAAGGCACGAAAGGCAACGGATGAACCGTCGATTAATAGTAATTTTTTCTGATTAGTCATAGGTTTATTATAGCATAGATGGGAGAGATGGATGGTATGAGAGTATTTAAAAAGCACCTAAAATTAGTGCTCTTTAAATGTTATGTGATTGATAAATTTCTGCTTAAAATTTAGATTGTAAATGTAAACAAAAATCCGTTCGGCAATTTCTTAAAGTAACCGATACTTTGATTGATTACACTAATAATAGTTAATATAGTAAGACCATGACTGACGATTAGAACTACCTCATTATCCTTGTCATTTTTCTTTAAATCATCTAAAAAAGAGGTAATATTTTGTTGAATTATTTTCCAGCTATTAACAGATTGTCCTTTATTTACTAAATAAATATAGTTAGCAATCTCCTCTAGTTTTATACTTGAACTTGAAATTGACAAAATAGACTCAAACTTTTCTAACACTCTATCCATATCCTGACCGTCAAGTTTTCCAAAATCCCATTCTCTAAGACGATTATCAACAATAGTCTGTGATTTACAAAATAGCTGTTTCTTCAATATCTCCATTGTTTCAATCGCCCTATTTTGATCACTGGTGTAAGTACAACTAATTGATACATTTTTAGAACGTAATTTATCACCAACTAACTTGATTTCTTCTCGTCCTCTCTCAGTCAACCCTTGTAAAGATTGTCCCTGAATCTGATTTTCTCTATTTGCAGCTGTCTCGCCATGACGAACAACAATAACTTCCATATAATTACTCACTAAAAACAGTTTTAGCCACTCCAATCGCATCCAAAACCTTGGGAAAACCAACATTCGGTAGCGTTTGAATAATTACTTCTGCAACATCTTTCTTTGATAGGCCTAATTTCAATAAACTTTTAATATGCATTCTTAACTGACCTTTAGAAGCCCCTATTGCAATTAGTACTGTCAAAGTTATAATTTCTCTTACTTCAAGGTTCAAACCTTCTCGCATATACACTTCTCCAAATGAGAACTCAGTAATATAACGCTCAACATCTGCAAAATCACCATTCAATAAAATTCTAGTTGCCTCAGCATCATTACCAAACAGCCTATCTATAAGAAAACTACCTTCATTTTTTGAGTCGTTAAACATTATTTCTCCCCCCACAAATTGATATCTTCATCTACAAGTCTTAAATAGTCTTCTGTAATTTCTTCTATAGAGGAAACCATATATTTAACACCTGCTTTCTGCATCAATTGTTTTTGGAAGCCCCATTCATGTGAACTTGGTACTCCAATAAATGGAATATCAAATTTTTTTGCTTCCAGTGCAACCTTAGCTACGTCATCAATGAATAAAACATCAGTAAAATCCAAATTATATTTTGAAATAATTTCTTTTAGACCAGGACGAAAATCATTAGTACAGATATACTCTTGAAAATTTGATAAAAAAACTGTAAAACTTGGGTCAATTTCTCCTTCTTCAAGCCCACCATAACATACTAAAGGTATCTCAAGGGCCTTTAACATATTTAAAAATTGGGGAACACCTGAATTGATAGTAGTATTCCTTCCATTCAGATACCGATCTCTTTCTTCAAAATATTCCTGTATCATCATTTCTAAACTACTATCTTTTTCAAAATAGCTTTTTAAAAAAATTGCAGCTTCTTGTCTATTTTGTGAGAAGGTATTTACCTCTAACTCTTGAGAATAAGTTTTATGATATTTTTTAGCCAACCTATACAATATAGGACTAAAAGTATCTTCCAACAAAACACCATCAATGTCTACAGCTATCATTTTTATATTTTTCATTTTTATCCATTCTATGCTTTATAAAGCAAATCTGATATAGTACATGATTTCAACTCTTTAACCATGGCACTTTCAGCATTTGTCAAAATTTCTTGAAAATTATTGAGATATAATTCTACATCGCTACTATTTTCAAATTGAGATAAATCAAAGCTATCATAAAAATTGAAAAGTGGCTTTTTACTTCCCTCAATAGATTGGAAAATATCAAATAAAGTTATGGTTTCAACATCTTTTTGAATAGATAAACCACCTGCTATTCCTGTTTTTGACGAAATAATACCTTCTTTTTTCAATAATGACACCAATCTCTTAACACTAGGAATAGGAATTTCCAATTTCTCTGAAATGACCTGAATTGATAAATATTTCAATTTATCTTCTTTTTGTTTGATACTTAGATATAGTACGATTTCTACCGCTTGAGAAAAGGCCGCTGAATATGACATAGTATACCTCCATTAACCTTATTGATATATTTAAATTATATCAATAAAATATCGATAAATACACTAAATCAGTTCACAGAAATAGCAACTTTCCCTTGAGCATGATTTTTAAGAATATAATCTAATGCCTCTTCAATATTTTCTAAAGTATATATTTTATCAATATATGGAATAATATAAGAATCACTCATAACTCTGATTAATTCACTTAATTCACGTTCACATCGTGAAAGTGCCACTGAGCTAATGCGAAAATCTTTTCTAATTACTTTGCTTAAAAGAAGCCAAGGGATTGTTGAAAACAATTGTTTTACATTTCCCACCACCGTATAAACTCCACCTACTTTTAAACAGTTAGCTATATCCTTAAGTTTGTAGTTACCGTTGATACCAATGATCTTGTCAAAAACTCCCACAGAAGATAATCCCTCTATTGAATTATAATCAAATACTCTATCTGCTCCATATTTATAAGCTAATGGAATATTTCTAGAACTACATATTGCAGTGATTCGACATCCTAGGGCTTTTGCCAATTGCAAAGTTAATAAACCAACCCCTCCACTAGCTCCAATAATAAGGAGACTATCATTTTGTTTGATATCACAAACTAATAAACCTGATATAGCTGCCACACCTGATAACGAAACTACTCCTGCTTCATAAAATGAAAGATATGAAGGTTTCTTCACAACTCTATCTGATTTACATACAGCATACTCTGCCCAACAACCGTATGGAAATACGCCTTCAGACATCCCCATAATGAAGTCGCCCTTTTTAAAATTGGTTACATCAACACCAACAGATTCGACAATTCCTGAAAATTCTCCCCCTAACGGATGACTTTCTCGTCCCTGAAATAGATTAATCAATCTCGCTAAGATAGTTTTTTGCGGTTTATATCTTTCATAATCATTGATATTCAAAGAAGAACATCTAATTCTCACTAAAATTTCATTACTTTTTATTTTAGGTACAGGGGTGGAACAATATTCAAGACAGTATTTTTTTGTAGAAGTCTTTAAATAGTGGACTGATTTCATTTATTTCCTTTTTTCTTAAACAAAAAACCTAGTAAGACACAAGCAAAAACTAAGATTGTAGACAGCTTATAAATTGACGTAAATACTGTTACTTTATCATAAATATGTCCCAACTCCTGTAAATGCCCATTAAAGAGAGACAAGAAAATAGCGAAAGCCAATACCAGTCCTACTTGACGAAAAACAAAGAGAACAGACTGAGATGCGTTCAATAAATTTCCTTCAAAATCACTAGCTCCCAGCACTTGAGAAGGCCCAAGTAATAGCCCATATCCCGCTCCTAAGAACAAGCAAGCCAAATAAAGATGCAACGTACTCGTAGCCGTAATTGTTCCAAAAAGAAGGTAAGAAATACCCATCAGTACAAAACCAAGCATGACAGTGAAACGTGGCCCAATCTTAGATAGAGTCATGGATGCGAGAGGTGAACAAATCGTCAGTGCAATAGATACAATCATAAGTAGCAATGACGAAGCTACCGTCGTATGTCCAAGAACTTGTGAATAATAAGTAGGGAGAACAATAAAGAGCCCTACCTGAAACACTGTTGAACAGACCATTACTAAAGAAGCTGCATTGAAATTGCGAAAACCAAATAATTCCATTGGAATCATAGGTGAGTCAATCTTTCTTTCATACAGAATGAAGAAAATAAGGGTAAGGACTGCAAGTACAAATAAACTGATAATTAGTATACTCAACCAGCCCCAAGTTCGACCTTGAATAAGGGCGAGTGTCAGTGAAAAAAGACCAACCATCGAAATGAACGAACCTATAAGATCATTTTTTTGCTTATTAACCGGTTCATTTTTCAAATCCAGTGCTGTCAGACAAATGGCAATAATGACAATAACAAATGGAATATTAATATAAAATGCCCAGCGCCAATTGAGATACTGCGTCAAGGCACCACCCAAACTAGGTCCTAATGCCCCTGCTAAACCTTGTGTCAATGCCACAGTTGCAACAATAGGAGCTCGCTCCTCCACAGAATCAGCAGTACTATAGGCAATAGCCATCCCCAAAGGTAAGATGATAGCTGCACCTATTGATTGCATAATGCGTCCTACAATTAGTAACTGAATAGAACCTGTGATTCCTGAAACCACTGACCCTATTAAAAAAGCAACACTTGCAATAACAAAAGACCTATGAACCCCATAACGACTAGCAAAGCGGCCTAGAGGAATTGCTAAAGCTGCAAACAGTAAGCTATAAATATTTAGAGCCCAGTTCATGCCAACCATTGTTGTATGAATCGAAGCCTGAATATTTGGCATGGCAACATTCATCACTGTTGTATCAATAAGTGTCAAAAAGACTCCTAGACACATTGCAAACACAATCAATTTTTTCCTATTAAACATCGTCTCTCCTCTTTGTATAAATCATTTGATAAAAGCCAGTCAAGCAAACTACATCGCCCTGAAAGACAACAAATACACAAATTCCTCTTCCTCGTCTTTTATTACCAACTACCGGTAAGACTTGAATTTGCACAGGTTCATTTCTTTTTACAATATTCTTAAACTTCTTGAATTCTTCGATAATATAGTAATCAGAATTTTCACCTAAGAAATTATTTACACAAACCATGCAAGATTGTCTACAAAGCTCTGTTAAGAAAATTGCTTCTACATGTTCTTTATTTAAACGATCAAGATGAATTTCTTCTGTGGAAACAGAATCACCCTCAAAAAAAGATAAACGTGTTTTGTTCGGAACTTTTATCATGTCAATCATTACGTTATTTTGTTTTTCCTTATGAACCTCTTCTTTAGACACCTTGACCTTTGGAAAAACGGATAAATCATCAATTCGGACAGACTCCAAGCATTCCATGAATCTAGTTTGATTCTCAACAATATTTTTAGTCGTCAAGAAATCATTTAATCTCTTTCCATTTGTCAGGTAATCTTGACCTGATACATAGTAAAAAAACAACTCAGAGAAATCATCCTGCTGCTTGCTCATTTCAAAAGAAAAAGCAGACTCAATCATTTGTTTCATTTCCAACTCCTTTCGGATTATTAGTATATATCTTTTATACTAATGTGTCAAATAAAATTTTATGTTTTGTAAAGTTATTATATGTCATTAGAATATCAACATCATTCCACCACCACTCCCCCATATCCAAATATGCTATAATAGAAGCTATGAACACAAAGATTTTAGACCAATTAGAATTTAACAAGGTCAAGGACCAGTTCACAGAATACCTGCAGACTGAACAGGCTCAGGCAGAGTTACGTGACTTGGTGCCTATGACCAATCCAGAAAGAATTCAAAATCAATTTACAGAAATTCAAGAAATGGCTGAGATTTTCGTAGAGCACCATGGCTTTGCCATTGGTAGCTTGCGAGATATTTCTGAGCCCTTGCGTCGCTTAGAGCTAGATGCTGACCTCAACATCCAGGAGCTCATTGCCATCAAGAAGGTGCTGCAAGCTTCTGCTGACCTTGGTCGCTTCTACGCTGACCTTGAAAATGTAGAGCTCATCGCCCTTAAACGTCTTTTTGATAAGATTGAAGCCTTCCCAAGTCTACAAGGCAGTCTTCAGAGCATCAATGACGGTGGTTTTATTGAGCATTTTGCTAGCCCAGAGTTGCAAAATATTCGTCGTCAACTTAAATCTTGCGATGATGCCATTCGCCAGACCTTACAAGACATTCTCAAGAAATCTGGCCACATGTTGGCTGAGAGTTTGATTGCTAGTCGTAACGGTCGTTCGGTGCTTCCTGTCAAAAACACCTACCGTAACCGTATCGCAGGGGTTGTGCATGACATCTCAAGCTCTGGAAACACAGTATATATCGAGCCACGTGCCGTTATCCAGCTTAACGAAGAAATTACACAATTACGTGCAGACGAACGCCACGAGATGGCTCGTATCCTGCATGAACTGTCTGTTCAACTGCGCCCACAAGCTGCTGCTATCGCTAACAACGCTTGGATTTTGGGCCACATGGACTTCATTCGAGGAAAATATCTCTATCTCCATGATAAAAAGGCGGTTATTCCAAAGATTAGTGACAACCAAACACTACAACTGCTTAACGTTCGTCACCCTCTCTTGGTCAATCCAGTAGCCAACGATTTGCGCTTTGATGAGGACCTCACGGCCATTGTCATCACAGGTCCCAATACTGGTGGTAAAACGGTCATGCTTAAAACGCTAGGACTAGCACAACTAATGGCTCAATCTGGTCTGCCAATTTTGGCTGATAAGGGCAGCCGTGTTGCCATTTTCCAAGAGATTTTTGCGGACATCGGAGACGAACAGTCTATCGAACAAAGTTTGTCAACTTTCTCTAGTCACATGACCCACATTGTTGAGATTCTGAATGCTGCCGACAGTAACAGTCTGGTCTTGGTCGATGAGCTTGGGGCTGGTACCGACCCTCAGGAAGGGGCTAGTCTAGCCATGGCAATCTTAGAGCACCTCCGTTTAAGTCAGATTAAGACCATGGCTACCACTCACTATCCTGAACTTAAGGCCTATGGGATTGAGACGCAACATGTGGAAAATGCCAGCATGGAGTTTGACACAGCGACTTTAAGCCCAACCTATCGTTTTATGCAAGGGGTTCCTGGTCGTTCTAATGCCTTTGAAATTGCTCGACGCCTCGGTTTAAATGAAATCATTATCAAGGAGGCAGAAAACCTCACGGATACTGATAGTGATGTCAACCGTATCATCGAGCAACTTGAAGCCCAAACTGTGGAAACACAAAAACGTCTGGAACACATCAAGGACGTTGAGCAAGAGAACCTTAAATTCAACCGTGCGGTTAAGAAACTCTATAATGAATTCTCCCATGAGTACGACAAGGAACTCGAAAAAGCTCAAAAAGAAATTCAGGATATGGTTGATACCGCTTTGGCTGAGAGCGATAGTATTCTCAAAAATCTCCACGATAAGAGTCAACTCAAACCTCATGAAGTTATCGACGCCAAAGGAAAACTCAAGAAACTTGCCCCACAAGTGGACCTCTCTAAGAATAAGGTCCTTCGTAAGGCCAAGAAAGAAAAGGCTGCGCGTGCTCCTCGTGTCGGTGATGATATCATCGTGACCGCCTATGGTCAACGTGGTACACTTACCGGTCAGGCCAAAAATGGTAACTGGGAAGCTCAAGTAGGTCTCATCAAGATGACACTCAAAGCGGATGAATTCACTCTGGTTCGTGCCCAAGCTGAAGCCCAACAACCTAAGAAAAAACAGATTAACGTGGTTAAAAAAGCCAAGAAGGCATCTGGTGGTCCTCGTGCCCGTCTAGACCTTCGTGGCAAACGTTACGAAGAAGCTATGCAAGAGCTTGATGCCTTTATTGACCAAGCCCTACTTAATAACATGAGTCAGGTGGACATCATCCACGGTATTGGTACAGGTGTCATCCGTGATGCTGTTACCAAATATCTCCGCCGTCATCGCCATGTTAAAAGTTTTGAATATGCCCCACAAAGTGCCGGTGGTTCTGGATGTACCATTGCAACTCTAGGGTAAGCAAATATTTAAGAAAGACTGAGACACTATGTCCAGTCTTTTTCATACGCTCCAAATCCAGTAACAAAAAAACCTCCCTTAATCAAGGAAGACTTCTATTTTCTATATCACACTTGTCCACAAGTGCTGGATGATTTGACTCACTGGAAAATAGTAATTAATCAAAAAACGTAATACCCAACTTGATGACAGGAGTGTTTGGATGTTGTTCATAGGCACAGTTGCAAGAATGTTACCTAACATGGTCACGGGAACAAGGCTCACCAATGAAGCCAAAACACCACCTACCACTTGGTAACGTCTCTGGTCAAGTCGCTCAATTCTCACAAAATGAAAGAAAATCCCAAGAAAACGCAAACCATAATAAGCCACACAGTAAATGGCGAAATAAGCGACACCAGCATAGTAGACACGGTCAAGTGAAAAAATATTCTGGTCTGTAAAGAAAGCTATGCTAGCATCCCTAGTCGGATTGGTATAAGGCACCCAAAGATTAATAGCCTCGCCTAGCGGTTGATAAAAATAAGCAGCCACACCCATAGCGATAATGACTGAAACCACATAATAGGCTTGCATAAAGAGACCACGACGGTAGCCAATGTAAAAATTCCAAGCTACAATGGCTAAGACAAGAAGCCCAATCATGCGTCGTCCCCATTGCGCTTAGCCGTTGCTTTGCCTTTTAGTTGTTCGAGTTGCTTAGCTCTTAGGATTTCCAACTCTTTTTCCATATCTTCCACTTGGATTTCACGTTCTAATTGCGTTGACAATGAATTAATAGCCATTAAAATAGCGATGGTTTCATTGTCAGCCTTTTTCATCTGCTCCTTGATAATATTATATTTTTCATGAGCAACACGCTCTACTTCTTCCATGAATAGATTATCCTTGTCAGTCGTTAGCGTCAGTTTTTTCTCTCCAAAATGAAATTTGTAACGGTTTTTACTTGCCATTTGCTTATTAACTGCCTAATTAATGGTGGTCATAGATTGTCCACCGCAGCTTCTCCTTACTTATTAGTGTAGTAGATTTCCTTCTTACCGAACAAGATTTATACACTTGCCTTGGGGCGTATTTGATACTCAAATGCCAGACACTCTTTTACAATTTAGAAAAAAAGGCAAAAATCGGCATTCTCTTTTTAATCATTATATCCTAAATTTTAACTTTCGTAAATTTTAGACTTTGCACTTCCCCAGAAAAATCATTTTTCAAGACTTAGTCCCTGTAAAATATCTGCCAATTCTCCTTTTTTGTGCTAAAATAGATTCCATGGGCACAATCGTATTAAAAATGACAGCAAAGCAGATTTCAACACTTCAGAAAGACCTGGCAAGCTATGCGACTGAGACTAACAATCCCTATGCTAGTTTTTCAGCCAAGGTTGATGGTACAAGTGTTATTGCCTATACTTCAGGTAAGGTAACCTTCCAGGGTGCTAAACCAGAGGTTCTAGCTAGCCGTTTTGGCTACCAAGCTGAGCCTAAGCAGTCACCTGAAGGGCAAAATCTAGCCCTAATTGGATCAGACGAAGTGGGAAATGGCTCCTATTTTGGTGGACTAGCGGTCGTAGCTAGTCTAGTGACACCAGCCGACCATGCTTTATTGAAGTCCTTGGGGGTCGATGATTCTAAAAATCTCAATGATAGCAAGATTCGTCAGCTTGCCCCGCTCTTGGAGGAGAAGATTCCTCACAAGGCACTACTACTTTCACCCCAGAAGTACAATGAAGTGGTAGGAGACGGCAAGGCACACAATGCTGTATCAGTCAAAGTAGCCCTCCACAATCAAGCTATTTTCCTACTGTTACAAGCAGGAGCGAAACCAGATAAGATTGTCATCGATGCTTTTACCAGTGAGAAAAATTATCAAAAATACCTTAAGAAGGAGCGCAATCGCTTTGACAATCCCATCACCTTAGAAGAGAAAGCTGAAGGCAAATACCTAGCTGTAGCGGTAAGTTCTATCATCGCTCGCAATCTCTTCCTGGAAAATCTGGATAAACTCAGCCAAGAAGTGGGCTATACCCTGCCTTCGGGAGCAGGAACCAAGTCCGATCAGGTCGCTGCCAAGCTCCTACAAGCTTATGGAGATCAGGCTCTCCAAGCAACTGCTAAATATCATTTCGCCAATACTAAAAAAGCCTACCAACGCTTAAAATAATCCTGAAAGGCCTTAACTATGCAAAACAAATGGACCCAATTATTCCTCAAATTCCTTCGTGAATGGGGAGTTTTCATCCTCTTTATCACCTTCTTCCTCTTGACCCGTCTTTTCCTCTGGCTCCCTGTCCAAGTCGACGGTCACTCAATGGATCCAACCCTAGCAGATAGACAGCGTGTTATCGTTTTGAAGCACACGTCTATTGAGCGTTTTGACATTGTCGTTGCCAAGGAAGTTGAAGAAGGTAAGACCAAACAAATTGTAAAACGTGTCATTGGGATGCCAGGTGATACCATTACCTATCAAAATGATAAACTTACCGTCAATGGCAAGGAAGTTAAAGAGAAATATCTCAAGGAATTTCAAGCTGCCTTTGCTAAGGACAAATTACAAAAAGAATATGACTACCGCGATTACTTCCAACAGTTAGCCAAGGATGCCAAGGCCTTCACAGTCAATGCTGAGGGCAATACAACCTTCACGGTCACTGTTCCAGAAGGCAAATATTTCCTACTTGGAGACAACCGTATCGTTTCTAAAGATAGCCGTGCAGTTGGTTACTTTGATGAAAGTGCTCTTGTAGGAGAAGTCAAATTCCGCTTCTGGCCACTTTGGCCACTTAATAAAATCGGTGGCGTTGAGGACAACTAATCACACTAAATAAAATAAGGTTGGGGAAACCCAGCCTTATTATGTATCTAGGAAAACACACATGCAAGAATATTATTTTTCAGGAACTATTCAACGTGTCATTTTTGAAAATGCCAGTAATTTCTTTCGTATTCTACTCTTAGAGATTGACGAAACTGACAGTGACTTTGAAGACTTCGAAATTATTGTCACGGGAACCATGGGAGATGTCATGGAGGGGGAAGATTATACCTTCTGGGGTCAGCTAACCAACCACCCAAAATATGGTGAACAGCTACAAATGACTCGCTACGAACGTTCAAAACCTTCTGCCAGTGGGCTTATCAAGTATTTCTCTAGCGACAATTTTAAGGGAATTGGTAAGAAAACAGCTGAGCGCATTGTCGATCTTTATGGAGAAGATCCTATTGACAAAATTCTCGAGGACCCGAGCAAGTTAGAACAGATTCCTAACCTTTCAAAGGTTAACCGAGAAGCCTTCGTTGCAAAGTTAAAAATCAACTATGGAACCGAGCAAATCTTGTCCAAGCTTTCCAGCTATGGACTGACACCAAAGGCTGCTTCACAAATTTTCAATCAGTACAAGGAAGAATCGCTCAGCCTTATCGAAGAACATCCCTATCTCTTAGTAGAGGAAGTTCAAGGAATCGGATTTAAAATGGCAGATCAACTGGCTGAACGTCTGGGAATTGCTAGCGATGCCCCTGAACGTCTACGAGCCGCCCTAATACATTGCCTGCTAGAGGCCTGTATGGAAGAGGGGGATACCTACATCGAAGCCAAAGCTTTGCTTGAAAGGACGATTACCCTTTTGGAGGGTGCCCGCCAGATTGAGCTTGACCCTGCCTTGGTTGCTCACCAATTAACCAACCTCATCCAAGAAGACAAGGTTCAAAATATAGAGACTAAAATCTTTGATAATACCCTATATTTTGCGGAACAGGGCATTTATACCCACCTGAGTCGTATCATGAAAGACCAGCCTGACATCAGTGCTGAAGACAAAATCCTTGCAAGCCTTGAAGAAGTGGAAGAGGACCTTGGTATTACTTATGACAAGGTTCAGAAAGATGCCATTATTAAAGCGCTACAAAGCAAGGTCTTCATCCTGACGGGTGGTCCTGGAACAGGAAAAACAACTGTCATCAACGGAATTATTAAAACCTATGCTGACCTTCATGGTTTAGATCTCAAAAAATCTGATTTACCCATTATTTTAGCAGCACCAACGGGACGGGCTGCGCGTCGGATGAAGGAACTAACCAATCTTCCTAGCGCCACTATCCATAGACATTTAGGCCTCAATAGCGAGGATGATTTCAAGACCTTAGAGGACTACCTTGATTGCGATTTAATTATTATCGACGAGTTCTCTATGGTTGATACTTGGTTGGCCAATCAACTCTTTGAGAGCATTGCGGACTCTACTCAGGTTATCATTGTGGGTGACCAAGACCAGCTACCTTCCGTAGGTCCTGGTCAGGTCTTGGCTAATCTCTTACAAATTAATGAGATTCCTAAGGTTTCGCTGACCAAAATTTTCAGGCAATCCGAAGATTCCACCATCGTTACCTTGGCTAGTCAAATGCGTCAAGGCCAACTACCTGCTGATTTCACAGAGAAAAAGGCAGATCGATCTTACTTTGAAGCCAATGCCAATCATATTCCACAGATGGTTCCTAAAATTGTCTCAGCCGCTATAAAGAGCGGGATTGCTGCTCAGGATGTGCAGATTCTAGCCCCCATGTACCGAGGCCAGGCTGGTATCAACAATCTCAATACCATTATGCAGGACCTACTCAACCCCCAAGAAAAGGCCAATCAATTTGCCTTTAATGACATATTCTTCCGTAAGAATGACAAGATTCTCCATCTGGTTAATGATACAGAACTCAATGTCTTCAATGGTGATATCGGTATCATTACCGACCTGATTCCCGGTAAATACACTGAAAGCAAGCAGGACGAAATTTACATGTCCTTTGATGGTAATGAGGTTATCTATCCTCGCAACGAATGGCATAAAATTACCCTGGCCTATGCCATGTCAATCCATAAATCCCAAGGAAGTGAGTTCCCTGTCGTTATCTTTCCCATCACACGCCAAAGTGGACGTATGCTACAGCGTAACCTCATCTACACCGCTATCACACGCGCCAAGAGTAAGCTAGTCATGTTAGGGGAAATTGCAGCCTTCGATTATGCCGTTCACAACGAAGGCGCCAAACGCAATACCTACCTCATCCAACGATTTGAACAAACTTATACACAAGCTGTGGATAAGTCTGTCGAAAAGATTGTTAAAAACGAGGCAAAAGACACCTCCAATCAAACAAAAACGAAAAAGGCTGACCCCTCAGAAACCCTTGAAAATAAAGGATTCTCAGAAGATGTCAATACAGATACAACTCTTATCAACACTTATTCACAAGCTGTGGATAAGTCTGTTAACAAACCTGTGCAAATAGTAGAAAACTATCATTTAACTGAAGACAATTGGGCCACTATTGACCCAATGATTGGGCTCAGCGAAGATGATATTGCAGCCTTTTTTAACAGCAACTAAAGAAAAAGACTTGGAAAGCGTCTCACTGAGAGCAACTCCAAGTCTTTTCATTTATTAAAATACTAATCGAATCAGGGCCATGGACACAATACCAACGATCACAGCATAGAGGAGATTCTTACTCTTAAATGCTACAATTACCGTTGGCACCGTAGCCAGTATTTCCATCCACTTAAACTGCGGCAAGTGACCGATTTTCTCAGTCATGAGGCTTGAGAGAATCAGGGCAAAGAGAATAGAAACTGGTAGATAGTGCAAAAATCGAACAATAATATCTGGTAAGCCCTTGTATTTAACCAAGACAAAGGGAAGAACACGAGAAACCCAGCTGACCACAAACCCAAATAGAATAGCAATGAGAATAAACTTATTGACGGCCATCACACATCACCCCCACACTACATCCAATCAAAGTTGCCACTAGGACTGCCAAAGATTCTGACAAGATGATACTAAAGCTCAGATAAGCCACCGCAATAGATAGTAGAATCAAGAGTAGCTTACGCACGCCTTCCCCTAACAAGGCATCAATCTGGCTACTTAACAAGCCGATAAACATAGCAATTAAGGCAAAATCCAAGCCAAAAAGCTCAGGATTAGGAATCATTGAACCAATCAAGCAACCAATTACTGATGATACAATCCAAACCAGATAACTGAAAATATTGTTCCCATGCATCCAGTTCGCAGAAATATCTTTATGATGCACATATTCTCCCAACAAGACACCATAACTTTCATCCGTAATCAGACCACCAATTCCCAGCTGATTCCAGAGGCTTGTTTTTGTAAAAATCGTCGTTGCATGTAAACTCATCAACATGTTACGCAAATTAACTAAGAAAACAGTCAAGGTTAACTCACCAAGGCTAGCTCCTGCAACTATTAATGCACACATAGCAAACTGAGCCGAGCCACCATAGACCAAGGCACACATGAGGCCAACCTCAAGGGCCGATAGACCAGAAGCCGCCGCTACAACACCAAAGGCTAGGCCAATAGCCACATATCCTAGGGCTGTGGGTACTGCGGCTTTCACACCCAAACGAAAGTCAGACACACACAATCCTTTCTAAAGGAACCTCTTACCAGACTAGTAAGAGGTTCTTCTTATTCTTCAAATCCTTCAAAAGCTAGACTTGGCTTAGCATTCAAGTCCAAATCAGAAAAATGTTTCTTGTCACATTCAATAGCTGCTGCTAAGGCAATCATGCCAGCATTATCACCACAGAGACGTAAAGGTGGGATGACTACATCTACATCTGTGATTTCTTCAGCCAAACGTTCACGTAAGCCCTGATTAGCTGCCACGCCACCAGCCACAACAAGTGTCTTGACAGAATAACGGTCCAAGGCTTTCTTGGTCTTAGCTAGGAGAATATCCAAAACAGCTGCTTGGAAGGAAGCACAAAGGTCTTCTTTGACTAGAAGGTCTCCCTTTTGCTCTGCATTGTGATGTAAATTGATAAAGGCTGACTTCAAACCTGAAAATGAAAATTCCAAGTTTTCTTCTTTAATCATAGCACGTGGAAAATCATAAACATCTTTCCCTTTATGAGCCAATTCATCAATTTCACGTCCGGCTGGATAGGTCAAGCCCATCACACGGCCGACCTTGTCATAGGCCTCACCAACTGCATCATCACGTGTCTCACCAACAATCTTGTAATTTCCCGGTTCTGACACATAAACCAACTCTGTATGTCCCCCAGACACCAAAAGTGCTAAGAGTGGATATTCTAACTCTTGAACCTCACGCGCCGCCATCAGATGCCCAGCCATATGATTAACTGGAATCAAAGGCAAACCATGAGCCCAAGCAAAGGCCTTAGCCGCTGCCATGCCAACTAAGAGTGCCCCGACCAAACCTGGACCATAGGTTACCGCTACAGCATCTAGTTGTTCAGCACTAATGCCCGCCTCTGAAAGGGCATCCTTAATACAAAGCGTCACCACTTCTACATGGTGACGGCTAGCCACCTCAGGGACAACACCACCAAAACGTTTATGGCTTTCTACCTGACTGGCAATAATATTACTTAAAAGTTCCTTTTCATTTTTCAAAACGGCAACTGAAGTCTCATCACATGAGCTCTCCACTGCCAAAATATATCTATCTGCCATTAGACTTCCTCTCGCCTCATGATAACCGCATCCTCTTGAGGCTCATGATAATAATTTTTTCGAATTCCTAGATTTTCAAAACCAAATCTTCTATAAAGTGCCTGAGCAACTTGATTTGAAGTCCTCACTTCAAGAAAGATTGGCTCACTACGATCTTCCAAATGCTTCATCAACTGACTAGCATAACCACGCCCTTGATAAGCTTTTAAAACGGCGATATTGGTCACCTCAAGCTCACCCACCAAATTTTGAAGAGCTAAAAAACCAACAACTTCTTCCTGATCATACACATAGAAATATTCCGTAGTATCTAAAGCCAAGTCTGCTGCCACTTGTTCTATCGTCCAAGGAGACTTGTCATAAACATCCGACAAAATCTGATAAATCAGTTGAGCTTGCTCTTGGCTACTCAATCTAGACGCGCTTGATGTAGTTGTCACGATTAGTCTCCTCATGCGTTTTGAGCCAATTCTCCTCTGCCTCAACCCGCTTCAAGTAATGTGGAACAAAAGCATCCACATCAACAGAAGGCAAATACAAACCTAAACGACCAATTAACTGAGCTGATGGAAGGCTTGACAAAACAGTTGCATTTGGAAGATTTTCCTTAATCTGATCCACAAAATTAGCCACTTCACCGACAAATGTTACCTTCCCATAAGCTTTAACCTGCTCTAAAACATCTGCAAAAGCAGCATGATGGTCAGAAACGATGGCTTGACCATTTTCATAAAAGCCAACGTAGACATTGTTACGACGGGCATCCATAATAGGAATCACAATGCCATCAGCCGTAAGGTCCGTCAGGGCCTGTAAACTTGAAACTCCCACCAAATCAATACCAAGAGCATAGGCCAAAGTCTTGGCAGTTGCGACAGCCACACGAAGCCCTGTATAGGATCCAGGACCCTGGGCAACTACTATACGTTCTAAATCAGCTGGCTGCCATCCTGCCTGAGCAACCAAAAAATCAATAGTCGGCATCAGACTAATGCTGTGGTTCTTTTTTACCGTCACAGTTGACTCTGCCACTAGGTTCTCATCTTCCAACAAAGCTACTGACAAAGCCGTACTAGAAGTATCAAATGCTAATATTTTCATCTTTTTTCCTTACTTCCTTTTTTGCTTCTCTATTATAACACAAGTCTCTACTTCCCATAAACGAACATTTTCCAACTTTTTCCGCCATTTTCTTTATCTAGTCCCTATCTTATGGTACAATAATAGTAATTGCAAACGAATCAAGGCTACTAGCTATTACTCATAAAAGTGAATATCATAACGTCAAGTGAATCCCTGAATGATTGACTTGACCGGTTTTTTTATAGAATGGCAGAGCCTTTTGTAAAGAAAGGAAAACCATGATTTATAAAGTTTTTTACCAAGAAACTAAAGAGCGTAACCCACGCCGTGAACAGACAAAATCACTCTACTTAGATATTGATGCAGAAAATGAGCTTGCAGGCCGTATCCAAGCTCGTCAAATTATTGAAAATAACACCGCCTACAACATCGAATACATCGAGCTTCTTTCAGAAAAAGCTCTTGAATACGAAAAGGAAACAGGCGTTTTTGAAGTAACGGAGTTCTAAGACCATGACATCAAAAATCAATCTAAAACCTGAAGAGGTTGGGGTTTATGCGATTGGTGGTTTGGGAGAAATCGGTAAGAACACCTACGGTATTGAATACCAAGATGAGATTATCATCGTCGATGCAGGTATTAAATTCCCTGAGGATGATCTTCTCGGTATTGACTATGTCATCCCAGACTATTCTTACATCGTTGAAAACGTTGACCGTGTCAAGGCTCTTGTCATTACTCACGGTCACGAAGACCATATCGGTGGTATCCCCTTCCTTCTTAAGCAGGCAAACATCCCAATCTACGCAGGGCCGCTTGCCCTCGCCCTCATCAAAGGAAAATTGGAAGAACACGGACTACTTCGTGACGCACAACTCTATGAAATTAATGCTAATACAGAGCTTACTTTCAAAAATCTTAGCGTAACTTTCTTCCGTACGACTCACTCTATTCCAGAGCCACTCGGAATTGTCATCCATACACCTCAAGGTAAAGTCGTTTGTACCGGTGACTTTAAGTTCGACTTCACTCCAGTTGGTGAACCAGCAGACCTTCATCGCATGGCTGCTCTTGGTGAAGAAGGCGTCCTTTGCCTCCTCTCCGACTCAACCAATGCCGAAGTACCAACTTTCACTAATTCTGAGAAGGTGGTTGGCCAATCCATCATGAAAATCATTGAAGGCATTCATGGACGTATTATCTTCGCTTCATTTGCCTCTAACATTTTCCGTCTTCAACAAGCTGCTGAGGCCGCTGTAAAAACCGGTCGTAAGATTGTTGTCTTTGGACGCTCTATGGAAAAAGCCATTGTTAATGGTGTAGAGCTAGGTTATATCAAGGTTCCAAAAGGAACTATCATCGATCCTAGTGAGATGAAGAATTATCATGCTAGTGAGATTCTTATCATGTGTACCGGTTCTCAAGGAGAACCTATGGCAGCCCTAGCACGTATCGCTAATGGTATGCACCGACAAGTGACACTACAACCTGGTGATACTGTCATCTTCTCATCTAGCCCTATTCCAGGAAATACAACCAGCGTTAACCGTTTGATTAATACTATCCAAGAAGCTGGTGTAGATGTCATCCATGGTAAGATTAACAACATCCATACCTCTGGACACGGTGGTCAACAAGAGCAAAAACTGATGCTTCGTTTGATCAAACCAAAATTCTTTATGCCTGTTCACGGTGAATACCGTATGCAGAAAGTCCACGCAAGACTTGCAATTGACTGTGATATTCCTAAAGATAACATCTTTATCATGGAAAACGGTGATGTTCTTGCCCTAACTAAAGACTCCGCTCGTCGTGCAGGTCACTTCAATGCCCAAGACATCTATGTAGATGGTAATGGTGTCGGGGATATTGGAGCTGCAGTCCTACGTGACCGCCGAGATCTTTCAGAAGATGGGGTTGTCCTTGCCGTAGCAACTGTTGATTTCAAATCTAAAATGATTTTGGCTGGTCCAGACATCCTTAGCCGTGGTTTCATCTACATGCGTGAATCAGGCGATCTCATTCGTGAAAGCCAACGTATTCTATTTAATGCTATTCGTATCGCCCTTAAAAATAAGGACGCTAGCATACAATCCGTTAACGGAGCTATCGTCAATGCGTTACGACCATTCCTATACGAAAAAACAGAGCGTGAGCCTATCATCATCCCAATGATTCTCACTCCTGATAAATAAAAAAATATGGTAGCGACAAAGCTACCATATTTTTTCGGCTCTAATTTCACCCAGTGTACAACTCTTCTCAAGTAAAAAAGCGCCGCAATGAGCGCTTCTTCTTATGCACCTGGATAAATGTAAGATACTGAACCTGGTGTTGTTGAATTTTGTGGGTCAAACCAACCACGATAGTTATCGATGTGTTGCTGATTGTTATAGTTAGATTCCAAGATTTGAATTTGTCCATCTTGACCGACTTGTGTGACATATCCAACGTGTCCATAGCCACCATCAGTCCAACATACAATTGACCCAGCAGCAGGTGTCGAACCTACAGCATAACCTTGGCTAGCAGCGCTTCCTGCCCAATCACCACCATTACCCCACCAGTTACTTGCCCATGGAGCAACTTCTTTAACACCCCATGTACATTGACCAACTGGATAACGATTCCAGGTAGCGTCTGAATCAGAAGCTGTAACCTCTGAAGAAGTTTCAGTTGCCTCTGTATCTGCTACAGTAGCAGTTGCCCCAGAAACGTCCAGAGTTTCACCAGGAACAATAGTTGACCAGATAGTCATACCGTTCTCAGCTGCTAATTGATACGGGTCTACCCCATACTGACTGGCAATTCCAAAGAACGAATCTCCATTTTGAATTGTATAAGCATCAGCCTTGGCTGTCTGTGCGACTGTAAGACCTAGTAATAATGCACTTGAAGCTGCTGCCAAAGCAGCTTTTTTTGTAGTTTTCATAATTCCCCCTGAATAAGATTAATATGGAATAAGTGTAACACTCTCATATTTTAATGCGATTAAGGAAGAGTAAAGAAATATAACAAAAATAAACAAGTCTGTTAAAAGTACGTAATTTGTCCAAGAACTTAATTAATCAAAAAGAAAACCAGAAAAACCTGGTTTTCAAAGAAATATTATTAGTAAATATCCAAATAATTATCAATTTCCCATTGTGAAACGAAGGTTGCGTAACTTGCCCATTCCATACGTTTCGCATCAAGGAAGTTTGTATAGATATGATTACCCAAAGCTTGACGAACCACTTCATCTGTTTCCAAGGCTTTAAGAGCGTTGCGAAGTGTTGATGGCAAATCAATGATACCAGCTTCTTTACGTTCTTCAGGAGACATTGAATAAATGTTTGTTTCAACTGGCTCTGGTGCTTCAATCTTGTTAATAATACCATCAAGACCTGCTTCCAAAAGAACAGCAAGTGCCAAGTATGGGTTTGCCATTGGGTCTACTGAGCGCAATTCCAAACGTGTACCCATACCACGAGAAGCAGGAACGCGGATTAATGGTGAACGGTTGCTACCTGCCCATGCAATATATACAGGAGCTTCGTAACCTGGAACCAAACGTTTATAAGAGTTAACCGTTGGGTTAATAATGGCAGTATAGTTATAGGCGTGTTTCATCAATCCACCAAGGAAGTAATAGGCATCTTGAGATAATTGCATACCACGTGGATCTTCTGGATCGAAGAAAGCATTTCCTTCATCAGTGAAGAGAGACATATTACAGTGCATACCACTACCAGCAATACCGTATTTAGGTTTCGCCATAAATGTAGCATAGAGACCATGTTTACGAGCAATTGTCTTAACAACTAGCTTAAACATTTGAATATTATCACATGCTTTCAAAACATCAGCATATTTGAAATCAATTTCATGTTGACCAACTGCTACTTCATGGTGAGAAGCTTCAACTTCAAAGCCCATTTCTGTCAAAACGTTAACAATTTCACGGCGTGTATTATCTGCAAGGTCAGTTGGAGCAAGGTCGAAATAACCACCTTTATCGTTTACTTCAAGTGTAGGATTGCCTAGTTCATCCAATTTGAAAAGGAAGAATTCTGGTTCTGGTCCAAGGTTAAATGATTTGTAACCCACTTCTTCCATATGACGCAATGCCTTTTTCAAGTTACCACGTGGATCACCTGCAAATGGTTCTCCTGCAGAAGTATAAATATCACAAATAAGACCTGCCACTGCACCATTTTCATCGCCCCAAGGGAAAACTGTCCAAGTATCAAGATCTGGGTAAAGATACATATCAGATTCATTGATACGAACGAATCCCTCAATTGATGAACCATCAAACATTGCTTTATTTGAAAGTACCTTATCCAACTGTTCATCTGTCGCAGGAATTTCAACATTCTTCATAACTCCAAGGATATCAGAGAACATTAAACGCAAGAAAGTAACATTCTTTTCTTTGACTTCGCGACGAATATCAGCTGCTGTGATTGCCATAATAGGGGTCTCCTTTATAAAAAACCAAAAAATAAAAGTTCAAGGCGTAATTAGATACGCAAGTTACCAAATTGTTGTGACGGGGTCGTAAAACGGCCTTGCTGGAGGAGTTCATCATGCAAAATACGTCGAACATCTGCATCCGTTAAGGTCACTTGTTTCTGTTGTGCACGAACTTCACGTTCTTCGTATTCACGTTTAATCGCTGCAATATTATAACCATCATCTAAAAAATCTTTGATTTCCAACAAACGGTCCATATCATTCAGTGAGTACATACGACGATTTCCTGCTGTACGCTCAGGTTGAATCAACCCTTGATCTTCATAGTAACGAATTTGACGAGCAGTTAAATCTGTCAACTTCATAACTGTTCCAATCGGAAAAACAGCCAAGGAACGTCTCAGTTCTTTTTCTCTTGCCATGATTATCCTCCTTTCCTAACAATTATATTCTGAATATTTCTACATGTCAACCGTTTATGTTACTTTTTCTAACATAATGAGTAATTTCCGAACATTTCGTCATTTATTTACTTAAATTGTGGAGTTTTGTCATTGAAAACAGAAAAATAGAGCCCCTGAGAACTCTATTATTCTTATTTTAGGTATTTAGTCAGCCAATTATAATCATAGTTCACGAGGATAGCAATAAAAACACCACAAAAGGTCTCAAAAACCCGAGCAATAACATAAACAAAAGTATCATTAGGTGGGATAGATAAGGTAATAATTAGCAGTGCCGCAACTCCTCCAATAACACCAGAGGAATTATTGAAAGACACATTAATCACAATAGTTAACATGGTTAAAATTGGAACCAATATCAATGTCACCCAAACCGAATGGTCAAACAACATATTCACAAAATAAAATAAAAGAGACAGCAGACCTCCAACCGTGTTTGCAAAAATACGTGACTTCCCAAATTGAATACTTCTATCAAAGTTTTCACGAAGGCTAAAGACAGCAGTTAAACAACCAATCTGAAGGCCTTCCCACCCTAAAGCAGAAAACAAGCCTAAAACAAGAAAGACAGCAATCCCCGTCTTCAGTGTACGCATACCAAATTTAAATTTTTTCGGTTCAAATTTCAATCCCATTCAACTATTTTAACATGATTATGAAACTTTTGGCTATTCTAAATGATTTTGATTACATATTCTTCACTAAATATTTTTAAAATGACAACGTAAAAAGAGTTGGTTACCCAACTCTTTTCATTCTAATTAGATTATTTATCAGTAAGGGCAGCCAATCCTGGAAGTTCTTTACCTTCAAGGAGTTCCATAGATGCACCACCACCAGTAGAAATCCATGAGAATTTATCTGCACGTCCAAGGTTGATTGCTGCGGCAGCTGAGTCACCACCACCGATGATTGATTTAACACCTGGTTGTTTCACGATAGCGTCCATCACACCGATTGTACCAGCTTGGAAGTCAGGGTTTTCAAATACACCCATAGGACCGTTCCATACAACTGTTTTCGCACCAGTCAAGGCTTTATCGAATTCAGCAATTGATTTAGGACCGATATCAAGACCAAGGAATCCTGGATCTACTGCTTCACCTTCAGTGTCTTTCACTTCAGTGTAGTCAGCAAATGCATTAGCTTCTTTTGAGTCAACTGGCAAGATCAATTTACCATTTGATTTTTCAAGAAGGGCTTTAGCAACATCAAGTTTGTCTTCTTCTACAAGTGAGTTACCGATTTCGATACCTTGAGCTTTGTAGAATGTGTAAGTCATCCCACCACCGATAAGAACTTTATCAGCTTTCGCAAGAAGGTTTTCGATAACACCAATCTTATCAGATACTTTAGATCCACCAAGGATAGCCACGAATGGACGTTCTGGAGCTTCAACTGCTTCTTTAATGTAGGCAATTTCGTTTTCAAGAAGGAAACCAGCAACTGCTTTATCAACGTTTGCTGAAATACCAACGTTAGATGCGTGTGCACGGTGAGCTGTACCGAATGCATCGTTTACGAAGATACCATCTCCAAGTGATGCCCAGTATTTACCAAGTTCAGGATCGTTTTTAGATTCTTTCTTGCCATCAACATCTTCGAAACGAGTGTTTTCAACCAAGAGAACTTGTCCATCTTCAAGAGCGTTAACAGCTGCTTCCAATTCAGCACCACGTGTAACACCTGGGATAAATTTCACTTCTTGACCCAATTTAGCAGCCAAGTCAGCAGCTACAGGAGCAAGTGATTTACCTTCTTTATCAGCTTCTTCTTTTACACGTCCAAGGTGAGAGAAGAGGATTGCACGCCCACCTTGTTCAAGGATATACTTGATTGTTGGAAGAGCAGCAGTGATACGGTTATCATTAGTGATCACACCGTCTTTTACAGGAACGTTGAAGTCAACACGAACGAGAACTTTTTTCCCTTTCAAGTCAACATCTTTAACAGTCAATTTAGCCATTTGATCAGACTCCTTAATTTTTTAATACGTTTTCATTATATCACAAAATACCTAAAAGAGATAGCAAAATCAGAAGGATTTCTAGCTTATTACTAGTACAAGTACATCTATCATATAATCAAAATAGAAAGGTAGAATAGTAATGAAAAAACTACTAAATAAAATTCAGAAAAAAGCTGATCAGGATTTAAATATAATCCTCATACTTACACTTATTCCTCTTTTCTTCTTTCTTACCTTTAAGCAAACACTCTTTTCCTACATTAACCAAACCTCAGTCTCACTATGGACACGTTTAATCCTATTAGCCGGTTTACAATTTGCCATTGCAGTTTTTGAAACGCCCTTTAACTTGCTTCAAAAGAGCCATCATTTTCTGTACAAAAAAAGAAGAGCCTAAGCCCTTCTTAATATACTATTGAATTATTTAGCAATTTTTGCGAAGTATTCAAGAGTACGTACAAGTTGTGAAGTGTATGACATTTCATTGTCGTACCATGACACAGTTTTAACCAATTGATGTCCATCAACAGTTTGAACTTTAGTTTGAGTTGCGTCAAACAATGAACCGAATGACATACCAACAACGTCAGAAGATACGATTGGATCTTCAGTGTAACCGTAAGATTCGTTAGCAGCTGCTTTCATTGCTGCATTAACTTCATCAACAGTTACTTCTTTGTTAAGGACTGAAACCAATTCAGTTACAGAACCTGTTGGAACTGGAACACGTTGAGCAGCACCGTCAAGTTTACCGTTCAATTCAGGGATAACCAAACCGATAGCTTTGGCAGCACCAGTTGAGTTAGGAACAATGTTTGCAGCACCAGCACGAGCACGACGCAAATCACCTTTACGGTGTGGTCCATCAAGGATCATTTGGTCACCAGTGTAAGCGTGGATAGTAGTCATCAAACCTTGTTTAATACCAAAGTTATCTTGCAATGCTTTAGCCATTGGTGCCAAACAGTTAGTTGTACATGAAGCACCTGAAATAACTGTTTCAGTACCATCAAGTGTATCGTGGTTAGTGTTGAATACGATTGTTTTAACATCGCTTCCACCAGGAGCAGTGATAACAACTTTCTTAGCACCACCATTAGCGTGCAAGTGTTTTTCAGCAGCTGCTTTAGTTGCAAAGAAACCAGTTGCTTCAAGAACGATTTCTACACCGTCACTAGCCCAGTCAATTTGTTCTGGATCACGTTCAGCAGAAACCTTAACGAATTTACCGTTAACTTCAAATCCACCTTCTTTTACTTCAACAGTTCCGTTGAAACGACCTTGAGTTGTGTCATATTTCAACAAATGTGCAAGCATTGTAGGATCTGTAAGGTCATTGATGCGAGTAACTTCAACACCTTCTACGTTTTGGATACGACGGAAAGCAAGACGACCAATACGACCGAAACCGTTAATACCAACTTTAACTACCATTAGTGATTTCCTCCTTATGAAAATCAAATAAATATAATTTGAGAGCAAGCTCTCCCTATTGTGAAAAGATTAACTTGAGCGCTTTCAATCTAACCTTTCAACAGTCATATTATATAATTTTTTTCAAAAAATTGCAAATAGAAAAGGCACTTACTTTCATAAGTACCTTAACTTTTATATGTGCTAATTAAGCTTCACCAGAGTTTTTCTTGATGATTTCTTCTTGAACTGATTTAGGAACATCTTCATAGTGGTCAAATACCATCATGAATGTACCACGTCCTTGAGTTGCAGAACGAAGTGTTGTTGCATAACCGAACATTTCAGCAAGTGGAACATATGCACGAACGATTTGGCTATTACCGTGTGCTTCCATACCATCAACACGTCCACGACGAGCCGTAACGTGACCCATAACATCACCAAGGTTTTCTTCAGGAACTGTGATTGTTACAAGCATCATTGGTTCAAGGATAGTTGGTTGTGCAGTCTTAGCAGCTTCTTTAAGTGCGAGAGATGCAGCAATCTTGAAGGCAGTTTCAGATGAATCGACATCGTGGTATGAACCATCGTAAAGCTTAGCTTTGATGTCAACCATTGGGTATCCAGCAAGGACACCGTTAGCCATAGATTCTTCCAATCCTTTTTCTACTGCAGGGATGAATTCACGTGGAACCACACCACCAACAATAGCATTTTCGAATTCGAAACCTTTACCTTCTTCGTTTGGAGTAAATTCAATCCAAACGTCACCAAATTGACCTTTACCACCTGATTGGCGTTTGAAGAATCCACGTGCTTGTGTAGCTGCACGGAATGTTTCACGGTATGATACCTGTGGAGCACCAACATTGGCTTCAACTTTGTGTTCACGTTTCAAACGGTCAACAAGGACGTCAAGGTGAAGTTCACCCATACCAGAGATAACTGTTTCACCTGTTTCAGGGTTTGTTTCAACACGGAATGTTGGATCTTCTTCAGCAAGTTTTTGAAGACCGATACCCATCTTATCTTGGTCAGCTTTAGTCTTAGGTTCAACCATCAATTGGATAACTGGTTCTGGAACTTCGATTGATTCAAGAATGATTTTTGCTTTTTCATCAGTCAATGAGTCACCAGTTGTTGTATCTTTCAAACCGATAGCTGCGGCGATATCACCAGCATAAACTTGTTCAATTTCGTGACGGCTGTTAGCGTGCATTTGAAGGATACGTCCGATACGTTCACGTTTACCCTTAGAAGTGTTCATTACATATGAACCAGATTGAAGGATACCTGAGTAAACACGGATGAATGTCAAACGACCTACGAATGGGTCAGTCATAATCTTGAAGGCAAGAGCTGCAAATGGCTCATCATCAGATGCTGGACGAGTTTCTTCTTCGTCAGTATCTGGGTTAACACCTTTGATTGCTGGAATATCAAGTGGGCTTGGAAGGTAATCAATAACTGCATCAAGCATCAATTGAACACCTTTGTTCTTGAAGGCAGAACCACAAAGAACTGGGAAGAATTCAACGTTGATTGTTGCACGACGGATAGCTGCTTTCAATTCTTCATTTGTGATTTCTTCACCTTCAAGGTATTTCATCATCAAATCTTCGTCAGTTTCAGCTACAGCTTCAATCAATTTTTCACGGTATTCGTTAGCTTGATCAACGTATTCAGCTGGGATATCTTCTTCAAGAATATCTGTACCAAGGTCGTTAGTATAGATTTCAGCCTTCATCTTAATCAAGTCAATGATACCACGGAAATCATCTTCAGCACCGATTGGCAATTGAATTGGGTGAGCGTTCGCTTGAAGACGATCGTGAAGTGTGCTTACTGAGTAAAGGAAGTCAGCACCGATTTTATCCATCTTGTTGGCAAATACGATACGTGGAACACCATACTCAGTTGCTTGACGCCAAACTGTTTCAGTTTGAGGTTCTACACCTGATTGTGAGTCAAGAACGGTTACGGCACCATCCAATACACGGAGTGAACGTTGTACTTCGATAGTGAAGTCCACGTGTCCTGGTGTATCGATGATATTAACACGGTGACCATTCCATTGCGCTGTTGTAGCGGCAGAAGTGATTGTGATACCACGTTCTTGTTCTTGCTCCATCCAGTCCATTTGTGATGCACCTTCGTGAGTTTCACCGATTTTGTGAATTTTACCAGTGTAGTAAAGGATACGCTCTGTTGTAGTTGTTTTACCGGCATCGACGTGGGCCATGATACCGATATTACGAGTTTTTGCAAGTGAAAATTCGCGTGCCATTAGGTTTATTCTCCTATAAAAATTTTAGTTTACTTATTTATTATAACATTATTGTCAAAAAACGGATAGGCAGGACCTACCCGTTTTCATTGTTTTCTTGATTTGTTGGTTTCAACTCGCAGATGAGTTGAAACCAACTCAAGAGCTACCCGAGCTCAATTGAACCCGGGCTAAAAGCTTGGAAAATAGATAAGCTTTCCTAGAATCTTTGATTCTGCGTCAAGCTTCCTAATTTTCAATCGCTTTTTTAACGCCCTCAGTATCTTATTCTTACCAGCGGAAGTGAGCAAAGGCACGGTTAGCTTCAGCCATTTTGTGAGTATCTTCACGTTTCTTAACTGATGCACCAGTGTTGTTTGCAGCATCCATAATTTCTTTAGCAAGGCGGTCTTTCATAGTGTGTTCACCACGCGCACGTGATGCGTTAACCAACCAACGTAGGCCAAGTGTTGTACGACGTTCTGGACGAACTTCAACTGGGACTTGGTAGTTTGAACCACCGACACGACGTGCACGTACTTCAAGTACAGGCATGATGTTGTCCATAGCTGTTTCAAATACTTCAAGAGCATCGTTTCCAGTTGCTTCTTTGATTTGTTCGAAAGCATCGTATACGATTGTTGCAGCAGTACCACGTTTACCGTCAAGCATTACACGGTTGATAAGACGTGTAACGATTTTTGAATTGTACAATGGATCTGCCAATACTTCGCGTTTAGGCGCTCTATTTTTACGACTCATTTTATCTTATCTCCCTTCTTATCCTTTAGGACGTTTAGCACCGTATTTAGAACGGCTTTGTTTACGATCAGCTACACCTGCAGTATCAAGTGCACCACGGACGATGTGGTAACGTACCCCTGGAAGGTCTTTTACACGTCCACCACGGATAAGAACAACGCTGTGTTCTTGGAGGTTGTGTCCAATACCTGGGATGTAAGCAGTAACTTCGATAAGGTTGCTCAAACGTACACGAGCGAATTTACGAAGGGCTGAGTTAGGTTTTTTAGGTGTCATTGTTCCAACACGTGTTGCAACACCACGTTTTTGTGGTGAAGATACATTAGTTTGAACTTTTTTGTGGCTATTGTAACCAACGTTCAAAGCTGGTGATTTAGATTTAACAACTTTTGATTGACGTGGTTTACGAACCAATTGGTTAATTGTAGGCATCTACATTCTCCTGTGTTTTTTATTTTTGGTTGATATGGCACTTGGTGACAGCCCATATCTGGGTGTACTTTTGCAACTTATGTCAGCACGTCTCTGTACACTTTTGAGAGACCAAAAGTAAAAAGTACCGTCTAATATAATACCATTTTTTGAGGAACCTTGTCAAGAATTTCTTGCCAAAAAGAAAATTCCTAAGCATTAGATTAGGAATTACCTTTTAAGTTTTTTATTTATCGAAAATATTACCTACTTCAACTTCTACTTTTTGCGATTTTACATCGATATCAGATACAGTAAGCAATGATTTGTATTCATGAATATCTCGGTCGCCTTTGGCATTCTCTGCAAATACAGCTACACCCACTAATTCACTATCAAATTCTGAAAGTAAGCTAATCATACCGGTAATGGTGCCACCACCCTTAAGAAAATCATCAACAATAAGCACACGACTATTGGGTTTCAAGCTACGTTTTGATAGAAACATTTTTTCAATACGGTCACTTGATCCGCTAACATAGTTCACTGAGACGGTAGAACCTTCTGTGATTTTCAAATCACGACGTACAATAACAAAGGGAATGTTTAGGACATCTGCTACTGCATTTGCCAAAGGAACACCTTTTGTTGCAACAGTCATAACAGCATCAATCTTTTGACCCTTAAATGCGCTAGCAATAATACGTCCAACATTCTTCAAAATAGACGGTGTACTCAATAAATCAGACAAATAGAGATACCCACCCGGTAGGATACGATCACTCTCAGAAAGTCTCTCACAGAGACCTTCGACTAAACTTCTTGCATCTTCATCGGAAATGGTTGGTGTAAACATAACACCACCAGAGGCCCCTGTTACTGTTTCAATTTCACCTATCTGACTCTCTTCAAAAGCTTTCTTAATGATTGCAATATCTTCTGAGATTGAAGATTTTGCAGCTTCATAACGCTCTGCAAAGGTATTAAGACTTGTCAACTGATAGGGATTATTAATCAGGTAGTTTGAAATCACTACCATGCGCTCACTTCGTTTTAATTTCATAAATTACCTATAATTTCTGTACTTTTTTACTATTATACCATAACACATTAAAAAACGAACATTTTTGCCTTAATGCTCGTTTACTTTCGATTTTAATCAAATTTTGGTTTATAGAAGGAACGATTGTCCATAGCAAAGAGACGATTAGTCATTTCTCCAGGTCCAACTAGGTTAAGAGCTGTCATCATCATCATCATACTAGCATCAAGATTATCAATCATATGGATAACCTCCGCTTCCATGATACGAGGACGAACTGGGCTTCCGTATTCTAATTGTCCGTGGTGACTTAAAATGACATGACGTAAAACAACAACATCCTCACGTGTATCATCAATGTTAAGTTCCATGAGAACCTTGGTAATTTCTTCATCAATCAAGGCGATATGCCCAATCAAGTTACCTCGAACAGTATACTCTGTATTTTCCGGACCAGTCAATTCAATAACTTTAGCCAAATCATGGAGCATGATTCCCGCAAAGAGCAGACTCTTATTTAGTTCCGGATAAACATCCCCAATACTGTCTGCTAAACGAACCATTGTAGCTGTATGATAGGCCAACCCACTTTCAAAAGCATGGTGATTTGTTTTAGCAGCAGGAAAACTAAAAAACTCCTTGTTATACTTTCGATAAAGAGCACGGACCACACGTTGCCATGTAGCTTCCTCTATTTTGAAAATCATCTGTTCAAGATACTCACGCACTTCAGACGGATTTACCGATGGTTTTTCCTTAAAATCAGCTGGATCATTTGGTTCTCCAAATGCAGGCAAACGTAAAGTAATTTGATTTACCTGAGGAGTATTATTATAAACCTCTCGACGTCCTTCCATATGAACTACCTTACCAGCCGTAAATTCTTCAACATTATAAGGCTGAGCATCCCAAAGATTTCCCGAAATTTCACCAGAATCATCTTGGAAGGTAAAGGCAATATAGTCCTTACCAGCCCTTGTCTTACGTACTTCTGCACGCTTAATCAGATAAAAGCCTTCAAAATACTCGTCTTTTTTCATTTGATTAATTTTCATGCTTGTCCTCATTTTCTAATTGTGGTAGCTCTAACAAACTTTGTGTCGCACTATCTTGGTAGGTTTCAATGGTATCAAGAGCTCTAACAATAGCCCTGCTTCTTGTATTGAGCAGACTATCAACAGTTTTACTGGCTGTATTTAATTGTTTTTGAGCCTTGGCAAGCATATCTCCAAACTTACCGAACTCCAGTTTGACGTTGCCTAAAATCTTACTGATATCATCCGCATTTTTTTGAATGTTCAAGGTCCTGAATCCTACTGACAATGAATTCAATAGTGCAGACAATGTTGATGGCCCGGCAATAACAATATTCTCCTCACGACGAAGAGCGTCAAAGAATGAGGGTTGACGTACGACCTCAGCATAAAGCCCTTCCGTCGGCAAAAATAATATACCAAAATTTGTGGTTTCAGGTGGATTAAGATACTTCTTGTTAATATCCTTAGCAAATCGCTTAATGCTAGCCAAAAGTGATTTACGATGACTCTCGATTTGCTCTTTATTTCCGGACTCAAAAGCATCTTCCAAGCGATAGTAGTCCTCAAGAGGAAACTTAGAGTCAACCGGCAGATAGATATATTCGTCCTTGTGGTTTCCTGGCATCTTAACCGCATATTCAACTCGCTCAGTTGAACCCGACACTGTCGGAAACTCTCTCTCATATTGATTAGCAGTCAATATATCTTCAATAATTTGTCCTAATTGAAGTTCTCCCATAATACCACGTGTTTTTGTATTTGAAAGGACCTTATTGAGACTTCCAACATCCCTAGCAACATTTTTCATTTCCCCCAGACCTTGGTTAACAGACTCCAGCTGTCTTGACACCGTCTCAAAGGAAGCTTGTAATCGTGTCTGTAAGGTTTGCTCAAGTTTCTCTTCAACTGTCTGACGCATTTGTTCCAAACGTTTCTCATTGGAATCCTGCATTTCTTTAACGGCCTTCGTCAAGCTCTGGTTTATTTGCTCTAGGCGCTGGTCAGAACGATCTCGATTATCAGACAAGTTTTGGTGTAAAACTTCTCTGATATCCGTTAATTGTTGATAGAGTTCTTTCTGCAATTGATTCAATTGCCTTGTTGTTTCAAGTTGGTTTGCCTTGGCAAAGCTGTCTAACTGAAAAGACAGTTGATCTGAAAGATTATCTGCATTTCCCTCCAGACTCTTATTAATCTGACCCTTTAACTCCGCATTTTTCAAGAAAAGAACAACAAGAATTCCTAAACTTAACAAGGTCAAAAGTGTAAGCAGGTAAATCATACTAACTCCTATCTTTAGTCTGAATGACAATCACGTATCCATTTGGAACTACAACATGAATGGGGCCATCGAGGAATTCATTACTAGAATAGTTCTTCTTTTGAAAATAATTCCTATCAGTTAATTCGTACTTTGCGCCCAAAATCGTCAATTCCCCAGTTCCTTCTTGTAAGAAAGAAACGTAAGTCATCCCTGGTTCAGGAAAAATATCATGTTTTCCTTCTGGACAATAAGTAACCTTATTTTGCTTATCTCTCAAACAGATACGACTCATAAAGGGAGCTAGTTCAGGATCACTAGCCAGAAATACATTTGACAACATATGGTCCAATCTGCCACCAAATGCACCAAAAATAGTTACTTCAGCTTCAGGGAAAGCTTGAAAAATCAATTTTAAAGCTAACTCAGTGTCCGTGTCATCCTTCTCAGCGGGAGCCTTCTTACAAGATTTAGCTGTCGATTGAATGACGTTTAATTCTGACTCGGAGACAGAATCAAAATCCCCTACAGCCAAGTCAAGAGGTAACCCCCACTCCAATAAGTACAAACAAGCACGGTCCACTCCAACAAAATAATCAAAATCGGTAGTGAACCAATCTAGCTCACCACCGACAAACAAAGCTACTTTAGGCATCGATAGCATCACGAAGTGTTTGAACTTGAGCAGTTAAATCAGGATTCTTAAAGAGATAAGAACCTGCTACAAATACGTTAGCTCCTGCCTTAGCACAAGCAGCAATCGTCTTATTATCTACACCACCATCAACCTCAATATCAAATGAATAGCCACCTTTTTGGCGAAGTTCGACAACACGTTCCACTTTAGACATCATTTCTGGAATGAAAGCTTGACCGCCAAAGCCTGGATTTACAGTCATGATGAGCACTTGATCCACTAAATCAAGCACAGGAATAAGTGCCTCAACTGGCGTTCCTGGATTAATCACAGCACCTGCTTTCATACCAGCAGCCTTTATCTTCTGAAGAGCACCATGAATATGTTTAGTCGCTTCAACATGAATCGTCATGATATCTGCACCAGCTTGTGCATAGGCATCCACATAACGCTCAGGATCAACAACCATAAGGTGACAATCAAAAACTAACTTGCTGTGTTTACGCATACTAGCAACCACATCTGCTCCCCAACTAATATTAGGAACAAACTGACCGTCCATAATATCAATGTGAACATATTCTGCACCCGATGCATCAACACGAGCCAATTCTGAAGCAAAATTAGCGTAATCAGCAGCTAGGATAGAAGGAGCAATTTTATATGACATGAGAGACCTACTTTCTTTTGATAGTTTTTTTATATGTTTCGCGACGGTTTTCAATTTCACTCAAAAATTGAAGGTAATTATCATAACGCACTTGCCAGATTCGTCCATTCTCCACCTCATCTTTAACAGCGCAAGAAGGCTCGTGCGTATGGGTACAAGATCGAAACTTACAACCATGACTGGCTTGACGAATTTCTGGAAAAGATTCACTCAAATCTTCTGCATTATCCACTTCATAATCTAAGGAAGAAAATCCAGGTGTATCTGCAATTTTCCCACCATGCACATCATAAAGACTCACAGCTCTCGTTGTGTGGCGTCCACGCCCCAGACTGTCGGAAATTTCACCCGTTTCTAGCTTCAACTCAGGAGCAATACGGTTCAATAGAGTTGATTTACCCACACCTGTCTGCCCCATAAATACGGTAACTTTATGGGCCAAGAGAGGTACGAGTTCTTCCAAAGTGAAAACGAAATCAAAACCAATTTTTTGGTACTTTTTTTGAATCTCCTTCATTTCCGAATCATCTTCAATCAAATCCATTTTAGAAATATAGATTACAGGTTTTATATGTTTGTGTTCTAATAAGACCAAAAAACGGTCCAAAAGATTACTATTAAAATCTGGTTCCTTAGCAGACATAACAACCACAGCCTGATCAATATTGACAATAGGTGGACGCACTAAACTATTAATGCGTTGCCCAATTTTAAGAATATAGCCTTCTGAATTTTCCTCCGCTGAAAATTCAACAAAATCTCCAACGTAAGGCGTCTGCCCTTTTTTTCTAAAATTTCCTCGTGCACGCGTCTGGTATACAACACCATCATGCTCTACATAATAGAAACCTGCCAGCGCTTTGATAATTCTTCCTTGCAAGTGAACTCCTCATTCGTTTAATAGCCTTATTATACCACAAAACTGCAAGCATATCTGACCCAAAACAAGTAAGGAGCTCAATTCCTTTGGGCTCCTTGCATTTTTACTAATTTGCAGTATAATAAGCATAACATCTGCGGAGGTGGTGGAATGGCAGACACGCATGCTTCAGGCGCATGTGCTCTTACGAGCGTGAGGGTTCAAATCCCTTTCTCCGCATCATTGTACAGAAAATCCCGCTGACATTTATGTTCAGTGGGATTTTTAAGCTATAAACCTGCTTCGCTCAAAGCATCAGATAAACGGGCAAAATCAGGTATAGATAGAGCCTCTCCACGAATAGAAGGCTTTATATTTGCATTTTCCAAAGCCTGCTCAAGTTTAGCTTTGACTTCTTCAGATTTACCAAAATGACTTGTCAAATTATTCCAAAGTGTCTTACGACGATGCACAAAGCTAATCTTCGATACACGGAAAAAGAAATCTTCGTCTTTAACTTCAACCAGAGGTTGCTCACGACGCGTCATCTTCAAAATAGCCGAGTCAACATTAGGTGCTGGTACAAAAACTGTACGTGGGACAACAAATGCCACCTTAGCAGTCATATAATACTGAACAGCGATTGATAACGAACCATAGGCCTTGGTATTGGGCTCTGCAGAAATACGGTCAGCAACCTCTTTTTGCATCATGACAACAAATTCTGCAAAAGGAATCTTACTCTCAATCAAATGCATTAAAATTGGTGTCGTAATATAGTATGGTAGGTTGGCTACGACCTTAATTGGTAGGTTTGGATTTTTAAATTCTTTGACACGTGTCTGTAAATCTGCCTTGAGAACATCTTCGTTAATCACTTTAATATTATCATGGTCACGTAGTGTATCTTCCAAAATTGGAACCAAACGCTCATCGATTTCAAAAGCCATAACCTCTGCAGCATTTTCAGCCAAAAACTCAGTTAATGCTCCGATACCAGGTCCAATTTCGATAACATTGACATTTTTATCAATCTCTGCCGTATCTACTATCTTTTGTAAAATATTTGTATCTGTTAAAAAGTTCTGTCCAAAAGACTTCTTAAAGGTAAAGCCGTGACGCTCAAGAACAGCCTTGGTCACGCTATAATCTGCAATTCTCATTTCTTCTCTCTTCTTATTGTTATATTACGATTCTGCTTACTCGAGCCAAAAAATAAGGTTGATACTTTTACAGTTCATTAACTGGAATAACTATTTCAAATTCAACCTCAGCAGTCACCTGCCTAATCAGAACACCGATATATTCTAGTAACGGGCCATAGCCTCTTCAAGCTTCTCTAATGTAATTCCAAATAATTCCAAACGTTTTAAAAGCTGCTTTCCATTGCAATAACCAATACGAAGCGTTTCTCCCAAATATTCTCGACGTTTTCGACTGTCTGCTCCCATTACCAGTCCTAAACGCATAAGATCTGATTTCCTAATATCAAACTGATTATCATCATCATAACTACCTAGGACTCCTGCCAAAGCTTTTTGAAGATCCTCAAAACTAGCATGCTCAACCCCTAGAGAACGCCCCTTTGTCTTGGATTTGGGAACAGCTTCACCACGATTTAAAAAAGCATGCTTGGCCGTTGGGACAGCTTCCATAATGATTTTACGGATACGTTCTCCATTATAATCCGGATCAGTAAAAACAATAACACCACGTAAGTCATTAAGCTTATCAATACGCTCTAAGTCATCTTCATTAATAGCAGAGCCTCTAGTTTCATAGGTGTCCACCTCATAAAAACGTCTCAAGTTTGCCGTATCATCCTTACCCTCTACAACGATAACTTCTTGAATTTTTATTTTAGTCATTAAGCCCAAAAATCCTCATTGCATTGTCATAAGTAGCTCTTGCAACTTCTTCACTTGTTAATCCACGAAGCTCAGCTATCTTGTCTACTACGTAACGTGTATAGCCGGTACGATTCTCACGACCACGTTTCGGAACAGGTGCCAAATAAGGTGCATCCGTTTCAACCAGAATCCTATCTAAAGGCAATTTCTGAGCAGCCTCTTGGACATCCAATGCTTTTTTAAAGGTAACAACACCTGAAAAGGAAATCATCATTCCAAGATCAACAAATTTTTGAGCCATTTCTAAGGATCCTGAGTACGAGTGCATAATACCACCACGGGGGCCAACTCCAACTTCTTTAATGACATCGTAAGTATCTTCAAGTGCATCTCGTGTATGGACAACAAAAGGTAAATTATATTTCTTTGATAAGCCTATTTGACGCTTAAAGACCTCAATCTGAACCTCTTTAGGATCTTCCATCCAATAGTAGTCCAATCCAATTTCACCAAGTGCCACTACTTTCGGATTATCCAATTGTGATACAATCATATCCTCAATTTCCTGAGAATAGGACCCCGCTTCTGTAGGATGCCATCCAATCGTACTATAGAGTTGATCATATTGCTCTGAAAGTTCTAAAGACTTATCAATTGTCGGTTTATCAAAACCAACAATATTCATTTTAGTAACACCAAGTTCCGCTGCAAAATCTATTTCTTCTTGTTCTTTTCCTGCAAAATTATCCACATTAAGATGGGTATGCGTATCAAAAATTTTAATCATAGGTCTATTATAACAAAAAGGAGCGAGCTTAGCTCACTCATCCTTTCATTTATTAAACAAAGAGTCGCATATATTCTATCTTTGTACAGCGATTCATTACAATATCCTGGTGTCCTGCCTGACGTAGCATGATTTCAGCTTCTTCATTTTCAATACCAATCTGACTCCAAAAAACTTTGGCATCCGCTTCAAGGAAATCAGAGGCAACATCTGGCAAAAACTCACTACGTCGAAAAACATCAACAATATCGACCGAAAACGGGATATCCTTTAGTTGACCATAGACATGCTCTCCAAGAATTTCTTGCCCCTCAAGCTTCGGATTAACCGGTACAATACGATAGCCGGCAGTTTTTAAAAAATGCGCAACTTGGTAGGCTGCTGTTTCTTTTCTATGAGACAAACCAACAATGGCAATCGTTTTGGCCGATTTCAAATAAGAATCGATAACCTCTTCACTAGGATTTTGAAATGTGTAAGTCATAAGAATCTCCTCCTATTTCAATTAACTAAAATAAAAATCCCTGAACGGGATTTCGTCGATTACTTAACCAAGCTCAGCAACGATGGCCTTAATTTGATCTTTCGTATGTACACCTGCAACCTGCTTAACAACTTCACCATCTTTTTTGAAGAGTAAAGTTGGAATAGACATAATTCCAAACTTTTGAGCTGTTTCTGGATTCTCATCAACATCAATTTTGACAATCTTGAGTTCATCCTCTGAAACCTCTTCAGAAAGCTGTTCAAGAATAGGGGCCTGCATCAAACAAGGCCCACACCAAGTTGCCCAGAAATCAATCAAAACCAGACCCTCAGCTGTCTCTTTTTCAAAGGTAGCATCTGTTACTACTTGCGTCATTTCATTATCCTCCTAGATATAGTAAACATTTGTAGACCTATTCTATATGATTCTACAGAGCATTGCAAGAATTTGATACAGACATAAAAAATTCATATCAAATATTAGTCATTGCCTATCATAGACATCGCTTGCCCACAACATAGCTTGGATGTATAATAATAAAAACACTATAAAAAATAGAAAAGAGTATATATGGATAAAGATGCAATGATTACCTATCTCATAGGTGAACTCAAAAAAGAAAATCTAGAATTACATGATTTGATTGTTCCAGAAGAGCTCGAGAAAAAGCAAAGACTCCTAAGAGCACTCTTTAATACACGTAAACCAATGGCAGCGTCAACACAATTCTTGACCATTCAAGACCTTTACCTACAAGTTAGAAAAGGAGAACGTGGAATTGTACAACTCAACACACTCCGTCCAATTCCTCAAGATGACCAAATTTACATCTGGAAAGGTGATATCACAAAACTCGAAGTAGATGCTATCGTAAATGCTGCAAATAAGACCTTACTGGGTTGCATGAAGCCACTTCATGATTGTGTTGATAATGCTATCCACACTTATGCAGGAGTACAGCTTCGCCAATCTTGTTACGAACTCATTTTAGAGCAAGGATATGAGGAACCAGTAGGAATGGCTAAAATTACGCCAGCTTACAATCTTCCTTCTGCATTCGTTATACACACAGTAGGCCCAAAGATAGAAAACCAACCAACACAAATTGATGAAGATCTTTTAGCTAAATGCTATCTATCTGTATTGGCACTAGCTGAAAAAAATAACATTGAATCCATCGCAATTCCATGCATCTCAACAGGAGACTTTAATTTTCCAAAACAAAAGGCTGCGACAATTGCAATTCAGACTGTTAAAGACTTTATAAAAGACTCTACAACCGTTAAAAAAGTTATTTTTAATGTATTTGATGATGATAATTTAAGTATTTATCAAGAACTCCTTACAAAATAAAAAGGTTAGAATAAAAATTCTAACCTTAAGTATTAAACAGGTAAACTTAAAACAGCCAGTGAGGCAAGACAATCATTTAAAACAATTGTCTTACTTCACTTTTTTATTTTAACTCAGACTGTTCTTTTAACAAATCAAAGAATATTGGATAATCTCGTTTTAGATTAACAAACTTACCTTCTTTAGACATAAAGCTATGTTCAGAAACAGCAGTACAAACAATAGTCCCATCTTGATTTAGCATACGATATTCAAAAGAAAGTCTTGCAGATTTAACTCCTTTAACAGTAATCTCTATAGAGATCTCATCCGCAAAAGTCGAAGTAGCTTTATATTCACAAGACAGGGAAGTAACCGGAGAAATTATTCCTTCCTCTTCTATTCTTTCATAAGGCCAACCAATTTCCCTAAGAAAGAATGTTCTAGCCTCCTCCATCCATCGAACATAATTAGAATGATGAGTAATACCCATTCTATCCGTTTCATAATACTGGACCTCGTGTTTATAAATAAACATAAGAACCTCCCAATACATTAAAAATTAGGAAATAAAATCCAAAATATCTTCTTCAGAAAGTGAAGAATCACAAACGACCTTGACAGAACCATTTTCTGATACAAAAAGTGCCGGAACAGTTGCAATACCATATCGATTACGTAACCCTTGAATTTCCTCAAGTTCTTCCTCATTTTCACTATTAACGTAGAAAATATTAAAATTAGAACTATGAGCAACATTCGATAATTTAGGTTCAAAACGTTGACAATAAGGACAAGAAGGTCTACCAATAAATAAAATAAACTTTTCTCCAGAAGCAATTTTCTCTTTAACTAAAGACACTGAAGCTGGAGTAAAATCCGAAGCAAAAATAGACATAATGACACCTCACAAATAAAAGTATAGTCCTATGATAGCTGAATTCGACCTAATAAACAAGTAAATAAATTGAAAACAAAAAAGGTCAGACAAAGTCTGACCACAAGTACTATACTCCGCCAGTAGGACTCGAACCTACGACATCATGATTAACAGTCATGCGCTACTACCAACTGAGCTATGGCGGATAAATGCTAAGCGACTACCATATCTAACAGGGGGCAACCCCCAACTACTTCAGGC